>Ga0308159_1000093_pt1 | contig 358976 bp, 269 predicted proteins | sample PhyCR1_FD_201040 | JGI IMG/M metagenome (GOLD analysis project Ga0308159, IMG submission 201040) | Phyllosphere microbial communities from UC Gill Tract Community Farm, Albany, California, United States - DLSLC.R1 | ecosystem: Host-associated > Plants > Phyllosphere > Unclassified | place...
TCGGCGTAACCCTGCCCGTGCGCATGGCTCACCATATTCACCGGCATGCCATCAACCGAGATATTGATATCTGTTCCATGATCGAGGTCGAAGCCGCGAAGAAACAGTTGTTCGGCCTTTCCACCACCTGCATGTTGGCCAATAAAAAGTCCGGGCACCTTTCTTAAAAGTTCCTGAGAAGAATTTACAGGATTAGTGGCGATATCTACTGCCGCAACCGAGGAAAGATGGTTCACACCTTCGGAGACGACCACTTCATCGAGCTGAAAATTAGAGGGTGATAAACTGATATCCATCTCCGCTCCCTTTGCCACCATTACTATAGGCTGATAGCCCAATAACGTTACACGAATTGAATCTCCCGTCTTGACCTCCTTCATCAGAAAAAAACCGGACTCATTGGTATGGGCATGTTTTTTGGTCCGCTGATTTTGTAGATAAACATCCGCTAATGGCAGATTATTCGTAGAAACAATCTTCCCCTTTAAGGTTTGGGCAAAAAGACTTGTGGAAAAAAGACTCAATAGGATGGCGTAAAATATCTTCATGCGGCGAAACTACGAAATGTTGTAAAAATAATTCATCACGTTTTAGTCGCAACTGTACCCGAGTGGCGTGATCATTGCAAAGAACATTCGTGGAGAACAATCGGAAGAGATGCTTAGCAAAATTCTAACAAAATAATCGCCTTGCACACCAATTTTTGCCCCCCGGTATGCATTTTCAACTGGGGACATTCAGAATTATATTAAACTTCAGTTGTCACAGTTTATAGATTGTTTGTCAAAGCCTTTAATTAACATAAAACACTACATTCATTTTAGTAAAAAACTGGATAAACTATGAAGACCAATCAAAATGATAACTTTAAAATAGTAAACGCTGAAAACATCATATCTCCTCAATTGGTCGTATACGCCGATATTGTAAAGAGAAATGTACAGCATCTGATTGGCCTATTTGAGCATTTGGGCCAGTTACGCCCACACGTTAAAACGAATAAATGCCCTCAGGTTGTGCAGATAATGATGGATGCCGGTATCCTTAAATTCAAATGCTCAACAATTGCAGAGGCCGAGATGTTAGCTTTGATCGATGCACCTGATGTGCTGCTTGCTTACCAGCCTGTGGGCCCAAACATAGAGCGATTCGTTAAACTTGTGACTAAATATCCGAAAACTCGGTTTTCCTGCCTGATCGATAATATTAACACTACGCTTCAGATTGAGTTTGCGGCACAAAAGTTCGGAGTAAAAGTCAACGTGTTTATTGATCTTAATGTCGGCATGAATCGCACAGGACTTTCGGATAAACAACAAATCTATTCACTATTTAAGCATTGCGCAACGTTAAACAGCGTTACGGTTGCTGGGCTTCATGCATACGACGGCCATCTTGTAGATAACAATGAACAATTTTTTGATAAGACAAATTTATCGTGATTATCCTCGTAAAATTTATACATAACACTGAAATAAGGATACATTTTAACGACCAAGTCGGACTTATACTTTTTTATCTATTAAAAAAAACGTCTATTCCTTAGGGGTCGGAGAGAATTGATATGAAACGAGGGATAGTGATAAAAGTATTATAGCTAACCTATATTCACCACTATTGCTTTTTCTTATGTCTTTTGATTATTTCTATCGTCGGTTACACCTCAATAGTATTTCTCGTGACGTTAAGTAAGGGCATACCTCGTGAGCTTGTTCGGTTGGCTGCTGCCCTTCTTCGGTTAATACAGCAATCCACTTGACACAGCAAGTGTTATTGATTTCAAAGTTGATTGTTCAATGATAATTCCTTCAACCCGTTTACAACCTTTGGAACTACCCAGAATAGCTGATTTGTAGAATGCATTAAAAATGCCCGAGAAGCTGGTTAGCCGAACCCTAATGTATGTAAATATAAGAAGTGTCAATTACCATTACCAAAAATGGTGGGTTTCTAATATGCAAAATTTTAAATTGGTAAAATATCCTTAAAGAAATAATCGAGTCTATCAATGACGTTCTCAATCCAGTGCTGAATGAATTTCAGATCTCATAATACTAGCGGTTGTGGTTTATGTTATTGGTAATGCTATCTAGATATGCTCGCCAAAAAATCACGATTAATGCCATCACACCAAAGCCAACACCTACCCATGGAACGAATTTTATGCCATAATAATTGATGAACCAACCTCCGGTAGCCGTCCCCAGCGATACGCCTAGGTTTCCAAAAGAGGTTTGCAAACTATTTGCAAATTCTTTGGCATCAGGAGCTGCTGATACCATATAACCAACACCTATCAAAAAACAAGGGCCGTACATGATTCCCCAAAAACCCACTATTAAAGCTATACTGCTTAGCGAATTGCCTATATATTCAAAAGCAAAAGGCAACAGAAATGTTCCAACAATAAAAAATGATGCAGTCCATACCATATACCTTCCCAATAAGCGACCTGCTATAAGGTTTGAAATCACCCCCATTACGCCAAATAAGAGTAGCATGTAGCTTATTTCTTGTGCATCTAAACCTTTTGCTTTTGAAAGGTAGTCAGCAAAATAGCTATAAGAACAAAACCAAGCTGTTATTAAAAATAAGTTTAATGCTGTACCAGCAATGAACGTTGGTCTTAACAGTATACCTAATTGATTTTTATATGACTTTATTTCATTGTTCGGCATCGATGGCAAATATTTATAGATGACCAGTAGTGTTATAAGAATTACAAATCCTTGAATAATATAACTCAGTTGCCAAGTGTAAATACTTGCGATAAAAGTTGTCAAGGGTATAATGGTCACTTGTGCAAGTGCTATACCTCCAATTATAATACTTGTTAATTGCATTTGCGTTTTTGCAGAGGCATCTTTTGTGGCAGCAGCAATTGCCATAGAGAAAAAAGCTGGATGTAAAACTGTTGGCAATATTCTAAGTATCATTAACAACCAGAAAGGTGGACTAAAGCTTGAAAGAACATTAGAAATTAAAAATAATCCTAAGGCAGACATTATAACATTCTTTTTATCAAATTTTGAGGCAAACAACACCATAAAAGGGCCAGTGAGGGCGATAGCTAATGCGAATCCGCTCAACAGATAACCTGCTGTTCCAATATTTATCTCATAAAATTCAGCAATTTGGGGTAAGATGCCAATGATACCGAACTCAGTACCAATAATTCCAATAACGCCAAGACAACCCATGTACGCTATTTTTTTATTCATTATTAAATTCATATTAAACCGATCAGTTTATTAAAAGAGAAAAAAAAATTTGTTTATTTTTTTTTGATAGTTCGTTTTCAGAGAGAGATTAAGTCCAGAAATTGGTTTTCAAAGAAGCAAGAGTTTAATCTATAATTAGGGTGTAACCATTTGAATTAGTGTTTCTATCATCTCATAGACTTTTTTTTGATTTTTGTTCAATGCGTAGCTTTTCAAGAACGCGCTGGATGAAGAGGCAAAAAAAGCAGCTGTTATTTCTGGGTCTATGTTATTTCTGATCGTCCCTTTCTTTTGTCCACTGTTCAAGATTTGGAGATAGACGCCTTCAATTATTTCTTCATTCTTGGATAATAGACGTATAATCTCTTCATCATCAGGAGAAACTTCAAATGCAATTTTTACAGCTAAACAAGTTCTGCCTTCTTTTATACTTTGAGCTACCGACAATTTTAATAGTTTTTTCAAATCTCTAATTGCATTTGGTTGGCTGTCATTGAGTAAAGCGGTGTACTCTGTAACTTTCAAATTCAAATACTTCTCTAAACACTTGATCAGTAGGTCTCTTTTGTCGCCATACGTCGGATAAATACTACTTCTATTAATCCCCATATGATTTTCCAAATCACTTAGAGAAGTCATATGGTAACCCTGTGCCCAGAAAAGATTCATTGCAACATTCAATTTTTGTTCATAATCAAATTCCTTATTTCTTGCCATGTGGTAAAGGTAATTATAAACCGATCAGTTCGAAATTATCTAGAAAGTTATGACAGTTTATTAGCAAATGGTCTTTCCTGATACACTATGACTCACATCTCCTTGCGGATAAATTTCGCTGGCAACGGAAGGGTGGCTATTATCGGCAAACAATATTAGTACACTTAAAGAAGATGTGATTAAGTGTCTGCCATATTTGGAACAAGCGCATAAGCAAGTTTAAACTCGTTTCATCATGATTTTCTAGCGTAAAATAGGTCTTTGGTATAAGTTCAGAGGGGATTTGCCTGGCTATTGTTTTTTATACGGAAATGGTAAATTCATTCTGAGTTCATGCCCTTCTCCGCTTTTATTAGTATATTTTGTTTCCTTAATAACACGCATGGCCTCTTCATCGCAGCCGTAACCTAATTCTTTAACGACACTAACATCATAGGTGTTGCCAGCTGTATCAACAGCAAATTGCACGGTAACATGTCCGGTAATGCCAGCCGATTTTGCTTTTTCGGGGTAGCGCAGCCTAGTATAGATACCCTCATCTCCACCAATCGCTTCAACATGCATTTCTTCACGGGCTTTCAAATTCACATACAATTCTTTTGGGTTCAGGTTACCTTCAGCCGTTGGTAAGAGATAATGAATGCCCCAGGCTTTATAATAGTTTTGCAGGGGAGTAAGTCCTGCGGCCTTTCGGCGGATGTCTACGTTGATTTCGTCTTCAATTGGAAAAATTTGGATGCCGCCGCCCTTGATCTCAGAAAGCTGCGTGCCATAAAGTTGTGTTTGACCTTTCGCCGTGCGCACGCGGTCTATCATTAATGGCAGCAGAGAGCGGTCGAGTTCACCCCTTTCAGCTGCTTTAGTAAATATAGGAAGGTATTTTTCCTGGGCGTCCAGATCGTTGTGCTGAACAACCATGAAGGGAACTTTAGTCTGGGCGCCAACCATTGACTTTCCTGGATAGCCATACGTATTGATAATTTTATCAATTTTGGCCAGGTTGCTCAAATCAAGAGCGTTTTGCTTGTGCATCAAATCATTATCCTGTTTTGACCCTGCGCCGGATTTTTTTGCAGCTGCAATAGCCGCGACCCGGTACTGTTGATCTGATTTGTAAATGGAGGCGAGCTGTGCAGCGAGTTTTCTATTATACTCCTGCGCACATGCAGATTTCAAAGCAAATGTGGCTGTTAAAAAAACGAGGGCTATAGGTATGAACTTCATGAGTTGTATTGTTTTTCCAAAGAACGTAACTCTCAGGCTAAACAAATTGTATTTTTCGGACAGCTGTTTATTTTGTTATGAATTCAAAAATAAGGCGGTCATCAGCCAGGCTGTTTATTTTATTAAAAAATCGTTGAGGGCTTGTTCCGGTAAGGGCGGTATAGACTTTATTGAAATAGGCCTGATCATAATAATTACTTTGGTAGGCGATGTCGGTAAGCCGCTGGATTTCGCGCTGATAGATTTTGCTTTCCAGTGAATGCCTGAAACGGGCGACCTTACGAAAAGTTACAGGAGATACGCCAAGGTGTTTATGGAAAGTGCGGTTTAGACCGCGAACATTGACCTTGAGCTGCGCAGAGATTTGCTCGATGGTGGTGTTTTCTTCAAAGCGCATGAGCAGGTCCATCGCGTTAGCCATTAGTTCAGCGTCATCTGTAGGCTTGAATACTCTGAGCAAGAAGTTTTCCAGGATCCCTGCCCTTTTAGCATTATCTGTATTTGCATAAAATGCATCTAGAAATTCCCTGTAGAACGGTAAGCTATCCCACGCACTGAAGATCATGCTGGGCGAAGGATACCTTCGGCCAAAGTCAGCAACTCCAAACTGATTGATACCCATTGGCTTAAAAAGGATGGTCACTTTGTCTATTTTCCCCTGTAAATGGGCAAGCAATGGATACTGCCGGATGCCTTGTACACAGGCTTTATAATTGACTTTTGCATCAGGATATACCCTGGTATAGTAATCCCTGATCTCAAAGTTGGTTTTTTGGTGAATATTTAATACTGTATCGGTATGGGGAAAGGCATAATATTTAGCCTCAAAATCGTCATTATCAGTCTTTAAAAAATAAAAATAACTGATGTGTTTTTTTAGCAAAGGATGTTCAGGCGTAAAAGGTACCGGTTCCAGTATCATATGCTAAATATAAGGAGATAAGTTCTATCGCGCAGTAATTCCATTTAAAATAACTTTTGTTACTCTGGTAGCTCAAAAATTATTCAATGACGCTTAAACTTCTAAATAATTTACAGCTTTAGCCAATTCCTGCAAATCAGACAAGAAAAAGTTCGAATTTGTCCAGTAACGGCTACTATTAAATTTTTAGATTGGCAATCGACCTAAGTCTCCAATTAAAACTCCAATGCTTTATTTTCAGAAGTATCTTTTTCATTCGAATATCGTGTTCTAAAAACCTTCCGGAAGCACCAGACAGAAAGATTTTTAGAAATACAAATTTACTTATTCTTAAGATTGTTAACCTCTTGTTGCAACTTACTTTTCTCCATAGTCCTCTCTGATCTTCCAATGCCTTAAATCATCAACATCAGAAAAAAAAGACTATCTGGGATGAGGTTTTATTATTGCACCAGTCATCAGCCCTATCTCGAAAAAATCTAGTTTTCGGAATCAGAAAATTGAACAATTGATTGATACATTCGAAAGACAAAACCTACCTATCAAGTGAAACTGATAATTATTAAGAGCATGAGCGAATAGCGCCTGGCATAAACGAGGTTCACCAAGTTTAATGCTTCCAGAAGTCGTCCAACTTAAGTATTTCCTTTGACCCTTGCTAAATAAGTCCTGCTTCCCTCGGACTGAAATCAATCTATGTATTAGTTTTTTGTACTTCTGACTTTCCTTCAGCAAATCAGCTTATAGCCAATACTCCTTAGATTCATTATCTGGATTCCTGGCTCATCTCTTAGCAACTTGCGTAGATGAGTCATAAAAACATCCATGCTTCTGGTGTTGTAATAATTATCATCGCCCCATATTTTTAGCAAGGCTTCCTGCCGCTCTAAAACGTCATTTTTTTTCACAATCATCATCTCAAGTAATGCACACTCTTTAAAAGATAGTGAATGCAAACCTAGTGATGTTTTGAGAACCTGCTGAACCGTATCCAGTTCGCAACTCCCAAAAACGTATGTTGTCGAAATTTGGATTTTATTCCCCGCTTTTTCTTTTCCGAAACGCTGTAATAATGAGTCCATCCTTACCAACAATTCTTCCATGCTAAAAGGCTTTTTCATGTAATCATTACCACCGGATTTAAATCCCTTCACCACATCTTCCGTTAGTACCTTTGCGCTCAAAAATATGACGGGCAGCTCCGGCTGAACCGCCTTCAGTTCCTTTGCAACTGTATAACCATCTTTGGAGGGCAGCATAATATCCAGAATACAAATGTCGGGTTTAAACGAATGATAAACATCCATCGCTAAATCCCCATCTGCCACTATTGAAACTGTATAACCACTACTTCTCAACCCGTCGCCAACAATATGCGACAGGAATGGCTCATCTTCTACATATAATACCTTAAAACTCATGATGCTGCGGGTAAGGTGATGATAAAGCTGCTTCCATTTTTGGGCTCACTTTTAACTTTGATTGTTCCACCATGTTTTTCCACAATTTGTTTCACATAGTGCAGGCCCAGCCCCGACCCTTTAACATCATGTGTATCCCCCTTCACCGGGATCCTGAAAAACCTTTCGAAGATTTTTTTATGGTATAGCCTTTCTATTCCAGGTCCGTTATCTTTAAAAGTTACCACTACATTACTTTGGTCGCATGCACAGGAAATTTCAAGAGTGAGGTTATTGCCACAATATTTTATTGCATTATCGATCAGGTTATAGCAGATGTTAGTGAGGTGGACAGGGTCTCCATAAACAAAGCAGGGCTCTGCTGAAGAGTGGAAACGGATTGCGGATTCACGCTTCAAAAACTGCAATTTCATCGAAGAAACCACCTGTTCCAAACCGGATTGCATGTCATAAAGCGCTGTTTTTAAAGGCTGTTCCAGGAGCTCGTCGTTATTCAGGTTGAGCACTTTTTCTACCATGGCATCAAGTCTTTGCAATTCATGCGCGCTGATATCAAGGTAGTTTTGCATGGTTTCCGGATCGGCAATAAGATTATATCGTTTTATAGACTCCAGGGCAACTGATATGGTGGCAATAGGGGTCTTAAATTCGTGCGTCATATTACTGGTAAAGTCGGCCTTTGCATCGGCATAAAGTTTCTGATTGCGCAGCAGCCTCATAATTAAATAGAAAGCGGTGCAGGTAAACAGCAGCATCAAAAACGCTGAAGCCAGATAATAACGCATTCTATACCATACCACGCCATTAATATTTGAAAGCAGCAATTGATACCGATAGACGCTTTGAATGTTATAGTTATAGCGATCGCTTGTATACTGGACTTTCACACCTATGGGTAAGTTAGTTGTGTAAGCTTGCTGTTGATCCAGATAAGAATAGATTTTAAAATAGACTTCTGAAGAATAGTTCATTGCCCTCAAAGCGGCAAGCACTTTGCGTTTTGTATCTGCGAGTGACAGGCTGTCGTTTCGAGCCAATTGGGTTCCGGTCAATCCGGTGTCGGTGCTTGTGGATGCATGGCCGCTCGTATCTCTCGGTGCGTCTTTCAGGCTAACCTTCATCCTCACAATGGTACTGTCGTTCTCAAGATTAACCCACATGGATGTTCGTACACCATTGATGCTCAGGCGATCAAAGGCCCTACGCAATTCATCCCATTGCGGAGACAAAAAAAGATCTTTTATTTGGCTACGATTAATTGGTGCGCCATGACTGTTCAAAAATTCTACACTGTTATAAATACTGTTCTTTGTTATGTTACTAACCTCACGTTCAATATCCTGTTTAAGTTGTACTTGCTGCGCAGAGAAGAGCTGGGAAAGCCACATTGCCTGCAGCCCCGCACTTACCAGTACCGAAAGCAAAATGAGGCCGTAAATGTATTTGCGCTTAAACCATTTCATGGCGTGAAGTTCTTGATAAAATCCTTGGTTAGTATAGGGTTAAGATACGATTTAACTCTATTTAACTCAACTTAACTTTCGTTTAGATTGCAAAAACGGAGGTTTGCAGCAAATCAGAAAACATGAAAATCTTACTTTACATTTTGTTGCTCATTCTTCCCGCTCCAATATTTGCCCAAATAATAAACGGCACAGTTCGCGATGAGAAAGGTAAACCACTGGACGCTGCTACCGTTACAATTTCTCAAAATGGCCAGGTGGTTAATAGCCTGCTGGTAAACAGCGGAAAATTTATCCTCAATAACCTGAACCAGCTCCCCTATCAGCTTTCGGTTGCGTTGATTGGTTATAAACCAGTACTTCGCATCTTTCAGCTGCCAAAAGATAGCTTGGATGTTAAACTGGTTAATGACAACAGGCAATTGGAGGAGGTATTGATCCATTACCAAAAACCTACTATTGAACGCAAGATAGACCGTGTAGTTTTTAATGTAGAAAACAGCATCGCAGCCAGCGGTGGATCGGCATGGGAAGCATTGGCGAGAGCGCCAGGTGTACAAACTTCCGAAGCTGGTGAAGTAAAAGCAAGCAATAAGGAAGCTGTTGTTTATGTAGACGGTAAGCCCATCCGTTTATCTGGAGATGACCTTTCCAACTATTTAAAAAGTATCCCTGCAGATATTATTTCTAAAATAGAAGTGATGGCAAATCCCTCAGCGAAATACGAAGCCCAGGGAGGCGCAGTGATTAATATCATCTCAAAAAAAATAAAGGCTGATGGCTTTAACTCGAATTTAAGCACCGGCTATACCCGCGGTGAAGGGAATCGGTTTACCGGAGCAGGTATCTTCAATTACCGAAAAAATCATCTTAATGTATTTGGAAACTATGGTTATAGTGATGTTGATATGATACGGAAATCGGACTTTTACACGATTTTTGAAACGCCGCTATCCTTTTCGAACTGGCAGGGGAAACGCGTGAGCGAAATCAGGTCTAAAACGAGTAACTATACTGCTGGTGCCGATTATAATTTATCCGGAAACGAAGTGATAGGTATTTGGTTTACTGGAAATAATGCATCGAGTTTTGGGAACAGTAAAGGGATTATCGATGTATTTAACAATAACAAACCGGTAGCCGATTCTGTACAGAACACGTTGAGCCATAGCAATGGCAGCGGAAGCCAGTATAGTTTTAACATCAACTACAAAGTTAATTTTGATACTATAGGAACAAAGCTCAACATTGATTTGGATTATGTTCCTTTTGTTAAAACTAACGTATCGTCATTGAGCAACAGAAGTATCCTTGCTGATGGCAACCTATCGTCTTCTCCCTATCAGATCGCTTTCCCTTCCACCCAAAAAATAAATATCTGGTCTGGAAAGGCAGATCTGGAATACTCCCTGGGCCAGGTTTTAAAACTGGAATCTGGCATCATGTATACCAGCACGGTAAGCGAAAATTTATTCGATTTTTTTAATACAGCAAGTGGCATTGCCATACTGGATTCGGCTAAAAGTGACCGATTCAGGTATGTAGAAAATACCGCAGCAGCTTATACCAGTATATCCGGCCAGTTTGGCAAATGGGATCTAAAGGGTGGATTAAGGACGGAATATACCGGAACAAAGGGAACTTCACTGTCTCTGGATGCGGTCAATGTTCGCAACTACCTGCGGATTTTCCCCACCTTTTTTGCAACCTACAAGGCTTCGGAAGATCATGAACTTTCTTTGAACTATTCCAAGAGGATTGAGCGTCCGGATTACGCGCAACTCAATCCCGCGAGAAGGTACAGCAGCCCCTATAGTTATTTTAGCGGTAATCCATTTTTAAGGCCTGCGTTGATAAATGACATTCAGATCTCTTATACGCTTAAACAAAATTATACCCTTACAGGTAGATACACCCAGACGGATGACCTCACCAGTAATGTCACTACTCAGGATAATGTGAATAAGACTTATTCTGATAATCTTCAGAACATCGGGCGTATGAAAGAGACCGGACTAGAACTTTCCACAGCACACCATCCTTATCCCTGGTGGGAAACTAACAACTTTGCAACAGGATCTCTGAGAACACAACGTTCGGATCAGATTGGAAATAGCTATAACGATCGTCAGCTGTTTTGCTATTTGAAAACGGATCAGTCATTTACAATTGATCAGGATGGCGGATGGAAAGCCGAACTAGGTGCCTGGTACCAAAGCGCATTGAGACAGGGTGTTTTACGCATAGCCAGCAATTACGATTTAAGTATGGGAATGAGTAAAACACTACTTAAAAAGCAGGCAACGATCAGGCTTAGTGCATCAGATATATTAAATGGAAATGCCTATACCATTACCACCAGGAATGGTGGCCAAAACAATGGCATGTACCAACAGAACGATACGCGTAAAGTAGTGATTGGATTTTCTTATAAATTTGGAAGCAGTTCGGTTGCCCCACGGAAAAGAACTACCGCCAGCGAAGAAGAAAGAAAAAGAGCAAATTAAATAATTGCTGGCTTTTATATTTTGAATAAACGTCGTTGCCGAAGCCTAAAACAATAACGATTTGTTATCCAGTCTGGCCTGGCCGAAAAAATATTAGTTTGTCTGAAATAGGAATGTCTGATTGAAAAAAACACATTGGTTGTAATCCTCACTTGATCAGCTGACCAGCGTGATTATTCCGGAGCAAAGCAATATCCAAATGTAAGTGATTTCATATTAAAACCAATCACTTTGAACGCTATTGAAAAAATTGCGCAAAGCCACCAAATCTTTTTTCGCAAACTTAAAAAGCAAGTGGCAACTTTAAAAGATAAGGCATTATAAAAATTCAAGAATAAACAAGCTAGTTGATCTCCTATAAATTTTACTAGTTGTGAATCTTCAACCCAGAGCATTGGGCAAGATAAGAAATGGTACTAAAAGTAAGCATATGAAGGCTATTGCCTTATTCAACTATTCGTTTTCAAATCAATACTTTTTTGTAAACAGGAATTACACAAGCTACCATTATCTTCAGCTGCAGACATCTCAGTCCAGCGAATATTTTTGTCACAGTTGATACATTTCTCAATATAATGCTGATTGATACACCCCTTAAACTCAAAAAACTCCATTTCAGATAAGGATTCAATGCCTTCATGCATTACCCGTTTTGCGATTCCTTTTACCGAATCATTTAAACGGTTTAAATTAATGATTTCTACTAAATAGTAATTTAGATCTTTTTCTACGAACCTTTTGTCTTCCATGGTATTCGAACGCCGGGATGGTAATGTCCGAATATAACGATATTTTGTTAAAAGTTAAGCAGTAATGATGCTCAATTTGGCTGCTGTATTGTAAGCTTTATCTAAAAGAAAGACGTGACAAAAAACATAGATATTGCCAGTTTAGCAAAAGCAGATAACCTCCAATTTTTATGAATAATAAGAGATCAATCCTTACTTATTGCTGAACATCATTTAACCCTTCTCAAGGAATACCTCAGCATATAGAGATCTGAGAATATCATAAAATGGTTGAAGCGCCACGGCTATTTTCCTCTTGCACAATTTAGGAACAATTCAGAGTATTTTGCCAGTACAGGCCTGGATGAAATTCAGCCCGAATTCAGAGAAGCAATAATAATTTTTTACACTGACAGCCGTTAACTTAGTGGTTAAAAAGATATTTTCATCAGAATTCGTTGCCACACTTACTAAATTATACGGGGATCTTGCTACTTGCAGAATACCCAGCCGAGTCAGATTAGACAATTCCGAATCTTCAAGTTTGTCTGTAGGAAATTTTTTTGCACTTGCCTTGATCTCAGAAAGTTCATTATACTTCCTGTTTTTTTGCAAGCTATTCAACTCATACTCAAGAGCGAGAATTTTATTTGAAGTTTGCACTTCTTTAATATTAATACCCTGCGTATTATCGTTCAACATTTTAAACAATGTTTCTTTCAGCATTTGCAATTCCCGCTTCAGCACCTTAATCCTTGATCCAGTACTACTACATATTTCCTTCATCTCAACACGTAATTCATGCACAGTGACGATCATTGCTAAAAAAACATCTTCTAGAAAAAAATATTCTTTTCTGGAAATCTGGTCTAATGTTAGCAAAATATTAGTGGCAGTATTCGGATTTGATTCAATCAATGCCCTGATTGGAGCAGACCAGTCACCCTTGATAGACCAATTTAAATCTGGCTCAAAGCGTTTCACTAGTGGCATAGTTGGATCTGCATCCATCACGCCTGTAAATGCCAAACTATGCGTAAAAGCATTCTCCTGCATAGGGAGCTGATCGCAAGAGGTCTGAACTGAAAGATTGGTTTGGCTAACGGTTGTCATGACATATTAAGATATAACAATACAAACCATCTATTGACTAGGTAACAGGGTGAACGGAAATTAGCGACAACTAATAGTTTGAAAGTTCAAATATAGTATTATAAATACGACAAGAAAGTTTCCTTTTGTTGTATTTGACATTTATCAATAATTAAAATGTACTGCTGGTTATTACATGAAAATAATGACTATTCAAAAGGATATTAATCTGAATCATTTGGTTAATAACAACCTTGTATTCCTCCAGAACCAGATCCAATACTAGAAAAATACTTGATGATGTTAGTGCATATCTTTCCTCTAGGAATAAAAGCTAAAGTTAGCAGCCACGACAAAGGTACCACGATCATAACTTTTACTGGGATACCCAAATTGCCTAAAACAGATTATACATTATGGATTTTAGCAGGTGTTTTTTGCGAAGGACATTTCCGATTGCCATTGAATGCGTATAGAATTAGCCTGACCACTGAGTGTATAACTCTGACAGAAGGGACTATAACATCCCTTCATCAGCAAATGAATAGTACCCGTTATCCTTAGTGGTAATAATATGGTCGAAAACTTCAATATCCAACAGCTTACCTCCTTGTTTAATTTTATCGGTTAAGTTAATATCGGATTGGCTTGGCGCTAGATTACCAGATGGATGGTTGTGGGCTAACACAATTCCCCTGGAATTTGACAATAAGGCTGTAGAGAATATAAGCTTGCTGTCTATTGCAACGGCGGATCTACCGCCCGACGCAATGGTAGAAATGCCCAATATCCTTAAATCTGTACTTAACAATACAATCTTAAATTCTTCCCTTAGCGAAATCTGATTCAGGTTCCAGTTATCTTTTAAAACCAAATAAAGTTCACTGCTTGACGTAGCCAATGGGCAATCAGGAATTCGAAATGGTGGATTATAGATAATTTCAATTTCAGCAATCCTGGAGAGTTGTCTTTGGTGCATTTGATAGTTTTCCATAATTCTATTTTTTTATGCACCCTTTAATAAAGGTTGGCGATTTGTCAATGGCGGTTTTTTCGACCGTTCATGTACCATTGAAAAATCAGCAGCCAAACTTTATAGGTTTGCATTAAAAAAAATAGAATTGGAAACTCGAAAAAGCTGATGTGAACAGGTATAGAATAAAGCATATCACCATCCGAGGAATGATTTAAAGTCTGGCTTATGTATTAAGGAATTAAAATATTGATTGGTGACAGTATATCCACCCAGACGATTGTATATAAATGAACGGCACTACATTCTCATGAAAAAAGAAAGATAAAGGGGTTGAGAATAGGACGCAATCATCCATACACCTCACCTACCGGATCAGCAGTTAACAATTGGAGCCCTATTCATATTTGAAAGCTTGGGAAAGCGTATATCCACGCTACACATCCTCTTTAGATAAAGAATGCAGCCATGTCCAGGCACTTTCTGCATCATTAAAAAAGCGGACATCTGAGGTCGCTTCATCATTCTCTACACTTTTCTTTGCAGATAACTGGCTAAATGCACTTGCAGAAAACACCCACGCGAGATACTTCAGGCCAGAAAGCTCCATAAGTGGGAGCCAAATCGTTGCGGCCCAATCTGATGCTTCCGACCAAGTCCCTAAAACGTCTCTATTGTCGTTAAATACGCTTGAACAATCGTTATTGCGCATATATTCGATCATCAGCTTTCCGCCATGTTTAACAGAATACATATCCTGATGGCCATACCATTCAACATGCATAATACCCGCTTCATTATCGCAATTTATAGCAAGATGTTTATCCTTATACTGATTGCTTGTTTTGATATTCGCAAGGATAGGCTGGTCAACAGCTAAAGGAAGTTTGAAACAAAAACTGGAGCCTTTGCCTTCCTCACTTTCGATCCAGAAACTACCCCCATGGCGTTTGATGATATCCCCGGAAATGTATAGACCCAAACCCAAACCCTCATAGCGGGCGGCAGAGTTATCGGCACGATAATACCGTTCAAAGAGCTTGCTAAGGTGTTCAGGTTTTATACCAATACCAAAATCCTGTACAGATACAATCAAATAATCCTGTTCTACCTTTGCCTCAATGATTACCCGATCAGCATCAGGAGAATATTTAACCGCATTAGATACAAAATTTTGGATAACCTGTTCAATGCGAAACTGATCGCCCTTGAATTTGATATTTACCTCGCTCAGGAGAATAAGCTGATACCTCGGATACACCTGTTGTAAACCGGCAATCATTTCCTTCAACATGAGGTTGAAGTCGAATTCAGCCATATTAAACACCATCTTCCCTGCATTTATTTTACTCACATCCAATAAATCAGCGATAAGTTTCTCCAGCCGTTCTAACTGAGAAGTAATCCTGAGCAGAAAAGAAATCGCCTTCATCTCCGTGATTTGACGGCTGAGCATTTGCAAAAAACCTTTTATAGAGGTAAGTGGTGTTTTTAATTCATGACTGGCTATGGAGATAAACTCATCTTTTTGTGATTCATTCACTTTCTGTTGGTGAATGTTTGTATTGCTTCCAACCCAGATATAAGTTTCACTGTAAAAGATTCTTTTCGCACGAACCAGGTGCCAGTAATAGTATCCGTCGCCGAACCTGAGCCTAACCTCTTTGACATATTCCAGCCCCGTTTGCAGACTCATGTTCCAATTCTCCAGGGCTGGTGCAACGTCATCCGGATGCATGAATATTGACCATCCTGCAGATGCGATTACGTGATTTTCCAAACCCAGGTCACGGGCTACCTGATCATTGACACTGTTGAGAACACCGTGTTGATCTGTCGTCCAGATCTGTTGTGGGATTGCATTTAATAATTCCTTGGAGAACATTGCTGATCGATCAGGCATTTTGATAGAATCTGTTTCTACGTCCCGATAATCAGAAGCTGATCTATTGGCCTGATCATTGCAAACTTACAAAAATCTCGTCATAATATTCTTAAGAGATCTAGTGCCGGGCTGCTGTTGTCATGCATATATAACCATTTACATTAACTTAGGAAGTTAACTTTACAAACAACAATAAACATAGAATCATCTCATCTTCGAGAAAACTAGCAGCGCATCGGGGCTCATACTTAGCTTGAACTCATAGCGCTAACCATATTTACGGGACATGGTCTTAAACAAAGAAACTTTTAAGGGTAGCGGTTGTTGTTATTAAAAAGTCTGATATGAAAAAGGTTACACCAATGTCACCCCCACAAGCACTAAACGAGGTTAAAATAGGAGATGAAATCGAAGACAACACTGGCAAAAGAGGCGAAGTCGCCGATATCGAAGTCATCCATTACAATATGGAAGACCACTATTATTACAAGATTAAGAATGATGGAACCATCTTAGTGATAAAATGATCTGATATACATCAACGAACATTCGCTCTCTCACTTCCATATTGTGAAAGAAAGAACTAGCCTAGCCAACTGTGGCTTAGCTAATCTAAAAACCGATCACACTGACTGAAATCTCTGGCACATCGGGTATCTGAGGCTGCTTAAACAACCCATTTTCTAAGTCACCTAACAAACGTAGCTAACTAAATTGTTGCACAGGAAAACTTCATAAAATTATGTGATGGCCTATATTTGAGAAATTAATATCTCATGATCCGTACTGTTTTGCTGGAGAATTCTCATCTCAAGTCTGCTAACATATTTAAGAAACTACAGGACCGCCACGATATTATCATCTGTAATTATTCAAACAACCCTGACGAAATCTTACCTTGCCACGGAATACAAATATGATCTTATCATTTCCTCTGTTGACTTTAGGGGCCTTGAAAATATAAAGCTAATCAAGTAAACTGACTCATAGTGCCGAAAAGCCTATCCTTATTCTCTCCAATTATTTACACATATCTGAACTCAGGGAATATTACTACTGCTCTGGGGCAAGAGGGTTCTTAAGTTTAAATGCAGCAATTGATCCATGCCTCAGCTTAATCCTGAAAGGACAAGTTTTTCTTGATCAGGGCCTATTCGTTCAAATTTTAAATTCGAACAATAAACTTGAACTTTTCTTACCCTATAGCCATGCATCTATTTGAAGAACGGGAAACGTTTGTACTCAAACTGATTTCACAAGGTAAGACCAATATGCAAATTGCTGGTGAGATGTACTTAAGTCCAAGAACTGTTGAGGGAATCAGAAACATGCTAATCATAAAAACCGGTGTAAAAAATACCGCTTCACCCATTAGCTTTGCGTTTCGCAATGGAATTCTAATATAATCACGCCTTGCAGTATATCTATGTTGTCAAATATTCTATCCAAGAGCTAGAAATAGAAGATCTATCGGAGATGTGACGATCCCCGCACCCCTACTACTGTCACAAGAGGGCTAATATTACGCCCTAGGATCTCTTTCATTGAAAGCGTCGAACATGCGCACTTCATTACGCATGTTTGGCCCCCATTTTCTAAATAATTCAATCACCTTAATCTTCGACAATGCTTATCTAATGATATGCGATCTTTCCATCGCTCCACTACAGCATGCTTCTGTCTTTATGATCATCTACGGTAAATGAGACGAATAAACAACCTTTATTTTCGTAAGCAAGTGGTATTCTTTTCCTCGCTTCTGCAACAAATGTTTCTATTTCTGAAGTATGAACAAATACTTGTCCTGTTATGATTAGCATAATTTTGGATTTAAGTTGTTCCACCCAACTGTTTAGATATTTGGGTAAAGGGTGTTTTAAGGTAAATATCTTTAATTTGAATATTGCCTTTTAAACTGACGAGGACTCAGTCCTGTTTCCTTTTTAAATAGGCGTGAAAAGTAAGGAGGATTCTCAAAGCCCAGCAGATAGGAGACCTCATTGACCGTCAAACCACCCTGGTTCAGTAGGTTTTTCGCCGCAGAAACCAAGAAAATTTGTATCAGATCCATTGCTGTTTTTCCTGTTTCCTGTTTTAGAAGATCACTAAGGTAACGAGGAGATAAGTGGAGTTCGCCCGCAAACATAGCTACTGTTGGTAAGCCTCTTTCCTGTAGCAGTCCCTTTTCAAAATAGGCAGTTAATGCATGATTGAATTTGGTGACAGTGGTGCCCGAATGTATAAAGCGGTTTATAAACTGTCGCTTATAAAAACGAAGGGAATATTTCAGTATTGACTCAATATGTCCCAGAATAATATCTCTTGTAAATTCGTCCTGATTATTATGGTATTCAGTTGCTATCTTCTCATACAACTCCCATATGATTTGTTGTTCTTTAGAGGAAATATGCAGTGCTTCATTAAGCTCATAATTAAAAAAACTGTATTTTTTGATTTCCTTATGCAACGAATGGCCGCTTAGGTAATCTTCATGAAACCAGATTTCAAAACCATCACCATCCAGCGCTATATCTTTCATTTGCATGGTCTGATATGGCTTTAAAAAATACATTGAGCCGCTCTCGTGATCATAACTTGTTTTCCCATATCGGATCTCACCGGAACTAAACTTTTTAAAAGCAATGACAAAGAAATCGGTAGTCACCTCGTAACTCGTTACATGTCGTAGCGGATTACAAGTAAACAGCGTAAGAAGCGGATTTTCCGGCTCTGGATACTGATTACAGCGATGAACATCGGCCAGACTTTTGAAGTGCATATTCTTAGAATTATCCAGGCTATACTTGATGCATAGCCTGATTAGAAAATAAAACTACCATTAATTTTTCATTTAAACTCCGTGTGCCTTTACTGAAACATCTTTCCAGTTTTCCCAGATGTTTAGTCGCTCCGCATAGCTTGTTTGCGCCAATGGCAATGCTTTTTTCCCAAGGAACAACCGCAGAGGAGGATTAGCTGCATCCACTAATTTTAGAATTGCTTCAGAAGTGGCTTCTGGATCTCCGTAAGCATCAGCAGCCGAAAACTCTGGTAAAGCATATAATTGAGCCTTCATATCATCATAAGCTGCTATAGGATTGCTTTGAACAGAAGAATTATTAAAATCAGTAGCATAACCGTTCGGTTCTACAAGAGTCACAGAAATGCCAAACCCTATCACTTCTTGGGCAAGCGCTTCGCTGAGGCCTTCTACAGCAAATTTCGAAGCACTATAGATCCCGACGGTCGGGAATGAATAAATACCTAGTGCACTTGACAACTGTATAATATGACCACTTCCCTGAGCCCTTAAGATGGGTAGTGCAGCCTGCGTGATCCATAAAGTACCAAATAGATTAGCATCAATAATGTCCCTTGCCTCCTGTTCACCAAGTTCTTCTACAGTGCCAAAAACACCGGTTCCTGCATTATTAATTACGACATCGATAGTTCCAAAATGAGCTTCAGCTTTCGCCATTGCAGCAAAACAGGCAGCCCTGTTGGTTATCTCAAGTTCCAGCGGCAGCACGGCACTTCCATACTTCTCCACCAAATCCGCTAATCCGCTTAAACTTCTTGAAGTGACAATTACTTTGTCACCACGTTCCAAAAAAGCTTCCACCCATATTTTTCCAAACCCGCGGGATGCTCCAGTAATAAAAATTGTTTTAGACATATTGTTTACCTGTTTTTGATAAGACAAATTTATCGTCATTATCCTGCCAAAATTTATACATAACACTGAAATAAGGATACATTTTAACGACCTAGTCGGATTTATACTTTTTTATCTATTGAAAAAAACGGTCTATTCCTTAGGGGGTCGGAGAGAGTTGATTAGAAAACGAAGGATAGTGATAAAGGTATTGTAGCTAACCTATATTTACCACTATTGCTTTTTTCTTAAGTCTTTTGATTATTTATGTAGGCGGTTCCACTTCAATGTTATTTCTGGTGACGTTAAGTAAGGGCATACCTCGTGAGCACTTTTGATTAGCCGCTGTGCTTCTTCGATTTATACGTTAATCCACTTGACACAGAAACCGGTATTTAATTCAAAGTTGATTGTTCAAGGATAATTCGTTGAACCCGTTTAAACCTTTGACTATAGAGAATTGGCGATGTCGACAAGTGATGAATTTGTAGCAGATGTGGTGGTAACGTTGACAAAGTTCTCAACGGACTTTTTGCTTTTATTGGGAGATACCCGGTTGGCAAAATTGGTGCCTTCAACCCGAAGGTCCTTGCAAAATTCATGCTCATTGACTCCACTCGGAAGCCATCCATCATGACTAGCATTTTTTGATATTTTCACAAATCTATCTTTCATTCACGAACCTGCTAAGCCCGAAGGCTGGCATTCTTGGCTTTTGCGATGTTTAGCTCCCCAATTGCTTAATTGTAGCCAGATAGGAATCAGCTCCCTGGACATGCTACTCAATTCATAGTCAACTCTTGAAGGAACTTCTGCATAAACAGTCCGTTTTACCAATCCATCCTTTTCAAGTTCACGAAGTTGCAGGGTCAACATCCTTTCACTGATATTGGGGATTAAATTTCTGATTTCTCCAAACCTTAGCTTACCCTGCTCAAGCTTACATAGAATAAGCAGTTTCCATCGTCCGCCCATTTTGCATACTGCATAAGTGAGGTCGCAGCCTTCGGTAATGCATTTTTCATTGACCATATTGGTTGAACTTTCTTTCCTTTTTCTCATTACTTACAAATTTGTTAGCACCGAACAATTGACCGTATAGCAGGCAAAAGTAATAAGTGCCCTATACATTTGCGCTTCAATTATTAATTTTTACGAAACACATATATATGCAGTTATCACCGCAAGTGCAGCAGGCACGGACTTACATCGGTCCAATAGAAGTAGAAGGCAAAATACATCCCTGGGAAAGAGGGAGGTCATTTTATAAAAAATTCATTTCCCTGGCTGGAGAAAAAGAAGCTGTTTTTCAGCTTAAGGATATCAAAATTCAGGGGGAAACTGACCAACTAAAGCTCAGGATCTACCGTCCTTCGCAGAAAAACGGTCTACCTGTAATTCTTTACTTTCATGGGGGATGGTTTAATTCAGGCGATCTGGAGACACACGATACCCCACTGCGCAGGCTGTCCAATCTATCTATGTCCGTTATCATTGCCGTTGATCACAGGCTGGCCCCCGAACATCCCTTTCCTGCCGGTCTAAACGATGGGATAAGTGTCCTGGATTGGTTGTTTGAAAATGCAGCAGCGATCAATGTTAATTCCAAAAAAGTCTCAATCGCCAGAGATAGCGCCGGCGGGGCTTTGGCTGCTACGTTGACTGTTAAATTTGCCACACAGATCAGTTGCCTGTTGCTGATCTATCCTGTAACTGACTGCTCACTGGATACAGCTTCCTGGGAAATGTTTAAAAATGGACCACTGCTTGACAAAAAAAGCGGTGATCAGGCATGGAGCTGGTATTTGTCAAAAGCCGAGGATACTTTTAATCCTAATGCCGTCCCTTTGTTGCAGACTAGATTTTGTGGATTGCCTCCTACCTTTATTGCCACTGCCGAATATGACCCGCTTAGGGATGAAGGCATGATGTACGGCAAGAAGCTAAGACAAAATGGTGTAAGTGTTACTGAACTAACCTATGATGATATGATCCACGGCTTTTTTCAGATGGGTGGAGTGATCAATCAGAGCGCTGTTTTGATGGACGATATGGTTAAGTTTTACGCTAAACACAACGCATAGAAATGAAAAAGTATGCCTACATCGGTTGCCTTGGTTTTATTGGGGTAATCACGACAGAGTTCGGGGTGATTGGTATTTTACCGCAGATCGCTGAATACTACAAAATCGGTATCGATATCGCTGGATATCTGTTAAGCACATTTGCATTAATCATTGCCTTAACCGGACCTTTTATGACCTTACTAGTCTCTGGTTTCGATCGAAAAAAAATCATGCTGACAGCCATTTCTATTTTTGTGCTGACGGGACTGGTATCGTCATTTTCCCCACCATTTTGGCTGTTAATGCTGGTAAGAATATTGCCTGCATTCCTCCAGCCCGTTTATATTGCAACAGCATTGTCGGTAGCAGTTTCAGGTGCAGATAAAAAAAATGCAAATGGACTGATGAGTATTGTTTTTAGCGGTGTTGCTATTGCGATGGTTACTACAGTTCCCTTCGCTACCTACCTGGCGAGCCTGTGGTCGTGGGAATACTCTTTTTTTGTACAGACTGTAGTAAGTGTTATAGCCTTTGCTGGAATTTATCATATACTGCCAGACATGCCCGTAAAAGAAAAAAAGTCCTTTGGTAGCCAGTTGAGAATTCTTAGGGAACCAATCTTTATAGTTAGTATCGCAATGAATTTGTTCATGATCATAGCCTGGTTCTCCACTTACAGCTATTTTGCCGAATATCTGAACAGGTCTAAAGGAATGGATGATCAGCGGGTAAGCCTGATGCTTTTGATATTTGGAATTATGGGCGTTTTTTCCACCTGGATTTCAGGTAAAATGCTCAATAGAAACATTACGCAAACTACCGCCTTTTTTCTATCCGGAACGATACTGATTCCAATATTACTGCATTTCTCGGGAGGTAACACTACTGCGACTCTGCTGGTGATCGCGGTATGGGGCTTCCTGTATTCTCCAAGCTTTCTGAATGCATCCACTTATATGATTTCTGCAGCACCAAATTCCCTTGAGTTTGCCAACAGTCTGGCAACTTCATTTGGTAATCTTGGAGTAACCATAGGAACGACCCTTGGAGGATGGGTGATTGTAACTAAAGGGGTTGTATATAATCCCTGGGTTGGCCTTGTATTCGGTCTTCTGGCTTTTATGATGATTGCCTTGAGGAGTTATTTGGAAAAAAGAAAAGTTTTGCGCGCAAAAAAGATATAGAACCTTTGTGCTCGCTAATATCCTAAAGAAAATTGAGCGCACAGGTATTTATCGTTATTTGAAAAATTATAAATTCTACCAAAAGTGGCCGAACTTTTTTCCAAGAAGAGGCCACTTTTTACGATCCGTATCGGGAACTCCGTTTCGCCTAAGTGGTTAATCAATGAGTTTACTTTGGATAGAATTGATCATTGCTGATAATTTCTACGTTAATTCAAACAAAGATGCATGTTAGTTTAAAAATGGCAAGTGCATGAAGGAAAGGAAATGTTCCGAAGACGGGTCCTCGCAGAGATGCAGACTTTTTTATTTTCGTGACCGCATTCTCATTACAACAAAAAAACCAGCTATAGCTAATGCACCATAGCTATAATGATCTAGGTCACATTGTACAGGGCCGGTTGCGGTGTATAATACGTAATGATATTCATCATGTGATGTTCCCAAGACAACAAACTGACACTTCGAGCCCGTTTTAGCTCCTAATAAAACCCTGGGGCAAGAAGGCGGAGATGTTGGATATCTATTTCCAAGTAGTTCATAAAAACCCAAGACATTCTTTTGAGAATAAACTAATCCATCAGATCCTAAGCATCCTACGCCTGGCTGCCTTTACTTCAATAATTAAGGCTATCACAAGGAAGGCTAATAATATCAATTTTTTCATACCTAAAACACTGGGTTTAGCAAAGGTATGCAAAGAGCTCACTCAATACCAACAAAGAGCTGGCAATGAACAACTTGAACGAGATAATGAGGATCAAGGGCAGCCATTTAATAACGAAACTTCGTAATTATTTGTAGCAGCCTCATCAACCCTAAACTGACATGATTCAATTTGAGTACCTCTCTAATATACTATTAGCAAAGATGTACTTGATAAAATTAAATGGTAGGCTAAGATCTGGAATACCGATGCAACAACTAAGAAATCCGAGTTATTTAGGAAATTACCCGCAGTGTTTAGTGCTAAGACCATCCCCATTACCTTTGAAGCGTATAAATATCGCCTGAGCATGTGAGGATAAAAGCAAGCCAGAAGGGACTATAACATCCCTTCATCAGCAAAAGAATAGTAACCGTTATCCTTAGTGATAATAATATGGTCGAAAACTTCAATATCTAACAGCTTACCTCCTTGTTTAATTTTATCGGTTAAGTTAATATCGGATTGGCTTGGCGCTAGATTACCAGATGGATGGTTGTGGGCTAATACAATTCCCCTGGAATTTGACAATAAGGCTGTAGAGAATATAAGCTTGCTGTCTATTGCAACGGCGGATTTACCGCCCGAAGCAATTGTAGAAATGCCTAATATTCTTAAATCTGTACTTAACAATATAATCTTAAATTCTTCCCTTAGCGAAATCTGATTCAGGTTCCAGTTATCTTTTAAAACCAAATAAAGTTCACTGCTGACGTAGCCAATGGGCAATCAGGAATTCTGAATGGTGGATTATAGATAATTTCAATTTCAGCAATCCTGGAGAGTTGTCTTTGGTGCATTTGATAGTTTTCCATAATTCTATTTTTTTATGCACCGTTTAATAAAGGTTGGCGATTTGTCAATGGCGGTTTTTTCGACCGTTCATGTACCATTGAAAAATCAGCAGCCAAACTTTATAGGTTTGCATCAAAAAAAATAGAATGGAAAAAGAAGAAAGAATGAAATTGTAATACACGGAATGAACAGCGTAATGATTGAATTTTGCAAATCAAAGTCAATTCCGCTGGCAGTTAGTGGTATCCAAGAAATACAATCATATAAATAGCAGATCAGGTTTTTCTGATCATATTATAAAAACTCAGTGATTGTAAACAAATGAATACTCAGCATTTTAAGAGAAGCGATTCAGGCTATCAATCCTGGGCTAACGGAAGTGCAAAATAAAAGGTTGATCCTTGCCCAAGCTTACTCTCGGCCCAAATCCTACCATGGTGTCCGGAGATAATTTCCGAGCTTAGGTAAAGTCCAATCCCAAATCCCGAAATAAGCATGGCATGATTTCTTTCTACTCTGTAATAACGTTCAAAGACCTGAAGAAGATCTTTTTCGGCTATACCGATGCCCATGTCCTTTACACTTACCACAGCTTCATCGCCCTTCAATTCGCAATGCACCTGAATCTCACTACCTGATGGGGAGTATTTGATGGCATTACTTAAAAGGTTACTGATCACCGTGCTGATTTTTCCGCGATCTGCGTTCACCACCGCCTGATCGCAGTGACCCAACTTGACCAGGTGTTTGGTTGACAATAATTGATTCTCGCCAATACTTTCCACCACGAGCTCATCCAGATCGAATCGTCCTTTAGTGATCAGCAACTTTCCGGACTCCAACCGAGATACGTTTAAGAATCCATCGATGAGATTCGTCATTCTTTTTACCTGGATTTCAGCTTTCTTCATTGCACCAGATAAGATGGTGTCAGTACTCGACAGTAATTTCATGTTAACCAGTTGGACAATCGCAAATAGCGAAGTTAATGGCGTCTTAAGCTCGTGGCTCACCATTCCGATGAAATCATTCTTACGGATATCATCCTGTTTCTGCTCCGTAATATCCATGACAACTCCTGTAAAAACGTTATTGTTTCCGCTTTCATCCGAAGCAAGCTTGCCTATAGAACGAAGCCATATCTTTTGATTATCATTGAATCTCCGCTGAGAATAAGTGATGTCATAATTCCGCTCACTAGCAATTGCATCCTCAATCTCCCCGACAATTCTGGTTCGGTGTTCCTCACTCACCTGCCCAATCGCCTGATCATAGGTCATTGGCGCCGCGCCTTCATATCCGAAGATTTCCGCCAGTATTGTATTGTATTTTAAGGCTTTTGTTTCAGGCTCGATGTACCAGGAACCGATTTTCGCCCCCTCGATAGCCATCTGCAGGCTGTTTTCAGCCACTTCTCTATCCTTCCTTGCCTTTACCAGATCGGTGACTTCAGAGGCGACGATCATGATGCCATAGGTTTTGTCCACGCCATCCTTCATCGGTTGGTAGATAAAATTAAAATAGCCATCAGTCAAGCTACCGTTATGATTCAAAACTACCTTCTCTTCAGCCCCATAATAGGTTTGCCCGGAAATATATACTTCCTTTAATATATTCAAAAAGGGCTGAAATTCCAGCTCAGGAAGCGCCTGTCGATACGGCCTTCCGATAATTTCATCACTAGTCCTACCCAGTAAGGATAGCATTTTGTCATTGGCTGATTCGGAAATCATTTCTATCCCATTAAGCACATGAATGGCTACGGGAGCATCTTTTACCAGGTGCCTGAACAGGTATTCACTCTCTCTCAGCCTTTCCAACAAAAGATTGAGGCGCATTTGAGCTTCACCCAGCTCGCGGTTACGGGCAAATAAATCTTCATTTGTAGCCGTAATTTCTTCATTGGCAGTCTGAAGCTCCTGTTCATAATACTCGCGCTCAGTAATGTTCTGTGCTACCCCTACAAGAGATTTCGCATGGCCACTCTGATCATAAATCGGGCGTGCAGATAGAAACACCCAGTGGACATTACCATTATCCCATTGAATCTGAAACTTCTCCTTAAATACCATCCTGCTTGTTATTGCCACACTGAACAACATTCTTATGTTTTCCCGCTGCGCTGGGAGAATACAATTAAGAAGCGCATCATAATCTACCCGTTCAACCGGCGGCAGCCCAAATATCTCACGGAACTGGGGTGAACAGTGAAGTTCACTTGAATCTAGATTAATGTCAAATGAACCGAGTTCAGCTGCTTCCAGTGCCATTTGCAATCGCGTATCGCTTTCACTCAGATCGTTGTTTATTTTCTCAATGAGTTTAAGAATCAGGTAACAAACCGGGGTACTTAATATGGCTACCAAAATGAAAAGAACGATTATTTCGGAGCCTTGTGACAGCTCACCACGTTTAATAATGTTGAAATAAAGTAATGCTATCAATGGAGCAACTGCAAAGCAATAGCCTATAATATAGTATCCCAGTTTTTGTTTTGAGAAGCGTTTGTAAATCAAGCCTAACCAGCCCAAATGAACCTGCATGCAGATTATCCCCAGAGCTAATAATAGCAGACCAATAGAGGTATGAAATGCAATTCCGGAATACTGCCCCAATATATAAAAGCCTTCTATTTTAAAGAGATGTCCTGTAAGTGAGATGTATACGATGATAGAAACACCGATTGCCAGGAGTTGCGAAGCCTGGTATCTTCTAACTAAAAATAATAGCACTGAAAGACCTATCCATAGGAAGTCAAGCGCAGTGAGCAAGGAAGTCCGTCCAGGTGCGGCAACTGCAGGATCAGTATCAAGATCTTTGATGAATAGCTGATCAATAAAAAGGTTTACAGCGAAAACATGTTCAGAAAGAATAATTAATGTCAACAGCATCAAAAACGTTGTGACCAGCAAGGCTAACTTATGGTATCCATTTTTGATTGCTAACAAAGTTGTTCCACCGAAGATTAGTAATATCGACGTATTGACTTTCATACTGGCACCACTGGAAAAGAAGCTTTTCAGGAGTTGGTTATCAATCAGCCATCCCACCAGCCCGATGACTCCAATAACGATCACACCAATCGCGAATACTAAACTGATAAATTGATAACGTTCCCTACGGAAGTTTCTGGGGGTGAACATAAAAAACGTGATTAAGGACCTTTGCGCTGTGAATATACAGAAAGTTAGGCATTGCAGTGTAAAGCATCACATGAAATCAGTAGTGAGTAAAGTCGACTTTAAGGTCAACAACTATTCCGCCATTCCGAATATTTTAACGCAGCAATATTTATTGTTTGAGTGGCTCGATTTGATACATTTTTCTAACAAGGGATAGTATCAGTACGTTTAGTTCGTTTCTTAATGGCAACGAAGCCGATGACCGAGATAAAAAAACCGAAAGACAAGGCGTATTGATCCAGGCTACATTCAACAATATAACTTGCATAGTAAGTTCCTGAACTTGGCTGGTAATTCCCCAACAGCCCGCCTTTGCTACAGACAATGACCGGGAGACCAGCAATGTTAATACTGATAACAGTACCACCTGTCAGACATACCGAACAAGATCCAGAGGCCGTATTGGAAATACATGGGCTTATAGGAACCCCATAATCACTAAATATCTTATTGCTACCCAAAACACTTAAATCCAAGGTCGAAGCCGCTCTGATCTGGTATACCTGGGAATTGATTACGCAACCCTCCGCAGCGGGTGATTTATAATGGCAAAAAAATACTATACTAATAAGCAGGCTGGCGCACTTTAATTTCATGAAGATTAATGAGAATGAAATACAAAGTTATAGTACCTACCTGCATGAAATCTATTCGTTTTATTCAATACAGCTTGTTATAACATAACGAATCGTTCATTTTATAAATAGGCAAAAGGGGATCCTTTCCGGCTAATTGCTTAACTTTTCATTAATTGGAAGGTAAACTATGGTTTAAATACAAATAGGAACATCTGATTTTGCAAGGTAATGGTTACAAAATATGCTTATACTTGCTAATACAGCGGCTTTTAAGAGGTGCCAACCCTACTATGAACGCGGGGAAATAACAAATAATTATTCACCTTAGCTATTGGTAAAACCTCCCAAAAATTTGAATTTACCATATAATAGACTTCTAGCTGAAGTGTGCTGGAAATAAATTATTTAGTTACATTTATCTTTTCTTTTCAATGTTAAATACACCTTATCCACTTAATGAATCGCAACGCGTCAAGGCACTTGAAGAATATGCCTTAATGGATAGTGGGGATGATGAGGATTTTGATGCAATTGCAGAAATTGCTTCTAGCATCTGCGGCATACCGATTTCCTTAATTACTTTCATTGATGGAGACAGGCAATACTTTAAATCGCATCTTGGTACGGATTTTACCGAGAACGCCCGTGAATATTCGTTTTGCACCCACGCGATAGCTTCAAATGAAGAGATTATGATTGTAGAGGATGCACGGCTTGACGCAAGATTCATACATAACCCAATGGTCACAGGTGCAACAAATATAGTCTTTTACGCGGGCGTTCCCTTGATCAATGAAGACGGCTTCGCACTGGGTACCCTCTGCGTTTTGGACCAAAAGAGCCATAAGCTCAGCTATTCACAAATGCGGGCATTAAAATCCCTTGCAAAACAGGTTGTCGATAAAATAGAGTTGAAAAAGAAACTTAGGATTCTTAAAACCAAGAATGATGACTTGACAAATGCAAATATCCTGATCCAGAAATTTGCCTCAATGGCTGCACATGACATTAAAAATCCTCTGAGCAATATTTTACTGACATCAGAACTGCTCAAAAAAAATGCATTGATCCACCAAGATCAGCGGGCATTGAAACTATCCGAGCTAAATATCACTTCCTCAAAATCCCTTATTACCCTGGTGAATGATATGTTGGAGTATTCGCTTTCACCAGAACTACTCTTCGCCAGAAAACAGAAGATATTAGTGTCCGAACTTTTCGAACGAATCAGAATATTAACAGCTATTCCACAGCATTTTTCGATCATTTTTAAATCAGAGCTCATTGACATTAACTTTCCCTCCATTGCAGTCGAGCAAATTCTATTAAATCTAATGTCGAATGCCATTCGATATAATGATAAGTCTCAGGGTGTGGTTGAAATTGAATTACTGCAAGACCCGATTCACTATATAATCAAGGTTACTGATAATGGAAATGGCATCGCTTTGGAATATCACGATAAAATATTCAATGCAAATTTTACACTCCAAAAGGTAGACCAGTCAGGAACTTCCAGCAACGGAATAGGATTGTCCACCGTAAAAAATCTGGTGAATTCATTGAAAGGTAACATTTCACTCATTTCCGTAATTAACGAAGGCTCCACTTTTACCCTCCACCTGCCAAAATAAGATTTCATTATTCCAATGAATTGCTAACCAAGTGAGCAAGATTAAGGAATCTGGACGCTAAATATCCTCATCCGTATTCAAGGGCAGTAATAGATCCGAATCATTGTTGGGCTTTTTAAGCGTCGATACTGAATTTACACGCTTACTTACCGGCATCCGCTTCATTAATGCTTCCGGGTAAGTATCTAATACCTCCATCTTGCTTTCAATAGGAAGTGTTTTACTTAACCAGATTTCCTCTTCTGCCCTGGTCAAAATCACCGGCATCCTTTTTTTAGCATGTACTTCGGCAACCAGTGGATTGGCTGTTGTCGTCAAAATGCCATAGGTGCGAAATTTCTCCTTCGTTTCCGGATCAACCCATTGCGACCACAGCCCTGCAAAACAAAAAAGCTTCCGGTCTTTTAGCGTAAAACGGTAAGGTTGTTTATCACCTTTGCCAAGTTCTTTCCATTCATAAAAGCTGTCTGCAATTACCAGGCAGGTTTTATGGTGTAAAAGTAGTGGCCTCCAGCTTTTGGTCTCCAGCGCAGTTTCACTTTTAATGTTCCAGCTGTCAAAAGAAAGCTTTAAACTATCTGCTGTATGCGGCACAATCCCAAAACGCATCTGTTGGATCAGGTCTGGCTCATCAGCAGTAATGATCAATCCCATTTGCGTAATTGCTAAATTATAATTCGGGCTCCATTCACCCTGTATCTGGTGTGGATGGGCCTTCAGGATTTCTTTTTCTTCAGCAGTAAGCGTATATCTTGCACACATAGCAGTGATTTATAAGTATATACAACACCATCACCACCGCCTGTGTTTTACTTTCTGGCTTTTGCCTTCGGCTTATCTTTAATTTGGTTTAAAGTTTCGGCCTCCTTCAATAAATAGCGCTTAATCAGTTCCAGTAGTTCTTTCATTATTTAACTTTTATAATATCGTTCCAGTCAGTAGTATAACTGGGTCTTAAAAATTCCCTTTTCATTGACCATTTCTGGTCTTTGCCTTCGCCAGCCAGCCGCAGTGTCCCTGCACCGAAATGCAGGTTCAGCTGGTCCAGCACCTTAGATACCTGGTTGTGTTTTTCCCCTTTATAGGTAGAAAAAATATTAAGCTGCACCTCCGTTTCGGGGATAAGCCCCGTAGCGGTAATTTCTACTTTTTGAAACAAGTAACCCCGCAGGTATATCTTTTTTAAACCATACAAAGCCACCTTAACCAGGTCAACGGTATTGTTAACAGGATGCTCGAGCGGAATAGTGATGGCCGGAAAAGCCTGCTCGGCTTCATTAATAAACTTATTGGTCAGTAGCCTGACAGAAATCACACTGGCACACAACTGCTCCCGCCTCAACTTAACCCCCAGCCGGGCAGCATAGCTGGAAGTGGCTTCTTTTAACTGACCATAATCAGCAGTCACTTTTCCAAAGGCACGGCTGGTACACATGCCTTTTTTAGGATCAAGAACAGTTTTTAAAGGGATACAACTATCCCCCCAAAGCTCCCGCCACATCCGCACACCAACAATAGTCATGTGTGCCTGCACCCAGTCGATGGGCAACTCCCTGAACTGCGCAGCCGTTTCAATGCCTTGCCTAATCAGTTTATGGCTAAACTGACGGCCAACGCCCCACAAGTTTTCTACCGGGTAATCACTCAGCGCATGGGCAATTTTCTCTTCGGTATCCAAAACCATCACTCCATTGTGCAGCTTGGAAGTTTTATTGGCCAGCTTCGCCAGCACCTTGGTGGGTGCAATACCAACGCTGATCGGGATTCCGGTATTGGCAATAACTGTTTCCCGAATCTCCAGGCCATAGGCATCCAAGTTTTCAAAACCTTTCAAACCGAGAAAACATTCATCAATACTGTAAACTTCCACATCAGGGGTAAAACGCGCCAGGTTGGTCATTACCCTGGCGCTGATGTCGCCGTAAAGGGTATAATGGCTGCTAAATACGGCAATATCATGTTTTTGAATCTCCGCTCTGATTTTGTGAAACGGAGCGCCCATGGCAATGCCGCAGGCCTTTGCCTCATTACTCCTGGCAATTACACAGCCGTCGTTATTGCTCAGCACCACTACAGGCACACCATTATATCGGGGTTCAAACAAACGGTGGCAGCTGGCATAAAAATTATTACAATCTGCCAGTGCGAACATGGTTTTGCTTTGAATGGGGTAAACAGGTCCAGGTAACCGCGCCAAATACCGTAATGTTTTTACCTGTAATATTCAAACACGCATCTAAACCATCGTTAATGCAGAGAAAAGTGTTTGCACCTTGAATATGCAGTTTTCGGGTAAGCCATTCCTCATCCACACAACACACAATCAGCATCCCAGAGCTTACCTTTACAGATTTGTCTACAATGATGATGCTCCCCTTCATAATACCAAAATACCGCATCTGGTCATCATCAGCTTCGAAATAAAAAGTATTCGTTGGGTCTTTGATAATTTTTTGGGCAATGTGCAACCTGCGCTGCTTATAATCTTCGGCCGGGGAAATAAATCCTGAAACCCTTCCCGGATTATCCAGCGTATCTAAAATATCATCCTTCGGTATCTCTAATTCTCTGATCATAACGTTCTCCTTTATCAGCAAAATTACTAAAAATATTAGCAAAATAAATTTGATTTATCCACACTCCTGAAAGGGGTTGAATAAGATTGAGATATTATCGACTGGCAGGCCGGCTAAAGAACAAGCACATGCTTTTCTTTCTAACCTACCGCTTATCATTCCAAGGAGCCCAAGAGCTCTCAGAATAAGCGATAAATTCATGGTTTTTAAATTTGCGCACTAAGAGATAGTAAAGCCATTTCTAGCATTCCAACATCACCGAAAAAATGACAACTCCTTTTTTATACTTCCTACCTGTCCATCAGATTTACAGTATCTCTGAACAGTCTTTTAAACAACTGAATAATTTTATCTTGAATTAGTTGCTTGCGAAAACAGACAATTAAGATTAGGTTAAAAAAATGAAACATACTTTTGCAATAAACTACTCGAATGCTTGAACGAATCCAAGAATGGCATCATAAACTTTTAGTCAAATCATCTTGAATTTCGACGAATAACAGCTTGGGCATAGTTATATATAAACAACTTTAGGCTTTCCAATGGAAGACGTTGCCTTGATGCATTGGAAAGCCATAAAAACCAATTATCCTAATCTGCTACAAGCTGCTGCGCCATAAAAAGATATTTCATCTCAACAGCCAGCTTTTTCTGTTTTACTTTTGAATATATCTGTGTCGTTCTGATACTTGAATGCCCCAGCATATGTGAGACACTTTCAATTGATATCCCCTTCTCCAACGTTACAGTTGTGGCGAATGTATGTCTAGCGACATGGAAAGATAGCTTTTTATTTATTCCAGCTTTTTCTGCGATAACCTTTAAACTTCTGTTTGTGTATTGATTGGATGGACAAGGAAATATCGTTTGTCTGTTAATCGCCCTTGGCGACACTTTATATTTTTGTATAAGTGCCAAGGCAACAGGTAAAACCAAAACGTGAAAACTTCGCTCACTGGTATTCAATGTCTTTTTTCGCTTCATTACAAGCCAGACTTGTCCCTCGTTATCTGTTGTAATATGCTGAGCGGAAAGCAAATTAATCTCACTATATGCAAGCCCAGTGTAACAACTAAAAACAAACATATCTCTTACCGTAGCCTGTACATGATCTGGAAGATCAATATTTTGGATCGCAGTCAATTCAGCATCATTGAGGATCTCTCTGTCTTTAGTAATCAATTTTCTGCTAAAGTGAATAAAAGGATCACGTAATATCCATCCAAACTTTAAGGCAAGTCCCATTAACTTTTGAAACCTTTCCATGTGTTTCATTACAGTATTATTTGTACAAACTCTTTGTCCCTTGTCTGGATGCTTTGTTCGTAGGTATACCCCAAAGTCAGTTATAAATTTAAAATCTATTTTGGCTAATTGAATATCTGACAACTTCTTTTTCTTTAGAAACTCTGAAAGAAACCTTTCAGTGGAATAATAGTTCTTCAACGTTCCCGCCGCCAATAGCTTTCCAGGTTGATCAAAATGGTACTTAATCAATTCCCGTAAAGTCTTTCCCTGATCTTCACCTTCAACCTTAGCTTTAATTTTCTCGGCAGTTATCAGCTCGTTTTGAAACCGAAGTTCATCATAGGCTGATCCAATTTCATTTACCAGTTGCCTCATCCTATCACGAACAGAATTGTTTTCCATAGAATTACCTTTTAGTCGCTGCGATTTTTGATCCCATTGCGAGGGATCTACAGTCTTTTTAGTAGCGAAATAAACCATCTTTCCATCGACAGTAATTCTAACATACAACGGAGCGGCCCCAAAGGCCTTCCTGTCACTTCTAACGTAGAAATTAACACTAAAACTGTGTTTAGATTTCATCGAATTTCCTCCTATTTTTTTTACCAAATCCAATACCAAAAGCAGATAAAAAAGAGGCCGGTGGACTTGGTAATTTTGTCCAAAAAAAATACATCTAAAAACTACGATTTTGTTGAGAAAACAATGATAATGAGAAAAGTCTGGTATTGGATTTGGTAAAAAAATATCTGATATTCTTTTACCCAAACTGCTACCAATAAAAAAACGAAACCCCCTAAATGAACCATTTAGAGGGTTTTTGATACAATTTGTATCTGTAGTTGTCGGGATGGCAGGAGGACATATCCTACTACAACAATCTATCTATAAGCGACTTACACTACACTCGTTAATAATGGTAACGATTTGGTAACGATAATTTCGGAGAATTCTAGAACGTTTTTTCACACTAAAACTTGGCCAGAAACAAAGCCTTTAGCTGTCTTAATAGATACAATTTACTAATTAGAACCTAGAATATGAAACTTTGGAGCAAAATAAATAAATAGAAAATGTTGACTAACTTATTTTGCTGAACGATGTCAATAACCTAAACTGAAATGTTGATTTTGAACAGAAAATATTGAGTTTTCGGGAATAATCCGATTGATTAAATAGTATGCTTACAGAAAAACTATCCAACTTAAAGGAGATATTAAATCGTACAAAATCGAAGCTAAAAACCCTTGCCATTTATTAGGCATAATTGACCTTTCATTTTTAAAAAATATTTATCAATCCAGTCATTAAAAAGTTTCTTTATAATCTATTATAAATGTCATTGCATCAAAGCTTGCAAATCCTCAAATTTGTAATACATTAGTCCGCCGATTCTTGTATGGCGAAGTGTTCCATTTCTACGATAACTAGCCAAAGTACCTTTTGAAATTGACAATAGGTTGCAAACCTCATAGCTTTTGAGCCACTCCTTTGTGATGGGTATTTTTGAAGCAAAGTTTCGGGTTTTTCTTAGCTCTTCAAAGATTTCTTGCTTAAGCTTTTCAATATCAGCTTTTGTCACTATTTCTGAAATTTCCATTAGTACGATGATAAGATTCTACAATAATTTTTTTAATATGATGTTTTGTATTGTGGTATGGAGATTTCATACAGTTTAAATTTATAATATATTTAAATATCAAATAGATAAAGTCGCTATATAAATTATCAGATCATTTAAAATTATTCGAAATGTATAACTTAATATTATTAATTACTGTAGTAACCCTCTTTATATCACAAATGTAAATCCTAAGCGATTTGCCGAAAATCTTTGAACCAAATTGGACTAAATTGAGCCTTATATGAACGATTATTGAACTATTCATTGAGCCGTATATTAAAAAACTTCATTTGATAATCAGCCGAGTGTTCGTAGAACACTCGGCTTCAGGCCGTCCAGTGGACGGCCTATTTTGTCGGCATCAGATTGCAATTGGCTGTGTTCGGTAGTCTGAAAGATTCAAAAAGAAACCCCTGTTAAATAATAGTCCATCCTTAAACATTTTCCAAACTAGAGAAGCACCGATATTGACAAGAGCGGAGTTGATGAAAAGGTCTTGTTTTTCTAACGCTTCAGCTAAAGAGCAACTTGGTGTAATATCTTCTTCCTCTGAGGTATTTAATAATAACAGATATTCTTGAACCCAAGAAGGCAATACCGCAACTGTTTTGAATTTCTCTGATTTGGGCTGAGCAATCTCTCCTACGGTTGATAACAAAACCTGTCCTGTATCTTTGCTATTTCCAAAATCGAGCAAATATAAATTACTATCACGTTGTGCACTTTTGCGGTCAGCAGCACGAAGCAATGCTTCAATATTCACACGGGAACTAACCGTATCCACACAGGAAACCGTAATATTGGCCATCCGATTTTCAAGAAGCCTGTTGTTCCTCTGCTCAACCTTTCGGGAATTGCCTTCCAATTAGTACCGAAAAACCGGTTGATGCGGTTAATCAGCACCACAGCCTTATTCATCCCGATCTCATGCGAGGTAAACAGTTCCCTGGCGAGGTTCGCCTGCTGCACGATATCATCATCAAAAACATTCACCTGCAATCCTGCATGACCAAGCGCAATCAATGCCTGATTGATTCGGACGAGAGCGGTCAGCATCTGACTACCTGTTCCACCTGCCCCGATCAGATTCACGGAAACAGGGCTTGTTGGATTAATTAAGTATGGGTAAACAATATGTACCCTTTTCTTTGCTACATTCATCTGATGATGTCCTTTAATAATCTCGGAAGACTTCTTAGCTCCTGTTTAGGAAATGGATTTTTCGTACTGATTTGCTTCTGCCAAAGCTGAACGATGTTGCACTTCACAGGAGACACGCCTTGAAGTAAATGACTGAATGCCGACCCGAAGTAAAGCTTTTCCCATTGTGACATAAAATCGTCAAGATCGATATTTAATGAAAATTTTACATTAACATTTCCCATACAAACGCTGCCACCTGAATAGAGGTTAAAAAACGGTGCTTGATAAAGCTTGGATTCTAAATTGGGTCGATCATTATTTACCAAAGCCCACATGGACAAACCGTTTTTCGATGCTTTCCAAAGCAAGGGCGGTAAATAGGCTTCCCCATTAGGAATACCGAGATCACTTTTAAAGATCAGATGCTTCCTCATTTCGGGAGTATACCAAATGGCATAACCATCTCCACTCCTGTCCACATACAAAACCCGATCAGACAGCAGCCCGGCTGTACAAAGAAATCCACTCGAATTTTCCTGTTTCGATTGCATTGATTCGGACAGTGCTGTACTTTCCCTTTGCGTCAAAGGGTGTGCATTAATTGGTCTGCCTAAAGCATCCATATCATAGGATTCCACATAAAGGTCATCCTTTTCATTTTGGTAAAATAGTAAAGCCTTGAATGGCGCATAGCTTTGTGAAAATAAATCAGTGATGTTTTTCATGTGCGAAGTCATATAGGTTATCAGATAATTCGTTGAGCAGATCAAAAAACTCCTGCTCAAAGCTTAGGTCATGTGAGATTTGGTTTTGCGGCTCATCGAAGAGCTGCATACTGATCGGCTCGTCAATCTCACTGTATTCCTGCAATTCGCAGTTCACCGTTTCCATTAACTGATCGTATAAAAGTCCTCTCCGCTCCAAATGAAGGAAAGGTAATGATCAGCGGTAATCCTGCCTTCCCCGTCAATGCCAGTAAGGTTATCTACAATGCTGTCCATGATAGAGCGATTGGGGAACTTCTCCATCAATGCGCTCACACGGATAGCGATAGCTTTCAAATTTTCTTCGGCTTTTGTCTTCGGATCGCATTGGCTTAGCCGATCATTCAACAAAGCCAACTGATCTTTATCACTTAAAAATTTAAGTAAATTGCTTGATTCGCTTTCTACCAATTGGATATGATCCATCACGTATTGATGCTCGGTTGGGTCTTCGCAAATTTCTTCATCATTGTACAATTCATAAATCATTTGATAAACATAGTACAGGTAACTGCTGTTTTCTCCAAAATATGGAATGCCGCCAATCTGATAAAAATAGCATAGCACCGAGAGTAAAAGCTGCGCTGTTGGCTTTCGCTCCTGATGTTGAAGCAAAAAATGCAGCGGTTCTACTGGGAGGTAATAAAGCGTGGTTTTGGTATCAAAGACTTTTGTAACGGCTAGCGTTGGAAGCCTGTCTTCTCTTGAAATGACAAGCACGTTTGCATCTTTATCTATAGCAGCGATTCGCTGTTGCAAATCCTCAACCAACCTTGACACATTTTGCGGATAGATCAAATGCTTATCATCCAACAATTTTATCCCGTAGAGATCACACAGATTACGGGCAGCGAAAAATATACTTTCCGTTATCCTACTCGCTGCCTGGAGTTCTTTAGCATACCCATTGACCAATGGGGGAAAAGTGTGGTTTAAAAAACCATTTCCACTAGGTGGAGCACTTTTTTGCTCGTCGCTTCTTAATACCGAAAGATCGACTCTTCGGTTTAAGGATTGGGCGAATTGCCCCAAGGTTTGGTACAGAAGCCACGTTTTGCTGCAAGGTTTGATTCTGATACATTTGGCTTTCCCTTTCCTCATTATCCCTTTGTTCCAAGAGTGGTGATAAATCTAAATTCAATTTCATCCCCCCGTGATCTCGGGACCTTCGATTTTTGCCGTGGTCAAAATGGGGTAAGTACCCGAATAAAAGTTCATCACTTCTTCGGGCGACATTTTATTGGAAGGGTCAGAAAGCCTGACGTCAATCTCTTTATTCTTAAAAACAAATATCCGAGGTAAAACACTAGCTGTTAACATGATCAATATCTTTAGTTTTACAATAAGGTTAACTGTTTCATTCTCCATTCCAGGTCAGCTTTGAGTTTTTCGATCTCTGCCTTTTTATCGGAATAATCTTCCACAATCGGAATCATGGCCACAGCTTCTGCATATTTACAAGCTGCATTTAGCGCATTGATTTCTTTGAGAATGTCCTCGAACTTTGGCTTATTGGAAACTTCTTCAACAGGCTTCTGCTTTTCTGTATTCACAGCTTGCTTTTCGGCCTTAGGTTTAGCGACTAGCTTTGCCTTTGCTTCTTCTAAGCCCTTGTTGTATGCTGAGATATTCGCGAACAGGGACTTGGTTTCTGCAACAGGTTGCGTCAATCCGTCGAGGATTCCCTCGTCAATCTCCTGTGCTGTGCCTTTGAAAACCATTGGCGGCAATTGTGACTTTTGATTTTCCCCATTAGGGGATTTCAACAGGACCGAAACGATCAGTTCTTGCCCTACGGAAAAGTTTACGTTGATTACCCATGCGCCCATACTTTGCAGACGCTGCAAGGCTTGAAAAAAATTGGTCCTCATGATCTTTGTTTGATTAGATAGGTTCCCCTGCGCTTAGAAGTGCGCACTTCATATCCGTTGCCGGCAATAATGCTTTTAATAATATGTTCAGCATGTCTGATGCGTACGGCATCCCCTCCTGAGATTCGTTGGAGGTCAAGGTTTGAAAAAAAACGTAGTGATCTGGCGATCTCTCGTAAAGCTTTTCTTTCTGTGGTTTCGGCTAATATACTCATGACGTTTTATTTATGGGGCGGCATGACCGCCCCCTGTGGATCAATTGAACTGAAAAGATATGTTGTCGTTTTTGCCAAGGTCTAAGCAAAGATCAAAGGCTACCTGTCCCCTCTGCTTGGCTGTCCCTTCGGTGATGGATTTGAATTTGGCTTCATTGTCCTTGAATTTGCGCACGTTCTGAAAATAACCCGTCACCGCATTGTATGCCCCGAACAAAGTACCTTTGGTAGTGTCAAGCAATTGCGCAGCATCTTTCATGGCATAAGCGTAGACATCATCCACCATATTTTTATATACGCTCGAAGTTTCATCCACCGTACCATTTCGCAACTTATCAAGCACCTCTTTATTTGGTGCCATTGCCAACTGTAGGAGTTTTTTGACTTCCGTATCACTGATGCGCACCTTTGCCCAATGGTTAAAAATCTGCTCCACCTCGTCCCCAATCCTGCCCGAAATCCCCATCAGCGTATGCGCCTGTTTCAATCTTTCCCCTGCACCCGAAGAATGGCGAATGCGGACGGAGTTCGTAGAAGAACGCAGAGCAGCATTCAAAGTATTGTTGCACACGATTCTCACAGGCGTAAAAGCAGCAGTAATACTACCAAAGCCATCATGCGAAGTGGTTAAAAATAAATACTGCTCAATCAGATCATCCTTTCCCACCCTGATGTAAGAAGGAAGCTTTGCCGTGATAAAAATCCTTTCGCCCTTGCCCAAAGCACCTGCGGTTTCATACAGGATGCCCTCGCCACCGCCAACGATGCTATCAAAAAAAGCAAAGGCATCACGGTTCTGTACAACGCTGTAATCCTTGCCGACTACCCCCAAAACTGTGTCCGAATCCGTGCGCACGGTGGCAAAATAATTGGAAACACGGATGTCCGAAGATACCCCGAACAAAATCGCATCGGGATCAGGTTCGTTTATCAAACGCAGGTTTTCACTATCCAAAGTAAACAGCGGGCGTTTCTCCACCGAATAATCAAGCCCCGCGAACTGCAGCGCTTCCGCTGCCGTTGGGTAGTCTTCCACAATAGTTCCCAGTCCATGCCATGCCTTTTCCCGTACCGAGAAGAAACTGTATCTGTCTGTTTTTTGGTTATAAGCTAAGTTGTGTGCCATAATCGTATCGTCTAAAATTTAAAGAATCAGTTAAAATTTAAAATGGCAGATCATCATCAATGCCCTCGAAAGTTGAATTAACCTGCGCCAAGGGAACCACTTCCGCTTCCTTCGCCACAACATTTGGCATTTCCCAACTACGGGCAGCATCACCCAATAACTTGATTTCCGAAGTGTGAAAAGTGAGCAATGCTTTCGCCTCATTGTTTCCGCTCATATAGGCGTTCACACCGATACGCCCGTAAAGCTGCACCCATCCACCCTTTTTCAGATACTCCGCAATTCCCGTATTCAGCCAATACGAGCAGTCAATAAAAGTGGTGATCTTCTTCTGCTCCCCACCGGAGCGAAAAGTGTCATTGATCGCAATAGAAAAGCCTACAACCTTTCTCTCTTCGCTTACTGTTCTAACCACTGCATCAGCGGTCAATCTTCCTGTGATTTCCATCGTTTAAAAATTAAGTGTTACATTTTTTAGTTCCCTTCCCTTTTCCCAAAAAATCTTTTCAAAAGAAAAAACGGAAAAAAAGAAAGTCCGGAAAAACGGGTGCATAGCATGCGCAGTGCTATAAGTCCCGGAGGGTGATCAAGGCGAAGCCGCGATCATTATGCGCACGCAGCAAGCGGAGCACCCGAAATTCACGGCTTTTTTATCCGTTTCGTTGAAAAGCTTATACGAGTTGTTGCCTTAGCACGTCTTTATTCAACACAGCTAGAGCTAATTCCGAATAATAATGAAGGCTAAATAAAATAAATGCCTTAACCAACCGCACACATCCTTCTTCCCAGTTCAAGTGCAGCCAGAATCGCGGAGGACTTAGCAAGGCCGATCCCCTTAAAACGGGAAAGGCTTTTATGATCCTGCCCAGCCAGCAAATCCAGTCTGCCACCCACAGCTTTTAGAATAACTTCACAAAGCGCAACAGCACTCTGATCAGGTCTCCCAGATCCAATTAACATGGCCATCAATTCCGCATCACTAAGTGCTTCTGTTCCGTGAGCGATAAACTTTTCACGTGGACGCATATCTGCATCCCATGCTTTAATTCCCTTCACTCCTTTTTGAAAAGTTAACTTTGAATTGTTCTTGTTCTCGGATTTGTCCAGATGCAAATGGGCAGCCGAGTGAAACAGGGAAGAAAAAGCAGACACCAGAAAATGGAAGTCTTCCTCAAAGACAACCACTAGACCTGCGGTAAGATCCATTAAACAGTTTATCACTTCTGGTGGTACAGATATAGTTGCTATCGTTAGCGGCCCGCTTAAAATCAATGAAATAATTGCGGTTTGCTGAAGAGAAGCTTTCGGAAGTAAGATTGGGGTTCATGTCTAACAATTTTGGTACACACAAAGTTGTGGATTTGATTTTCAGCTAATCGGTTGTATATTAGACTATCCGATCAGATCGGATAAAAAACGGATAGCGAAAACCCTATTATTTATTCGAGATGCAACAACTCAGAGAAACCCGGCGGCTCTGCAGTTATCAATACTGCGGCAATCCATTTGAGGGAAGAAGCGATAAAATATTCTGCAGCGATCAATGTCGTAATCGTGCAAGACGTGATCAGCTAAAAGAGGAAAGATGGAATGCACCTACGTTTTACAATAAGATCGGTGAGATCCTCCAAAATAACCACAAGATACTCAAAGCGCTTTACAATGAAAAAGGCGATTCCATAATTGTCACCAATTTCCTTCTTCGGGATAGCGGATTCAACTTTGATTTTACCACCAGAGTACTCAGTACTTCGAAAGGCATCTACAGATTTTGTTTTGACTACGGCTGGCTGGAGTTGGAAAATGGAAAAATGCTGATTGTTAAAAACGAAAAAATGATAGCAATCTAACTTAACAACTTTAGGAAACAAAACTCTATTGAATATGTAATGATAAAGTAGACTTTATCAATATAATGCGATAGCTTTTTGAATTATTTTCAATTGACATGCAAATCCCCATTCATTTTAACAAAAAAAATTGTAATTCTCATTATCAAAAACTAATAATAAAAAACCAAAAAAGATTTTGATTGATGAAATGGGTTTATGATTATTGTGAACAATTAAACTAAATATTATTCAATTGGATTCTCTTTTTATACTTTAGGATTCAGATTATCTTTAAACCAGGGAATAATGATAGTCGTCATTTACTAATTGCTCAAACGTTTCTGTTTACACTGTTCACCTGTTACCAAAAAGACCATGTTACTAACTGTAGTTGTTATGATTATACCCTCCTTCAGTTTCAATGCTATCCTAAAAATACAAGTTCCTCTTTTGAAAGAAAGATTCTGGCTCCTTTAATATTTTCCTCCAAATGCTGAATAGATGTAGTTCCTGGAATGGGTAATATGCATGCAGACTGATGAAGCAGCCAGGCTATGTTGAGTTGCGCAACAGTTACACCTTTAGCTTTTGCCAATTCAGTTATTTTATTTTGCCCCGTTGGTAACGAGGTTTGTAATGAAAAGAAAGGAATGAATGTTATTTGATTTTCCTCGCACAAAGGCAGCACCTCAGCCCCTTGAAATCCATAAGGACTCAACGGATCAGTAACCCTCTGCGTATAACTAAACATATTTTCAACACTGGCAATTTTACCCATTTTCATTGCAGTATTAAATTGACCAACCGTAGCATTGCTAAGTCCTAGGTGTAAAATTTTACCCTCTTTTTGCAGTTCCAGCATCGTTCCCAAACCTTCTTCATAATTTTCTGGACTATGCTCCGATTTGCCATAGTGTACTAAAGCTAGTTGATCCAGTTTTAATTCTTTAAGGTTGTTTTCGACGCTGATTCTTAATTCATCAGGCTTCCCATAAGGCAGCCAGCCCTTGTCACTTCCCCGTTTTGTACCCACCTTTGTAGCAATGATAAGGTCCGCCGGGTAAGGGTATAAGGCCTCCGCTAATAATCTGTTTGTAACCCCCGGACCGTAAAAATCTGCGGTATCAAAAAAGTTAACGCCCATTTCAACTGCTTTTCTCAAAAGTGCGATAGCACCGTCTCGGTCCCGTGGCTCCCCATAAAAATCTTCACCCGTCAAACGCATAGTTCCGTAACCCGGTTTACGGGCGGTCAGCGGACTTGTTGTGTTAGCTCCAATAATAATTTCGTTATTTTTCATCTTTAAAATAAATTTTATTGTCTAATTCTTTTCTGTAAACTGAAGGCGTAATTCCCACAAACCTTTTAAAGAACTTGGTGAAATTGGACACATCATAATCCATTATGTGAGCGATTGTACCAATAGGTAAAGTTCTGTCGGCAAGAAGTTTTTTAGCTTCTAATAATATCCTTTGCTCATAGAAGTAACATGCATGATGACCCGTTTCTAATTTAATCACTTTACTTAGATGTACTGGATGCAGGGAAATAAGATCTGCCATTTGCTTGAGATCAAACATTTTATCTACCCTCCCGGCCATGAAGTCGTTCATGTGGCTTTCCAAAACATCTTTGAACTGAGCGACAATCTCTGCTTTGCGGGAAATATAGATATCAGGTGTTTTCATCATTATAGAATTTCGTAAATACAAAGGTACTTAAGATGGTTAACAGAAAATGGTGAAGAGTCAAGGTACACTAATCATTATCATTAAATCGTTGTTTTTTTTAGAATGCGAAGACAATTAAAAGAGGTAATTAATAAACATTTTCAATATGTTTTAGAGCAATTCCAAAATTACTCTAACCAAAATGAATAGCATTAATCATATTTTAGTTACTACCTAAACGAGTATTTCCATTGCTTAGATATATAACGTGTAGCATAAACAATCATGCCCCAGCCCGAATCCGGACTGGGGCATGATTCCCAAAACAGTAATCTTAACTGATTACTTTGTATTTTTCTTTTCTGTTACCTCAGCTCTGATTTCCTGAGCCAGGTTTTTCAGGTCTTGCATACCTTTACGAACACGCGTTCCGGCAGCAGCGTTTCCTGCATTGTAAAACTTTTCAGCATCCGCCTCAACTGAAGCCACAAGCTCTTTAATTTTTGCAAATTTTTCCATGATAAATAATATTTAAGTGGCAAATATATCAGAATCCATTAAATCCCAAAAAATTTGGACGTAACAAAGCAGGGGGCAAATGCCCCCTGCTTAGCCTCAACAAAACTAATACTCAATACAAATGCTACCTGCCCCTGCCCTTTTTTGCTTCCATCACTACTTCAGGTTCCTGGACAACTGCCTCACTGGCCACTTCCTTCTGATCAACAGCTTTACTGTAAACCGACTTCATCCCCGCATCGTAAAAGTCCAAAGTCTTATATTGCGGATTGGCAGCAACAAACCCCTTGGTTTCCCTGCCATCTTTAGAAAAAGAAACCTCATGCGCATTACCACGTTGAAGCGATTTCATTAACTGATCCTTAAATCCAGGCTTTTCGAGATCAGCGATCATGAAACGATCAATTGTTGCCGAAAGATCAAAACCATACTTTTCCCCAAAGTTTTTCATGGCAAATTTTCCGTCTACCTTCTCAGCAAAGTCCAATTTCAGCCAAAGGTTTGCTTTTTCACCACTCTTGAGTACCACATCTTTATTGACCGCACGATCAGAAAGCAGATTAAAGGATTCTTTGGCCGTAACCCCTTTACCCTTATTGATATAAAATACCTGTGAAACAGGATCAACACCTCCTGCCTTTTGCAAAGTCGCTTCAAAGTTGTTAAAGAAATACATGTCCGTTTCTTTACTCTTTGAAAAGTTCAGCGCATAGGACATTTTATCAGCCAGTTCCGGCTTATCCTTATTGACCGGGTCGGCCATCGAAATGGATGTTTCCAATTTAAATTCAGGCAAAGCCTTTCCAATGGATCCTTTTAGCGCCGCATTCAGCTGCTCCCCAAAACCCAGGTATTTCAGATTATTCTGCAAATACCCCACATTCTCTTCATTCATAGATTAAAGATTTAAGATAAAAAATTAAGATTTATAAAATGTTATTGTATTCATCGACCGAAGCGCAGCTGATCGAAGTAACTGTCCGCACCTGGAGGTCTTTTCATAGAGGAATAATCCCGAAAGCCGGTAGCCTGCTTAAAGCGGGAAAGACTGAAACCCTCTGCAGGAAAAATATAAGAGCGCCCACGGAATCGACAGGATAGCTGATCTTCACAAAGCCGGAAATGAACAGTGAAACCCTTTAGTGAAACACAGATTTTCACGGCCCGCAGTACATCCAACAGGTCCCTGCCAAAAAGCAAATTGATTTTGCTGCCAAAACAAAACTCCGGAACAGCGCCGGGAAGCGGACAATTCAAACCAAAAACAATCCAACAGGATTGATCCAGATCAGCTAATTTGTAATCCTGCAACACTGCAAAAGCAACGGCCTCCATGGCTGAAGAACAAACATAAAGCGAACTGCAGGTGAACAAACCCGGTGAACTGTACCAGATTCCAGATGAAGTTGCGATCTGATGTTTACCCAAATGAAAACTTTCCGAAACGCCGTCAGAGAACACAAACTCCAGTTTTCCATCATGACCAAAAACATAAGTACCTTTAAAGTACCGCCCCAAAACAGTACACATACCTCCACCCATTTCTGCACCAAAGGAATTATCTTGAGAATCCAGACCTTCCATAACTTCGCTGCTGTTCGTTTTTTCCAGAAATCTCTTGAGCGGAATCCACTTTTTCTACCAGTTGCACATGAACTCCTGTTTCCGGTTTTTCAAAACGCTCAAGCGATTTGGAATAGGCTTTGCCAAGCGCTTTTTCCTGTAAAGCTTCCCCTTGTTTATCAATCAAAGCGTTCAGCCCCTGATAAAGGAGATAAGAAATTCCGCCGTCCATGAGTACCGAAACCACCAGCGCCATACGGTTACTCCTAAGTCCCTCAGGAGCAGTGCCACTGGCCTGAACCATCGAACCATCTGCCATTTCAATCTGCCTGCCTGATAAATAACGGTTCTTTTGATAAGGCGTTAATGGCTGACCGTTGATCTCGAGTGGCGCCTGAATTTTTGAAGTATCTGTGATCACAAACTCCCTGGTATTCCAGTCATACTCCACGAGCATATCACGATGCATTCCTCCTCGTTCCAGAGATTTAACCACATTCGCTTTCAGTCCAGTGAGCAGCTGATCCGCTTCATTGGAAGAAATGAAAGATGGCGTAATCGCCTGCTTATAAACCGGGTGAATCAGTAAATCCGGATGACCTAAGCTATCCCGTGATAGCGAAATTTTTACATCCATTTCCTTAATTTCCACGCCTGCTCTCGATATATTTTCTAACCTGATCAGATTGGTTCTCGATCCTGAAAGCAGTGCATGAATATCCCTGCGATCTAGCAGGATTTCTTCTCCCCTGGCCAGCCCGATCTCCCGGAGCTGATCCATCGGGAGATCTTTTTCATTCAAAATTTTCCCGTACATATGCTAAAAATTTAATGTTTAAGATTATTGTGTAATTCGCACAGAAACCTGAGTGGGTTGATTGGCTGGCCTGAATAATTCACACCAAAGTGAAGGTGCGGCCCAGTAACCCTACCTGATTCACCACTAATGGCTACCGCTTCGCCAGCGTGAACCTGTTGCCCAGAAGCTATCAAAGCCAAAGAAAGATGCCCATAAGTCAAAATAAAATCGCCGCTTTTAATCCGGACAAAGTTTCCAATCACAGGGCCATAGCCGACATCTACTACCTCGCCATCCAGCACCGAATACACGGGCTCATAAAAAGCGCGGAGATCAATGCCATAATGAAACTTGCTGCGCTCCCCCGTCACCGGGTGCGTTCGTGGTCCGTAAGGAGAAGTCAACGCGAAGGATGTTACAGGGAATGCGGCAGCAGCGCCAGAATCAGTATGCGATCGAGACTCTTGTCCCCATACCAACCCCATCTGACCCAAATAGCAAACCAGAAACCAGTTAAGAAACAAAGGTTTATTTGAAAAGCCTGACCATATCCTCCATTTCCTGATTGATGCGTAAAAAATTGCTGCGCAGGATCTGCTCCTTTCGTCCGCCGAAATCATAAAAAACCGGTAGCTCCTGATACCCCTTCTCTTCATTTTCGATTTCCTTTAAGTTCAGTTTCACCCTGCAATTGACCGCCGAGGTCTCAAATTTCCCGGTGTAATCGCCCTGCGCATCCGCGGCAATGATGCCTACCATTTCTCCAGCGCCGAGCGAAGCGATCTTGCCAGCCGGGATCAGTACATCCAGTTTCTCATTTATTGATACCGACACCTTACTTCGGTCTATCGAAAGGCTTTCACCCCTTTGCTTGCTCTTTCCAAAAATCCGCTCCAGCCAGTCCAGCGTTTCTTTATTACGGACAGATCCAGAAAGCACGTTTCCAACCACCGCGGTAATGGTCGTGGCCGTATCTTTTCCATACTGCTGCTTGAACTGTGGCAATTCCTGAAGTCCCATCAGCACCGCTACCTTATTGGACCGTGCCGTAGCAATCAGGTTTTCAATCCGGTGCACAAATATTGTCGGCACCTCATCTAGTATCAAAGCTGAAGGCAGATTTCCCTTGGTATTAATTAAGCGGGTTAGCCTATTCAGTATCACCGAATAACAGGCCGAGTTGATGTTCTGGGTATTAGGATCATTTGCCAGGACCAGGATGGAAGGCTTTTTTTTATCCGAAATCTTTAGCTCGAAATCATCCCCAGAGAAAACCCAATAGGTTTCCTTTGTAGCCATCCTGGAAATAAAAATTTTGAGCGTTCCGACTTGTCCTTCCAACTGATAAAAAGCCTTGGCTTTAAACGCAGACATAAAAGGAGAAAGCAATGAAACCAATTCAGGCTCAGAAAACAGCGTATTGAAGATCTCTTCATAGCTCCTGTTTAAAAAAGACAAAATATGGGGTAGAGAGGAGTATTTCCCCTTTTCATGGCGGCTGAGAAAATAAATGGCTGAGGCCAGAAAGTTGATCGCCGACTGCGTAAAAAAGGCATCACTCCCGCTGGCTTTATCCCCTTTTTTCAATGCCTCCACTAAAGCTTCCGCGGTTTCAGAGGCATCAGCCAGTGTACGGATGTAATCCGCACGTAATGGATTAATCCGCCTGCTTTTCTCTACCTCATTCAGATTGATTACATGAAAAGAAACATCTTTCAGCTTTCCCGACTTTTTGCCTAGCTGATAATGGTAATAGGCAATCTTGCCGAGATCCGGATGTTTAAAGTCATAGAGACAGATTGAAAATGCCTTTGCAATCAGTTGCCGGATAAACGGGTTCACCACCGAGAAACTCTTGCCGGATCCCGGCGTACCAATCAGCAGCGTAGCCCGGAAAGGATTGACCAGATTGATCCAGCCCTTTCTTACCCTGCGCTTAAAATAAAATAACATCGGGATATTGACTGAATATGGCGTTTCCACTTTTCTGACCTGCTGCATGAAACTTTCCCCTTCTATATTCCATTGATCCTTTCCCAATCCAGATTTCAGCATTTTAGAAATATTATCCATTGAGATACTGATCAGTATCGCACCAAACAGTGAAGCGCACATATAAAGCAGCTCATGCCAATGGGTATAGTGGAACACCATGCCGGACGAAAGCCCGAAAAGATACAGGCTCCCGAAATACAGCAGCAGTCCAATAGTCAAAGGATAGACAATACATTTTTTTGGATCAAGCTCCGGAGATTTTTTGGCTAGCGTTCCAGTACTCACCAGACAAATCAGCACGAGCACCAGAAGCTTTGAATAGATCAACTCTTGGTATATGGGTATCACAGAGATACGCATTATGGCTACCTGGAACAAACCCCAGAAAGGTGCATCTGGATAGATAAAGACCACAAATTCTATAAATAGAAAAAAATAGATCAGGCACTGCATAAACCCATGCAGTTTCTGAATTTCCCTGGTTTCTTCCATAAGCTAGTAAAAAAATTAATGTAATTATTAATACACGATCACGTCCGCATCTAGCACATCACTATAGCGGATGGGAAAGCTGATGCTTCTTCCGGAAAGTTGTTTTTCGCTCAAGTGCACCTGCAAAATCTTATTGCCTGGAAAAGTGAACTTTTTGAACACAAAAACATTCCGGTAGAGCCGTTTAAAAGATCCGGTTTCAAAGAGCGCAACTTCCGGAAGTATAGGCACGGACTGCGAATTGGTCGCCTTTGCAATCTTCTTATCTTCCAGCGAAAAACTGAGCTTATCAATATCATAACCAATATTGCTCTTATTGTAAAAACTCAGGTCAATAAAGATGTAATCGCCAAGCGTAGCAATCTTGTTTAGCCTGGCCTTGATTCCATACCGGTCCTCGCGGGTTTGAAAGATCCCCTTTCGCGACTTCAGCAGGTCATTTGCCAACCCTTTTAGCTCCTCTTCCCCAAATTTCTTTTCCTGAGCGTTTAAGGGTTTCCAATCCTGCGAGCCAATCCTGATACTTGGCCGAAACACGCTATCAGGAAAGGGATGGTTGTAAATCAGTCGGAACTGGGCAAATCCACGCTCGCCAGCCAAGGTGAGTAAGCCATCGCCGTAAGCAATGCTCGTACTGTCAGCCAGACTCACTCGGATCAAGCCTTCGGTTGGTTGATCCAGCTTAACTCCTGATAGCGAACTGTTTAAATAGCGGACAGGTTGATCTGAAATCAGGTGCACGGAAAACAACTTTTTCAAAAAGATCACCGGCAAATCTGTAAACGATGAAGAATTCAAACTTTGCGAAAAAGTCAGTGAAATATAAAGACAGCACAAAGCCGTCAGACAAATTATCTTTTTCATTATGATTGCTTTTAAATAACTGTAAATAAATTATTGCAGGCCAGCAGCATCAATAAGCAACACATAAGTACTGTATTTTACCTTGGCCCTGTTTTTTTTAATCAGCCCGGAAATGGCTGAAGAAGTGGACTGGAATAAGCGGTCAACTGTACTCATCAGAAACTGCTGACCGGATGCGGAGGAAACTGATACTCCCTGAATGGATTCACCGCCAATGTTTTTGGAAAACTCCCTGAAAAATGAGGAAGGTACATACAGGCCCGCCAGGCCATCCAGGTCATAAACCTCCAGCTTCACCGGCAAGATCTTCCCTGCATAATGCACAGAAGCGATAGAAAGTCTGATCCGTTGATCTGAAAAGCCGCTCACCATGGCATAAAGAAAACTGCCACCGGGCACCCTGACTTCCCCAATCATCATATCTTCTAAAAGCCGGATACGGATTCGAGAGCCGGCAAAGGCGGTAACATCCTGATCAATGAGGGCTTTTATCTGCAAGGATGCCTTACCCTGGATATCCACAGCAGGTTTGACCCGAAGCGAATTCCGGTCAGAGGATTCCTGCAACTGCTTTATACGCAAGGACTCTGCTTTCCTTTTATTTGCTTCCTGAAAAGCCGGATCATTTTGCCTGCTTACGCTATCCATGTAAGACATTTGTTTGCGGAAAATTTCCATCGGATCATCAGCAGACTTAGCCGTAAGCCGGTCCTTCTGCTCGACTCGATCAACAGATTTCCTTGCGGCGGCCAGATCAGAAAGGGCCTTAGCCATTTGTTTATCCTGAGCATTCATCGCACCGTTATAATTACTCACCCTGGCTGCTGAGGTATTCCGCATCACTTGAGTTTGACTACCTGCATACTTAGCAGGATCATTTCTGATCCGATAACCTCCGGCACCTGATTTTAGAGACGCCGCAATGGAATCCAGACTCCTTTTTTCTGAATCAGAATAACCTGAACGCAAAACGGTATCGCGGATCACTTCTTCTGAAATGGGATTGATTCCTGAATAACCATCACTGGCCTTATACCGATCGCGGTAAGCATCCAGCTTACCGGAAAGTCCACGGTCCCGGACCTGGTCTGAGATATCCGCAATTTGCCCGTTCATCCCATTGGTGATAGCTTCCTGTTTTTCCTTGCCAGAACTGCTGCTATACACATAAAAGAACAGACATAGAAATGGCAAGGCCAGCAGCGGTAAAATATACCGGGGCTGTTTAAAATTGATTTTCATATAGTTTAAAAAATTAAAAGATAAATGGAATGACAATAAAGCATTAGCGCTCGAGGACTTTCAGCGCCTGTAAAAGCCAAAGTGAATCCTGAGCAGTGAGCTGCATTTTATTTAAAAGCGTATCGACTTTTTGGTTTAGCTCAACATTCCGCCTCATCTTTGTAGCCGTCCCTGAAATCTCCTCCAACCCTTTGTAAATGCCCGCGCCTCCTGAATGCGAGCCTGATGTTATTCCTCCAGTATCAGCACTCACAACTTTATTTTGATCGCTGAAGATATCCCGAGCTAAAACCAAAAATGAAAACCCGATTGACAATAACATAAAGGCAAGTACCGTTCGCGGATAACTCACCACAACCAACTTGCATATCGCTAAACACCGGTTCCACATTGGCTTAAATGCCTCATTGAGCTCTGATAAAAACCTTTTATCAGCCAGCCTAAAGTGAATTTTTCTGAACATTTTCAAGGTCTTTATTTTCCAGTATTTTCCACTGGGTGATCAATACCCCGTGGGGATTATTTTCGCTGCGTGGCATATCCCGCAATGTGCCTTCGGTGATGAGTGAGCGGACCACGGTTGCACTTCTCCGATCAATGCGCTGTTTCCCGTAAAACCTAAAATAGCGCTTAGGGATATTTAGAAAGATTGAATCGGTTTGCAAGGTCAGCACCGAAGACGAAGAAAGTACGGAGCTGAAATAACCCTTTTCCTTCAAATCATTGTACTGCCTGGCTCCTGACTCATCCACCAGGTACATTGCCTTTTTCATCTGGTATTCAATGAAGCGGTCATCAGGGGTGAGTGAAAAAAAAAGCGAATGGAACAAATCCACATCTGCCCGGTACTCTGCCGGCCTGTTCAGTTGCATATCGGTCTGCTTGGCGAGCATCGGCACATGGTTATCCAGAATGTAAATGCTTTGCCTGGCCGAACTCACTTGCTGGTAGGCAAAAAAAGATACCACAATAGCGATCACTACCGAGGCCACTAAACTGCCCAGCGACACTAAAGTGGCCAGACGGATCTTGGATTCTATATTTTTAATAATCATAGCCAAAAAAACAATAAAAGTTAAAAAATCAAAAGATTAGCCTAAAAAAAACTGCCTCCAGCTTTCTTGGCGACACCCATCACCGTTTGAGATCCCCGTCCAAAATTGGAAGCGGCAGAACTGATGCCTGAAGTAGAAATGATCCAGGTGGAAATGCTGGGAACGGTAAACATGCAGACCGCCCCGATCACAAAGCTTAAAATCACCGTACCAAAAGAAAGAATCCCGTTTCCAGCAAACCAGGCCATTTTTTCCAGATTTGCCGCTGAGCCATCCTCCCCGATGAGTTCCTTATAGCGGTTGATCTCTACGGTCATCGCATATTTCTGCATCAGCGCCACCAAATACATCACCAGGTATCCGATACCCACATACAGGTTTACCGAAATAAATCTGGCCATCCAGGTAGACAACGAATCGCGGAAGGAAGGCAGAATACTTGCCGCAACCGCAAAAGGCCCAAGAATAATCAGAATGGAAGAATACAGGATCTGGATCATAAACAGCACATAAACTGCAATCCGAAGTATCCAGATCCCCAGCAGTTCCAGGAGCTGCGTGAGCAGCAACTGCATTCCGATTTTTAGCCGGTTTTTGAGTTCTATGACCGGACTGACTACCGTGGACATTCCTTCCTTAATAGTAGAAGTCACCGAATCCCATGCCCTGCCTGCCCAGGTATCGGATTCCTTTTCCGCCAGTTCCGTCTCCGCCTCAAAGCTGTAAAGCGCATTGGCCACCTTTTGCATATAGTCCGCCCTGGTCAGCCGCAATGCATTGACATTATTTTGCTCAGAGGCAAACATCTCTTCGGTCTTCACCGCGACCAGATCAGTCGGAAAGGCAACCATTTTGGTAAAGCCACCCCACCACATGATGACCATCACCAGACCAAAAGGTCTGAGGAGAGGCATAATCTCCAGCTTTTTATCTCCAGAGATCATATCATAACTTTTGATGGCAAAGAAAATGATCATGAAGATCGCAGCCAGCGCCTTGGCATCCGTGATGAACATATCAAAATGTTCCCAGATCGATTCCCGAAGCCCCTTTAAAAATACCATCATGCCTTCCTCATACACTCCGTTTCCCTGCAAAAATTCAAAAGCGCTTTTATTGTCAGGCTGCTGCGCCACTGCTGAAATTGCGCCATTCATCATCATGAGCAGCAGCAGTATAAATTTTAAGTTTTTCATTATCCAAAAGATTAGCATTAAAATTTTCGTTCAGAGAGTACCTTTTTGGCCACTTCGGTATCCGACATCGTAACCGAAACGCCAGCAGAATTACCCGAACCAACCTTTGATTTCACCGCAGACAAGCGCATCATTTTCTCCGCAGTTGCCCGTTTGGAAGTCCAGATGCCCTGGATTTTCCGAAACTCCAACAGCAGGCGCTGATAAGATAATATCCTTGATCCCCTGTCCTGATTCGTTCTCCTACTGCCTTCCAGCCGCTCAGCAAGCGCAGCCACCTGATCTTTGTACCAGTCGTAACTGCCCTCGCTGATCAGTTTAGCCTTGACTGAAAGCGTAAGCCCGGATAGAATATCCACCCGGTCCAGATCGGTGACCGGCCTGAACTGTGAAGAATAGTAAAGCAGCCAAAGCGGATCGGCATCGGAAAACAATCCTGCATGCCCGCTGATCTGATCCAGCGCGACATTGCGGATCGTATCGCTACCCAGTTCCATGTTCTTATCCGCCGACTGCATTCCAGCCTCTAGTCCCATTCGAATCGTTTCATGACCCGTAGCGGAAAGCGGCCTCAGATCTGTTTTGGGATAATTGGGATGTAAACCCCAGGTGAGCCAGTAATAGGGATTGAGCCCTAAAAAGCCCGAGGTCGGGGTAAACTTTCCCCTGTCCCAGGATTTAAACACCATGCGCTCCTGTTGATTGACCATGCTTTCATCCCTGATCCGGATTTGCCCCACCGCAAATGAAAACACAACCAAAATACCCATGCCCGTCAACAGACAATGCCTGCCGTAACCGACACAAAATCCAATAACACCATAATTTTTCATCTCTTTAAATATTTAGCTTTTAATAAAATATCATCCACCATCCGTTTATCCGAATTAATAAAACCGGCAAATGGATTCAGCGCCCTGATGATTCCCCGCTGGCTAGTCCAGTACATCGCTCGCCAGGCGCCGTAACACAGTCCGGAAATGATGTGCAGTTCATCACTGATCCTTTTCATCAATTCATCCCTGGCATTATAATCCATCAGCACATTTTCGCCCTGCTTTAATACAAAACCGCTGACCTCTGTGATCAGCCGGCCCGAACGCAAGGCCACTTCCCTTGCCATATCTTCAGCAAAAAGCAACAGATACGGTTCTTTTCTTGCCATTTCCACCATAGCAGTAGAATAAGTGACAATCTGATCACAAGTGCTATACATGCTTTGCAGCATCAACCCATTTCGAAGTGCACCATTGACATTGGAAAGGCCGGAATAAATCAGTTCCTTCGCAGTGACTACCGAAGCTGCATTCAGGTTAATGTTATTCAGGCTGTTTTCGATCTTTTCCAGATAACTCTGGTGAGTTAGTGCAGCGGAAGTCCTGACAAATGAATTTTCAGTAATGATGGCGTAATGACCGGCATCATACACCACCCGCTGAGAAAAAACAGAAAGCGGAATGACGCCAACTAATGCTAAAATAGTCCCAAGACTAAACCTAAACGAAAACCGAAACATTAAACACTTCATACCAGCTTTCATAACCCAAGTATTTTAGCGTTTCTCAAAATATCCTCCACAACGCTTTTATCGGTACTGATGTAATCAGAAAAAGGATTCAGCCTCTTGAGCATTGAAGAAAGTTTAGCATGATCCAGCAAGCGAACCATCCCGGCAGACAAAGCTGCGATCTGTTGCAGCTCGGTGATTACATGATCAAACAATATCTTTCGATCAGAGATTTTCATCTGATTTAAAGCGCCATAACTCAACACCAACCCTAACAGATAACCCGATAACTCCTTTGCCCGAAGGACAAATTCCACTTCAGCCTGATAGACCAAAGGCAATAGCAACTGATCACGAACTGCGGCATCATATAACCTGGACTGGTCAGCAATAATCCGGGAGACCAGTGGCGATGCATTTAATCCCACTTCAGCCGCAGAAACCGCCATCCCCAAAAATGAAAACCTGCTTTGCAGCAGACGGTAAGAATCTTTTAGTTTAAAAAGCAACGTCCTGTTCGCATGCTCATTCACCGTATTCTGCGCCTGGCGGTTTCTGGCGTTTTCCTGCCGTCCATGCTCAGATCTGGAATCGGAAACCAGCTGATGAATCCCCGCGATATTGAGCGCTTTTTGTTGGGCATAACTACTGCCAACATATAGTCCAACAAATCCAAACAACAAACAAATAATCAATACCATAAACTTTTCCATATCCATTATCTCTTTAAGTATTTAGCTTCTGTTAATACGCTATTGGCAATCCGTACATCCATATTGATCCAAGTGCTCCAGGGATTGAGCGAAGCAAAAATTCCTTTCATCTTGGCCCAGTACATCGCCCGCTGCATCCCGTAAGCAATCCCCCGCAGGATCCGCATTTCAATGGCGACATGGTTCAATAACCTGGAGCGTTCCCCGGCGTCCAGCAAATTATCCCTGCCGCCTTTGAGCACAAATCCGCCAACCTCAGCAGAAAGCTTAATCGCCCGGAGTTTAAATTCCCTCGCGCCCTCTTCCGCAAAAAGTAACAGCAAAGGATTAGCTTTGGCCAGGCTAACAGACTTCTCTACATCGCTAACGATATCAATTCCGATGTTTGCAATTTCCTTGACTGAAAACAGGTTATTCATCACCGCGCTCACTTCAGATAATCCCCGGTATATCCTGTCCTGCAAATCATTAACAATCACCAGCTGACCGGTAACCGCAAGCTGGCCTTTAGCGATCAGTGATAGCCGCTCATTGCTTTTATCCAGCTGATTATTGATCACCGAGGCCTGTACCGCAATCGCGCCAGAAGTCACCGGATCTACATACAGCGTCTGGGCAGCCGCATGGAACATAAAAAAGCCTGACAGCACCACCATCAGGCCAATAGGCAATCTGCCCAAAACCAAAAACCTTTTCATATCCAAAACATTAAATCACCAAAAATACCTCATTAATCAGCACCAGGTCCACTATTGACCGCCTCGACAAAGCTGCCCAGATCTTTTCTCGAAGACATAAAATCAGCGATAAAGCCTTTAATTGCTTCCTCGTAAGAACCAAACCTGGAGCGATACCGTTCCACAGCCCTTTTCTCCGGCTTTTCGGTCGTATAACAAAGGTACTGGGCGAGCGAAACCTCAATCCCATACACTTCCCCAACCGATCCCCTTCTGATGTAAACTTCCTTGAATGGGGCGCGACCTGCCTGGGTATCCAGCTGATTGATCGAAAAGATCTTTCTGCGCTCTACCTCACTAATGGAAAGCAGCGCCGCGATATCCGCATAATTGTCCCTGAACTTTCGCTGATCCAGCAAACAGACCGTATCCGAGTTGGACATGATGCTGTCCTTGACAATCGCGTTTCCAATAATATCTCCAAGTTCCTGCGTCACGACGATCACCTCTCCCCAGAACTTCCGAACGGTTTTAAAAAGGAACAGGATATAATCAGCCATCAGTGGAGAGGCCAGGCTTTTCCACGCTTCCTCTAAAATCAATGATTTACGAAAAGCATTCCGGAACCTCATCTTCTGGATAAAAACATCCATAATGATCAGCGTGACGATCGGAAAAAGCACCTTGTGGTTTTTGATCGAATCGATCTCAAAGACAATCATCCTTTCGGTCAATAGCGATGCATCAGCATTCTCATTGAGGATCTGGGCATACTCGCCACCCTTGTAGAATTTTTTCAGCACATAACGGAACTCATCAATATCAAAACTGATCTTTTCCTGCTCCTTGATTTCCGGGATCCGGTGCAGGGCAAACTCATAAAAAGAATCAAAGCCTAACTTAAACTCACCTGCCTTAAGCCTTTCAAAACCAAATAAATAATAACCGCTGATCACTGATGAAATCACATCCTTTTCCACCTGGGTCGCTACCCCATCTGCTCCTTTCCAGATCAGGCAAACCAGCGTGGCCAGAAAATCCTTCTTTTCAATATTGTACTCCCCTTCTGAAATCGAAAAGGGGTTCATCGTAATCGGCGACTGCTCAGAATAAGTCAGATACTTTCCACCGAAATAACTGCATAATCCGGAATAACTGTGCCCGGTATCCACGATCACTACATCCATCTCATAGCGCAAATACTGTTCAATAAGCGCATTCATAAAAAAGGATTTTCCAGATCCCGATGGTCCCAGCACAAACTTATTGCGGTTATTGATCCTGCCAGTTTTCATCGGCAAATCCAGCGGATCTATCGCCAGCGGAATACCCTGACGATCGGTAAAGCGAACGAGGAACGAGGAATGCTCATCCCGTGGAAGTGATTCCTTGAAACACAAACACAGTGCAGCTTCTGCCGTGGTCAGAAACCAATCATATTTCTTGAGCTCTGCCGAATTCCCAGGAAGCACCGTTCTGAAAAGTTCCATCTGGTTATAGGCATTTGCCGAAGGAATGATTCCGATCTGAAAAAGCGCAGACTCCAGATAATTGCAGGCCCTGGAAAGTATTGCCTTATCCGCACAAACCAGTACATTAAAATGCGCATGCACCAATAAACGGTTATCCCTGGCCACATCATCCAGCAGCAATGAAATATCCTCCACGCAAATCAGGTTCGCCGGATCAGGAATACCTGAATGGCGTTTTCGCTTGAGCTCAAGGCCCCGCAAGAGCGATGGTTGCGCGGGCACCTCGATCACCTGGTTAAAAACCATGACCGAAAAATCCGGCACCTTGAACAAAAACTGCAGCAGATCTGCCGGAAAGCCGGCCAATGCATTGCCCCCAGAGAGAACGCCCGAAGTAGAAAGCGAAGCGGGCAAATTGATCTGATCAATATCAATCAATGAAACCGACCGAAAGGCCCGCTTTCCCATGCCCACCTCATGCTCGCCCGGATTAAAGTTATCCAGTACGAGATTTCCATTGGAAAAATTAAGCGAAAGCATACGCATTACATAGCGGTTGATTTCCTTTTCCCTCATCAGTGCCGGTAAACACCCAGCCTGCTCCAACACCCCCATAACTTTATTTACCATCAGCTTAAAATCCCTTCGCATCGCCGGATCATGTACATAAAACCTACCGCGAGGCACCTGCCTGGTCAATACCAGAACTGTTTCCAGACCAATATATTCCCGGCCTGAAAAATGCGCAAAGTAAGCCTCGTTCAGAAATCCAGTTCCTACTTCCTTACTCTCATATGGTGCCCTGAAGAAAACGTCTTGTTTCTGCAAAACAAAACCTTCGCCCAGCATCTTCAAAATCCCCAGAAAGAGCGAATGAAAACTGTCATAACCCGAAGCGTCCCCGCTATATCTTAAAACCGGATTCACCATACGGATCAATACCGAAAACTCCCCGTTCATCCCGTAAAGCAGATCCATATCTACCGATAAATCAATACCCAGATAAGGCACCCTGAATTCATTTTGCTTTTGCATACCTGTTGATTTTAGAAAGTTGATTCACCGGATAAAAAACACCTTTAGAAAAGGCCTTGTCATGAAGTCCCTTTTTCTGGCGGGCACCGATATAGAAAAAGCCTCCAATAATGATCCCGGCCATGACCACTGCGCCGAGGTACATATTAATAATTGCCATCGTCAAAGCGCCAATGACCAGCGCACTGAGCAGCAAGCCTACGCCCCAATAAATAAACTTTCCCTTAAAGCCCTTATAGACCATCGGCTTTTGCAGCCCCTTGTATACCGGAAATGACCTCGCCATGCTACAAACCGAAAAACGCCTTCACGATCAGAGAACTCAATACCAGAAACAGGCATGATCCACCCCAGCCCATCAGCTCCTTGTTGATGTCCTGATCACCACTGTTCCACTTCGAATACACCCTGATTCCGCCAACAATACCCACGATCCCGCCAATCACCAGCGCGATGTTCGTGGCCGGATCGACATAGGTCTTCAGCGTCGAAGTCGCCGTATTCAATCCCGTCACCCCGCTTTGCGCAAAGAGGTTACCAAAAACAAAAGTCAATACCAATAGGCCAGACAGCCTTACTACATTCATCTTTTTCATTACCAAAAATTTAAGTTTAAACCTGGCCCCAATAGAAAAATCAAGGCATAAAAAAAGCCGCATCAGCGGCACAAAAAAATTAAAACCAACAAACCAATTAAAAACCCAACCGCCCCAAAGAGAACCAGCTGATGTTAAAGCCCAAAAAAACCGGCAACCATCAGCCCCAACACCAATACAAAAAGTGAGGAGAAAAACCAGGCCGGGACGTCCATACTCACATCCCTACCCATTTGCCATTTATGGTAAACGCTGACCGCACCAGCTATCGCGATCAAACCCGCAAGCACGAAGGAGAGATCCCGAAAAGAAAAAAATGAGCCATGCAGAAAGCTTTCCGCCTGTTGCAGCTCAGCCATTCCATTACCAGCCCCGGTCTGTAGGACCAGCAATAACTTCAAAGGCATTCCAAGAAAAAAACTCCAAAGACTTTTCATAACCAACAATAAAAACCTAATACTTAACCCTGCCCGTAAATTCAATACTTTCTGATCTGGCCAGCTCAAAGAGCTGCTTGATGTTCACCCCGGCAGAAGAGTAAATGGGCGAGTCCGGCACAGGGGTATCTTCCTCGTCAATAAAATAATCAATCTCATCCCCATCACTCACCTTGAGGGGAAGCAACACCTCATCCTCCATATCCACCCTGACTGACACCAGTATATGATCACTTACCTCCGCTACCCTTCCGACTTTAAGCAAATCAAAACCGATATTGGCGGAATAATAAAAAAAGTAGATGCCCAGCATCCACATCAAAAAACTAATCCAACTCATCATTCAAAATTTTCAAGAGATTCCTTAATAAAACTTTTAATCTCGGGATGCTTTTCAAAGAGATAGACAATCGAAAAGGCGATTACCCGGTTCATGTCCAACCCCGAAGCCAGCTTTAGCCGGCCAAGTAAAGCTACCGTGCGGCCATCTATCCGGGGATGAAGCAAATGCTTCTGATCGCTGCAATCAAACTTCCTTATCCTGGAAATGATATCCAATGCTTTCTTAGCCTTAACCGGAACCGAGGTAGCCGAATTAGCATCCGGCTTTTTCGCATCCATGCCAATTACCGGATCCTTGTTCGAGGGGCTGACTTCCCCTGTTCCAATACTCTTTCTGAGCTCATCAGCCAGCGTTTTCATTTGTGTTTTCATATTGAACCATTTAAAAAATTAATCAAAAAATTAAGAAGCCTTAACCTCCAGGTACCGCTCATAAACCTTTTCAAAGACCGGTAAGATCAGCGGAAAGATCATCAGCGGCGTCTGAAAAGTATTGGTCCGCTGAAAATCAATCCGGTCAGCAATCGCAGCTGATATCTCCCCGAATTTGGAAAGCTGCAGTTCCACCTCACTTTGGGTTTCATATTTCACATTTCCCTTGATCCTGTTGGGTACAAAAACTAAAGGCGCATCTGGATTGATCTTACGAAAGACCACCGAAAAAAGAATCGTGGAATCAAAACTCAGCTCATCATAAGAAAAAGGGCATAGGGTCAGTTCAGCCGAAGAGAACACCGGCAATAACCCATCATCATCCAGCTTTCCGGGCAAATCAATAATGACGATGTGTTCCGGCTTCACACGGAGCACAGTATACATGGATGGAAAATGTTCCAGTCCCGCCGCGATGACTTCATAAGGCGCTTCATTTTCAAGCACCTTTCCCTTTTCATATTTTTGGGCCAGTGACTGCTGATAATCCATATCAATCACTGTTACTTTCCTTTTTTTGACCATAGTTAAAAAATTGGCCAATAGCAGCGTGAGCGTACTCTTCCCCGCACCACCTTTCTGGTTTCCTATTATTATAAGCATATCTATAAAAATTTAATTTATCTGGTATTAGTCCTCGCCATTGCCTTTCTGGCCCGGTTGCGACCAAGAACAGCTTCATCGTCTATATCATCCTTTAAATCCAGTGGAGTGAGATAATCTGCCCCAGTTTCAGCAGCCAGTATTTCGTCAGGGATTTCAGCAACATTGCCAGAATTAAATTCTCCAAAAACCTGCTTACCTACAGGCGAAACATCCAGGCGATCCATACGCTCAACTTCAAAAGAATGAGATGAATCCTTAGTGGAGAGCATCTCCTTTAAAGCCATCACTTCAGAACCTTTAAAAACCTGCTGACTGGAATGATCGATTATGGTGTAGCCATAAGGAAGCTTCCCCTGAGCGCTATGAAAAACAATTTCAACCCCAAGCTTTTTAGCTGCAAAGACTGCAAAGTCCGAAGTATACTGAAGCGTAGAACCCGAACGGTAATCGGAAACAGCAACAGGAACCAGCCGGGGAGAATGAGCGGGAAGATATTTAAGAAATATTTTCTTGAGCTGAACAGCCCGCTTTTTATCAAAGGCCGAAAGCTGCGAATTAATCAAATTCACCGCCACATTTCCCAGCACTTTGCCATAGCGAAAAAGCTCCAGCTTTCCGTCAAGCTCACGATGGCCATAACCCTTTTTTTCCAACAGCAATTTAAAATGAGCAAGGGTCGAAAACCGGTAAGCAAGCCCCGAATCGATATCCTTTTTACAGACCAGCTCCGCATCATTCCCCTGCAAAGCATTCAACGCCGCTACCGCCCTAATCCACTCAAAGCCGGAAGAAATTTTCTTTCCTTCCCGGTCTATGCGGCAAGAGACCAGATGCACATGAGAATGATCCGTGTCTCCATGAAAAATAATCAGGTAAGGATTCTTCCCATAGCCCATCTTGTCCAGCCATTGCTCAGCCAATACAGAAAGTTCAGCATCAGAGTAAGATTTTCCATCCGCAGAAATGACCGCATGAAACTGAGGCTTGGATACCCTGCTGTTTCCAGTTGCTAAAAGCTTAAAGTAATTGATATAATCCTGCGGCCGGAGATTAGTGAGATGATCCAGTGCCCCAAAGTTCTTGGCTACCATTAGCTCACCCATTCCCCGCTCGACCTTATCGGTATTATACCTGACCGCGGCAAAGCTAGCCGATGAGCTGAGTATTTTAACAATCATATCGCTTGAGATTTAAATAGGAGAATCTTATCGTATCGAGCTCATCAGATACCGCGTTATGCAAATAGCACATGAACTTGTTAGCCACATAACAGGCTCGAAAATAATCAAGCTACCTAAATAGCCGAAGAGCATAAGAGCGAGCTATTAATATTACAAGCTAGTCCTCTAATTTGCGATATAATGAGCAAGATGTATAGTTAAGAAATTCATTGAATAACATAAGAGCAATAGAATAAGCTAACTCGAAATCTAAATAGCCAACGCTATCATTTATAATGTATCAAAATAGTAATATACCTGGCCACCTCAATAGCTAGCTACTCAGCAATCTGATGAGCTTTCTCATCAATCGCTCCAGATCCATTTTGATTTTGTTGTATTTCCGAAGCTCCAACAGCAATCTGTCAACCACGACAGCAGAAAGCAGCCCATCCCTATTTAAAATATTGGCATAACGTGCGAGCTGGTTAATATTGTTGCCAGCCCTTGAAAGCTCCAATCCGACCGCATCTAAATTATTCATCATTGCTTTTGAATCCATCACCATTTTTTCTCCCTCAAAAAGCAGTTTTTTGCGGATCAGATCTGCTTTTTTCAACCCCGAAGATTTCCCCATTGACACAACCAGATCAAACTCTTCCTGTGTGAACCGGACATCTATTTTTTTGGTGCGTTTGCCGGAAACTAAAAGAGGCCTACCCTTATATCTCATCTACTATCCTCCTAAATTAACTTCTACAACCTATAGGAAACTTCAAAAAGGAAACGAGTTGCGAGTTTCCTTCACCCTTTATCATGAGCGGATCCTGCGAAGAGATAAAGGCAAGATTCTTTTTGTCCGACAAAAAGACATCTTGCCAATAAAAAAACAAACAACATCTCAGCCATATCACATAGCTCCTCATATTAAGAGAAAACACAAACAAAGAACCTAAACACAACTAAAAAATCAAGGCACAAAAAAAGGGGCCTTTCGGCCCCTCCCACCTTAACCAAAACACAAACAGACCATGCGTTTAAAAAGGTAATCCGGAATTACTCGCGTCAGTCCATACAGACCGGGCCCTCACCTGCCCCTGCGCTTTCACCATATTGAAATGATCTCAGCTTCGCAGGATTTTCCGCTCCTCGCAGAATAATGCTTCATTCCCAAATGTCAAAGATCTTAAAGCTGAAATCTATACAGGACGAACCATGATGAATCTGAGCTTAAACCGACTGAGCAAATTAGCTTGCTAGTGGATTTCGTTGAGACAAACTTATCGGGTAAGCAAACGGTACAGAATTTTTGGACTGATTTGGGCTGAATTGGGCGATAAGTGAGCTGAATATGAGCTTTAGGACGTAGCGTATTATGTAAAAATGTATTCCGTGAATCAATTCACTTGATAACTGAGATTTGTGTTGCCCGGCTTCATGAAAAATGAGCAGAAGGCATAGAGATACTACCCTCGTATTTTTAATTGATGGTATTTTGTTGTAAACCAAATCTGCAGGGCTGTTTGTATTTTATCAGATCACTCTTGATAAATGAGGGGGCTTTTTTTAGGAGCAACTTAATGTTTGTACAAAGAAAAGATCTATAGTTTGTATTAAGCCAAAAAATGCATACTCATCCCTTAAAGAACTGGCCTAGCCCACATAATAACTTAACACCTATTACAAGCTGAAGGCATTCTGAGTGAAGAGATATTTGATAATCTTTATGTCCAAAAAAGGAGAAAAATCAATTAAATTAAAGTGAGTTTGTATATCGGCATCAACTTACCCAAGGCAACTTTTAATTATTGTATACGATACAGCGGAGAGAAAGTAATCAAAGGAGAAGTCAGCAACAATAAAATCGGCGTTGGGGAATTCATAAACACCATAAAACTACTGCCAGATTTCAAAATTCTGAAAGCAGTTTTCGGGCTGTAATAAATAAACCGTTGCCGAAATACCCCATCTTGCCAAAAATAATTTTATCATGACATTCTAACCTTGAAGAAACTTATAAAAAATTTAAAAATTGGTGCAATGGGATCAAATAAATTTGTTTGTCCAATAAAAGTTCGAATATTTTAAGGGGGAACTTTTAGAATGGAAACAATTCCCCTGAATAAGAAAATGGGAAAATGTGAAAAATACATTTTTTATCATCCAAGTAAAAGATGGGATGAATATTTGGAAAAAGAAATTCTAATGTATATCTTAGCGCTAGAGAGCGTTAATTTAGATGAATGGAAGTGTGGCTACAGCTGTACTTCCGTTTTTTTTACACATTTAGCTAACAGATAAATGAGTTTAATTCGCCAAGTTGGTATGTGCAGTGCTGCGATACCACTAGAAGCTGTTCATTTTTGTTCAAGTTGCTAACTACCAATGGGTAGCACATTAATGACATAACTTCAAACAATCAAAAGTTAAGTTATGAGAAGCACCATTCTAACCTTCATAATCATTATGTTACTGTTTTGTTTTAACACAAAAGCACAAACTTATGGCTGTCTCGTTGGGTCAACAACTACCGGAACCGTTTACACTGACGTCAATTTTCTTGGTTATTATTTAGCAGGAGGCAACCAATATAAAACTGTCGCTCCAAATTGTCCTCGGGTTCAACTTGGATTTAGAAGTGGGGACTGCTCTTTGGCTTACTGGGAACCCGTTACGATCGATACGTTTACACCCTTGTCACTACATCTTCATCGCCCATCGCCTGCGGACTAGACCACTGCAGTTATGGGATATTAGCTACAGCTGGATTTCTTGCCGTCAGGAGACTGAGGAAGATTTAAATGAACCACAACCCGGAATCATAGTTGTTTAGATGCAGATCGTTCATTATTATCTAGGATTGCAACATTCCAATTTTCCTGCAGCCTATAACTTTTGGCTAGTCTTCCATATTCTTCAAACGAAATGTATCCCCAATAATGCAATTCCTTTTTTAGTGATTCCACCATGAAGTTTTTTGCGCTCACTAAAAACATCGTGCTTAATAAAATGGAAATTGATACAACAAGTTTCTGGAAATCCGATAATGAATTTTGAAACGCCGCATAAATCAAAAAAAATGATCGGCAATAGAAATGAGATAATAACAAAATTGAAACACATCACTCCAAGTAAATTTGGCAATCAAAATGACGATGTTTCTGGAGAATCATAATTTCTTGAAAAGAAAGACAACATGGTAAACCTCCATCCATATTCAGTAATATCTTCAACATCAATAAGCTCTTACGACAGCTTAGTATTAAAAATCGAATGCTTATATTTAACAAAAGTTTTTTATCACTATTTAATTAGCATAAACGTGTATTACAGGCTCAATTAGCAACTATACTGAATTTTAATTATCTCATTCCAAGTAAATATTTGGATATTATTCTCCTCAATCTAAGCATCAATATTTTTTGTCTAAAAGCTTTCAAAATCAATTTCCCTCCACTTAGAACCAGAATTAGTGATTGATAAACACTACCCTAATGTCCAAATCATCAAAGGCAGGGTGAATCTAAGTAATACTTAAACCACATACTAGGTTCCCTAGGCCAATCCACTTTAATATCAACACATACAACATCAACAGAATCTGTATTAATGATTAATATTTTTGCTAATCAATTTTTTCGCCAGTTCAAGCTCGGTATCTATTCCATTTACAAAATCTATATAAATCGGTTTTACCGCATAGTCTGGCAAAACACCGCTACCAAATGGTATATTCTTATCATTTACATCGACTACAAATTTTAAAAGCGGAATTTTGATCGATAATTTAGAATTTGGTAAAGTTAGGTCGATATTAAATCCACTGGTATTACCATAAAAACCTCCGCCACATTCCTCGCCAATAAAAGTTGCTTTTCTATGCCCTTTAACCAAACTTGCAAATTCAGAGCCGCCAGAATAAGTTTTCCCACTTGTTAGAACGAATAGTTTGCCTTTAAAAGAACTGCGCTTTGGTTTTTCGGGAACTAACATATTTGGCTTTCTCAATATCCTACCATCACTTTCCAAAGCTTGTTCATTCTGTAATGCTTTTTCTAAAGAATTTTGTTTTTCAATTGTATTTCTATTTGTGAAAGCGTAAAAACTATAAGAAAATGCGGTAGATTGAACGTATTTATATTTATTGTAAGGTTGATCGGTTAAGTAAGAAAATACATAATCTTCAAAACCTTCTTCGCCTCCACTATTATTCCGTAAATCAATTATTAAATCAGTAACATTATTTTTAGAAATTTCGTTAAAATAACCATCCGTCGTTTTATGAAAATCACTGTATTTGTCAGCTCTAAATGTGTTGTAAGCGAGTACGGCTGATTTATTGTTATTTAAAAAGGTCAGTGAAGATGGAATTTTAGATTTATAAAAATACGTTTCATCAATTTTGGCCCATTGTTTTTCAAGCCAACTTCCAGCAACTGAAGCTACAGTAAAAAGCGAAATTTTATTAGTTTTAGGATTGATTAATTCAAGTTCGTAGGTTGTTGATTGATTGATAACATCACTATAATAATAAGAAAAATCCTGACCACTGATGGTTTGATACTTTTTAGTGATATTATTTCCATCTGAAGAAATGGTATTAAAAATAGTTGCTATAATTTCATCAATAGGACGACCGTTAATTTTGGATAAAATACTTCCGTTTATTTTTAAACCATCAATATCATTAATTACATAAGGTTTACCTTCGAAGAATTTGATAAAAATGGGCAAATATTTTCCATTCTTATTAAAATGGTCTTCAATTTCTTTCGATAAAGATATTTTACAATGTCCTTCCTTGGTGGCAACTATGACTGGCGCGAGTATCCTGTAAAAATCTAAGGCATTTAAGTTATCTACTATTTTTGATTTTTGATCATTACATAAACGATCAAATTGTGCAAATGTAGTGTACCAATATAATCCGGGATGGGCTTCCTTTAACGCATTTACAACAATATCAAAATCATTTTGCAACTCATTCTTTGTAAACGTTTTAAGGTTAGTAACATCTTGCCCAAAAAGTTTAAATGTTGATATTAATAAAATTAAGATTACAATTCTTCTCATCAGTTGTTTGTATTTTATTAGAATATTTTCGTGTGTAGTGGTGGAGTTGCTTAACGTTGTTAAAATTGGAGGAAATGTTTTAAAGGTTTGCCCAGTATTAATTGTAATTTCCTTCAGCCCATTTTATTGCGGGTTCAATCTATTCTTTTAAGGGTTTAAATAAAAAACCATGCCTTAACCCATTATGCAGTTCAATTTCTTTAAAATGTTTAATCTTACAAGTTGATTTGTTCTTCCGCTCTATCGCCGATACGCCAAATTCATCCGACTTCTCATAAATGGTCAGGATATTCCCGCAAAAATTAACTTCAGGCATAGTTACCACATCATCACTCCTAAAACTCGCTATGAAAACAAAATTTGATTCTGGCATGTTTGCCAAAGTCGACACGTATTGTGCAATATATCCGCCTTTTGAGGTGCCGACTACAGTTATTTTTTCAGGTTTAATTCCTTTTTTCATCAAGCTATCAATTTGTTTTACAATTCCAATAGCGTATACGCTTGCGTTAACGTTTCCATTACGTTTTTCGCTAATTACCTTAAAACCGCTTTTTTCGAATTCATTAATAATTTCTTTGTATTCAGCTCGTCCAAATTCTGGATGCAATTCACTTAAGGTGTGGTCTTCTAAAAATCGGTTATGTAAAAAGAAAATAATTCGATCATCGTTCCCTTTTGCGAAAACAGAAATTGTAGCGCAAGCTATAATTTTCATTAAAAGCTTTATTTCCATAAATTTATTTTTGTATTTGTAGAGCACAATTATAATAACTCTAAAGTAACATAATACATGCCAGCTGATAAAACATACATAACAAACTCCATAAAAAATAATTAAAAAATGAAACCAAATCTTACTGTTCAATTCCGTACATGCATAGTTCGCTAATGGACATTTCAATTTAATAATCCCAGAGATCTGACATTCAAGCTTTGAGTCCTGAAGAGACTGCAATTATTGTTAGGTGATGTTTATTAGCAAATGCAATAATGGCACAGTTCCGTAGCATCTGCATTAAAGCCCAGATTCGATAAAATCTACCTGCGTATATCTCAAAATTAGCATATGCACCTCAATAAATATTATTAATAGTTAATGGAAAAAGTCAAGATAGCAAAGGTTCTCATAAAAGTATGATCCTGCAATCAAAACAAATTAATTACATGAAACCAAAATGCCCTACATTGCTATAAAGCACTAGTTTACTCCATTTGTTGGATTAAATTTGGATACATTGACATCTCGTAATAGCTAAAATTAAAAAAAGACTTCACTAAAAAAGAAACTATAATCTCACTGAATATGCCCAGTGAATCTTTTAATCGTCGGGGAAATCCGAGTGCTTGAGTTTACTACTTTGAAGATAATGGCATTATCAATGGCTCCAGCTATTTACCAAAAATTCATAGCTGACTTCAAAAAAGAAATGCAGTAAATTATTCTTGTAAAAAGGTAGAATATGTGTTTGCAGCTGTGCGAATTACTGAGGCAAGAGTTATATTGGGAATGTTGGTCTTTGAGGCCGAGCAACTAGATCCTAATATAATTTTTTCAGTTTAGTTCAATTGCAGGCGCGTTACAATTTTTCTATGGATGTAATGTTAATTCCAACAAAACAATCATCAACACATCCTTCCCGATTAAAGCCACAAATTGAGATCATGCCATTATTTTTCGCTTCAAAAATAGATGTAGAGTCTTTTTCCTTTAATAACCAGGTGGTTTTAGCTATTTCATAGACTTGATCGAAAGTGATGGCTTGCGCTGCAGGAGTGTTAATATGGGTGTTTAAATTGCTTTCATTTTCTACCCATCCAAGTGCTTTCTTTGGTATATTTTCCAATCCTTTGGTAGAGATATTTTTATAGTATCGCTGTGTTATTTTTCCATTCGCAACGGTAATGATGGTGATGCTCCTTTGATTGGGCCATAAATATTGAGATACTGTATACTTATAAGTATCATTAGAGTTTTCTTTAAATTTCAGCCATGTTTGCAGGCTTTGCTCATAGGCGTTTTTATTTGTTATGTCGCTTTTCTTGCATGCACTGATGAATAGCGATAACAGCAATAGAACTAAGGCTAAGAATAGATATTGAACCCGTTTTTTGATGATGGAAGCCGAAAAAATACTCTTTACCTTTATTTCCATCAAAACGCAATTCTCCTAATTCTTCAAGTTTGAAAAAGTAATCCAGTAAGGATACTTCGGTCTTGATTTTAGAGGCCTGTTCTGTTAGTTGTGCATAATTGATTTTAGCCATTGTAGTATTAAATTAAAAGGTTACTATCTGGTAAATTGGTGGAATGTGTTTCGTGTAATAGTTTTGTGTAATGTTTAAAGTAAAAAAAAAACGATATTTTTTTAGGCTTGGCTTGATTACATATAAACGTTCATTTTAATGGATAAACTGATTGAAGAAAAAATTGATTATCTGCATTTTTCGTATGTGAATGTTGCAAGTCAAAAACCACTTGATGCAACATTTTCAGTAGAGCCAATAACGGCTGTATTATGTAACTATGTTAATGGAAGAGTTCCTGTTTTTGTCGCCGGAGGCGTTAGCGCACCTAGCATTGCGGAACAGGCGCTAGATTACGGTGCATCAATGGTGGCTTTAGGACGAACATTAATTATTAACCCAAATTGGGTAGAATTGGTTGAAAACGGAGAAGAAGACAAACTCACCTCTTTTCTTAAATTAGATACATTAGAAGAAATTAAAATACCTGCTACATTGATGGCTATATTTGAAGCGCTTGAAGGCTGGGTTATTGTAGAATGACAAATGTCCGCAATCATTCACATTATCTTTGATTTTAATATCTTGAAGTTTTTCATGATGATGCAACTAAAGCTTTTTCGAGTTGTCTTTTGATGACAATGAAGGATAGGAAGAATAAATCGTTCCTTGTTAATTATATAAAACATCATGAAAATATTTTTAAAAACAGCTCTATTATTGCTGTTGTCTTCTCAGTTTATTTTTGCACAACAGAAAGAAATGGTACTTCGGTCCAATAGCAATCAAATAAGCATTAAGGAAGGAAATTCTACCTACAGGGACCAATGGACACTATCGCCAAAACTTAGACCGGACATTTTTGTGGCGAATGCTTTCGATAAAATCCAGGACATTGTTTTTTTCTCTGCAATCGATACAATATCTTTCAAAGTAATTCGCAATAAAAAGTATGATTTCGTAATTGTCAACGGATCTGATTCCGCCTTTACGCAAATTAGCACCTACGCCACCGAAATTCCTACACTGAAACCGAAACTGATCTATAAAAAAACAAAAAATCAAGACTGGCAACCAGATACTTTGAAGTTTCTTTTAGGGAAAGATAACTATATACATATAAAAGGCACGGTGAATGGTTCAGACAGCTTGGATTTTATTTTTGATACAGGCGCGGGCACCAATGTAATCACCTCTTCTCTGGTCAATACTAAGGTTAACCTTAAAATCGATCAAAGTGTGAATAATAAAGGTGCTGATGGAGTTTCTACAGTTGAGAAAAGCCTAAAAAACACTATACTTCTTCAGGATATTTCACTGGAAAACGCTCCGTTGGTGCTTGTTGATTACAAAGGATTTCCATTCGAGGCTGTTTTGGGATGGATTGTCTTTGATGATAAAATTGTTGAGATAGATTACGATAAAAAACTGCTGATCATTCATTCCCAGCTTCCACCTTTAGCAATAGATTATACGAAATTGGATATGAAAATGATCAGTGGCATCCCCTATATTAAATGTAAAATAGTGGTTGGAGAAAAGGAAGCCGATGGCTGGTTTGATTTGGACACAGGATCAGACGGTACACTTTCACTGAGCCAAAAGTTTGCAACAGCAAACCAATTAAACGGGGTGATGGATAAGCTTGGAAAAAGTACCTCTAGAGGAAGTGCCGGAATTGCTTTCACTAAGCAGAAGGTGCAGTTACCAAAGCTCAAAATTGGCAAGTATGAGCTTTATCAAATACCTATCCACATAAACGATGCTGATCCCAAAGGAATGGAGCATCAGGAAAACATAGGCAACAAGATACTCAAACGGTTCAATTCTCTAATAGACTTTAAAAACCGAGCAATCTATTTAAAACCCAACAAGCTACTTTATTCAGAAATGTAATAAGGCTAAAAAATCAATAAATTTAAGCTTTGAGTTTAAATACCTAGCAAATAAACCTATTCGTTTAAGTCTAGATCAATACATACACCTCGTGGAGTTGCTACATTTGACTAGAGGGATTTAGTCGTCAGATTTAGAAAGAAACTTTTAAATTTGAATATATGGGCAGACGAGTGTTTGATGAATCCTTTAGAAAGATGGCTATAGAGCTTTCTTACACCAAAGGATCTGTAAGAGAAGTAGCTTGATGAATTAGGTATCAGCCAGACTCTTTTGAGTAAATGGAGACAACGGGAATCAGAGTCCAGTCAAGGAGTAGCAGAATTGACTGAAGACCAGAAGCTGATCAAAAAACTTCAAAAAGAGCTAAAAGATGCCCAAATGGAACGCGATATTTTAAAAAAGGCGGTCGGCATCTTTTCCAAGGGAGACGGGAGATATTCGGATTTATAAGAGCGCACCGAAGAATATTTCCTGTTGAAATGATGTGTAGAGTGTTTCTGGTAAGCAACAGTGGTTTCTATTATTGGTTAAATCACCCCAAGGGCAAACGTCAAGTTGAAAGTGTCTTTCTGTTAAAAGAAATCAGTGAGATACATAGCGAGAGCAAAAAAGTTTACGGGAGTCCAAGGATTACTGCCAAGCTCGCTGAAAAAGGTATCCAAGCATCCAGGCCAAGAGTAGCAAGGATAATGCGAAAAGCAGGGATTCAAAGTGTTATACGCAAGAAATGGGTAAAAACAACGGACTCAGATCATGTACATCCTGTGGCAGCAAACGTCCTCAACAGAGATTTTTCGGCTACAGGGCTAGGAGAAAAATGGGTCTCGGACCTTACTTATATACGCACAGGTGCTGGATGGGTTTACTTGACAACGGTTATCGACCTTGCGGATAGAAAGGTAATTGGCTGGTCACTAAGTGATAATATGGAAGCCAAAAACACAACTGTTAGCGCATTCCGGATGGCAAAAGCAAACCGGGGAATTGGGGATAAACTAATATTCCACTCTGATCAGGGAGTTCAGTATGCTTGCTTGGAGTTTAGGCAGCAGTTGATGGGATTACCAATAATTCAGAGTATGAGCAGGAAAGGAAACTGTTGGGATAATGCAGTTGCAGAGAGTTTCTTTAAAACAATGAAAACTGAGATGGTTTATCAAAGAACTTTCAAAACTAAGAAGCAGGCATACCTGGCAATATTTGAATACATAGAGGTTTGGTACAACAGACAACGAATCCATTCCTCATTAGGTTATTTGACTCCCTTAGAGGTTGAAAAAACGATAATTAATACAAAAAGAGCCGCATAATTTGAATTCAAAGGGAATCTAAATGAATGCATCTCAAAAAATATCTGACGAAAAAAAATCTCTAGTATACTATTGCAATTCCATAGCTCATCGCTAATATGACCGTAGTTGAACCATCTTGTCAAAAAATAGCACACATCGAATGATTTGCCAAACAATTCATACGATCATTAAATTTGGTGAGATGGTTTCAAATATGCTGGTTATGCAACTCAATCGCTTTGATTAAAATTAAAGAAGTTCGCAACGCGAAGTGAAGGCTGAAATCGACTGCATAATCATAAGGGCTCTTCAAGACTTTATCACTATCCCATAAATTTAAAAGACAACCAAACATTTCTCTCCGCATAAACAGTGTTTGTACCTATTTTACTTTCTTTTAGCTTCCGGAGCTGCATGGTCAACATTATTTCAGTAATACCTGGCAATTTCTTTATATTGGGTACGTACTCATGGTCATTGTTAAAGCAGGAAACGCTTAACCAAATGAAGACCAATACCAGTCTGACCGATACAAACCAGCATTTGCCAAAACCCCTGTCGATATATAAAACCCCGGTGTAGATCGCGTAGTAGCAAGCGAAAGCGGTACAGATGAGTGTCGGGGCCGAGATCAGGGTGATGATTTGCGAATCGCCCGGCAGAAAACAGATCAGCAGAAAAACTGCCACCCCACAAATGGAAATCCGGCGCAGTTTTCGATGGAGAACCTGATAGAAGGCGATTGGGATTTCGTAGCGCCACTTATAGAGTACCCCATTTTTACTGGGCTGGGATTTGGTCTGGTTTAGCTTAAAGGCTTCGGGTACACGGTAGAGTCTTTTGAAAACGGCTTCATCTTAGGGAAAGCCGGCGTTAAGCTGGGGATCGTCAGTTTTAAAGTCCTTGTTAAAGGTATTTAGGTTCGCCTGATAAGGTTGCAGCAAGATGCGCTTGTGGGGCAAAGAGAAAACAGAATCATCGTAGATGCCCTAGAGTTTTCGAAGGTAGTGCTGTTCGATATTGGGCAGGGAACGCTCGCCAAGGATCGTGGTAAGGTACTTGCCGTGTCCGAAGCGGCCCGACTTGGCAAAATAAAGCCAACAGAAAACAGACATGAGCAAAAAAAGCAGCAGAAAGCTGATGCCGAACGCAAAAACCCTGGGTCCAAGCGGAATATAATCCGTGAGGTAAAAACAGTAGATCAGGTCCCCAAGGATGAGCAGAAAAGGATAAAGGAGAAAAAAGCCGGCGAGCGATTTCTGGACAGTCTTTCTCCAGAAGACACGTTCATCGGTCAGGTTTTTACCTGTATTATCAGAGATGTAAATGGCGTACCTCACGCTGAATTCCGACTCAACGCTCCAGAAGCAAAGGCTCAAAGCTAAAAAGAGCAAAGCCCATGGACTTCCCGCGAAAGTTTGTTCCATAACCAAAATCAGTGTGTCCCTCCCCTGACTCAAGCAAACGAAAATTACGCCAACCAGCAGTGCAGGGATGCCCACAAAGCCAATACTGGCCGAAACGGAAAAAAAGTCACTCAGCATGGCTCGTTTGGTCATGTTCTTCCAGCTTATCCAAAATTCTTTCCCGCCTTTTCTGATGATACGGAGCAAGGCACCGAGCAGCAGATAGTATATCCGCGCTAAAAGTGGTTTGATTTTGAGCATAGTTTTTAGGTTTTAGATACTAAAATATTCCTGTTAACTTAATTTCCAACAGCAATTTAATTAATTTACCAGAGATTAAAACACCAAAAAATCAGTACTTTGAATCCGTTTTTTACCTTTAGTAACTCACAATGCATCGAATACATCAAAACTGAAGCATTCCAGCTTTCCTTCTCTTGTTCATTTTTCCTATTTTTACCGCTTCAATTTTCGCAATCAATCATCCCACCTTCCATGAGCAAACAGGTAGAGCTGACCAACATCCTTAAGATCATTCTATTGATCATCAGCCTTTGCTTGGTTTATATCTATTACAAATGGCAGAAACGCAGTAAGAACAAACAGAAGCTTATTAAACTTCTGCCCGAAATCCAGAAAGCAACGCAAGACTTTACTCCACATTTCTCAGGAAAAAAATATTTTGCCTATTATGACTATGTACAAATCAGAAATGCTCACCAAACCTTGCTCAATGAAATCCCTGAAGACTATAAACATTACAACCTAACACTACAAGAACACCAAATTGTTGATCATTTTTTTACCATCCATCACGACCAGGAGTTGGTGCGCGGTACCTACAACAGCAAATATACCCGGCAGGAAATCAGCAACTTTTCCGCTTTTTTATCTACGCTGGAAATATACCCCTTATCAGAAGAACAAATGCTTGCAGTGGTCAGTGAAGAAGATAACAACCTGGTCATCGCCGGCGCAGGAACAGGAAAAACCACCACCATCAGCGCAAAAATCGCCTACCTGCTGAAAAAGAAAATGGCCGAGCCCGAAGACCTGCTAGTCATCTCCTTTACCAATGCCGCCGTCGAGGAAATGTTCGAACGAACAATAAAATTCTGTGGAAAAACTGCGGGCATAGAACGCATTACCTTCAAAACCTTCAACTCCTTTGGAAACAAAGTTATCCGCCATTGCAACCCCCTTCCCAAACAAATTGCTTTTGAGCGCAAAGATTATAAGGCAAAGGCCTTCCTGCAGGAAAGCTTTGATAAACTCTTTAAAACCAATGATGATTTTCAGAACATAGCCATTAACTTTCTAGTCTTCTTCAACCGGCCGGCAAAAGATCAGGCTGAGTTCAATAGCGCAGAAGAATTCAGGATCTATCAGGAATCCCAACGACTCATTAGCCTGGATGGAACAGAAGTAAAAAGTGATGAAGAGCTCCAGATCGCCAACTTTTTATACCTCCATCAGGTTCCTTTCGAATATGAATCCCTTTTTCCATTAGAAAGGCAAGACCGCAATCCTGACTTCGGGAACTATGCCCCGGACTTTTATCTTCCGGGCCACGACATCTATCATGAACATTATGGAATAGATGAAAACGGAGACGTTCCAACATGGTTCGCCAAAAGACCACCCTTTGTGACTGCCCGCGAGTATTACCACCATGGCATGAACTGGAAGGCATCCATTCATCAAAAATATGGCACCAGATTAATCAAAACCTACTCTTTTCAAAGCAGGAAAGGATCCATGTTGGGATCTTTAAAATCCCAACTCACCTCAATGGGTGTACCATTACAGAAAAGAAACCCCGATGAAATCATTTTGAAAATCAAAAAGGTCGAAAACTTTGATGGCTTCATGAACCTGATCTATACCTTTTTGATGCTGATGAAATCCAGCGGAATCCAGCCAAACACTTTAAGAACTGAAAACATGCAACGGCGCTTATCAGTGTTCCTTGATGTTTTTACCCCACTTTACTTCGCCTACGAGCAAAAACTAAAAGAAACCAATACCATTGATTTCAACGACATGGTCAACCACGCCAGCAATTATATCAAAACCGGAAAATACCAGAAAAAATACAAATATATCCTCGTTGATGAATTTCAGGACTTGTCCCAGGGCAGGTTCGCCATGCTAGACGCATTGAAAAAAGCCAATCCGGCAGCCAAACTTTACGCCGTTGGGGATGACTGGCAATCCGTTTACCGATTTAACGGCAGCGATGTTTCTATCATTACCAAATTCAGCGAATACTTCGGCGCTACAGCCTTCAACCAGATCCTGCAAACCTATCGCTTCAATACCGAAATCCTCCAAGTCAGCAGCACCTTTATACAGAAAAACCCAGCTCAGCTCCGCAAAAAGCTCAGCTCACCCATTGATTCACCGCTCCCCGCTTTCCAGCTCATGCCGATGTACTATACGGGAATGAAAAAGCCAGAAGCAGATCAAAGTAGCCTCGAAGCCATCGAAAAAATCCTAAAAGAAATCGACGTACACACCAAAACAAATTCAAGCATTTTTATCATCGGTCGTTACCAGCACAACCGCCCCATAGACCTGCCCCATCTGCAAAAGAAATATCCCAACCTGCGGCTGAGCTTTCATACCGCACACGGCAGCAAAGGACTGACCTGCGACTATGCTATCCTGCTCAACCTGGATTCCGGGATATTCGGTTTCCCATCAGAAGTAGCCGATGATGCCGTACTCGATCAATTGCTGAAAGACAGCGGAAGTTATGAAAACGCAGAAGAGCGGAGGCTATTCTACGTCGCCATCACCAGGGCCAGACACAAAGTTTTTCTAATTTACAATCACAAATCACCCAGCAAATTCATCACAGAACTCAAATCTCGTTATGATTTTGAAGTAAGCAGCATGGCATAGATCTTATAAATTATCAATTATAGATCGAATGTCCAGCTTGGAATGTCACAGACGCTGTTCACACATCATCTAAAAATCCCTGATTATCAGATTAAGAATTTGTATGTAGCAAATGATAATATCTTACCATTAAATTTAGTCTGAATTTACAGTCAGGCCTCAGTAAGCAAACAGAAGCAATTTTTAAAATAATGAAGTTGACTTGTTACTTTTGCTCAAGGTTTTTCAGCAATCCTGTTCGCAAAGATCTGATGACAAGAAGTATTTTTCGCCAATTTGATATTCTAATCCTTTCAAGCATGATTCGTTGAGCCGATAATTTTGAAATCTTTGTAAGTAGCCTGCTATAAAAGATAAAAGCCAGATAAACACCTCTCTTAGCGGATTTTGGGAGTTGCTTTATCCCAATAAGTGCCTGATCAAAATCAAGCCTTATATCCTGTTCTATTAGGACTTTACTTGCATCATCGAATGCTGAGAGATTAAGTTCTGGGAAATAGCTCCGATTAAGCACCTGATAATCGCCTTTGATATCTCTTAAAAAGTTTACTTTTTGAAATGCTGAACCCAGCTTCATCGCAGGCATTTTTAGCCGTTCATATTCTGCAGGACTACCGTAAGTGAAAACATGCAAACACATTAGTCCTACAACCTGGGCTGAGCCAAAGATATACTGCTGGTATTCATCCTCATTAAAATGTTGCCTGGTCAGGTCCATCTCCATGCTTTGGAAGAACTGTTCGATAAGTTCGTGATCAATCCCAAAACGGATTACTACATCCTGAAACGAATTAAGAATCGGATTTAGACTTATTCCCCGCTCGATAGCATTAAAACATTCCTGCCGAAATTCTGCCAGTAATTTAGTTTTGTTAAAATCATGGAATGAATCTACAATTTCATCGGCCAACCTCACAAATCCATAAATATTGTATATCGGTTGCCTTACTTCTTTACTTAAAAGAAGGATTCCAAGAGAGAAACTTGTGCTGTATAATCTAGTGGTTTCCTTGCTGCAAATCTGGGATAACCGATCGTAGGTTGACTTCATTTGGATAATTAATTATGGAAGGGCCAAAAGTAGTGCACAACCTTTTACCTTTTTGTTAATATTATTTTTTCTTTCAACTGTATTTGAGAATGCTCAGGCGAAGCGCTGCTACCAATATTGAGCCAGAAAATCTGGTATCCTGCATTTAACCTCGATAAACTTTTTGATGTAGTGATCAGAGCATAAAGTTTAGCAGCTTTCAAATGATCTTTCATTTGAGCCTCGAGCCAAAGAACCCTTAGACTCAAAATTAGTTTGAATTATTTGGTGGAACACGTTACTTCTATATCAATACCATCACCAACGGAAAAATAGAAAGCCGTCCACGTTGTTCCTAAAGCTTCGAATACATTAACCGGGCCTGGTTTATGACCGTTGCTTATAAGTTCCCGATGTTTATCATACACTTCCCCGGAATTCTCGAGGGTAAAGCCGACGTGAAAATTTATACGAAAATTGTGAAGAAAACTACTTGGGTAAAAATGTTGTGCATCTTTATCTATAATAGTGAGAATGAGCGAAAATCCGTCGCTCCCTTTCAGAATTGCGGATACGTCATTTTCTTGTATAACTTTAAAGCCGAAATGATGAGTAAAAATTTCACATAGCGCAGTAACATTACTTGTGCATATATTCGCATGATTGAGCTTCATAATAGTCGATTTTATATTATCTTTCATTCAGCAAAATTCCGTCTTATGATTTAGCATTACAACAGACATATCCTTGTAAAAGGAGGATAAAACCCATCAATCGTTGTTTCCCCATACTATGGTATTCAATTTATAAATAACGGAATTATTTGTGTTATTTTGTACAAAATAATTTTATGCATAGTTGTGCTTTAGATGCAATTTAAGGAGATGTATGACAGCAAAAAAACTTCAGTTATTTCAGAATTATGAAAGTGTTTATGGGATGATTCTTGCAAGGATAATTCCTGTTAAAATTACCAAGGAATTAGAAAGCGTAATTGCCGAGCCACATCGTCATGACTGTTATTCAATTATGATTGTAGAGACGGGAGAGGCTAAACTGAAAATTGATTTTCAGGATACTATAATGAGCCCATATTCACTATTGCTTATAAGGCCTGGCCAAGTACATCAAACTTATCTAAGTAAAGATCTTAAAGGTTGGATTCTGCTATTCGATGCAAAAATTATTGACCCGCATGCCAGATATATGATTGAAAGCTCACTTCAGAATATTTTCGAAATAAAGCTCAAAAAACCGAGCTTAATGCTATTTAACACCATACTGGAAGCTATATCAGAGGGATTGTCTGAAACCTCACAAAGCAAGTCCCATTCCTTATTCCTGAGGAAATTATTGGATGCGTTGCTATTTAGAATTACGGATTTAAATCTTGTCATAGAAAAAACCTTTATTAATAAACAACCCTCCCGGGCAGTAGAAATCACCAGGACATTCACCCGGCTTGTTAAGGAAAATTTCCGAACTTTAAAAAAACCTTCTGAATATGCCTCCGAGTTAAGCATTAGTGTAAGCTATCTCAATGACACACTTAGATTCGTGACCGGCTTCACCAGTAGCTATATTATTCAGCAGGAAGTTATGACTGAAGCCCAGCGATTGCTTTTTTACACATCCATGAGCATAAAAGAAATAGCCTTTGAATTAGGGTATCATGATTGTAAGTACTTCACAAGGCAATTTAAAGTGATAACACAGGTAACACCTTCTAAGTTCAAAAAACAAAATGTTATATCCTCATAGCTCAAATTAATTGGTAACCGGATTTTATCAAAAAATCAACAGTAGTATCTTGATAACTTACTTAAACTATGATATTGCCCCTCAATAGAATACGCAATACACTATTAGGAAAGCATTCATCTCTAAAGCGAGCGGTACGGGAGACAATAATTTCAATATTTGAATAATAGAAAGTATGTTTCTTAAGTGGCAACATTAACTTTCTATCAACTTCTAGAAGCCTTATGCTAGTTTAAAGACTGCTTTCTGTTTTTTTGTAATTTACATAAAGAAAATTATCACCAGCTTAATTCTAAAAAGAATATAATAGCGACTGATAATTTATCTCGGCAATTCCCACATATTAAGCAATAAATTATCAAATGAAAATGATTTGCCAATTATCGCATCAGCCTCACAATCAATTTTTGTAATTTCCTCTTAATCTAAGCCAGTGATGACCAACATCGGGAGCTGATCCGTATGAGATTGGAATTTTAAGAATTTAGCACATCAACGTCCGACCCCGTCACATAAAAGAATATCCATGATAATCTGGCCAGGCTTAACCTTTCTACAAATGCATATACAACACCAGGTTTTGCAATGCTTACACATACTCGTGCTATACAAACTGGACAGGGGAAGTATTCTTTACCTTGAAGGGTCAATCATTAAAGCAGAGCAATTCTTAAGCCTACATTCCAGTGGCGGCACCTATTTTTGCTTAGCTATCAGCGCCTAAAACCAATAACATATAACACCAATCATCGCATAAGACAACATTGAATTTATACGTTGACAAAACAACATACAGGGCTGCACTCCGTTCTGTACCTCCCCTACTTACAGTAAGACATTGCAAATACCGAAATGCGAGAAAGCATGGTATCATTAAGGTCATACCGACGCTTAAGTTCATTATAAAATTGCTCGTCGAGCTGATCAATCATCTCCATATGCTTCTCCCCGTAATCTGGGTATCTCGCATCCGCCTTGTGAATGTTCAACAGTTCCATCCTTTTTATCTCATCAGATAGGTCACAAAGGTCCACACCATTTTTTTGAAGGTGATTTTTCAGCTTTTCCAATTCCAACTCATCCTTAGATTTGATCTTATCCCGGAGCTTACTGAGTGCCGAAATCTTGAATTGATTGAAAGAGATATATGGATCAGCACTATTTGGACTTTTCATCAGCATCGCAATCCAGTCAGATTTATCTTGGATAGCTTTCTTGAAGGTAAAAAGATAAACAGCGATCACCGTAGCTACATCATGGCTCTCGAACACATTTTTATCTTTCGCCCGATCATATATATCCATCACAACACTTCTCAAGGCATCCTCCGAATAAATGGAATCAGTGTAAGCGGCATATTCCAGTAACTGCGCTTTCCCGGGCGTTTCTGATTGAACCTCATCAATCATTTCATAATTTAGCGCAGCCGAATCTGGCCATTAAATCCGTTTGTGAACCGGATTTAGGCGCATCTGAGCAACCCCAAAGCATGGTCAAAAAGAGCGAAATAAAAATAGATTGTTTCATATTGAGTTATAAAAAATTATGTGGCATTAATTTAACTCACACGTAATCCTGCCAGCGATGTCGCTAAAATAACTAAATGAGCACCATCTTTTTTCCGGGAACCCGTAAAAACATAAAACCGCTAATAACCGCGTTTAGTTGATGGCATGTATATATTTTGTTTTCTTTCAAAGATGCCACATATTTAATTACAATTTAAGCAGAGGACCTAAAATGAACAAACGACCTGCGTATATTTTTAAACCCTCCCCCGCCTTTTACTTTCTTTAAATTCAGTCAAAAGTGCACTCTTGTAAAACTTATCGCCCCCTGGCATTTTCATCGGCTTCAGCCTACCCTGCTTGACCATACGCTTATACGTACTCTCACTAATTCCCAGATAGTTCATAACCTCCTGGCGGTTCAGCTGAGGGTCCTCATCAAACTGCAAATTACCGTGATACTTACTGTTGTAAACCAGCACCAAGACCTGATATATCTTCGACAAGATATCTAAAAGCGCATCAATCTTATTCATGAATCCAAGTATTAAATGTTAACATTTAAGTTTGATTCGTTCCCATACATTCATTAGGAGGAACATACTACAATTGCAGGCTATTTAGACCTCCGTCCAACACAACAATACTGCAGCAGCATCAAAGCATCTAATTGCTACAAATAAAATATATTTATCCACACCCGTCAAGTGGCTACAGGGTGGCCAGCGTGAGCAACCCTATAGCCCCATCACACAAACTTATATACCTAGTTTCAGCTGCTATATAAACTTCTCCTAACAAATCATTATTTCACCACGGAAGAAAACCTACTGACCAAGGGCAATAAAAAAATTAAACATTTGACAATATCTTAATTCAGCAAAAAAAACGAAAATGAATTACGAACTCATGCATTTTATACACATTTTAGAAGCAACAGTTGCTGAAAAAAACCCTCAAAATACCAGCCGGGCAGAACTGGAAACTGAAATCAAACAGGAATCCATCAGAATTATCAGCGTACTTAAAAATGCAATCTGCCATCTCAAGCCCCAAAAAGCCAGGCATTACATCGCCCAACATCAGCACTCACTAGAAGTGCTTTTGCAGGAAACTCAAATCATTTCCTCCAACCAGTCCATGAACGAAAAGAATAATGACCCTGGATTAATACAAATATTTTTCCATGGAATAAGCAATATCATTCAGGATATCAAACGCAATTTCCCCGAATATTTTAACTACGAAAGCCTTCTCCCAGAAAAGCAATGGTTCACCGAAATGGAAAACCTTAAAAAGCAAGCCCAAGAGCTTATTCATACACTAACCACCCATCAGAACGACAAAGACACAACTAAATTCCTGGAAAGCTTACTAGGCTCATCCTTTCAGCCCGGTACACCACTCACCTACAATGCGATTAATTACTGGCAAAGTTTCCTCAAACAACTCAGCCATAAACTAAGACACCAGACAGAAAAGAACACCACCCTAGAACTCATATCGACCATAATTTCCCTCAATCTAAACCACAAAGACTTTTATCAATTTTGTTGCAATTACATCAATACCCAGTTGCAAACCTGCGAAGAAATGTCAGCCCAGCACAAAACACTATCACTGATCAAAAAAAGTATTACCCAAATTTACCCCATTACCAATAACCACTACAATCCGGCGCTTATCCCCATCAAGCAATCCCTACTGAAATTCGTAACCTCTGAAATTGAATACCTGAAGTCTATGGAACACATCTCAAACGACCTTTATCAACACAGCCTGCTAGACAGCAAATACAAAGTTACTCTCACCGTCAAACAACTTGCCATATTCATCCACCTGCAAGTAACCGCAAAAATCATTATACCCGGCAGCCCGAAAATACTCCATGAATACATCGCCAAACACTACAGCACCAGTGAAACCAGCCGTATATCGGTAAAAAGTTTCAAAAACGCCTACTACAGCGCTTCCACAGAAGACCTTGAAAAAGTAATAGACAAAATCGTCACTATGCTGGCCATCGCCCAGGAAAAGCTTTGAATGAGAAATGAATTGAAGTATCAGCTCAAAAAAGTCATCGAAAAACGTTTAGATTTGATCAGGTAGGAACAAAGATTAGGAATTTAAAAACTAAACTACGTCCGCAAATGAACGAAAGTTATAATAATCAGCCTCTTAAAACAGCCTTGCGAAGTTACGTTTTATAGTAGATTACCTGAAACCTTGACAGAAACTAATACTTGTTTTCATCAGGAAAATGTTAACCATTTTATAGTCAAATTGGATTGAACATTGGAAATTCGTAATTTTATAATAAAATTTCTTCGCTTATGGATATTCAGATGCAATTATACTGGGAAGCTTATTTTGAAGTCTTCACAACTGATGATTTGATTAGGGGATTGCAAAACCCGTTACGAGATTATGAAAACGAATTTATTAACGGTGCCATCGTCGATATCGGTTGCGGTCAAACAACTTTTCTTTTTGATTATATAAATACAAATAGGAATTTAATAGGAATTGACAACGATCAATACCAACTCGACTTATTAAAGAGCAGATTGGATGCCCTACCCAATGCACGTGGACGTATGGAAATGCTCAATCTGAATTTAATAAGTGATGATTTACCATCAGAAACTTATTCGGTAGTTTTTCTAGCGAATATTTTACACTTTTTTAATCTGGCTCAATGCCGCACACTCATCACACAATTGAAATTAAATCTAGTCAAGGGTTCATTTATATTCGTAAGGGTTCATTCAGACAAATACTATGCTAATGACCCATCCAACCCAGAAAACAATGAATATTTTAAGCATTATTTTACTTTAGCAGATCTGGACAACCTGTTTATCCCAGCAGGCTTTGAGAGATTATTATTTACAGAAACAGAACGTCTTTTTTCAAAAAAAGAGATGCAGACGCAAGAGAGATGGCTTGAAAAATATCTTGACCATTTGGAGATCTTTGATGAGAGTGAGCGAAAATCAATAATGAATGAAGAATTGATAAACCATCCGGAGGCTGACATAATGTGTGTTTACAGATTATTGTAGATAATAATTTCCAAGTAACTTCAAATGACCAAACAGCAGCACTATTCTTCGAGAGTTGAACCAAAAATCAAACTCCAATAAATTTTGAGATGATGAGTTGTATCATTATCAAAAAAATATAGTTAACAATACTATTTACCTGTTTGATTTCACTAGCAAAAAGTCAAATTATAGTTGACAGTAAAATGTCTGAAACTATCTCACACAATACCATTCAAACTTACAGACCACTCTTAAAAAAGATTGTTTATTTGCAGCATATCTGTATATTAATAATACAGAATGCTGGATTCGATTGGATTTTCCGAAATGCATCAACCGATTAGATAGAACAAATAATTGATACAAATTTATTAGTTTCTGCATATTGCTAAACGCAACGAAACCTTATTTTAATGCAGTTCGACATATTGAGATGACAATTAAATCAAGGACGATATATCAAATGGACTAAGAGCATATCAAGATTTGAGTGAAATTCCATTTCCAAGCGCTGCCGCAAAGAGACAACACTACAGTGACTTGGCGCGGGGTGGATTGGAAGCTAGGCCTGCATATCAAGCTTTCAGCATGACAGAAAAAAAACGAATTTAAGATACGATAGGTACAAAAGAATATGGGTAAAAGAATGGTCACCCAAAATCAGGCATATGGAATTATTCAGGTTGTTAATAAAAAATTTTGAAATATAAGTGAGGAATATTGTTAGGCATCTCGCCCTTAATGGCGGGGTGTAACAAATCAAATCAGCTCCAAAGTTTTTAAGTCAACAAATAATGATGTCACTGTGAATGGGCACTGGATATGATACTCTAAGGGAAAAGTGGACGTAGCATGAAATTGCAATTAATTTTGCACATACATTATTTTTACCAACAACGGATCGCGAAGAACAATAGCAGTAAACTTAAAAAAGGGTAAGAATACTTTACGCGCAAGAATAGTTGAGTAAAACTCAACAATCATTGCTACCTACCTCTCATCCTATAGCCTGAGATGATTCTGTTTAATATTCCCGAAGACTGGCTGAACATCATGACACCTTTGCTTTCGTCTCTCAATTCACTGTTGAGTAGCTGGTGTGCTTTTTCCTTATGCCGTTTTAGATTATCATTAACCTCTATAATCCTATTTCCCTGAGATTTATGGCAGGCCCGTTGAGTGGGCAGGTAATGCAACCGTCCCAATGAATAATGCAGGATGGTCGTGGTATCTGTCAATAAATTCTGAAACGTTCGTAAAGGAATTGTTGAAATAAAGTGACGATAAAAAAATTGGTATTTTACCATAGAAGCTCATGCTTCATGCAAACAAAATACAACTCGATGCAATTCAGTCAGTTCGAACATCATCAAGGGATTCATTTTTTTTCAAGACCACACTTCCATAATTGTATCTTTGGAAATTCAAAAACCCTTAGAATAGTAGAATAATGAAAATACAGAAATCAGTTCAATCTATAGAACCAAACATTGCAGATTTAGCAAATGGATGGCTTAAGTCATATGGTTTGGATTATAAGCTTGAACAGGAATCTGTGAATTCTGAAATAGACAAAGCTCTTTCTGATTATTTTACTAAGAATGGAGGTACCGGGGCAAATCGCCCTGATGTAAAGATGATACTTCAAGCTAAGAATCTAGAGTTTTTCCCAATCCTTATCGAATACAAAGGTTATAAAGACAAACTTGTAAAACTTGATATTGATGGACAAATCGAAAACAGAACCTCAAAAAATGGGTCAAATTTCAAAAACATAAATGCTTATGCTGTAAACGGTGCGGTACACTACGCAAATGCTTTGCTTCATCATACAAGCTATACTGATATTATAGCTATTGGAATGACTGGTTACAGGGATTATACTGGAGAAATCCAGTATAAAATTGGTGTATATTATGTTTCTAAAAGTAATCTTGGAGCAGGTCAGAAGGTTGGCGAGTTTTCAGATTTTTCATTTCTTGCCCCTGAAAACTTTGATTGGTTTATTGGAAATGTAAAATCCTTACATCTAACACAAATAGAACTTGAGAAATTAAAAGAACAGCGCGAAAAGGAAATTGATCAAAGCCTGGTTAAGCTTAACAATGATATTTACCAGAACGAAAAAGGTCTGGGCGAGAATGATCGCGTTTATTTAGTTGCCGCATCAATTATCGCGACCCTTGGGATACCAGGGAAGGTTGCCCCGCTTGAAAAGTCAGACCTAAAGTCATCAACTGAGAAGGGAAATAAAGATGGGGATATTGTAGTTAGAAAAATCAAAGCTTTTCTCGATGAAAAGGATATACCCGGGGAAAAGAAAAATTTAATAACAAGAACATTAGAAAACACTTTGACAACAGAAAACATCAATAAAGTTCTAAATGGCGAAACTCAACTTAAAAGGGTTTTCAGTAAAATCGTTGATGACTTAGGAATCTACTACAAAATTGGTTTAACTACCGATTTTACGGGTAAACTTTTTAATGAAATGTATGGATGGCTTGGATTTACCCAAGATAAATTAAACGATGTTGTACTCACTCCATCATATGTAGCAACACTTCTGGTCAAACTCGCCAGAGTAAATAAAGATTCTTATGTATGGGATTTTGCTACAGGCTCCGCAGGCTTATTGGTCGCCGCAATGAATGAAATGCTAATTGATGCCAGAAACAGCATCAGTTCGCCTCAGGAATTGGCGCAAAAAGAAATCAGGATAAAAGCGGAACAATTGCTTGGATTAGAACTACTCTCAAGTGTCTATATGTTAGCTATCCTGAACATGATTTTAATGGGAGATGGCAGCTCAAACATTTTAAATATTGACTCTATAAGAGACTTTGATGGGAAATATGGATTTGGCAAAACAGACAGTAAATTTCCTGCAGATGCCTTTGTATTAAATCCACCATATTCAGCCATTGGTAACGGAATGAATTTCGTTGAAAAAGCACTCGGAATGATGAATAAAGGTTATGCAGCAATTATCATTCAGAATTCAGCAGGTTCAGGAAGAGCACGGGAATATTGTAAAAGAATATTAGAAAAACATACTTTATTAGCAAGCATCAAAATGCCTGTTGATATATTCATAGGCAAATCAAGTGTTCAAACTAACATTTATGTTTTTAAAGTTAATGAAAAACATCATAAGGACGAGATTGTAAAATTTATTAATTTTTCAAATGATGGTTATAGTCGTGCCAACAGAAAAAAGGGAAGTAACAATTTAAAGGACACTGACTATGCTAAAGAGCGCTATGATGAAATCTTAAATTTAGTACGATTTGGTAGAAATAAGTTAAGAATTTTTACTGAAAAAGAATACTACGAAGGTAATGTTGATCCTCAAAGTGGCTCTGATTGGAATAAATCAGCACCAATAGATGCTAAGCCAGTTCTGCAGGGCTTTAAAAATACGATAAATGATTATCTAGCTTGGGAAGTGAGCAACCTTTTAAAAGCACAGCATATTACTGAAGTTGATTCAATAAAAGTAGACGCCAGGCTTAATAAAGAGTTAAGCCATATTGAATGGGCCGAATTTAGGATTGAAGATGTTCTACAATGGCAACCACAAAAAGAAATCGACCCTTTAAAACTTGAGGAGCTAAAAGATACGAAAGAAAATTTTTATCCTTTCTATGGTCAATCAACTATAGATAACGGAATAATTTCGTATAATCAATTATCAAGAAAAGTAGTGAACAATCCATTGGCTAAACCAACTATCTTAATTCACTCAAATAATCAGAATATTGTTTACCTGGATACTCCATTTTTCCTTAAAGATGGTCACGGTGCAACGAGCGTATTACAATCAGCTGAACTGAATCGAAAAAATCAAATGTTTATTATCGCTTCAATTGATAAAGTCATTAAAAGCAAATATTCATATAATAACAAAGCGACAAAGATTGAGTTGAAAAATACGCTTATCAGTTTGCCTGTTAAAAATGGTTGTATTGATTTTGACTTCATGGAAAAGTTTGTAAATATTTTGGAAGAAGACCGGATCACCAAAATCGAAAATTATTTAAAGAATTTGAAAAAGAGCAAAACAACCACAATATTTGAATAGCCTAAACGCCAATTACAACAAAGAGAAAAAATGTATCCAAAAGCCAACTTTTAATTTGCCATTATAGTTCATCATTTACTCATCATCAAAAACTAAAAATTGGATTGGATTAATGGAATGAGTTTATTATAATATATGAAAAAGCGGAGTTCAGGACAATAGTAGGCGACTCTGCTAACTGTAAAAGTTTTAAGTCTTACCCCTTGAAACTTATTAAATAAGCAGGGAATAGTAATAAGATTTATTCCCATATAAAAAAGTTCTGATTACACCCCAATAGATTGATACTATTAAACTAATGGATGAAGTTTTTTCTTGTGCTATGCTTGCTTGGGTTGAAAAAATAAATAAAAATAATAGTAGGTGCGTAAGATTCATGTTTACTTAATGGCTTTGGATGCAGTGCCAAGTTAAAAAATGGCTTGTATACTCCCCTCTTTTTAAAAATATTACACAGATAAAGATAGCGCTTGAAAAAGCAACGAACTTAAATTCGGACAAAAAAATCAACCATTTATTTTTGCAACTTGATTTTTAGATTATCAGGGATTGATGGTAGAAACAGCTAATCTCTGGCTTACAATCTCAAGTTACCAATCTAGACTGCACCTTAAGGCTAATGACACTTTGAACCCTACAGGGATGCAGATAGATCTGATCAAAAAACGGTGGATTTTCAATAGGTCTTCAAATTCGCTTCTAAATTTGTCTCAAAACGAACTTTATAGTTGAATAACTAAAAAAAGCTCATAAGTGCAGAAGGATTAATTTACAGTTATAGAATCATAGTCCCCATTGAAAAAGTCAGAAAGCTTGTAATTTATCTTTTCAAGAATTTTCAACAGAGAAGAAATTCTTAAATCTTGAGATCCTGACTCATATTTACCATACTGAGCTCTATCCAGCCCATAATGATTGGCGAATTTATCAGAATTACTAAACCCTAACGATTTACGTATTTGCTTCAAACGTATTCCGACTTTAAGGATTTCATTAGACAACAAACCATTTGATAGCTTATTTATATTAGGCTTTCTCACAAGGATCGAAAGTGTGAAAAAATAAAAAATATTTTTACTCTTAATTAAGAGTATTTTGTATATTTGATTAATATTTAAGGTATTAACTAAGAGTCTCTCTTGACAAATTCTCACAAAAAATGAGCAGAGACAATAGATTAATGCCCATGATGAAATTTTATGTATTTTCGTACATACTATAGCATTGTGGGCTCTATTGTAATTCCATGCTCCCGGCCGTGAGAAGCCTGTCAAGATGGTGTTTAGAGCCCGCTATAGTAAATCTAAGCACAAGACTCGTATCCATACGAGCAATGAGAAAACAAAGAATCAATCGGAACAGCAACCAGTCACTCCAAAATGAGCGACTAAGTTTTTTTGTGCTCATCTTTTCCATACTCGATTTTCAACAACTATTAAATCTTAATTTATCGTCCTGTCCCTTTGATCGGCTCTATGCCCTAAAGCCCAAAAACCCCGTATAGCAAACAGAAAAGCCTGCCTCTATTTATAAAATAGGTTCTTTGATTAATGGTTAAAGGCAGGCTTTCCCTTTCATAGTAACATTAAAACAATGACGCTCAAAACAACTCCAAATGGGAAATACAAATAACAAATTCTTTATCCTCATCATCTGCCCACCTGAATGAGCATTCAGTATCAGCCGCAGCATTGCTTAAGAGAACAAGCTTAATCCTACCCTGATTTTTCTACACCGCAATCGCGGAAATTTCCTATTCACCAAACAAACAAACACATGAAAAAAATCACCATATTTCTTGTGCTGGCCACGCTTTGCCTTTTTACCAAACTCCAGTCACAAGTCCAGATCATCCTAACCGGGCAGGTTAAGTCACAAAGCACCGGACAGCCCCTAGCAGGCGCCACTGTATCTATACCCGGAACTTCCCTTAGCACCATAACGGCAGAGAACGGAACATTTAGCATCAAGCAAATACCGCCAAAAGGCATAGTTCAGATTTCTTATACCGGATACCTTATCGCCAAAATACCATTCAACTCAGAAAAGAACAATCTTGAGATCAATCTGGAAAGTAAGGACAACGCTTTAGAAGAAGTTCAAATCAATGCAGGATATTATACCGTTAAAGATAAGGAACGAACCGGAACCATAACTAAAGTCTCTTCAGAAACCATTTCCAACCAGCCAGTGAGCAACCCACTTGCCGCCCTTCAGGGACGAGTGGCCGGGTTAGTCATCACCCAGCGCAATGGCCTTCCAGGTTCCGACTTTAATGTTCAACTGAGAGGCAGAAACTCCATCCAATCCGGAACAGCTCCCTTTTACCTCATAGACGGCGTCCCTTTTGTTTCAGAAACCCTGGCTCAGAATAGCAGCATCAACGCCAACAGCCCCTTTAACACCATCAGCCCGTCAGATATTGAAAGCATAGAAGTCTTAAAAGACGCAGATGCAACAGCCATCTACGGCTCAAGGGGCGCTAATGGCGTCATCCTGATCACCACAAAAAAAGGCAAAACAGGAAAGACATCGGCGGAAATCAACCTTTCGACCGGATTTGGGAAGATTACGCGTGGTGTGGAGCTGATGACCACACCGCAGTACCTCGAAATGCGGCGCGAAGCCTTTGCCAATAATAACGTCTCGCCCACCCAAAGCAATGCACCTGATCTACTCGCTTGGAATAACAACCGCTACACCAATTTCAAAGATTTGCTTATCGGGGGAACTTCAACAACCCAGAATGCACAGATCAGACTCTCTGGAGGAAACCTCAACACTAGGTATTCACTGGGAACAAATTACTTTAGAGAAACCACAGTGTATCCAGGAAAAACATCTCTGCAGCGAAAAGACGCTAATCTCCAGCTTAACCACAAGTCAGCTGACAGTCGGTTCAGCCTGAATGCCAATACCAGCTATTCGATCAACAACAGCAATTTGTACAATGTCGATTTTGCTGGAACCCTTACACAATCGCCCAATGCGCCGAGCCTATATGACGGGGAAGGTAAACTCAACTGGAGCGAAAACGGCGCTGCGTTCAATAATCCATTGGCCAGAACATTGGAGACGAATAAATTCACCACCAACCGATTTACCGGAAATGCAATGATTGGTTATAAAGCGTTGAGTAACCTTGAAATCAAAGCGACAGCAGGATTCAATTCGATCAATGTAAATCAATACAGCAACAACCCCATCAGCGCACAAAATCCCGCAAGTAACCCAACAGGAACTGCGAGTTTCGGCGATAATCTCAACCAGTCTTTCATTGTAGAGCCCCAGCTCAACTATGAATTGAACTTAAATCGTTACGGAAAGTTCTCACTACTGCTCGGAGGCACCTGGCAGCAAACAGACGCTAGGGGGTCCGTTGTCAGGGGAACAGGCTACACCAGCGACCTGCTGCTGGGCTCAATCGAGGCGGCAACAACCAAAGTGCCCTCCAACACCTTTAGCGAATATAAGTACCAGGCTGTTTACGCCAGAGTGAACTATAATTTAATGGATCGTTATTTCATCAACTTTACCGGCAGAAGAGACGGATCATCAAGATTTGGTCCAGGAAGGCAGTTCGCCAACTTTGGGGCGGTAGGCGCTGCATGGCTGTTTTCCGAAGAAGAATTCTTAAAGGATAAGGTGTCTTTTTTAAGCCTGGGAAAAATCAGGGGAAGTTATGGACTGACTGGCAATGATCAGATCAATAACTACCAATACCTGGACAGCTATAGCTCAACGCTGGTATATGGCACGCAAAGCGGGCTCATCCCGACCCGACTTTTCAATAAAAACTACGGATGGGAGGAAAATCAGAAATTGGAAGCCGCATTGGAACTTGGATTTTTCAATGACCGGATTCGCATGAGTGCCGGATATTTCAGAAACCTATCCGGAAACCAGCTTGTCTCCTATTCCTTACCCTCACAAACGGGATTTACGAGTATTTTGAGAAATCTCGATGCAAAAATCGAAAACCAGGGATATGAATTTGAGGTCAACACTTCAAACCTGAAAAGCAAAAATTTTAGATGGTCCACTTCTTTTAATCTGACAGTATCAAAAAATAAGTTGCTGGAATTTCCAGGACTCAGCAATTCCAGTTATGCGAACACCTATATCATTGGTGAACCCCTGAGCATCGTCAGAGGGTATCACTATCTCGGCATCAGCCAGACCACAGGAGCTTACCAGTTTGAGGATAAAAATGGTGATGGACTGGTCAATTCAGCAGACTATTATAACATCGGAACAAAGGACCCCAGCTTCTATGGAGGGTTACAAAACAGCTTCCAGTACAAATCGATTTCATTGGACGTTTTCTTCCAGTTTGTCAAACAAAAAGGAACAGATATGGTCTACGGATCATCCACACTTGTAGGCATCAATGTAAATGTACCCCAAGCCCTGACCGACCGCTGGTCACCAACAAATCCTGGGGCAAAATATCAGGCATATTCACAATCTGCTTCCGGACCGGTTGCCCAGGCCAGATCAATGATCACCACCTCCGATGCGGCCTTAGTAGATGCTTCATATATACGCTTGAAGAATGTCTCGCTATCTTACCATATGCCTAAAAAGCTAACCGACCTTATCCACATCGGATCAGCCAGATTTTATGCGCAAGGGCAAAACCTAGTAACATTTACCAATTACCTGAACCTGGACCCTGAAAGCCAGAGCATCAGCGTGTTGCCTCCACTGAAAGTGTTCAGCATAGGACTTCAAATCAATCTTTAATTACTAGAACCATACACATGAAAACAAAAATTAAATTATTGCTGTTTAGCCAGTTAATCCTACTATTGATCACGACCATAATCAATAGTTCATGCAAAAAATTTCTTGCCATTGATCCGCCGATCAACCAAATCACAGCAGAATCAGCCTATTCGAGTGATGCAACAGCGAACGCTGCTATTGTGGGCATATACAGTCGATTTGGATCAAGCAGCATCATTAAAGACATCACCCCATTTACCAGTATGTATTCTGATGAGATCACCAATTTTGTTCAAGGTCCCCAGACAGAGTTTTCAGAGAGCCAATTATCACTGGCTGTTTCTCCTTCTCTAAACAGCTTATGGACTGCGGGATACCAATATATCTATCCTGCTAATCTTGCCATCGAGAAGCTTGAGAAAAGTGAGGCAATTACTCCCGCGTTAAAAACATCGCTTATCGGCGAGGCTAAGTTCATCAGGGCATACATCTATCTATCTATGACTTCTTTATTTGGGGATATTCCGCTGATAACCTCTACCCAATACGAAGTTAACGCCTCCATGCCTCGCTCTGCGAAAAGCCTCATCACCCAAAAGATCATTCAAGATCTTAAAGACGCCGAATCGATGCTAACTGATAAAATTGATCCAGAGCGGATCCGGGCAAACAAATGGTGCGCAAAAGCTTTACTTGCCCGCTGCTACCTTTATGACCGGCAATATGCACTGGCAGAGCAGTCTGCAAGTGAAATTATCGAAAGCAGCAGGTTTGCACTGGTTAATGACCTGACTAAAGTTTTTTTGAAAAATAGTTCCGAAACGCTGCTGCAACTTTTCCCCACCCAGAACAACCAGAATACGCTCGACGGTCTCACCTTCCTTCCAGCCAGCGCGAATGAAACACCAAAATATCTGCTGACCAACAGCTTGCTCAATTCATTTGAACCAGGAGATTTAAGAAGAACAAGTTGGGTTGGATCAAGACAATTTGCGGGACAGACCATGTTTTATCCTGCAAAATATAAGGTCATCAACAATGCAACGTTGAGCGAATACCAAACGCTCCTCAGATTAGCAGAGTTATATCTCATCCGAGCAGAGGCTAGAATACAGCAAGAAAAATTTGCACTGGGAATCGAAGACCTTAATCTCCTGAGAAAAAGATCCAGAGCAGTCGCGACCATTAGCATTCCCAATCCTTTACCTGATTACCTCCCAACCTTAAACAAAGCAGATGCAATAATCGCAGTAGAGAAAGAAAGAAGAATTGAACTGATGACTGAAATGGGACATCGCTGGTTTGACTTGCAAAGAACCCTCAGGGCAGATGCTATCCTTGAGGCATTAAAACCAATGACCTGGAAACCATATGGAAAGCTCTGGCCAATACCTGATGAACAGTTGAAGCTCAACCCACAATTAACACAGAATGATGGATATATAAGATAAATGATATGAGACAAAAATTTATTTTGATCGCACTATTAATGCTCTCTGCGGCAACATCTTTCGGCCAAAAGCCCGTCTATAAAACATTAGCTGTGGGTGACACTATCCCCGACTTAGATCTCAAATACCGGGTGGGTAATGAAGAAAAAGCGATCAATACAAGATCCTTCAGAGGAAAACTTGTGATTCTTGACTTCTGGAACATCTGGTGTTCCACCTGCATCAGCGCTATGCCGGAAATGGAGAGACTACAACAACAATTTATTGGTGAACTGATGATAATGGCAGTAACAAAAAATAGTCAGAAGCAAATTAACGAACAGTTTTCCAAGATCGCTGCGAGAACGCCACAAACGGGCAGGCAGGTTTCAATACCACCTTCTTTGCCATCTATTGTTTCAGATAGTATACTAAACAAATTATTCCCCCATCAATCCGTACCACATCACATATGGATCGATAAAGCTGGTAAAATCAAATTTATAGCGGCAGGTTATGATGCCACTTATCAACGTATAAAAGATGTCTTGGCAGGAAATGAGGTAAAAATGGCGGAAAAGCTGGACAGAGAAAAATTTGATTTTAAAACCCCTTTGTATAAGGAAGGTTCTGGCCGTCAGATGAAAAACCTGAAAGCTTATTCCATGCTGTTCAAAGAAGCCAGGGAATATTTAAATAGCCATATTGAGCGTGAAGTTGATACCATAAGGAAAACATATCGAAATACTTATTACAATTTTACCATACTGAATATGTATCAGGAGGCGACAGTAGAAAAATACGGCAGAACGTTCTACTCACCGTTAAGGATTAGCTTGGAGGTTGCAGACCCAAGTAAATTTCACTGGCCTAAAGACCAATCAAAAATAGGACTTTGGCGCCTTGATAACCTCTACTGTTATGAGATTAATGTGCCCCTTGAAAATAAAGATGAGATGGGAACACGCATTATACAAGACCTGAACCGATTCCTGCCGTACAAAGGCATAATAGAAAAACGGAACACCAAATATCTTGCAGTTATAAAAATCGATAATGAAAGGCAAATATTAAAAAAGCAGTTGGCCTTTCAAAAAGTACAGATACCTGAAGGACAACTTGGTCGGTCAAGAGGCACTATAAATACGCTTATGGTTAACAACCTATACCACTTGCCACGACTTTATAACCTTCCATTAATTGATGAAACAGGCTATAATGCGGAAATCAGCGTATTTTTATCATCAAAAGGCGACTTAGCCACGACCAGAAAAGACTTACGTAAGGCCGGTTTCGATATCATTGAAAAAACGCATGACATCGAATTTCTGGTTATCAAGGACCATTAATCAATAAGGCACAAAGAATAGCTCTAAGTGCCTTATCTTTAATCCAGATTAGTTTGGTTTGTTTGCAAAATCTGAGATCTGAGAAAGATTTGGATGTTGCTCATCTCCAGATCTTGGTTCAGCAAGAATTTTACAACGAAGATCACCCCCCAAACATTCTTCAGGAGCACTCGTTGTAACCGTGTAATCCTGTGGATTATCTTGATCTGTACCATCAAAACGGTACCAAACTGGCACTAATTTACCATTACCACTTTTCAATTGTGAAGCGTAAGTGGCTACGCTTCCGCCCACAGCTGTTACAGCTACAAGCATTCCGAAAATTAACTTTTTCATGTTTTTAAATTTTGAAATTGTGTTTAAGCATGCCATATTTCTTTATACAGGCAATGGCTTTACCTGCTTCCTCGCGAGAATATCATTTCTATCTATGGTGATATGTTTAATCGGTTCCTTAAAGGAACAAAATTGCCCCGGTAATTATCCCCCACAATTAGTTGAGAAGCATTAAACAGCTATCTCCGGTTTTCTTAAGGCTCAAAGGCTAGCTCAGTAACAGTATCAAGCCCCGGCTTATCTGGGTCCGAAGGATTAGGCTCAGCTAAAACCGCACATAAATTATCACCACCAATGCAGCATTCCGGCAGCGCACCTACCGCAACAAAATTGCTAGGGTCATTTGGGTCACCGCCCTGAAATTTAAACCAGTTGGGTGCCAGCTCACTGCCTTTGAAAAGCGGATCGGCCTTTGAGGATACCAGGCTCCCAGAAATCCCAAGCCCCACCACAAGCATTCCAAAAATTAACTTTTTCATGTTTCAAAAAAATTAAATTTGTGTTAATATAGGTCACATTTCTTTTTACAGGCCATGACTTTACCTGCTCATCGCACATCTTTTATCAGAACTTCAAACGCCTGTCAGCCAAAAGACCAAACCCAGCCAATAAAATAAAGCCGACATTAAAAGCTACATGCTGAGGCCAGGTCATGCCCGAAATCACCCCGCCGCAACTGCAAGGCAGCTTACTGCGCACCATCACATGATAAGCCAGGTAAAGCGTAAACAGTATCATCAGTCCCAGGGACATCCAGAGCCCAATGATCCGGGTCTTGGGGAAAACCAAAAGCATCCCAAGAAAAATCTCCAGAAAAATCACACCTACTGCAAGCAGCTCATGCCATTGCCCAATCAAAGGCAGATCACTCAGCACCTTGAGGAAAGAAGGAAAAGTGATGAGCTTGCTGAAGGCCGTATAAAAGAAAAGCAAAATATAGCTGTAAACTCCCAGATCTACGATCAGTCCCATCCATTTTGGGGATTTATTTTTTTTAGAAAACTTCTGTAATGTGGTATCCATATGTTCGATTTTAATTACCCTTTATAGCAACAATATTTGCCAGAACAAACCAGAAGTTATCCACTACCACTTTCATATCGAGCAATTCAGGGCGGCGCGCAGGATTGCTGTTTATGCCATCCGCAATCATTTTAGCCACTTCCCGGTCATTCGTTTTTTTCATCATAAAATCCTCTATCGTTTTCTTTCCTTCATCTGTTAACTCCTTAGGTTTAAGACCCGTAAAAAGCGCAATCATCAATGCAGATAAACCATAAATATCTTCTTTCACTGTCGGCCTTTGACCAAGGGATTGTTCCGGCGAGATAAAGCCTGGCGTACCAAAACCAAATGGAGGTAAGGGATATTCATTTTTCAGATCGAAAGCCAGCTCCCAGTCAATCAAATACAACTCTCCTTTTTTATCCACCAGAAAGTTCGCCGTACTCAGGTCTCGGTGCACAAGCCCATTTTCGTGCACCTTGCCCACCATCTCCAAAACCCTGGAAGCCAGCGACAGCAAATTTTTCTTTTCATCGACTTTTAATGCTAACCACTCCTTGCCACAGTAAATCTCTTCAATCACTCTGCCCAGGGGTTTACCATTAATGCACTGGGTGATGAGATAAGTATTTCCATCCGCCCGAAAAAAATCGATGATCTTGGGTATAGCAATGACATCGGATAATCGTCTGGAAATCTCTAGTTGCCATTTCATTCTATCGGCCATGTCCTTCCCTGCAGCATCCGAGATCATAAAAGCTTTTCCCTCTTTCACTATACACCATCTTGGCATCAGGAATTTTGAAAGATAAAGCCCCCGAAGCACCTCTCCTTTGGGATCATTTTTCAGTGAAGAAACCAGCACATACTTTCCGGCGAGCACCTGCGTGCTGTAATTATTGACCTTAAGCTCACCTGCAGCCGGATCCACATAAATGTTCTTGGCGATACCTTTTTTTCCAGGCACTAAGGGCCCATCAAATACTGAAATAATCGGAGCTAAAAATGCAATATCGCTTTCCAAATTCTGCCCTCCCCAGACCATTAATACCTTACCCACGTGCTGCACCCCGGCCACTCCGTTCAATATCAGGCCCGCTGAACGCTCGTCCTTCACCACTGCAAAAGCAAAACCTAATTTAGCAAGCATCGGAACCAAACGCTCCAACAGCGATGGAATCTGGCTTACCACCACCGAGACATATATTCTCTGACTGTAAGCATCCCCCATTTCCCCGCAGATGAGGTAATAACCATCTTCCTTCCAGTCCAGACCATTTTCCAACAGAAAGCGGCTGTAGTCAGGATTGGAAATAGAGCTTGATATGAGTGGTGCTGGTTGCATAATTGTGATATAGATTCTTATTTAAACTCCTTCGAGGAGTACAGCATCAAATTTCGGTATCAAGACCATAAGCTGGGCTCCCAAAAAGTACATTGCAACACATTAATTTTCAAATACTTAAAAAATAAGCATCAAAGCCTTCCTTCCCTAAAAAGTTTCATGCGCACGTTACGAAGGGTTTGCTCACCGATGAGCAGGTAAGAAGATATATCCAGATCCAGTAAGAACCCATGAGCCAAGAATTCAGGATAAGCTGAATAAAAATCCTGGATCACTTTATCCGCCTTTTCACTCAGTCCCAAAAGCCGAAGCTGCTCCCTTTGCGAATAATCCGAAATAATCAGCATCGCCAGTAGCTCCGCATCCTCAAAATAGCGAAGCGCAAAGATCCAGTCCGCATGGTTCAGAAAAATCACATAGGTATCAGCCAAAGCGATGACTTCCACAGATGTGGGGCTTTGATGAATAAAGCTCTTACTGAGTAAAATTGAACCGGCAGGCAATACCTGAAGCAGCTGCCTATGACCCCTCGAATTAAAACCATAGGCTAACAGAAATCCTGAAGAGACAAATACCGCATCACTGATTACCGAACGATAAGGATAAAGAATTTCCCGTCTTGCGAAATAAACAGCCCTCATGTTTTCCAGTAAGAATGCATATAGTTCCTCCGGCTGATTTTTATAAGTGCACAGCAGTTTGTAAAATCTACGGACAGGTTCCCGGATATCCCTCATCATCGCAAGCTTAAGATTTGAACTTTTTAGCGTGGAACGCTTGCCGATAATAACGCCATAGAATTGAAATGAAGAATGAGCGTGCCCAGATGCTGTTTTCCCGTGGCCAAATACGCCAGTTTGCAAAAAACTGAAAATCAATAAGTATAAAATTAAAAGGTAATACCCCATCAATTCGCTCACTCCATCCCCAAAGTTAAAACAGTTGCGGGGGGTGGCTAAGGGTTGCTAAACCAGCCACTTGACAAGCCTTCAAAAGCCGCTTACTTTGCTTAAAAAAAATCTGAATAAAATGGAAAAAGAAAACTACATGCATGCCCTATCCCGCCATTGCGAATTACCTATAGGCTTCAGCAACTATTTAGAAATTGCCCTAGAAGAATTTCGTTTCGATCGCGACCAAATCCTGGAGCAAAAGCAGCTTACGCAACTTTATCTCCCCTACTTCAGTCAGGGCTTGGCGATGCTTTGCACGGAAAATTTAAAAACTAAAGCAATAATGGCAATTGATTTTTATGGTGAAGGGGATTTTTTGCCATCATTGCCCGTACTTGTCGGGGAAACTCAGCAGCTAAAAATATTATTTCTGGAAAAAACCAGGTTGCTTGCCTTAAGTGAAAAGCACTTTACCTTTCTCCCAAAGATATTCCCCTCCACCAGTTTGCTTTACCAAAAGATTGGTACGATGCCAATAACCCAACAACTTAAAAAAGAAGTAATCAGCCGGATAAAACCAGCGCACAGACGCCAATCAGCTTTCGAGCAATGGCGGCCAAAACTTACGGGGCGTATCCCTGAAAATTACCTCAAAGGCTATCTGAACCTACGGTTGGATAAATAAGCCAGCCGAAAGCCGCAAGGTTATCCTAAGTGGACTGTTGATTAAATAGAAATTTGGTGAAATCCAAAAAGCAAATACAGGGCAGGCTGGGTTAATAATAGCCTAAATCATTGAACACCTGCTGAAAAGCTCCTGCCCTGAATGTAAATAGTAAACATATCAAAAAAAACGTGAAATGTCAAGTAATTGCGTGACATCTTCAAATAAATAAAATTTGACATTGGATGACTTAAAAGTTATCCATGATCAGTGAGAAAGAAAAGGAAATCCTAAAAAAATTCGGTGTACATTTAAAGAAACTTAAAGAAGCCAGAAATCTTTCTTACAGGCAGTTTTATGCCAAAAGCGGAGTGAATACAGGAGAAATCATCAAATATGAAAAAGGGGAAACAGCACCTGATCTCATAACCCTCAAACGCCTGGCCGTAGGACTAAAAGTCCATCCCAGGGAATTAAATAATTTTGATTACGGAATTGACTTTGAGGCTGGTTTGGAGTGATCACGTGTGGCGGATCATAGATAAGCATTACAAATCTTGCTGGTATGAATGTATTGCTAAGACGGGAATTTTGCATTCGTCAGTCCAATAAAATAACTAAGGAATTTACCTAAATCTCTTGTTTCTTTTTCGTCTGTTGTCCAGGCTGCGAAACCAGCAGACTAAAAAAATAATCCAGCACCCTTTAGCGCTGAATAATAAAATGACTGCATAAGGAGGTCGCGCCCCGATAGCTGCAACCATCAATGCAAAGCCCAACCCACTGACCAAGACTAATCTTAAAAACCACTTAATCATAGTTTACTTTAAACTAGCGGCATACTTAGATATGAGTAAAATATACAGTTAAATCTATCAATTTTATTACAATACAACCCCTTTAAGGAATATTTTAATATATTGGGATCAGCCTAACTTATTGAACATGATTAAATTAACTATCCCTTGCCTGATCGTGGATGATGAAATCGGTGCGATCAATACGCTCACTGACTACATCTCCGAACTACCTAATCTTGGTCTTCAAAAGGCCTTTACCAAGCCCATCGCCGCACTAGCCGAAATCTCCAGGGAAAAAGTACCACACTTGATTTACATGGATATCGATATGCCGGGAATGTCTGGGATTTCACTTGCCAACAGCTTACAGCAATCCCCGCATCACATCATCTTTACCACCTCACATCCGGATTACGCGATTAAAGCTTTTGATTTGAGGGCCAGACATTATCTACTGAAACCCTTCGATCTTTCGGAGTTCGCTGATAAAACAACGGTGGTAGTAAATGAATTTTTTCATCCGCATCATCTAGATACCGAAACCGATGATGCCTTTCTGCTTAGAAAAAAACCAGATAGCAAACGTCTTGTTAAAGTGTTAAAAAAAGACATCATTTATATTCAGGGCGCAAATAACCATATCCACTTTTTCACCACCCATGGTGATTACTCGGTATACATGACTTTTAAAGAAATTACCGAGCGCCTTGCCTCTGACCCGAACTTTTTCATCGTTCAGCGATCCTACATCATCAACCGGGGACAACTCGACGAAGTAGAGGGGAACACTTTGTATCTGAAAGATTATCAGATACCCATGTCCCCCAACTATAGCCATTCATTCATGAACTGGTACCAGAAGGCGCACCTGAAGACATCCCGGAAATAGTATTTACTTTTTCCCAAAATTACCATTGTGCGTGGTGGTGATTAGGGTAAGTGTAGTGGTTGTCGGGTCAGTCGTTTGACGATCCTTTGAGGCTGCAGAGCGGAAAACAAAAACAGTTTTCTTGCTCAATTTGGGTTTAATTAATGTTTTCATACCGGAAAACTAGCCGCATACGCCACATCAAAAGAGTGTTCTTGGTCAGGTGCGGGATCCCCGTGGTGAAAGCTGTTTATCAACGATTTATATGAAGAACTTTATCACACGATACCGCTGGCATCCGTTACTTTGGACACTATTTGCAGCATATGAAATAATCTCGCTTTATACAGTCCATGGAATGGTGGCCAATATGGAAAACTATGTTGTGCATTATGCGATAAACATCGCCCTAGCCTACATCCTGTCAGGTTGCATACTTCCCTACTGTGTAGGAGGAAGTAATCGTAAAATTTTTATATTGTGCCTCTCTGTATTTTCCTCGATGATACTTTTTCTGATGGCAAGCAACCTTGCTGACCGTCTTCTGGACTTTATTAATGAAGCAGATTTCTTTGGGACCGGAGGCCTGGATGAAATTTTTATTGCCGTTACGATCTGGCGCGGAATATATTTTATTGGAATTGGCACAACTATATTCCTTTTTCAAAATCGGATCACCATGTTGAAACAAACGGCGAACATGCAACAAAGGGCATCAGAATCAGAAATTCAAAAGTCTAATCTAGCTCTTGAACTTGCCAATGCCCGGAATGCCTATCTGCAAGCGCAGATCAATCCCCATTTTATGTTGAGTAGCCTAAGTTATATTCATGACAACACCCGGAAATCCGCACCCGCAATTGCCGAAACTGTACGTTACTTATCCAAACTGCTGAGATACGCACTATCGAGTGAACGTGGGCCAAAAAAAATCAACATCAATACTGAAATCGAACAGGTTGAAAACCTGCTCAAGATTACCCAAATAAAAAAAGCAGATTCTCATATCCTCTTCCATTGTGAGCGAGAATGCAGAGGAGCTGAGCTTATTCCATTTGTGCTGCTGTCGCTGGTTGAAAATATGCTCAAACACGGTGACATGAGTGATCCAGAGAATCCAGGTACCATCAGGGTTTTCAAAAAGGGAACGGCATTAATTATTGAAACGACAAACCTAATCAGCGACGGAATTAATGATACCGGCCTTCACACCGGACTAAGCAACATCCAACAGCGCCTGGTTTATACCTACGGGGACCTGGGAATAATCGATTATGTAATAAGCAATGATGTATTTCGGGCCATGGTGCACCTGCCATTTGAAGAACACCGTTTACAAACTGGTGAGTGATCTGCATTTGCAAAGATTTTTTTCAGGACAAATGGAAAACTCCAGTGTACCATCGTAAAAAGTTCAAATGCTAAACTACCAGTGCATCAATTATAAACGTGCTTTCATACCTGAAAATTGAGCTTATGCATAAAACAATATAGACTTTGAAGCAAATCCATTAATTTAGTTTCCTATGGCGGCAAAATCATGATGCATTCAGGGGGGGTAAGGAGATTAACGAAAAAAATAAAAATGAAATGTTACGCAGTAGACGATGAAACACATGGTATCACCATGATCAAAGGTTATGTTAACCAAACACCAGGGTTGTTATTCGTAGGATCTCAAACAGATCCTTATTTAGCATTGGAAGAAATTAAATCCCTCCAGCCCGATATCGTGTTCACCGACATTAATATGCCGGTGATGCATGGCATTGAGCTTGCCAGCATGGTAGATCACATCAGTAAAATCGTGTTTATTAGTGGAAATTTCCAAACTTCATTTTCAAATGTGGACTGGAAGGATTACCTTTATTTGAAAAAACCTGCCACCTATAAAAGGTTTCTTGAGGTGATTTCCATCTGCAAAAAGGTCATAGTTGATCCTTTACCAAGACACAATCTAAAATTATAAGCGGTAAAAAATGCAGATTAAGCCGCTTCAGATTTAATTATCCTTTCACAAAATCTTATTATTAACCTCGAAGTTATTTTTATCAATACCATGAGCCTCACCCATTATCTTTCTAATAAAATCAATCCAGACATCTGCGATATCTTCAAGGCCGCAGCAAAAGATACCTGGGCGAGAATCCAGTTTTCCAGGACTACACCCAGACTTCGAATCCACGAAACCACCATTACCCAAAACCTGGTTTATGAGATGCGCTTACTGCAGGAAGAATTTCACCATTTAGATTACACCTTGTATGAATCCACTAACGAGGCAGCCCATGGAGATGACCTGGAACTATGCATCATGCAGCCAGGGGGAAGCGTGGTTACTTTTGCCATACAAGCCAAAATCATTCACCATCGGGGTAAATCACCCTCCCAACTAAAGGATGGAATTTATAAAAATCTTAAACATACTGTAGGTAAAGGTGCAGCAAAAAGAAACCAGGTTGACCTGTTACTCGATTATAGCCGTTTAAATGGTTTTATTCCAATCTATCTGTTGTATAATTACGTATTAAGCCCTGCTCATCCCCCTGCCGATCAGCCGCTTCAAGGCTGCACTGTAATCAGCGCGGTTTTATTGAAGAAAGAATTCCCAAGAGCAGATGGGGGTTTAAGGGACAATGTAAAATATTCTGATCTGCATCCTACCCACGCCATTGCCTGGCATGAACTGGTTTGTTCCCAGCTTGGCAGCCGTCCTGATAAAATCAAAGAAGACTTCGAATTGCCAAAAACCCATTTAATAACCCTTAAAACTGTGGCAGAGATAAACCGCGAGTCACAGTGGAGAGAATTAAGGATCAATGAACCGGCAAGTTTTGAAGCAAGTGCTAGTCAGGGTGAAGAAGTGAGTGCTGGTCGCTTTTTTTCAGACGATTTGCAGCGATCTGACGAAATTAAAGTTGCGGAATTCTTGCCCAAATTCCGCATTTTCATTGATCCAGCAAATAGAAAATGATCCTGAAGCTCCTCCATTATCAAATCCATTCTTTTATCTGAATAAGATTTCTCAAATTGACCTTTTATTTCTAACTGAATATACAGGCAAAGCCGACCAATTACTCAAGTAGATTTACCTCATCAAGGGTTGTGGAGATCCATAATACCGGATTCGGTAGTAATCTGCTCAAATGGGCTAGATCTAGAATTGCCGCATTGGTGACATACGCTCCCGGCTTTACGCCCGGTGCTTATGAACAAAAAATTGGAAAAATGACTGAACTGAACTAACTTTAAATTATCACTTTCGTAATTATGAACTGTTATATAGTAGACGATGAACAACATAACATCGACATGACCGCGCAATATGTCGGCCAGACAGCCGGATTAATCCTTATGGGGTCTCAAACCAATCCCCTTTTGGCCCTTCAGGAAATAAGGGCACAAAAACCCGATGTGGTCTTTACCGATATAGACATGCAAGAAATGGACGGAATCACACTAGCTGGGTTGATCGATGATATCAGCAGGGTCGTGTTCATCAGTGGCAGCTTTCAATCCCGCTTCAACGGAATAGACTGGAAAAATTACCACTATTTGCGAAAACCCGCCCGCTATTCGAGTTTTCTGGATATCATTGAGAACTTGCGAACAGAGAAAAATCAGTGACATTAGTAGATCCAGAAAGCTTAAAACATCTATAGCAGAAAGCCAACTCATTGTATAATTCCTTTCTGCCAGCGACAGCATTTCGACAGCTTAAGGCGATACATATCAGTGCCAGAAATGCAAGAACAACTTCAATATGGGAATCGGGAAATAAAATAATCCAAACCGGTGCAGCCACTGCAGTATAGGGGATTTAACCTACATCATCCCCTCATCCCCAAAGCTATAATAACCATAAGCGGATATAATAATGTGATCATGCACCTCAATCCCCAACAGCTTCCCCCCATCCACCATCCTTCTGGTCAGCCTAATATCAGCATCACTTGGTCTTAGCTCTGAACTCGGGTGATTATGGCTCAAAATAATTCCGCACGCGCAAGCCTTCAGCGCTGCTGAGAATATCACCTTTGGATCCGCTATCACCTCTGAAAAACCGCCTTGCGCCACATTCAGCACCCCCAGAACCCTGTTCTGCCTGTTCAGCAAAATCACCTTGAACTCTTCCAGCAACTCCATTTTATTGTGATCCCAACTTTGTTCCAATATCCCATAAGCGATATTCGACGAAGTCACTCTGGGTTTTTCCGAAAGTTTAAATGCCGGACGATAACTGATTTCGATTTCTGAAACTTTAAAAACTTGCTTTTCCATAATATTTAAGATTTAATTATGGTGCAGTAAAAGGTTCAGCATTTGCGCCAAAGCAAAAGGAGGAACGGAATAAATGGAAGGGAGCTGAGAAGGCCACAGGAGGGTTTATGCCGGAAATTCCTTTGCGTGCCGCAACTTAACCTTAGATTTGTAACAGAATTGGATTGATCAACTCTCCTTAAACGCTGTCCAGCCAAGCCCTCCAAAAGATCATTACTAGCGCCAACAAACCCAAACCAATTCCCGCTCAAGGTGTAACGCCTATCCCGTAATGACTGATAAACCAACCACCAGTTGCCATACCGGGCGAAACCCTAAGATTTCCAAATGAAGTCTGCAGACTGTTCGCAAATTCTTTTGCCTCCTGCACTGTAGAAACCATATATTCAACCCCAATCAAAAAACAAGGTCCATACATCGCTCCCCAAAAGAGCCAATTTAATGTATTAAATCCCTGAATACGTTTTTATTTCAGAAATATTTGAGATACCCATTTTTTGAATTGCAGCGGTTTAATGTTTCAACTCACTAAACATTACTCCCGGTAGATAATAACCGCCCCCATAAACTCCAATTGGATTGTTTTAAACCCTGCCACCTCCTGTATGCTGTGTTTTTTGATAAGGTCTGACATGTCTTTTTCTTTATAGAAATGCAGGTCCATATTGATTCTGAAAAAACAAGGCTTATTGACAAAGTTCTTTATTTCACTTATGTTAAGAAAGCCAAACACCCACATTCTCCATTCTCCTTCAAAACAAGTAGCATTTTCGATATGTGATTCAATTGCCTCGGGTAAAGCCAGATTGTTTCCTGCAAAATCTTTATCTAGAAGCTGGATCTCGTTTTTAGAAATCACCTTATTTAAATTATTGATCGGTTTAAGTTTTCTTCTCATTGATCTTCCATTTTGATTTCTTAACTGATAAGTAATGCCGGATATTTTGCCGGCAGGATTAAATTATTTAGCAACGTCCCTTTAAGCACTGAATAATTATTTCAGTGCAGTAATATCTTCAACGGATTCATTAGCCATGAATATCCGCTGAAATCCAGAAAATTCATACAAATTATTTTACTTCAGAACCGAATCACACTGCAATCGTTTATATTATAGTTCTTGGTATTCTATTTTAAATTGGCTAACGATTTTTTGGTTTGTTCCAATAGCTTTTTTATAACTTCAATTTTGTTCTTTAGAGATTCAATTTCACGATCGTATTTCAAAGTATCAGAAATTTTCGTTTTGCGAAATGACTCCTTACTGGATGGTGAACCGGCATTTTTAATACATTTACTTAAATATTCCATTCTTCGTTTCTTGTCTTCTTTCACCTTCAATATTCTTGCTCTTAAAGAAACAATGTCTTTTCTTTTATTTGCAATTGTAATTTTATAAGATTCTTTACTCATATTATTTTAAGTTCAATATTAATTTGATCGATATGAAGTTGAGTGGGCACTTAACTCAAGGCTAAATCAATTGTTGCATAAATTTAAACGTGAATGTTAATTCTCCTTAATATGATGCCTGAAATGGACTGAGATGACATTATGGGCTTTTTACATCATTATCTTATATTCATGAATTCTATTCATTTATTATTTTCGCTACAAAAACAGTGATTATTATTTTATATAATTTGCCACCAATTTAATAACAAAAGCGAGATCGACATTACGGGAAACCGTAAATCACTTATTTTAATATTTATTAGATCATTTTTATAACTTCTGTATTCTACAGGTATAAAGCCATCTCTACGCCTTCCAGGTAATTGTCATAACAATTATTATCAGAATTAATACCTAACCTCCCATGTCTCTTTATGTTGAACCGGCTAATCAGACTTTTAATAACAATGGTAAAAAACTACACCGACCTAATGAATTGACTATGTTTTTCCTCTGCTGAAGCGAATAATCCGCCACACCGGTCCAGTAAGCTGCATTCCTTACATTCAGGCAGGTAAATATTTTTCCAGTCCGAAATCGAGTTACGGCTATAAGCCCATAAACCTTCCGGCATCAAACATAATTGGCTATTGTAAATGGAGACATTCATTCCCTTGTCAGAAAGAAAACCAACCGCATCTTCAAGTTCGCTCATATAATCCACAGGATCGATCCAGAGCTTATCAATATTGTGAGGAGTATAGCCCTGGTGCTCCAGTCCCATAAAGGCCACATGTTCTACAAAAGGAAGGTTCTTATAAATATACCTGGCCAGTTTCCCCAGGCGCGGAATGGTTTGGCTATGCAACACCACCCGAATCTCAATGCGCACATCATTTGCCGCTAGATGGTAAAGTCCGAGCATCGTCTGTTCAAAAGCCCCCGAAGCCTGCACGATATAATCATGAACCGGCGCATAATCACTGTATAGCGGAATCCCTAGCATAAGTCTTTCCATTTTTAGCGATCCCAGCTTTTCAGAAAATTTGCGCCAGGCAAAAGTGCGTCCATTGGTCAGGCAATGCAGCTCAGTCTGCGGAAGCTCCAGCTTAATCTGATTGAGTAAATCAAAAAACAACTCTCCCATCAATGTCGGTTCGCCCCCGGTAATGCCCAGCTCCAGGCAGTCCTTTGGAATCAATGGCAGCAGCTGCTGATGAATGCCGTTCAGATAAGGAATATCCTCCCGGTCCTTTGGCGGCTGCGAACACATCAAACAGTTACTATTACATCTTTCGGTAACCAAAAGCGCATTCTGAAAAGAATCCACCCTGTAGAGGGTATTAATAATACCATCACTATTCACCACCACCAGATCACCCTCAAATAAATGATGCAGAAAACCTACCCGGTCCACATAAGGCAAAGCCAGATTATCAAAAGAAAAAGCAGAACTGGTCAGTATACATTTAAAGCCAGATAATTGCGGAGTTAATCCATCAGGAAACGATAAATCATCAAATAATAGAATCTGATCCTTTCCACAGTTTACCAAATCCCTTGTCACCCGGCCTACAATAGGAGCATTTATATGATGGGCTTTACCCCTAGTTTTAAGTTCCATTAGTTTCCAATCCAGCTGTGAAACACTTTTAATATCCGCTCATCTGAATCCATCAGTTCAAAAAGATGACGGATGATCCCCATATTTTTCTGACAGAAAACGCTCGTCGGGCGATGACCAATGAGATTTCCTTGCGTGGCATGACTTTGCACCGGATCAGCCCCGCAATAACTCTGAAAAGCACACTCAGCGCAACCTGGCAGCGACTCATTGATACCCGCATTTAAAAACAGCATCGCCTTTTCCCCGTAAAATACCTCCTCATAAACCGCATCATCAAGGTGCCCGATCTGAAAAGTGTAATCCTTCATTTCCGCCAGCATCCTCGCCTCATCACTGGCATAGATATAACCATCATAGTTAAAGACAATCACATTGTTGATCATCCCAGCCGGAGACTGCAGATCCACATAACCAACAGGAAAAGGTGAAAGTATTTTTTTTAGAATCACAGAAGCATAATCTTCGCGAAAAAAGTTCCCCTTTAGGTTATGCTCAATGATTTTAGAAAATCCACGCTTGTAGAATTCCAGAAACACCTCCGTATCATACTTATTCTTTTTAGCATTTTTAGTGGCAAATCCATAAGGGCTGATCGGACGAAGAAAGATACTGTTAAACCCCCTGTCAATATATTCCTGCACAATCTCATCAGGAAACTGCAGCGATAAAGCAGAAGTAGTGGTCAGAGCAGAAACCCCATCAGGACCTAACATTTCCCTGCAGAGTTCAATCCCTTTCAGCGCGAGCGAGTAACTGTCATTCCCTTTTTTATGACGATTTTTATTATGAATGAATTCAGGACCATCAAGCGAAGTGGAAATAATAATACCGTGCAGCTTACAAAACTCAAGCATTTCCGGTGTCACAGGAGCCAGATTAGTACAGATCACAAATGTAATCTGCTTCGATACGTTTATAGCCTCAGCAGAAGCTTTTTCGACCGCATAAACAATCTGATCGAAAGCCAGCAGCGCCTCGCCCCCTTGAAATTCCATGGTTACATGCGGGTTTGGCGAGCGCATCATCATCGCAATGCCACCGTCTATATACTTAAGCTGCATATCAAATGCGCTTTTATCTTCGCTTACCCTGGACACCTGGCAGTAATGACAGGTATGCTCACAGCGCAGGGTAACCACAAAAATATGTAGCGCAGTAAAGTGATCCAGGAAAGATTTTTTAGTACGGTACCTGGTTGCCATCACTTCTAATAGATACGGCAGTGGCGTATCAGAAATAAAAAAATTCGCCATCAGATCCGCATACAAGTCCATGTCTACTACAGCGTCTAACTTCTTTAAAATGATCCTTTCGGCGGTACCTTTATCCACGATCAGAAAATCCCCCAGCTCATTGACCAGCACTTCCCGCTTCTCATTGAGCAGAATAAACCTGAAAGGTAAAAGGTGGTAACCCTTATCATTTTGATAATGACCAGCATCGTTAAACTTTCTGGAAATTTTCTTATTTTCTATCATCGGGAGCGAAATCATAAAGCCTATAATTTAAATCCTAGCGGATCAGAAACAGACTCCATCGAAAAATCTTCCTCCTCTTCAAAATTCGCAAAAGCTTTCGCCACAATCAGCTCTCTGATGGTGCGCGTCTGCTCAGCCACCTTTTCCCTCAAGAAAAAATCGTTCAGGTCTTGGCTTACCCTGGCTGTCAAAGTCATCTGATCAATCTGGTTATCTACTAAAGGCGACAGCGTAACCTGCAAATAATGATCTCCCTGAAATTCATAATCCACCAGATAATCACCGGTAAACCAGTAAAAACATTTTTGGATGACCTCAACGGAGAAAATCCGGGTATCAATATTATAATATGCCCTGGAATTATCGAACTTTGTTTTCATATCTTTTTGCAATCTCATCAAACACCACCTTTGTCACCCTGCCATCAGGCTTATATTCATTCACTGTCTGAAATTTCTTGACCGCAACCTCGGTCTGCGTCCCAAAATAGCTGGTTTGCGGAACATCCATCCCCAACGCTTTTAAATACTGCTGCAATCGCAGTACATCACTACCTTCACAGCCTAAATAGATCACACGGTACCATGACCCGATTGAAGAACTCAAAGTATTGATCGAACTTGATGTGCCGCTCGTAGGAGAATAAGTTCGGGTTGAACCCGCAGTGCCTGAAGAACTTCCCCCAGATGAGCTACTGCTCCCCGAACTTCCCGAAGAAGCTGGCGCAGGAGTATAAACTGGTCGTGGCGGAGTATAACTCGATCCGGATGAAGATGAATAATGAGAAGAGTGTGAACTATGCGAGCGGTGAGAAGAGTGTGAACGGTGAGAAGTATGCATAAATAGAATACTTTTCAGCGGATCACTGGCCAATAATTTTAAAGTGAGCTTAGGCTTAAGTTCCTTTTTGGAAATGTCCAGATGATCAATACTCATCCCTTGCGGTAGATCATGAGCTGGCAAGACAACGGCCTCAGCCTGGTTAGCAGATAAAGACGCCATTGAAGCGGTAATCACAGCGAATGTCTTTTTAGCGAGGTCTAATAATCCTTTTTTATTTTTCATAAATTAAAGAATCAGTACTTCACAACAGATTACTTAGCCAGCAAACAAAAGAAAATAGAGATCAACGAATGATCACTGGAAGAGGGCGTAATTTGATGAGCGTTCTGAGTGTTTTGTTAATACAGGCCTAAAGTAAGCTTTATTCCTAAAAATACAAAACTGGGTAAGTAATTCTGAAAAACTTCAGCGAACTTATACTTTTTTGGTGACCCAGCCTTAAACAGAAAGGAATGTATTAAAGTTATACCTGAATAAATTAAAAAATACAGCCACACCTCCCCGCAACTTCACTTAAGAAAACAAGGGTTGCATTTTTTTGGCTGTAAGATACTGATTGTCTGAACCCATTCCACAAACCTCTTCAAACGAAGTAACACCCCGCCGAGTTTCCTAACACCAGTTTTAAGCAAAACTTGGGTGTTGCTCACATGACTGTCTTTATATTGGTTTGATCCGCCATGAACTTGTAAACGGAGATCTTAACCGGTAACGCGTACAATGGCAATCAATCAGCGGTAAAGGTTTCGCAAATCTGACTACAACAATTACCAATCCGACTACTTTTTCAAATACGATAGTCAAGACTTTTGTACTAAGAAAGTATTAAGTTTTAAAACAGATCAAAAAAGAATGAGGTCTAAAAAGATACAGCCGATGAACCCCTTAAAAAAAAACGATGATCAAGGGTTTCATTTCTAAACAAGGCCTGTCAAGTAAAAAAAATAAACAATTAAAAATAAAAGTTATGCAAAATATTGCAGGAAAAGTTGTTGCCATTACGGGCGCAAGTAGCGGCATGGGCAAAGCGATGGCCATAAAATTGGCAAAAAAAGGTGCAAAAGTTGTTTTGGGAGCAAGACGAACTGAACCATTGCAACAAATTGTGGAAGAGATTAGAAGTTCGGGTGGAGAGGGTGCTGCTGTTCAAACGGATGTGAAGAACAGGCCGGATCTATTAGCGCTGGTTAATACAGCCGTGGAGACATTCGGAAGATTAGATGTTATTGTAAACAATGCAGGCGTTACTCAGTTAAGCCGCATTGATGAATTAGACATAAAAGGCTGGGAAGAAATGATTGACATCAATCTGAAAGGAGTTTTGTATGGTATGGCGGCATCAATTCCTGTTTTCCAACAACAAGAAAGCGGACATATCATTAATATCATTTCAACCTCGGGAATAAAAATTGTTCCGATGCAAGGCATTTATGCAGGAACAAAAAATGCGATCCGCACGATCACCGAAGCCTTTCGTCAAGAGTCAGACGGAAAGATACGCATTACAGGAATTTCCCCTGGAATTGTGAAAACAGCGTTTGCAAATAACATCAAAAACGAGGAAATGAAAACAGCCATTCAAAATGGAATGGAACAAATCGCCATAGATCCTATAGCCATTGCCAATGCCGTGATTTACGCCATCAGCCAGCCAAGTGATGTTGAAATTGGCGATATCGTTATTCGTCCGTCAAGACAAAATTGATTAAATTAGTAAAGAAAATGCAAGCACAATCTAATATCAATCACATCAAAAGCATATCGCAATTGGCGCGGGTCCTGGGACTTCCCGCGCCAATGCACCCCTTAATCACGCTCTTTGATTACAGCCATGTTTCAATGGACCGGTTTCCCAAAGGAGAAAAAGTAAGTCTTGATTTCTACAAGATTTCGTTTAAACCTACTTTCAAGGGGCAAATAAAATATGGACAGGGATATTATGATTTTGAAGAAGGTGGGTTGGCATTTTTAAAACCACAACAAATCGTTTTTTCACCTGAGAATACAGACAGCTATCAAGGTATTACCCTATATTTTCATCCTGACTTTATCAGGAACTTCCCCTTAGGAAACACCATTAGCCAATATGGATTTTTCGCTTACAATGTTTCAGAAGCCTTATTTTTATCGGCAAAAGAAAAAGAAATCATTTCCAATTTATTTAACTCAATAGCTAACGAACTCAACAACAACATTGACCATTTCAGTCAGGACGTTTTAGTATCTCAAATAGAATTATTATTAAAATATAGCAATCGCTTTTACAACAGGCAATTTATTACCAGAAAAGCCGTCAATCATGACATCATCAATTCTCTGGATGAAATCCTGAACACCTATTTCGCAGCCATCAGTTTAAAAAGCGGTTTACCATCAGTTAAACATATCAGCAATGAATTGAATCTCTCACAACGCTATCTGAGTGATATGTTGAGTTCATTGACAGGATTAAATACCCAACAATATATTCAGAACGCAATTATAGAAAAAGCGAAAGGGAAATTATCAACAACAAACCTATCCATTTCTGAAATCGCTTATGAATTGGGCTTTGAACATTCACAATCATTCAGCAAACTATTCAAACTCAGGACACGTGTTTCGCCTTCTGAGTTCAGGCGTTCATTTAATTAAATATCGCAGCAATTAAAGTAATAAGGTCATCCACTACAAACATTAGATTGCAATATAGAAGCGTGTGCTACTCCTATCGTTTTTTTCAAGATTCAATATCAATTAAAAACCTTTGCAAACACCAAAACATTAATGCAAGGGCGTCAAATTATATCGTACATATACTTATTGAGTTACACGAAGATGGTTCTGATCTGAAAGATCAGCAAAGGGTCTGGCCCAGGATAGATAAAAAAAAAATACAAAAAAGAATAGCTTAAGCTCAGCTTGCGAGAAAGGATCTAAGCATCCACCCTACTTACCCCTATCGCATTGGCCTTCCAAAGAATAAAGCCCAACCTCCCGCAACATTCCGCCACAAAATACTCGATATCCGCAGGTACATCATTCACAATCCGGAAACGAACCTTATACTTAGGATTATAACTGATGTACACCACCAGATCATCCGAAGAAAAACCCCTGCCCGAAAGCGGCTTAAAATGAACCTCCTGAAGATCTCTCGCCACGCGCACCAACCGGTCATTCATCACCTTGGCCAGATTCTTCTCCGGCTTAAAATCAGTCTCCAGTATGGCCAGTACAGTTACAGTCATCCTGCAAAAATAATTCGATTTTCCAAATAATCAAGTATCCTAAACTAAAGCACTGACGCCCAATACCATTCATTCATGAGTCGCATCAAATTGAGCGATAACTGCTTAAAAGGAAACAAAACACCTCAGTATATTATTTCCCTCATCGTAACAATTCGTCATTGAGATCTTTAGCCTACCCCACTTTCAACTGATTACTATAGACCATTGTTTTTGATAGTTGCCAGCCAAATCCTGATCACCATTCAGCATCCATTTCAACAACCGACCCTTACCTGGAACGCCGAGATGAATCAACCTTTTAAAACGATGGGGCTTATCATATCATAGGAAATATCTCCTTAACCTTAATTTTAAGCTTTGGTTTGTTTTTAGCTCATCACTCAATGCAAATGAGAACAGGAAAGATAATGGATGCTTCCAAGGAAGTGGATCTATAGAAGATGAAAATCAGCAGGAGATTACGTTCAGTTTAAATGCGCAACAACAACCTATGAATGTCACTGATTAGGTCGTATTTAAAATTAAAGTGAGTGATCGTTGAATATTGCAGTTGAAATCGGACTGATCAGAGCGCGGAAAATCACTGATTATCCTAAATTAAATCTTCGATCATACTAAATCTGAATGAGCATGTAAAAAACGTGTTTCTTTATTTATTTCTTCACTCCTGATCCATGCATTTTTGTAAGAACCCTTATTGCAACACAAATCAATATTGGGCAAAACATAAAGTTAAGGATAAGATCAGTTGGAAAGCATGGCTATGCTCAGCTTCTTACCCTTCAATCAATTATAGGAGTAACATTTATTGCCCGTAAACCCGCTTCAAGATAAGCAACAGAAAAATTGACTACATCAAGACGCTTAAAAAACCATTAAGGATTTTCCATGTGAAACTTGATCTTTCGTCCATGACAGTCCTTGATCAGGCCGCAGCAAACAGCTGCATTATACGATAGCACAATACCAGTTCTCATCATAACCCATGTTATTCATCCCGACATAAGACCGCTAGTTAAATATAAGTATAAATACGTGAGATGTTAAAAGATATACACCGTAAACATTCCTAAATAAACTTATTAGTGCATGGTACTATCATTTGAAGTAAGGAGAAAATTTTATATTACCCTTCCTTTTAATTATCCATACCTCAGGCGATATGCACCCACCAAAAAACATTTGAGCATGACAGGATCAGTTCAACCTAGCTTATGGCTGTGATTACCAGCTTTAACAACCAAAAATGATAAACTTTTGAAAAAAGATGATAAATCCGCTCTTGTTGAATTAACTAAAATTGTAAGGCAAATATCAATTTGAATTCGTGAGTACTATCTATCTAAACACTATTATAATTTATTAAGATGAGAACACAAAAACTATCGCTTGTGCTTTTTTTAATTGGCACATCATTTTCATCATTCGCAACTATTGCAAAACCCTACAGCAAAGTTCCCGCAAATCAAAGCCGGCAGCTTTTTGATTTCGGCTGGAAGTTTGCCCTTGGCAATTTCCCTAAAGCGAGCAAGGCAGCCTTTAACGATGCAAAATGGAGGTCATTAAACCTGCCCCACGACTTCAGCATCGAACACCCCTTCGATTCCACCAATGCCAGTAATAGCGGCGGCGGCTTTGCCTACGGCGGGATTGGCTGGTACCGGAAGCATTTCACTTTGGACAAATCGAACCAGAACAAAAAAACCTCCATATTATTTGACGGGGTTTACCGAAATAGTGAGGTGTGGATAAATGGTCATTACCTCGGCATCAGGCCCTATGGCTATTCATCTTTTCACTATGACCTCACGCCCTATTTAAAACCCGCTGGACAGCAAAATGTGATTGCGGTCAAGGCAAATACTGCTGAACAGATGAACTCCAGATGGTATACCGGCGCTGGTATATACAGGCATGTCTGGCTCTTGACGAGCGATAAGGTACATTTTGATGAATGGGGAGTGTTCGTCAGAACCAAAACAGCCAATAAAACCAGTGCCCAGTTAAGTGTTGATATGGAAATCGTCAACGAACTGAGTATGCAAAAAAAAGGAATGGTTGATGTCTACCTGATTGATGCTGATGGAAAAAAAGTGAGCAACAGCCATTCAGTATTTACCATCAAGGCGAAAGATTCCCTGAAACTGGCCCAGCAATTAAATATCAGCAACCCAAAATTATGGTCCATCAACCGACCTGATTTGTACCAGGTCCTGGTAGAGATCAAAGCCAATGGAAAGGTGCTGGACACCTACACAACGCCCTTTGGTATCCGCACATTTAAGTTTGATCCTGACAGGGGATTCTTGCTCAACGGCGAACACGTAAAACTTAAAGGCACCAACAATCACCATGATGGTGGACCGCTTGGCGCCGCAAACCTGGACCATACCTATGAAAGACAGTTGCGGATTTTAAAGGACATGGGATGTAACGCGCTTCGCATGAGCCACAACCCTCCTGCACCGGAGCTGCTCCAGGCTGCAGACCGGATGGGTTTCGTGGTGATCAACGAAATTTTTGATGAATGGGAGAAGGGAAAGACAAAACATGGTTATGCGCCTCATTTCAGCAAGTGGTTTGAACGGGATGTCAAAAACTGGATCAAGCGAGATCGTAACCATGCTTCAGTATTTGCCTGGAGCATCGGTAACGAAGTGCCAGAGCAATGGGACTCTATACAGGGTCCACGGATCGCTAAACTGATTCTTACTGCTGCCAAGAAATATGACACCAGCCGTCCTTTTACCATCGGTGCTGACGGTATACCCGGCATCAACTCCAGTGGTTTAGGTGATTTATTGGAACTGGTTGGCTATAATTACCAGGAATCGATGTATGAAAAAGACCATAAGAAATTCCCAAACCGGGTGATATACGGATCAGAGACAGTCATGTACCCTTACCATACCGGTGAATGCTGGCAAATGCGCTCTTACGAACAATGGCTTTCCACCTTAAAGCAGGATTACGTCGCCGGAGAATTTATCTGGACAGGATTTGACTACCTGGGTGAGGGCGGCATTGGTGAAGTGACCAAAAACTGCGACGAAAAGCTCGGCTGGCCCTGGTGGCCATCCAAGGGTGCGACCAGCGGCCTGGTAGACATCTGCGGTTTTGAAAAACCTTCCTATTATTTCAGAAAGGCAATCTGGACTGAAGAGCCGGTTGTTTACCTAGCGGTGGAAACAGATTCCACTGCAAAAGACTGGTCAAAAAGTTCTTTCTGGAACTGGCCTAAGCTTCTTCCACATTGGAATCATGCTGAAAATGGGGATTCATTAGCAGTTCACATTTACACAAACATGCCAGAGGTTGAATTAAAGCTCAACAACAAATCTTTGGGCACTAAACAATGGGACATCAATAAACACGCCTTTCTGATCTGGAACGTTCCTTTTGAAAGCGGAACTTTAGAAGCCACTGGTACGCTGGCTAATGGAGAAAAAAAGACCTTTAAAGTCCAGACGGCTGGCAAACCGGCTAAAATTAAAATGGTAGCAGACCGGCAGTTGCTCAAGTCCAATCAGCAGGATTTATCCTATATCAAAACCTATGTGCTCGATGAAAACAACGTGCCCGTTCCCTTCGCTGACAACACCATTGAATATGAGCTCACCGGTCCTGGAAGCTTAAATGCAACCGGAAACGGTGATGAAAAAAGCCATGTCAGCTACAAACAGAAATTCACCAAGGCTTATTTGGGAAAATGTTTGGCCATTATTCAATCGGGGTCCAAGAAAGGAACGATAACCGTTACCGCAAAAAGCAAAGGTTTGCCTGATGCCAAGCTTGACATCGAAGTTGAATAAATGGTTATAAATCTTACTCCTATTAATGAGAGGGAAAATGAGCTAGCGTTGGTCAAGTAGAGAATATCTGTCATTGTTTAGCCAGGAACACATTCCTCAAAACTGCTCCGCGCGATTTGGCCCGGGGCAGTTTTTGTTTTTAGCATGAATGATAGTTCTGGAATAAAACTGATAAGCCGTATTTCCTGCAACCTTCATCATGCAAGGGAACAAAAAGCTGACCATGATCAATGCACAGCGTTGTCCTTACCAGCCCCATTCACGGCACTGTTGCGGAAAAATTTATGCTATTGTATCAAAACCAAGAATCATTTCCTGAACACTAAAACTCAAGCGATCCTAATTGCCTGAGCAGAAAATTTCTTTCTATCCCCGGGCCCGTAATCCACACCCCTGGCAAGACCATTGTTCATCCAATTTCCTCAATCATTCATTTCTAGACTCCATCAGTGAGGCATTCGGTACTTTTTTAACACATTCGCATACATATCCGTCAATATCCATCATTTAACATTTACGAGTTGTAAATTAAGGCAACCATTTATAAATCAACCAAGTAATCATCATGAAAACAGCTAAACCCATGCGCATCTGTTTTGCTTTGAACGCAGATCGCTCATTGTCTATTACACTTTCAGGCAGTAAGCGATCATCAATAAACTATTTAATAAAGAATGGCTACAACACTTCCTGATTAAAAGAACACAAAAGGGTCAAGCTAAAGCTACCCTAACAGCAAATCCATTACCTTTTTACTGAATTTTAATATCTAACCAAATAAAATCAAAATCCTATGAAAACCATCCCCTTTTCGAAATTGGCCTTGCTTAACTACAAATTGAGCATCACTCACATTATACAAGACCTCTTGCGACTATTGCGATCAACATCGTTGAAGCCTGTAATCATTGTAAAAAGAATGAATCTATTACTTATAGGCATGTTGATTCTTTTTTCTGCCTGTGCGAAAAAAAATGAAGGCGAAAGTGCTGCTGCACCAAGGCTAATCAGCAGTAGTCCGGCAAATGCTACACAGGATCTTCCGCTGGAAACCAAAGAAGTTACACTTAAGTTCGATCAGAAAGTTAGCCTTACCTCTTCAGCAAAATTCACCTTGAACGAGGAAGCGATTACTGAGGTAAAGATTAGCACAGCAGGAGAACTTCTGATCGCTTTGCCGGAGCTGGAATATGCCCAATCCTACACGCTCGCGATATTGCCAAATTCGATAAAAGGAGACAATGGCGGGCTGTTAAAATCTGAAATCAAAGTAACATTCACTACCCTGGGTTTAGTCATGGAGACACTTCCGGCTATGCCCGCAGATGGCCCCGATAATGGAAACTACGATAAGCCGGGGCGCCACCCTGCAGGCAATGTCACTACGGTCAATTTTTATTCAACAGTCGCTGGAAAAAATGTAGATATGCTGGTTTACACTCCACCGGGATATAGCCCAAATAAAAAATACGCCGTGATCTACTGCTATCAGGGATTGGGTGATAAGGCAGCTAATGTATTTAATGGCGACTGGGTTCGGGCTGGTATTATCAGTGATAACCTGCTTGGAGACCGGAAAATTTCCAAAGGCGTTATTCTGGTTGCATTGGATGATCAGTTCAACGGCAACAATTCCAATGTACAGGACATGACCATAAAAGATGCCATACCCTATATTGATTCCAACTACTCCACCTATGCAGATGCAAATCATCGCGGGCTTTTTGGATACTCTTGGGGAGGCGGATATACTTTTAACGTGGGTTTAAAAAACCTCAACTATTTTCATTTTCTCAGCCCTTCTTCAGCAGCGCCGAACAAGCAAAGCAATGATTCCCTGTTCCCCAATGATGGCTCAGAGGCCAAAAGAGTATTGAACTGTCTTTTCATCACCTGGGGACAATATGATTACCAGGGATTTATTACCTCGAACCAGGCTACAGTGGATTATTGTAAAGGTAAAAGTATTCCTGTAACTTCCTGGGTAGCTTCGGGGCAGGGACACAGCGGAGGTACCTGGAGGCCAGCGATGTGGAACTTTCTCCAACTGGCGGACCGCGCGGGAATTTCAAAACCATAATGACGTTGAAGAAATTCAGGAAAATCTTCCAGGAATGAGAAATTGAGAAATGACACTATAACCAGCGCACCAATCTAAATTTATGCATCCTGTAAAGGTTAATAATCATCGGGAAAGCCATGCTGACGAAAAGAATTCAAAGCGTTGAAAATCAATCAACATTGTTCAGGACTTGCAATACTTCCCTCACACTCTGGCAGGGTGAGGGAAGTATCCTGTCATCTCGGTCATACAGCTGCAAATATCGAGAGGATCCATCTGATCAAAAATCCAGTCTTCAAAAGCCCAGTCAATAAGCACTCCCTTCAGAAAGACCGAAGCTGTTCTAAAATTTGCCTACATATATAAAATTCCTATCAGCTTTGAAATCAGAGTGCACCGCCACGCCATTTTCAATATCCACATAGCCCCGAGCCAGACCCTTCGTATTTTCCGGCAGCTTCTGATCTTGATTGCTGGAAAGATGCTGATCCAGCAAAGCAACAGACAATAGTTCCCTAACATGATTCATAAATTGGTTAATTTTAATCATTGACATGACTTTGTGAAGCCACTAAATTAGCTATTCAAAAAAAAAATTAATCTCATCAAATTATGTTTAAACGATCAACACCACTGCTTTGTGCATCACTTGCTATTGCCAGTCTAAACTCCTGCCAGGACACACCTCAACAGGCAACATCAGCCAAGCTCGGCCCAATAAAAGCCACAGATACAGCAAGAGTCAACGGTACGCCCTGCGAGATCAGTTTTTCCGGAATCCGCTTCACCAAATCTATCAATGGCGCAGATACCCTGGCCAAGGGACATGGCGATGAAAAAATTGTTTTCCGGGTCGGAGAAAAAAAAGATTATTTTTCTGACCCTGATGGCAAATTATCCAATAAGACAGCCCCGATTCTCCTTACTGAAATCGATAATCAAAAGCCTTTTACCTTTATCGCAAAAGTCAGCCCAAAGTTCACTCCCCAGGGACTTTACAATGCAGGAGTGCTGTACCTATATGTGAATGACAGTTTTTACCAAAAGTTCTGTTTTGAGCAGGATGAACGCGGCCATCACAGGATGGTGAGCGTCAGGACAATGGGCACTTCGGACGACAATAATCACGACGTGGTAGCGAAACCCTTTGTCTACATGAAAATTTCTTCTGATACCAGCACAGTAGCCAGTTATTATTCCACTGATAAAAAAACGTGGCAGATGGTAAGGCTTTATCAAAACAACTACCCGGAAAAACTTTGGGTCGGTATTAGTGCCCAGTGCCCTCAGGATAAGGGCACTACCAGCGATTTTGAGGAAATCAGCTTAAGCCAGAGCCGCGTAAAAGATTTCAGATTGGGGGAATAATCCACCAAGGATTAAGCGAAGCTGCGAAGAAGTTGACCATACTGGACTTGTATTATCTTCTTTTGTAACATAACTAAGAATGCTTATCGAAAGTGAAGCTTCCCGCATAGCCGTAGCCTGCGGCTCCCGGAAGCCGATATATTATTTGCTGTTCTCATGGGAAAGGTTGGCATAGCCGACCGGTGCTGTTGTACCCATCTCCCTTTTTTTTTGCCCTTCGTGTTCCATGAAAGATATTGAGCGAACCCCAGTCGTTCTCTACTTCGGGCGCAGCAAGGTAAAAAGACGGCATCATTTTATTTTCGGGTATATCAAGATTAAGCGGCTGTTCAACGACCTGTGCTTCTATCCCAAAGCGTACCAGTACATCGAGCATGTGGTATCAACAAAGACGTGCAGTGCTAGATGTTTCCATGCTGTAACGTTAGGCACAGAAAATAGAATTCTGGCCTTTGCGGAACAACGCCTTGGCAAATCTTGATTTATTAAAAACCCATAACATGGAGCACTGCCCTTACAGTTACAGCGAAGCTTATTCTCTACCGGCTTAATGCGCTCATGCACTGCGGATTGGTCGGTTGCACTGTTGCCTGCAATACAAATAAAAAACACTAGAAGTAAGGCCATCGAACTCTTGCGTAAATCCACATTAAGCCCTCAATGATTAGCGATCCTATTCACCACTGCTGAGGGAATAACCAAGACGTTTTAAAAAATCTGCTCTCCAGTAGAACACTGTGCTTGTGTATTTCGGGTGATCAAATATAAAATGCCCGCCTTCGTTCAGCGCCTTCAGTTCCACCTGGCTGGCTGCCGCGCGCGATAGGGTCACGAAATCCTGCGCGGAGGCATAAGGTACATTCTGATCGACACTGCTGTGGATCAGCAGTGTAGGCGGTAAGTTCTTCCTCACAAGGTTACTTGGGGAGATTCCTTTCACCAGGTTCTTATCAGTAAGATCTCTTCGTATCCACGCAGTCTTTTCGTCTGTCAAGTCGTACACACCAGAGTTTACCAGCAAGATATTAGGAACGGGGCTGAATTTCAAATGATCACTTTTCTCGTTCCATTTACTAGCTAACGCAGTAGCCAGCACGAGGTGGCCTCCAGCAGAGTTTCCGGTTGCTACGATCCGTCCGGTATCAATATGTAACTGATCTCCGTGCTCCCTTAACCAACGGATCGCCGATTTCGCATCCATTACTGCTGCAAAAGGTAGGGTACCCTGCGACTCATAAATACGATATTCAACCGAACACGCTACCCATCCTTGCTCTGCATATTTGCGGCAAGCTTCAAAATGCCAGGAAGGTTGTCCTTCAGATCAGCTTCCACCATGAAAAAAAACAATGACGGGCTTTTTAACATTTGCATCTGCTTGTTTAATGCCAAAAATGTGTAGATCTAAACCATAATTGCCCACCCTCTTGTACTCTCGTACCATGTGATCTTTAAGGTCATTGAGTTCATACTTGTTGGTATATATTATCTGAAATTAATATTTATTTACCTGAATCCAAAGCTAAACCGAAGACTCAACGAATTGGATTATATTTGCAATTCCGAAGTTCGGAATTATAATTTAGGACCTTATTCTAGCGAAAGTTCTAAAATTATTCACCTGCTAAACGTTTGAGGTCTTTGATAGAATGGTTTGAGATTATTTCACATGTTTCAAAAAATCTATAATCAATCCAGTAACCTGTCCGGGTTGCTCCTGTTGCAACCAGTGACCAGCACCTTCAATCATGTGAACGCCCTGCATTTTTGTACAAGCTTTACCCTGCATCTGTTCTAATGCGCCTGGCGGGCGGAATGTAGCCCAGTCAGCTACCCCTGAAATAAAACAGGAAGGCACATCTATAGTGCGGCCCGAGAAAAGTTCGAGGTCAGCTCTATTTAAACCGTTGGTAGCGCAACGGTACCAGTTTAATCCGCCCTGGAAACCGGTTCGATTAAACTCCTGGGTATAAACATCAAGATCAGCATCAGAAAGCCATTTATTGGCTGCTATTTCATTCTGCGAGGGCATATAGGGAGCCACCTCCTCCGGCATTGTTTTATAAAGATCCAAAACATAATACATCGGCTGTTTGGCGAATTCCTCCGCGGTTCCAGAGGTAAGGGGAAATGGTTTATTCTGGCTCCAGTCGGCGCTCTTTACATGAAAGTAAGCCCGCTGAAAATCGTGCAACCCCTGCTTGCAGTTCAGCATATCGTTGTTGGCACTACGCGTTGAGAAATAGGAGGTGCTATCTTTACGGGGCCTAAGGAGTAGTGCAAGCGGATCTTTAGCAGGTGCAGCTGGTTGTAAATTCGGTCCCGTTTGTGTTGCGATGTCAAAAGGTAAAGGTGGCACACCGCCGAAGGGACAACTTAGCAGGACAACTGAGTGGAAAAAATCCGGCCTGACAAGAGCGCAGTATGACGCTACTATTGCACCTACATCGTGTCCGATGATCGTATGGACAGCATCATGTCCCATAGCCATTGCCACACCCATGGCATCACGGGAAAGTTCATGCGTCCTGAAAGAGGCAAAATTTCCATCGTAATTGTTGTCCCAACCGGTTGTGCGGCCATAGCCACGCTGATCATAGGCGATCACATGATAACCCGCAGCGGCCAAGGGCAGCATTACTTTCCTCCAGCTGTAGGCAAGTTCAGGAAATCCATGCAATAAAAGTATTGCAGGGCGTTTGGAAGTCTCAAAACCGGCTTCCAATACATGCACTGTCAGGCCATTAACTCCAGGAACATACCGCTCGCGTATGCCAGCCGGTAGTTCCATGTCCTTTAATTGATCTTGTGTTTTCATAGGATCTGTTTTTGTTGGATTTGATTTTTGTTCCGCTAATAGTTCTAAAGGTTGGATCAACGCTGCACCTAAAGCGGTAAGTACGGAGTTTTTTACAAAGTTTCTGCGTTTCATAATTTAAGTTTATTAATAGACTTTTTAGTCTTTTTTTAGTTATAAAAAATAATCTTAACGATTTGTCTATTTAAATGATATCCTCGCCTATGCTGGCCTGATCTCGAAAGATTCCAATTCTGATTTGAGCATTTTTATGATGGTGTGCATGGGTTTGATACTATCTGTTACTCTTGAAATTAAAGTTGCCCCTTCCAGCATCACCAGGACTTTTAGACAATACTCTTCTGGATTGAGTTCATTTGATAGTTCTCCGTCTGCTATTCCCTGTTTTAAAATCTCAATAAAAGAGGTCATAGAGCCTTCGATCATTGCCTTGACCTTTTTCTTGACTGTTGGATTGGTGTTATCCGAATCTACACCGAAATTCAAAATAGGGCATCCGCCTTCTATCAAGGGATTCAAAGGGTTCCTGCGAAGATCGATGAAGGCAAACAGCTTTTTGACCGCCGTTTTTTCTTTCGACATCACAGCATAAGCTCTAGCGGACATTTTACCGAAAAGAAAATCCACACTGGCAATCGAGATCGCCTCTTTGTTTTCAAAATTTCCGTAGATGCCTCCTTTCGCCATTTTGGTAGCTGCCAGGATATCATCGATAGTTGTTCCCGCTATTCCTTTTGAATTGAATATGGGCGCCGATTGTTCAATGATAAACTGCTTGGTCCTTTCTGCTTTTCCTTTGATGTTCATAGTAGTTTTTCTGATTCAAATATAGACTAAAAAGTCTTATTTTGATTAATCACATGAAAGTTGACAAAGCCGTGACAAGATTTGGTAACCAGTTTCGGCTACAACCTCCCCGGATTTGGTTACATCTTACAATGCTTTGGTTCAGACTGGAGATTTCGGCCTCATTGACCAGGTGATTCCGTAGCGGATTGACCAGTACAAGAAAATAAATTACTTATTTTTAGCATATTAATTATCAGTTTATTGGACTGGTCAGTATAGACCGAAACAGACTGACCTTAAATTGCGAAATGAGTTGATCACTAGTTAGCGAAATCTCCACCAATTACCCGATAACAGATTTTATACTTATGCCATAGCAAGTTTCTAATCCAGCGCAGAAGGATAGAAAATTTTCCATTTGGGATCATAGGATTTCAGGTCCATCCCATAGTCCAGGTAAAAATTATATTCAATCTTAATGGATGAAAAATACTCCAAGTCCGAAGCCAAATAGTTTCCTGCCCTTTCGAGATAAAATCCGATGGACTGGTGATATGGATAGATATAATCCAAATCATAAAGATATTCTGCGAGAAGTGCCACGGAAATCAGCTTTTTTGCCTGTCTGAACGCCAGTACCATTTCGAGGCTTGAGGGTGCATAGGCTGGTCTGACGATACAGTCAATTAATGTCCGTTCGAGATTTGTTAAAAAAATATCTTCTTTCGCATTGAAGTTAAAAGGCACCACCCCAAGCCGGCGGCTAAAACGTCCCCTGATCAGGATTATTTCCTGTTGACCGAATGTGCTTCGCATGCTGGCTTGTCGCTGTTGCTTAGCAAAGGCCTGGTCAATTGTAGTTTGGTTCAGGCTACTGGAGGGAGATGATTTTGCTTCAGACTGTTCCCTATTGATGTAAATACAGTTTAATGCCACATCGGTCAGACCCCAAGCCTGAAGTGCTGAGCTATGGGATATATAGGTATTGTTGATCAGTTTGGAAACTATGTATGCTGGATGACTATCGAAAAGGTAATAAGCCTGAAAATGTTCGGCACCTAAATCAAGTTCGAGAAAGCCCAAAACATTTTCGTGTAGAAGGTTTTCAATAAACTTTTTAGTGGTCATGGCCTTTGGCAGGCTCCATTTTTGCTTTCCTCTTGAGAAGACCTGACTTAAATCTGAAAAACTGTAAATATGCGTCTGCTTTCTGAAAAGGCTTTTTTTTATCAGATGTAAAGACTTTGAGAGTTTAGATTTATTTGCCATTAGTTTTATTTCTCAAGGCCACACCATAGATGCGTTTACTGTATACAGTAAACGCATCTATGGTGTGTTTAGTATGTTTTCTTAAAATAATTGGATTTCAAATGGCGAATGATGCATTTACATTAGCTTTATTAGAAAATGTATACATTTTCTAATAAAGCTAAGTTACCTGTTTTATTTTACATTTCCAAATGGCCTAAACGCCCCTATAAAATCACCCAGATTATATAGGTATCGAAACAAAAAAATAAACCCGCACAATAACCTTATTGATGAATTTTATTTTTATTATTAAAATACTAATAATAAGATATTTATAAATAATTATTATATATATAAATGTCACTTATTTTTTAAAAAAGGTGACAAATAAAAATTTAATTATGTCACTTATATTTAAAATAAGGTGACAAAATATTTAGAAAATTAATTGTTATATTTGATTAAAATATTTGATTATGAGTACCACGCATGCATTTATCGAAGATTACATAAAGCGCTATAAGCGGGGTGAGCTGATCATGCCTTCGGATTTCAAAGGAAAAGGTACTGAGGGTGCCATAAAAAAAGCACTGTCCAGGCTAACAGTGGAAGGGGTAATAAAAAGATTGGGACATGGCTTGTATGTACTTCCGAAAAAGGATCCCCTGTTTGGGGAGGTGTTGCCCTCAACGGAAGATATCGCCAATGCACTGGCAAAAAAAGAGAGGATAAAGATTAAGCCGGCAGGCGCTTATGCAATGCATAAACTCGGACTTACCCTACAGGTACCGACAAAATTGGTATACATCACTGATGGTAACAGCAGGCAGATCAAGGTTGGCAAGAACGTGATCCGGTTCAAGGCGACTACTCCAAAGAGAATGGCCTTGAAAGGTGAGTTAAGTGGATTGGTTATATTGGCACTGGAAGAACTGGGTGTTGACCAGATTGAGGAAGCAGAAGGCAACAAGCTAAGGGCATTATTAAAAAAAGAAAATCCACTGTTTTTACAACAGGATTTAAAACTTGCTTCTGGAGAGGTACATGATTTTATACTAAAACTAATGAAAGAATGATAGGCTGGCTTAACTTAACAGATGATCAGCGCCGTACCAGTTTGGCGCAAGCGGAAAATAATAGCGGGATAATCCAAAAGGCTTTGGAGAAGGACTGGTGGGTGACGCTCACGCTAAAGGCATTGTTCCAGACACCATATGCAGAACTGCTGATTTTCAAGGGGGGCACTTCGTTGAGTAAATGCTGGAAATTGATCAACAGGTTTTCCGAGGACATAGATATAGCGATGTCCCCTAAGCTCTTTGGGATGGAATATAAGGAAAGCCCTGGCTCGGGTTACCTATCCCGTCTGAAGAAAAAAGGATGCGCCTTTACGAGCAATGAAATCGTAAAGGCTTTGAGTGAACAATTCGAGGCATTGGGGATTGCTCCGGGAACACTTGCGATAGAGATTGGGGCTGTAGACCCCAAGATGTCGGACAAGGATCCTCAGGAAATTTATGTTAAATACCAATCACTATATGATCCCAATCCCTATTTGCCCGATGAGGTAAAGATTGAGATCAGTGTGAGGTCCAAACTGGAGCCTTATGCCTCAGTCCCGATAGGTTCCCTATTATATGAACACTTTCCGAATGATGCTTATGTGGAAGAAAAGTTCAATGTACAGGCGGTTGAAGCAAAGAAGACCTTTCTGGAGAAAGCATTTTTATTGCATGAACAATTCCATCGTGGAGAAGCGGTGGTACTGAAGACCGAGAGAATGTCCCGACACTTCCATGATCTGATGATGATGATGGATACGAAGGTATGCGACGCGGCGCTGAAGGATAAGGAACTGTATGAGGCGATCGTTAACCACCGTAGATATTATACAAAAATGAGCGGCATCGCCTACGATTTATTATATCCAGCACATATTAACTTCTATCCGCCAGCAGATAAGATTGGAGCTTATCAGGTGGATTATGATGCGATGCGTGAAAACATGATTTATGGAACGCCTCCCACAAATGCTGAACTTTTCGAAAAAATAGCAGCACTGCTTGAAAAATTCAGGGCTCAGGCAGACTGAAAAGCAACTTAACTTACCTAAAAAACCTCTCAGATGGCAATATGTAAATTCTGCGAACATAACGCGAAGCAACAAAAAAGAACACCCATTATTTAACGGATGGAATCATTCGTAGCTGTCTCAATATTGGGGGAACAAATTCCAGGGAGAAAGGAATGATGTTTGATATTTCCAATAAAAAAACTTCAATCGAAGCCCGCTTCCAACGCGAAACACCTATAGAAAACGTTGAAAAAACTTTTGGCAGAGCGCCGAATGAAATAGAGATTTCACAGGCAAAGGAAAACCCTTTCGCAGTGGATTATATCTTTTGCCCAAGCTGCGAGCATATTTTCACCGATATCGAGACAAAATTTCAAGAGCGCATTCTTCCAAACTTGAGAGGTCAGGATTTGACTGGTCAACTCGAAGTAGAAATCGAGGATAATATACTGTTTAGGCAATTCTTTCTATTACAGGCCGTGAGAAGTTCAATTTGCGATCCAGAGTATGAACTGGAGAAATCCCTGGAACAAAAAATTAAAAAGCTTCTTCTGGAGAAAGTGATTGAAAAAGAAGAAATATTGTCCATACCTATTGCTGTTACTTATCTGAATACTTTGGGGGACGACTATGAATATACGCGAAACACTGTTGGCTTTGCCAGTATTGATCAAAGTAAAATGATATTGATGAATGATTTTATCGTTCAAGTATTTCCAAGAATTGAGTCCTCCAATTATATCGATTTTTTCGGGCTCAATGATCCAGCAACATTTTCTCATTTTACAAACTATAAAGAGGAGAAGTTCAGATTAAAGATAATTTTAAATGATGACCGTATTACCGTCTCGCAGAATTATGCACTATACCGGGCAAGAATACAATTGGCAATTTACGTTGAGCAGTTTCAAAATGCGTTTTTTAGATTAAGAAAATACTACCCGGGGCATCAACGGCTTTCCGCATTCATATCAGACATTATATATGGAATCAGTCAAATGGACAATCCCCAATATTCTCAAGCGCGTATAGATAATCTTCTGAAATTCTACATAAACTTAAAATAAAGAGCGTTCAGCGTCATTTAATGCAAAAATGGGTTTTTGAACTATTTTATGAAACTAAATATTTCAACTTAGATGTTTACAAGTTCAGTAGCAGGTTACAAAGACTTCTTTCCAGAAGGGACAAAAAAACATGAAGATTTCGTCACCGGTATACCTTCCGACATTGTCATCAGGTCATTTATTGCTATCTGTTTCTTTTTTTTAGAAAGAAGATTAATCTGAAATTTCTTTTCATAAAATTGCTCTTAAAAAGTGAATAAATTTAAGATTTGCAATAAAAAAAGTCAAGATGTTCAATGATTTAACCCGGCTCTATATCAGTTGATTAAATAAAAAAATATTCCTCCTTTTTATGATCTCACTGAGGAACCTTTTTGGCCACCTCACATATACGATATTTTGGCTAAAAAGCCACTAATCTTAAAAATGAAAACCCTGCAAATCAATGATTTGCAGGGTTTTAACTTTTTTTGATGAATTTTGAACTAATTCCAGTGGAGCCAATGGTACTCGAACCAATGCATTGCCAGTAAAATCTTCCGATCACAAATTCTTCAAAGGTTATTGATCTAAGTTTAAATCAGCGATTAACGAAACCGATAGAAAATATTCTGCAAAGTCTCGTCAGTATCTGCGTTTGACTGTATCCGCTGATATATATGGTGAAACAACAATGAACCGTGACGGTCAAATAAAACTGTAAAAGCCCGTCGATTTCCCAATTTTATACGCTGAAATAACTCCTGGTCTGATAAATTTTTCATGGTTGCACCGTGTCCGCAAAGGTATGCCGGTAGTATAAACTTAATGTTACCAAATCATTTTTGAAAAGAAGAACCCTCATTCAAAATTAACAGTGATTATCTTTTCATCTACTACAAAAATTTGTTCATTAGCTTGCACCAGCGCCCAATAAGGTAGCCTTCTCGCCTTGCGAAGCGATATAAACTGGAAATTCGTAGCCCAACATTTCTTTTAAATAGTCGTGGGTCTGGGATAAAAAGTAGGGTGAGGAAAGCGCAATGTTACCTCCTATAACCGCAGCCGAAGGGACGGCCTTTTTAATGAACTTACAAATGAACTTCGCCAGATTGAAACTAAATTCAGAAAAAATCAAAGAAAAGTAAGGCGATAGCATATGGTAATCTGTTAAATCCTTGACTCCACGTATGCGTACATTGGAAAGTTCCACAAACCGGCCAATAAACCATCTGGTTGACAAATAGTCCTCTGCTATCCCCCCGTTAAAAGGCATTTTCCATAAGTCGGCATCCCTGGCTTTCCCTTTGCATATTGCTGCAGAACCAAGACCCGTGCCCAGTGTCAGCCCTATCACCCTTCGGTGATGTTCAAGGGTTCCCCCAAACAACTCCCCTTTCAAAAAACAGGCTGCATCATTAAACATTTCAATTTGATCCTGCGGAAAATACAATCTTTGGGATAGCTCCTTTTTAAGCTGCACGGCGAACATTGATTGGAACTTATCCTGATCCTGGATCAGACAAATCCCGTTTTTATAATCCATTGGACCTGGTAGTGCCATCTTGATCATTTCCACGGGCGAAGTGAAGCGATTCTGGCTTTCCTTCATGGCCTCCACCCAGCTTTGCAAAATCTCTTCTGCTGAACCACCTGAGTTTACTGTTGCGCGATACCAGGTTTCATGGAAAATCTTCTTTTCATGTAGATCAACAATTGCAGTTGTGATATGCGTACCGCCAATATCGGCAGCGAGAACAAAACGCTTCATTTGAGATTATTCATAACTAATTTCTGTCTTAAATGCTGCTTGTCCCTGATCGATCCGGCGGATCAGCTCCAGACAGGCACGGCTGTTGTGATATGGACATTTCCATAACCCTGCTTTATCCTGGTTTCCCATCAGCTCTCCCTGCCCATCAATTCCCCAAAACCATTCTCCATATTTTTTATCCAGGATCTTGCGCTCCACAAAAATCCAGCAATCCAAGGAAAGTGACAAAAATTCTTCATCAGACTTGAGCTGCCAAGCATTAAAAAAACCGACCATGGCCTCAGCCTGCACCCACCAATGTTTTTCAGTGTTCAAATGACCGCGGGGGGTATCCAGTTCATAGTACATTCCTCCGAACTTATCCATTCCCCCGGCAGCAGCCCTGGCCATTTTCAGCGAAAATACCCTGAATTCGCTCACCAGATGCTCATCACCGATGACCTCTGCAGCTTCCAGCAGTAACCAGGAAGCCTCAATATCATGTCCGTAAGAAACGATTTCGGAGCGGCGGTTCCAATGTTCATCAAAAAACAGCACCAGGTGGCCGCTATTCTTATCGATGATATGGGTGCTAAAGTTAGATAGCAAAAGGCCAATATGGCCTTTGAGCTCAACATCGGGCCAGATCCGGTATAAATTGGCAAATGCTTCCAGAACGTGCAAGTGGGTGTTCATCGTTTTTTTTTCATTCGCATCCTTATCGCTCAGCCTGAGGTCTGCCATCTCCTGCCACTCCCTGTTGAACGCTTCAAAAAATCCCCCATTCTGTTTATCATAGCTATGCTCAAGCAAGTCCTGGAACAGTCCAATTGCTATGTCTTTAGCTTCCTGCTTTCCGGAGGCCATAAAATACTCGCTTAATCCATAGATGGCAAACGCCACGGCATAAACCTGTTTTTTGGTATCTAAAGGCGTTCCCCGATAGTCCACTGTCCAGTAGACCCCTCCATATTCCCGGTCCAGAAAATGATTGACCAGGTAATCATAGGCCCGGTCAGCCTGCTCCATCCATTCACCCCTGACAGAATAGTTATAGCCTGCTGAAAAGGACCATAGTATTCTTGCATGGAGCACCGCTCCTTTTGCTGCCTGAAAATTAGGGATATTAAAATTATCAACCTGACCTAAAAATCCACCATTGATGTGGTCTGGAACCACATCTTTCCAATAAGCAAGGATCCGTTCGAGTTCCAGCTCAAGCACTTTGGCATATTCTGAAAGTTTTTTCACTTATAGCTGATTTTGCACCAATAAATTGTTTTTTTCAATGTTCTTAACGATGTTTTTAACCGAAAGCGCTGAGCGCAAACCATCCGCAGGGGTATTCATCACGTAATCAGTCAATAATTCAACTGAAGAAGTCGCCACATGCATCCTGGTATCGGAAGAAGCGTAATAAATCAAAACCCTGCCATCCTCATCCACAATCCAGCCATTACTGAATACTACATTGGATACATCTCCTACACGCTCATCTCCTTCAGGCGCAATAAAATATCCGGCAGGCTTATGCGTTACTTTGGTCACATCATCCAGCGCGGTCATAAACATATACAATACATATCGAAGCCCTGCAGCGGTATTTCTCACCCCATGGGCCAGGAAAAGCCAACCATGCTCGGTCTTGATGGGTTCAGGACCCATACCGTTTTTCGCCTCATAAACTGTATGATAATTTTTATTATCCACAATGATCTCTTCATGGATAACCGCATTTTTTATTGAGGGACTCAGTCCGAATCCAATGCCACCACCCTTGCCACTTTCAATAAATCCGTCCTGCGGGCGGGTAAAAAAGGCATATTGACCGGATACGAATTCAGGATGAAGCACCACGTTCCGCTGTTGCGGTGAAGGGGTTTTCAGATCCGCCAGGCGCTCCCAGCTCACCAGATCTTTGGTCCTGGCAATTCCGCACTGGGCGACTGCCATCGATTGATCATGCTTAGGCGCGGCGGGGTCCTTGCGTTCGGTACAGAACAGACCATAGATCCAGCCATCTTCATGCGCGACCACCCGCATGTCATAGACGTTGGTGTCCGGCTGGCCGGTTTCCGGTAAAACAATCGGGCGTTCCCAGAACTCAAACCCATCAATACCGTTATCGCTTTCGGCCACTGCAAAAAACGACTTTCTGTCCATCCCTTCCACCCTGACAATAAGCAGGTACTTACCGTCGAGTTTTATTGCACCGGCATTAAAGGTGGCATTAATCCCGAATCGCTCCAAAAGATGAGGATTGGATTCAGGGTTCAAATCATATTTCCAGTTTATTGGAATATGAGCGGGCGTGATAATTGGAAACTTATAACGGCTGTAAATTCCGTTAAGGCTCTGCTGTTTTTCGTTTTTAATACCGATGAGTCGACTGTACTCATCTTGAATAAGTTGGTATCGTGTTTCAAAATTGTTCATGATCAAGCTTAATTTTCTAATATTCGTTTAATTTATTCCACCAGGTTTTTTTCAGAATCACAATCACCACCGCAAGAATGGCTATAGTAATCAGCATGGGCAGCTTCTGCATCATAATCAGATACATCGGCAGAATGGTCAGACAAAGCTGCGCAATCACCCCCAGCACGACATTGAACATATTGAGTTTAAAGTTGGTGTTGGCCTGGAGGGTCGGATCGTCCTGTAATGCCAACGCATGTACCGGTTTCCAGAATCCCCATGGCCTGACTGTTACATAAAAATCCTTTAACACTGTAATATCTGTAGGCGGAGCGGCATAGGTCCCGATCAGACAACCCATCAAAGAGAGTACAAAAAGTAACGGCCAATAATAAAGATCCAGACCTGAAATCACCTGAAGGGATTTCAATACCGCAAGTGCAATAGCTGGAATGACACCAAATAGCATCCCCATGAAATAACCATTCGCATTGAACCGCCACCAGAACCACTTGAGGACATTGGCTGCCACATAGCCCCCGTAAAGTCCTGACACAATCCATTGCAGTACCGTATTGACATCTTTTACATAAAGTCCGAGTACCACCCCTATAATTACCACACCGATCCCCACCAGATAGTTCATTGATATGATCCTCTTAGTGTTTGCAGCAGGATTGATGTACTTCAGGTAGATATCATTGACAATATAAGCCTGGGCAGCATTCACCGTACCGCTAAAAGTACCCATGAACGCACCCAAAAGTCCGGTAAGGACAATACCCAACACCCCTACAGGCAGAAAAGTATTGATCGCCGCCGGCAGAATCCGTTCAAAATCAGTTACCCCGTCAGGACCTTTCAGATAAAGCTGATTATAATAAAGTAAAGCCAGCACGGTAAGTCCCATTACCATTGAATAACGAATTGGCAACAAAATAATGCTCACAAATCCTGTCATTTTACTGGCATCCTCCGGACTTCTGGTACTGAGCACCTTTTGCATATCGTAATTGGGAGCTGGTCCTGCAAGCGAAGCAAACACCCCTTTCATAATCATCATGCCAAAGAAGAGACCGAATAGGCTAAAACCATCCTCTGCAATTTTCTTGTTCGCATCCGCAGCGATTCCCGTCCAGTCCAGATCCAGCGTCCAGCCAAAAAACGGATCATCCCAGCCCCTTGGTACATTGAGTTTCTGACCATTCAGATGCGTAATGGCAATAAAAGCTATAGCAATACAGGCCACGGTCATAATCATATACTTGATGATATCCCCAAGCACAATAGAATGCAAACCGCCCAATATTGAATAAAACATAGCAAAGAGCGTAAAAATGATCCCATAGAAATGCGGCACATATCGGTCGGCGAGCTCAAAGGGCATATAAGCGCTGATCATTTTCCAGGGAATGAATATTTCAATGAATTTCCCCAGACCTACAAATCCATAGGCCAAAAAACCAAAGCAGCTGATCAGTGCAAAGGCGATAACTACCACCTGAGATCCCTTGACCCCTTTGCCTATACGACCAAAACGGGTGGTCAGCCATTCTGCGCCGGTGTTGGCATTACTCCTTCTCAGCCAGCGGCTGAGAAACATCATCATAAAAACCTGGTTAAACACCGGCCATAACCATGGAATCCAGATACTTTTCAACCCATATACAAAACACAAGCTCACCATCCACATGGTTCCGCTGATGTCGAACATGTCAGAGGCATCACTCAGGCCCAGTTTATACCATGGAAGGGATTTCCCGCCCATCAGGTAACTGTCCTTGTTTTCCTTTGCTTTCTTGCGGTACCATAACCCAATGAAAATAGTTAGCAGCAGGTAGGATAAAATGATACAGAAATCAATCGTTGATAATTTCATAGAATATTTAAATGTTGTTTATTTGGTATAAAGTTGAAGTGATGCAGCATCTCGCTGCAAAAGAAACACTTTTTCCCTCACCAGTTTTAGGAAGTCATTCGCCGAAGCATGCCCTTTATAGGGCGCATAGTAATGGTTGTCTTTTTCTTTCTCGCGAAATCCTGCATTTCGCCACAGCAAAATGAACGCAGGCGGATTTTTGGATATACCTTTCCAGACCACCCCTGACCACCATTTGGGATCCGGAATCTCCATATAGCCCATCTCACCGACGGCACTTACCTTTTTAATTGCTTTGGCCAGCGCATCCTGTATTTTGAGTTTACTGGCAAGGCCCTTGCTAAAAGCACCTCCGTTTTCTACCTTACCATACTGATAGGTATCAAAACTGAGCACATCCACCGCATCATTCCCCGGATATCGGTTTAGATACTCTTCTGCAGTGCTAAACTCGGAAGGATTAAAAACATAAATCAAATTATGAACCTGCTTGACATCGCGGAGATAATGCACCGTAAACTTCCAGATCTGCTTGTATTCTTCGGGGCTGCAGGTTTTGCTCCCCCACCAAAACCAACCACCCGAGTGCTCATGAAAAGGGCGGAACAAAATCGGGATCATCTTCCCGTCAGCACCAATAAGCTGGCTGTTAAAAACCGCAAAACGGTCAAGCCAGTCAGTATATTTTTGATGTACAATCCCTCCGGGAAGCATCTCTTTGACTGTCGTCACTGCTGTGGTATCCCAGGCGGTCTTCCCGTTCAGGGGATTATCCATATGCCAGCTCAAAGTATTCACCGATCCCATATCATAGCCTGCCCTAATATATTCAGCCATACGGGCAAAAGGTACACCATCAATATTAAGACTATCTCGTTTTTCCAGCCCCGCCAGATCCCATCCCAGCACAGCAGGGTACTGCCCGGTGAGCGCTTTGATATCGCTCCTTCCCTTGGTATAGGCCCAACCTACCCCATAAGCCAGATCGTCCTGATGTCCGATCAATACCCCACCCTTTTTAAGTCTGAGCAGATTATTGAACAGATTCTTGGTTTGATCAGTTGCCTTGGGATCAGCCAGCTGCGCAAAGTTCTTGAGCGTAAAGAAAAAAAGTGTTGTGAGGATAAGGAGTGATTTCTTGCTCATTTAGTTATGGTTTTGGTTAGAAGAGGCTGCAAATAATTAGGGCCTAAAGTAGGGATCAATTTTGATGGAAGCATAATACTTTTTTATCCTTTTTACATACAATTTGGATTTACTTGCAAAAAAAATGTTTCCAAGAATGTTATGGCCGTAATTTTACATATAATTGCATAATGTTATTTTATCTCAGAATAATGTATTTCTAACCAATCTCCTGTTTTAAATGATAAAAGAAATTACTCCACTCACGCAAAACGACTGTTTTACCATTTTTTCACGGGTGAAAAAAGATTTTGATTTTCCGATGCATTTTCATGAAGAATACGAACTTAATATGATTATGGGCGGACAGGGCGCAAAAAGGATTATCGGAGATCATATTGAAGAGATCGGAGAGATGGAACTGGTATTGGTAGGGCCCAATCTTTCACATGTCTGGGTGAATCACCAGTGCAAGAGTGAACACATCAAAGAGGTGACTATCCAATGGCACGAGGATTTATTTGACGACCGCTTGCTTCGCAGGCATCAGCTCACCTTTATCCGCAGGATGTTTGAGCGCTCTGTACGGGGTATTCTTTTTCCAAAGGAAACGGTTGAAAAACTTTCTCCACGCATTCTGGCCATCAATCAGCTGCAGGGTTTTGATTCGGTGCTGGAACTGATGAGTATCCTGCATGAACTCTCCACCTCAAAAAGTATGCGGGTACTCTCAGATGCGACTTTCAACAATGACCAAATCGTCAATTACAACAGCAGGCGCATTGACAAAGCATATGAATACATGAACGCCAATTTTCATAAAGGCGTATCCTTAAAGGATATGGCCAGGCTGGTGAGCATGTCCGAGGTTTCTTTCAGCCGGTTCATCAAAAAGCGAACAGGGACTTCCTTTATAGACAGCCTGAATGAAATCCGTCTGGGTCATGCCACGCGAATGCTTATCGAAACCACCCATTCGGTGGCCGAGATTTCGCAAAACTGCGGATTTAACAACATCTCGAACTTCAACAGAATCTTCAAAAAAAAAAAACACTGTACCCCAAAAGAGTTCAGGGATGACTTTTCAGGCAACCAGGTTTTCATTTAGCATTGAACTAACGTAAACAGCTGACCATAAACAAAACAATCAAAACTCACCTTCGCCATACTTTAAACATCATCTCCACTGTCCATTAGAATCAACGCTAATATGAGAGCCAGCCGCCGCCCTAGCCATGTTATTCTTTGTTTGCTGCTCAGCCTGAGTTTGCTCAGGGGTTTTGCACAGCCCGCGACTGATGAAAAACCTCACTTCACCCGCATCAGTACTTCCGGCGGACTTTCACAGAGCACTGTCAACACCATAGCCAAGGACCGTTCAGGATTCATGTGGTTTGGAACCAACGATGGGCTTAACCGTTATGATGGATATCACTTTAAAATTTACCGTAATATACCCGGCGACATCACTTCTTTGCCCTATAATTTGATCAGAACATTATTTACTGATAGCAAAGGGAATCTCTGGGTGGGCACTTTAGGCGGAGGACTTGCCAGATACAATTCGCATACCGATTCATTTGAACCTTATCCGATCGGTTTGATCCAACGCATCTTTGAAGATCACCTCGGCAGAATTTGGGTGGGCACCTTTGATGGACTTTTTATCATTACAAAACCAGGAAAAGCAGTGCGTGCAGAAACACTGGAGGATAGATACAAAATATTCAGGGGTAAAACCATCACGGCCCTTTTGCAGGACCGAAACAAAAATTTCTGGATTGGAACAAAAAAAGGGCTCTACCTGATGAGCTCGGGTGCGGCCAAAGACAAAGCGTTCTTCCATTCGGGTGATCAGTCAGCCAGAGTTGAGGACGAAATCGGCGATATCGCCATGGATCAAATGGGCACTGTCTGGGCCGGCACAAAAAGCGGCCTTTACCGCTATAATGACCAGACACATAACTTTTCCGCTGCGCAGTTTCTAGCCGGAGACAAGAAACAGATCGTAAAAGCTACCATCAATGCATTATCCTGTGATAGCGATAACCGCATCTGGATAGCAACAGACAACGGGCTGGGAAGTTATGGCTCGACTATGCAGCGATATAAGGTACTGGTCAATGACGCCTTTGATGGCCAATCGCTCAGCCGAAATTCGGTGAACGCTTTGTATGCTGACAAGCAAATGCTCTGGGTAGGAACCGCCCTAGGGGGAATCAATAAATATGAGCGTAGCAACTCCGTGATCAGTCACTACCGTATCTATAACCCTGCAAATCAAAAGGCCAATACAAACGTTGTTACCTCCTTTGCCTCGCATCAGGATAATAAAGTCTTTATCGGAACAGACGGAGGTGGCCTGTTCATATGGGATATGCAGGAAAACAAATTCAAAACCGCTGCACTGGGCCAGTCAGCAGGCCATCCCCTGGGAGAATCCATTTTATCGCTGCTTAAAAGCCGGAATGGGGAAAAGTTGTGGATCGGAACCTATAGCGATGGATTATTCGAGCTCAACCTCAAAAGCAACACCCTTTCCAGGTTCCATACAGCCAACCATACCCTCACCAATAATTCGGTCTATTCGATACTGGAAGATCAGCAGTCAAACATCTGGGCAGGAACAAACGGCGGAGGGGTAACCGTGATCAATAAAAAAGGTCAGGCCATCCTCCAGTTCAATCAAAACCAGCCTGGAACAATAAACAACAATTTTATCCGGTCCCTGAGCGAGGACCAGCAGGGAAAAATATGGATCGGTACCTATGGGGGAATTAATATATTCGACCCGGTAAAAGGTAAGTTCATTAATCCCGACCCGCAAATCCATGAACTTACCCGACACCTGGTCTGCGCATTGTTTTTGGATTCATACAACAAAATGTGGATCGGAACCCAGGGAAGCGGATTATTCATTTACGATGCCAGGCAAAAAAAACTCAAGCACTTTACAGCAAAGGAGGGGCTTAGCAATAACAATATCAGCAGTATCTCCGAGCAAAAAGGACTTATCTGGATCGGCACCTCCCATGGGCTAAATAAGTTAAATGAACGAAATCCGCAGCTTCAGCAGATTTCATCCGGAATAGAACTGGATGGATATGAATTTTCGATGGCTGCCAGTCTAAGCTTTGCCAATGGTAATCTGCTTTTGGGAAGCGTAGACGGTTTTCATCTATTGTACCCACCCCACCCCGAAAACGGCCGTATCCATGCTCCGCTGAGAATCACAGACTTTCAAATTAACCCAAATTCCTCTTCATCCAACCCAGAGAACATTAGAACTGTCAGAATGAATGATGGCCAGGTGGAACTAAAAGCATTTCAATCCAGCTTCAACATAGAATTTGCCTCGCTGGACTATCAAACGAACGCACGAAAACTCTATGCCTGCAAAATTTCAGGACTGGATCAGGACTGGCAATACCTGGGCGAGGAGCATAAGGTGAGCTATCATAATTTAGATCCGGGAGAATATGTCTTTGAGGTGAAAGCATCCAACCGAGACCAGATATGGAACGGAAAGGTCACGCGCTTAAGGATCATTGTACACCCGCCTCTATGGAGAACCCCGCTGGCTTACCTGGGCTATGGTGCCCTTCTTCTGCTGAGCCTATGGATGCTGCTGCGCGAATTAAACGCACGCCGCAGGCTAAAAAAAGAATTGCAACTGGAAAAACTCAATGCAGACAGGAACCGGGAAATGAATCTGCTGAAGCTGAATTTCTTCACCAGCTTATCCCACGAGCTGCGTACGCCATTGTCGCTTATAATCGATCCGCTACGCAAAATCACGCAACAAGAGCTAAGCCCCCAACAGACCCAATCATTATCCTCGCTTGCTTTTCGCCATGCATCACGTCTGCTAACCCTGGTCAACGAGCTCCTGGATTACAGGAAAAATCAGGAAGTTGGCAATCTGCTGCTCAAGCCTTTAAATATTCAGCGGTTAGTCGAAAACGTATTACTGGGTTTCCAGGATCAATCCAGCATGCGCAAACTACAACTCATTACACAGCTTAAGCTAGGATTTACAACAGTCAATCTCGATGCCGACAAGATGCAAAAGATCTTAAGCAACCTGGTTTCCAATGCGATTAAATTTACCCCTGATGGAGGCCGCATTTTACTGAGTATCCGTACCTATATCGATAGCAGAAATGAAAATCTGCTCGAAATCATTATACAGGATAACGGACCCGGCATTCCACAGGAATATAAAACCAGGATATTTGAAATGTTTTTTCAGACCGGTTTGCAGCCTCAGGTAGATACGGCTTCAAGCGGAATTGGACTGGCCCTAGTCAAAGAACTTACAGAAAAACACAAGGGAAAAATTTATGAAAACGGCATACCTGGAGAAGGGGCCAGATTTGTGATCTTAATGCCGGCCGGGGAACAGGCCGGGATCCAAACAAAACAGGCCGCCGATATACATGCAATTCCAGAAATATCATCATCCACTGAAGCAAATCAAACTGAGCAGAGCGAGGCGCCTACCATTCTACTCATTGAAGATCATCCAGAGATGAGAGACTATATCGCCGTCCAACTATCCGCTCACTACCAGCTTGAGGTTGCTTCTGGTGGAGAGGAAGGGTATCAAAAAGCGATTTCCTTGATCCCTGACTTAATTATAAGCGATGTGATGATGGCCCAAGGCGATGGCATGGAGTTATGTAACAATATCAAGAATAATGAAAAAACATCGCATATTCCAGTCATCATGCTCACTGCAAAAGATGCAGATGAAAGCAAGATGGAAGGTTATAAAAGCGGTGCTGATGACTATATTTCAAAACCATTTAATTCAGAGTTATTATTGATCAGGATTGAAAACATCCTGAACTCACGGCAAAAACTCATGGCGCTGCAACACGCTATGAAAAGCGAAGACCTGGGCGCTAGGGAACTGCTTTCAGAAATTGATCAAAGTTTTTTCAAAAAAGCCAGACAGGTGATCCTGGATCACCTCGATCAGGCGAGTTTCGATGTCTCCCAATTTGCAGAACTGCTGGAAATGAACAGAAGGCAGCTTTCCAGAAAACTCAAAGCCATCACAGATCAGACCCCGCAGGAGTTCATCATCAGAATCAGGTTAGAAACTGCAATACAACTTATGCTATATCAATCGCTCAATATTTCCCAGGCCGCATATCAGGTGGGCTTCAGCGAACCAGCGAATTTCAGCAGGTCCTTTACCCGCGTTTATGGACAGAGCCCGAAAGCTTATATGTCAGAAAAGCACGGAAAAAACAATTTTTGACCACCACAACTCGTTATCTAAAGCAGAATACGTTCAGGTAAATACAATATCTGGAAACTGGATATGCAAGTCAGCATAGCACATAGCATTCCTCACCTCTACCCCTCATTATAAAACGAAGAAAGCTTGATCTTTAGATCACACCATCAAATTATCACGGGGCAGGTATCTTCAAATCCTGTTTACCACTCAACCTGCCATGTATTTAAGCGCATGACCATATTAACATCAAGGTTATAAAGCTATTGCCTAAAGCTGTTTTTCCATGAGGTAATATTCCATGATGTAGCCTTCTCCTATTGGTTCATTCCCTTCCCTGATCTTACTGAAGCCGATCTTCTGGTAAAAATTAATTGACGAATTATTTCTGTTAACATCCAAAGATAAAACCTCGTTGCCGGTCTTGGTTGCTATTTCGGTAATTTCGCTTATCAATAATTTCCCAACGCCTTGCCCCTGTGTTTCCGGCAATATATAAAGCTTATGTATTTTGGTGGTTTTTTAATTTTTGATTCACATTAAGCCAAGCCAAAAAAAATGCGACAATTATGATAAGTAATTGCTTCATAGTGATAAGTTAACCATATACGGGGATGATTAGTATTGCTGAGTTTAAAAATATCTTTTATCATGAATAAATCACTAACCAAATTATCAATCCTGCTCTTTGCCGGTTTATGCTTTTTACAGAGTGTTATGGCTCAGCGGCCTCCAACAAATCTCCGGCAACGAACGCTGCTGGATCAGGGCTGGAAGTTTGCATTCGGACATCCTTTTGATACCAAACGCGATTTCAATCATGCCACCGGTTATTTTTCCTATCTGGCAAAAGCCGCTTATGGAGATGGTGCCGCAGCCAAAAAATTCGATGACCGCAGCTGGAGAAAGCTTGATCTTCCACATGACTGGGCCGTTGAACAGGATTTCAGCCCTTACGCCAGCTTCAGTCATGGATTCAAAGCGATCGGCGAAAAATTTCCGGAGCAAACCATAGGATGGTATAGAAAAACCATCAACATTCCAGCTTCAGATATCGGACGTAAAATCAGTATTCAGTTCGACGGGGTTTTCAGGAATTCCAAAGTCTGGTTAAACGGCCACTACTTGGGAACAGAAGAAAGCGGCTATAACAGTTTTGATTATGACATCACGGACGTGATTAATTATGATGGGGAAAACACCATTGCCGTCAGGGTGGATGTGGGAATGGAAGAGGGCTGGTTCTATGAAGGAGCGGGCATTTACCGCCATGTTTGGCTTAGCAAAACCGATCCGGTGCATATTCAAAAAGACGGAACCTTCGTCACCACAAAGATCAATCTGAAGGACCGGAGCGCTATGGTGCAGACCAAAACAGAACTCATCAGTGAACAACAATCCCCGGTCACCATTTCGATGGTCCAGACCCTGTTGGATAATAATGGCAGAACCATTGCCAGCAGCAAAAAAGCTGGAATCAATCTCCAGCCGTATCAGCAGCAACAGGTTAATGTTGAGTTTTCTGCTCCAAACATTACGCTCTGGGACCTGGACAGACCATATCTTTATACCCTGGAGACTACTCTATGGAGCGATGGAAAGCAGCTGGACGCATACCAGACGCCATTTGGATTCAGGACAATGCGATTTGATGCCAAACAGGGATTTTTCCTGAATGAAAAACATGTCAAACTTAAAGGCACCAATAATCACCAGGATCATGCAGGTGTGGGATCCGCAATGCCGGATGCTTTGCAGTTCTGGAGAATACAACAACTTAAGTCCTTCGGCTCCAATGCCTACAGGTGCTCCCATAACCCGCCGACACCTGAACTTCTTAAGGCCTGTGATGAGTTGGGCATGCTAGTGATAGATGAAAACCGTTTACTGGGAACAAGTGCACCCATTCTGGCCAATTTAAAGAAAACGATCAAACGCGACAGAAACCACCCCAGTATTATGTTATGGTCAGTCGGAAATGAAGAGTGGGGAATTGAGAATAACATTATTGGCGGGCGCTTAGCCACCACCTTGCAAGCGGTCACCAAAAGCATGGATTCCACGCGCGCCACAACCGCAGGAGTGAGTGGCGGCTTTCAAAGTGGAATTGGAGATGTGCTCGAAGTGATGGGATACAACTATATTGCCAATGGAGACATTGACAAACATTATCAGCGGCTCCCTAACCAGCCTGGCGCGGGTACCGAGGAAGGCTCCACCTTTGCTACCCGTGGCATCTATGTGACTGACAGCGCCAAACACTATCAGGCCGCATACGACAGAAAACCCCGTCCTTCTTTCTATAGCATCGAAGAAGGCTGGAAGTTTTATTCCAGCAGAGCGCACCTCGCCGGAATGTTTATATGGACCGGATTCGACTACCGTGGAGAACCAACTCCCTACGGCTGGCCTTCGGTCACTTCATATTTTGGGATGCTGGACCTGTGTGGATTTCCCAAAGACAATGTTTACTACTTGAAATCCTGGTGGACCAATATACCCACCCTACACCTTCTTCCCCACTGGAACTGGTCTGGAAAGGAAGGAACAGTAGTAGATGTCTGGGCTTACAGCAATTGCGAGGAAGTAGAACTTTTCCTAAACAAAAAATCCCTGGGCAAAAAAAGTATGCCTCTGAATTCCCATCTTGAATGGAAAGTGGCCTACTCCCCGGGAACCTTGGAAGCGATAGGTTACCGAAATGGCAAAAAGGTGATGACTGACCTGGTGAAGACTACAGATGTCCCAGCCACTATCAGGCTTGCCGGCAGTCAGCAAACCCTAGAGGCAAATGATGAAGACATTGTGTTGGTTACCGTTTCAGTGGATGACAAGAAGCAGTTGAGCGTGCCGACGGCAAACAATGAAATCAGTTTTAGCCTGAATGGACCTGGAAAAATCATTGGCGTAGGCAACGGCGATCCTACTTCACTGGAAAAAGAGCGCTATATTGAGCAAATCACCACCGTAGAGATCAAAGACCTGAAAGAAAAATCATTGGAGGATCTTTCCCAGGGTAAAGCAATTTTAACAGAAGACCAAACCGGATGGAAAACCGCCTTTACGAGCCGAAACTATAAAAAACTGGCCGCAGCATATGTCCAAAAAGGAACATTTGAATTACCGGAGGTTATTAATGGCGATCGCATAACCTTGTTTTTTACCAGCATCGGCAGGCAACAATCCATTTATATCAATGGAAAAGCGATAAACGGAGAATTCCCTGATGATCAAACAAGGTTTGAAATCTTAATCGATAAAAGCCTGTTAAAAGTTGGAAGCAACCAGATTGCCATCATCTCCACTCCGCTAACTAAGAAAAACGATTGGGATGAAGTCAACACCGATCCGGGAACCATACAGGTTTTTCGCGAAGCAGCACAGTGGAAGAGAAAATTGTTTAGCGGACTGGCACAAGTGATTATCCAGTCTACCGGTCAGCCAGGTGAAATCACATTAACTGCCGCCTCGCCGGGATTAAAAACCAGCACATTAAAAATCAAGACCATCAAATCCGAAAACCGGAAAGCCAACAATTAATAATCAAAAATAGCCTTCCACTGAATACCCCATAGTAGTTGAAGGTTACAAAAAACCTGACTGGGACACCAATCATGGTTGATATTAAGATCATATAGAAAGCTTGCCAATCAAAAGATTGCGAGCTTTCTATAAATTCAAAGCTATTTAATCTAAAAAGTTCTCTCCATCCTTCTAAATTCAAAAAGAATAGAATTCCAGGAAAGAACATGCTTTAAAAATCGAACAATCCCCGTTTTACAGTCGATTATTTTAAATAAAAATGTACCTACCTCCTTCTGATGATTTATCTGGTCTGAGGGAATTATCAGAAATCTGGCACTGTGGAAATAATCGAAATTGTGTACCACTTTTTGATAATAAAAACACGATAGCCAACAGCGTCAGCTTTGTGCCCCTGGACGAATAACAATGTCACCAACTTCCACATCATTGGGTTGGCTGATCGCGTAGATTACGGCATCGGCGATGGCTTTTGGACTTATCGCCATCTGGTCCATACCTTTTTGGACGGCTGACTTTATTTCCTGGTTTTTTATCATGGTCGCAAAATCTGTTTTTACAAGTCCTGGCGAGATACCTGTTATTCTCACCTCGCCATTTGATTCCTGACGAAAGGCTTCAGAAAGGGTACGTACGGCATTTTTGGTTGCAGCATATACCCCTTGCATGGGCACTATCTTTATTCCCGAAGTTGAAATGATATTAATGATATGTCCAGAACGCTGCTGTTTGAAAACAGGAATTGCAGCAGCCATTCCATATAAGACGCCTTTTAAGTTGATATCGATCATCTCTTCCCAGCCCTCAACATCTAAATCGTCAATGCGGCCTAGCTGACTGACACCTGCATTATTGATCATCACGTCCAGTCTCCCGTAGCATTCCATAGCGAGCCCGACCAGACCGATCAGATCATTCCGCTTGCGCACATCTGTAACTGCAAATACTGCTGCCCCACCCTCAGCCGTGATTTCTGCCATCAACGCCATTAGCAACTCTTTTCTGCGGGCACCTAAAACAACTTTTGCTCCTTTTTTTGCCAAAGCGATTACAATGGCCTTTCCCATACCGCTGCTGGCGCCCGTTACCGCAACCACTTTTCCGTTTAAATTTTCCATTTTTTTTGATTATAGTTTTTAAAAAAACCGGTGATCATAGTATTTAAGAGGGAACCCAATTTGTAAATATTAGATCAGTGATAAATTAGATGCTAATTTGTTTTTTCTGACAACCGATCTATTCCTTAATAATTTAATGTGTTATCTATTCAGGGGCCACTAAGCATTAAGGCGTAGCAACATTTACTTTCCAGGTAAAGATCAACAAGCATATTTCAATCAATCTCACATGCGCCAATCGCAGAGAAAAAATTGATCAACAGAATGATATCCGAAATGCTAAAGGCGACATCTCAGTTTTGCTTTTAAACAATTTACTGAAGGATTGAGGACGCTCAAATCCAAGACCATAAGCAATTTCACTGACCGATAGATTGGTGGTGGACAGCTTTTCTTTGGCCAAATCTATTAATTTATACTGGATAAACTGCTGGGTACTTTGCCCGGTTAACTGTCGAAGTACCCGACTAAGGTAATTGGGCGAAACATTAAGCTTTGCGGCAATGAACTGAACTGTCGGGATGCCTTGATCGGCCAGATTCGATTCATTAAGATAAACGTTTAGCAAGAGTTCAAGTTCATCCAGCCACCTGTGATCCGACTTTTCCTTGATCTTGTATTGCCGCTGATAAAACCGTTCGGCATAGCAAAGCAACAACTCGATCTGGGCAATGATTATCGCCTGACTTATCTTATCACTACAAAACTGATTTTCCCGGTCTATTTTTTCAAAGATATCCCCCACCAAAGACTCCTCATTTTCCAAGAGATGTAAAGCTTGATTAACAGGATAACCAAAATAAGCATACTGCCTGATCTTCTTCATCAATGTTGTCTTACAAAGGAAATCTGGATGGATGAGCAATAGCCAGCCCGAATGATTGAATTCTGAACTTACCGGGGCTTTAAGAGTCAAAACCTGCTTTGGCGACATAAAATGCATCACCCCATGATCAAAATTTAAATCCCCTTGCCCATATTTTAATTTTTGATTAAAGTTTTTCTTGAGTGAAATGGAATAGAAATTATGGACAACACTTCCCGCGCAATTTGTAGACGATCGTTTCATCTCTTCGAATCTGACCATACTGATTAACGGATTCGTTGGATCTGGCAAGTTCCTTAACCGGTGAAATTCAGCAATCGTATCTATGTAAAGTGGTCTTATGTTACCCATAACCTAAATTAAATCTATCTTTCGAACAATACGCGAAGGCCTTCTTCGAGTCCTGCTGGCTTTCTGCCCAGCTGCATTTCAAGATCGCTGTACACTTTCGATTCCTGTTGATGCTTGATATCGGTAATGAAAGCTACCATCTTTTGAATCATTTGAGGCGGTAAATTCCTTTGTATCATTATTTCCTGAAAATCTGGCACTGTGATGTTGGTATATTTCACTTCATTCCCTGAAATTCTGCTGAGCACTTGAGCAATATCGTAAAAAGTATAGGCATTATTGCCAGTAAAGTGGTAAATCCTGTTTTCAAATTTATCTTTTAACAAAACATTTGCCATCGCTTCACCCATTTCGCTTCTTAGTGCGAATGATACTTTACCATTACCTGCTGGCAAAAAAATTCCCTTTTCCAATGCGCGCGCTCCACCAATAAACTGAGGTATGACATCCATATATAAAATGTTCCTAAAAAAGGTATATTTCAAGCCACTATCCTTAATGTAATTTTCAGTTTGAAAGTGCTCTGTCATTAAGGTGTTTACCAAAGTTTTGCTATTGTTCAAACATCTGCTGGTGTAAGCAATGTTTTTTACCCCCATTTTTTTGGCTGTTTCTATTACATTTTTGTGCTCCTGCACCCTATCCCCCTGATCGCCCGATGAAATGAGCAATACCGCCTCGGTATCCGCCATCGCCATTTCCAAAGCTGCTATATCCTGATAACTTCCCAGGAAGGCGTTAAAACCCTTTGACTGAAACTCATTCAGTTTTCCTTCATTTCTTGTCAATACTGATAGTTGAGCGGCAGAAATTTCTCTCAACAGTGTTTTGATCACTTCAGCTCCGAGATATCCGGATGCTCCGGTCACTAATATTTTGCTCATTACAATTTGTTTTATATACAAAGTTAGCTTGGAAAGTATCTGCGCGTGTATCTGAATCTGTCTTTCTGGTATCCAAATCTAACCTGCCAGATCAGGTTAATCCGGTTTGAATTTATTTGTAATATCCCCGGTATGTCCGACATATCCTAAAGGCTTTGGATCAGATAAAAAAGTATTTTTATTGATTAATTATTGTTTTACAATAATTAATCAATAAATTTGACGCTTCTAATACCATATAAAATGACACATGTTAAAATTACCGCCAAAGTTTTATTCTATCTATCCAGAATAATAACCTTAATCTACCTTACTGTTTTCCTATATGCGCTAATCAGTCTTGAAATCTTTCCGGGATCGGTATCAACGCATGATGCTGGCAGGCAATTTATCATTCATTTTCCTTCAACACGTATCCCGTTTCTGCTTGGGTTCTATAACCCAGTTTATATATGGATAGAATTTTTACCAATCTTTATACTCTATGCACTCTTCTTTCTCCTGTTGAGTTATGTATTTAATGTTTTTACTCAGGATAGACTCTTTACATATAAAGGCTATCAATATTTACGATTATTTTATTTGGCAAACATGATTATACCGCTGATGATGCTGATTTTAACAGAATTATTTAGCGAGGCAAATTTCGATGCCTGGGCAATTGTGGGCTTGCATATGTTGCTAAGTGTTTTTATTTTCTTTATGTCTGCGATTTTCAAGCAAGCCCTTATAATTCAGGATGAACAGGATCTAATCTTTTAAATAATGTCGATAGTTGTAAACGTGGACGTGATGCTTGCAAAGCGTAAAATGCAAAGCAAGGACTTGGCTGATCAACTGGGTATTACCCCAGCTAATTTTTCCATCCTGAAAACCGGTAAGGCGAAAGGCGTGCGGTTTGATACCTTGAGCAAGATTTGCCGGATACTTAACTGTCAGCCTGGAGACGTTTTAGAATATCTACCAGAACAAGATGATCAATTAAAATTTAAATAATCTCAAATGAAACAAAGATTAATACTTATTCTGGCACTGATGGTGCTGGGCGGGGCTTGCTATGGGCAGGGAAAATTCAAAAGGATAGACAGTTTGCTCACCTCGCTTCAAGGAAAAGGCAGACTTAATGGGAATGTACTAGTTGCAGAAAAAGGAAGGATTGTCTACCTAAAAAGTTTCGGCATTGCGAACGAGGCAACCAAGGCCAAGATTAATAAAAATACAATTTTTGAACTGGCTTCTTGCTCTAAGCAATTCACTGCGATGGCTATTTTGATATTACAAAAGCAGGGAAAGTTAAACTTGGACGACCCAATGGCCACATATCTGCCAGACCTTGCTTTTTATGATAAGATCACCATACGCAACCTTTTAAATCATACCGGCGGATTACCCGACTACCTCAGTATACTGGACAGTCTTTTCGATAAACATAAAATCGCAGTGAACAGTGATGTCATCAGTACATTCGCCAAAGTTAAACCGCCGCTTGAGTTCATTCCCGGGACCCGGTTTAAATATAGTAATACCGGATATGTACTCCTTGCTTCGATCATTGAAAAAGCGTCAGGTAAGAGTTTCGCCAGCTTCTTAAAGCAAAAGATCTTTGACCCCTTGCATATGGATCGTACCCTGGTATATAACAGAAGATTGCATCCCAGAAAAGTTGATAATTATGCCTTTGGCTATATATATTCTAAATATTTAGGAAAATACTTGCTGCCGGACTCCATCGAAAAAGCAAAAGTGGTATACTGGCTAGACGGTGTTGTAGGAGATGGGACCGTTAATTCAACAGTTATTGACCTTCTGAAATGGGACCGTGCACTCTACACCCAGAAATTGATTTCAAAAACGCTCGCACAGGAAATGTTTTCCCCGGCAAAACTTAAAGACGGGACATATACAACATATGGCTTTGGCTGGAAGATCGAACAACATGCAGACTACGGGAGTATAGTCAGGCATAGCGGAGGATGGCCAGGATATAAAAGTGATATTGAAAGGCATACGAGCAATGATAAAACTATTATAGTGTTACAAAACCATTACGATTCGGCGGAACCAACCAAGGCCATCAGAGGTATCTTATACAATCAAACCTTTACTTCCCCATAATGCGGACTATTTTAAAAAAATAAACTTATTACTTGAGAGATAACAGAAATCTGATGTTTTTCGAGCACTTCATTTTCAGTCGACATTAATTAAAAATTCTCTATGAAAAAATTATTATTGATTATACTCAGCCTTAGCTTGATCACTTCTTGCAAGAAAGACGGATTAATAACTGATCGGAAAACAGTTACCTATCAGGTAAGCTGTGAAAGCTGTTCGGTTTCTTATAGGGATAATGCAGATAAGGCTCAATCTCAACATGTGGTTGGACAGTGGCAAATTACGTTCAGCGCAGCTCGGATGTTAGAGGCAAGCATGGAAATCAGTAGAACGGCGGGGTTTGCTAATGTCAACCACGTGGAAGGAGAAATAAAGATAAATGGGCTATCAACCATCAAGGTTACCGGAACCATCTCAGCTAACGGCACTGAAAGACTTTCATGCTCCACTACGCTCCAATAAAGTAGATTCTTTAAGTTAACGGGTGTCTGCGATACTCAGTCAACTGTAATGTGTTAACCTAAGCACTTAATGTAGTATCACTCAATGGTCTAAACACATGGAAATAGCGGCATCTCTCTTCGACCTACTCCAGTTAACAGCTATGTTGATTATTTTTTTAACGCAGCTTGAATAGCAGCTTCCAACAGTGGCTCCATTACTTTATAGCCGGAAAGATTAGGATGCACCCCGTCATAGGTAAGCGAGGATAAAAGACCTTTTCTTTCATCCGCCATAGGTGTAAAATAGTCGAGGTAAACCATTTTGTTTTTTTCAGCGAATTTCTTAAGCTGGATATTTATGGAGTGGATTTTGGGACCAGGATTAATCCCTTTTTTCCAGGGATAATCATACACAGGCAAAATGGAGGAGAGAATAACTTTTATGCTATAATGCTGTGCGAGCAAGGCCATCGACTGTATATTTCCAACGATCGTCTCTTCAGAAGTCAGACCATTATTCCCCGCAATATCATTGGTGCCCGCCAATATGACAACTACATTTGGCTGAAGATTTATCACATCGGGCCTAAAACGCAGCAACATCTGCCCCGTCGTTTGTCCTCCTATTCCCCTGATGATATAAGGTTTGTCTTTAAAAAAACCCGGATCTTGATCACTCCAGCCCTGGGTGATGGAATTGCCCATCAGAACGATGCGGTACTCTCCTTTTTTAGGTGATGCCAGCCGGCTGTTTTCTGATTCAAAGCGCTTGAGATTTGCCCAGTCATTTCGCAGGCGAAAGTCCTCCTCCACCCGCCTTAAGCTGTCTGCACTTCTTGCCTTTGATGAAGCGGATTCCTGTCCCAACGCATAGCTATAGAAGAACATCAGCGCAATGGTAGAAAAAATATTTATTGATTTCATGCTTTTGAATTTTATGTTAAATGATCGTGCGGATAAATCCCGTGAGTTCAGCTGCGATTTGCTGATGCTCTTTCAGATCCGGATGCCCCCCGCATCCATTTTGGTAACGCTTGCTAAAAAAATAACGGTATACCTTTTCATCTCCCGCTGCATTCATTTCTTTAACAATACGTTCAAGATAAACTTTTTGAACCTTACTCAGGTTCTCATCAGCCATAGGACTTGTCAGACAGATAAAGGAGGCATGAGGATAGCGCCGGCGCAGACTCTGCAGAAAGCTGACATATGCAGTGCAAAATAGATCAGTTTCCACTACTCCATCATTTTGCCCCAGGCAGACGGTCACCACATCGGGCTGAAAGTTTTTGAAATTCCAGATGATTGAATTTTCGCTCATGTTCACCTTATCAAAAACATCCGGCATGATGAGCTTGCCCCCGCAACAACTGCGGGTCAATCCTATCCCTGAAACTGCAGTGAGCTGCCACTGCGCATCAAGTGCTCTGGCGGTCAAGGGGCCGTAGGAAAGAAATGCATTATGCTGATCATACCATTCACCATTGCCACAGGCAAAGCCGCTCTGATCGCTTCCGGTACCACAGGTAATGGAGTTCCCAATAAACTCCACTTTGTATTTCGGCAAAGGGGGTGGCGAAATAAGCTTTTTACACCAAAATCCAACCAGTTCCAGGTAACCTATACTAGATTCAGTGGATTTGCAGATCGTGATCACATGATCACTCCTGTCCAGCCCTTCACTCAAGGATAAGGTGTCGCTTTTCCCACTGAGCTTTATGCGTTTCACCGGTAAATCATCAATGGAAACAGAAATATAATTATTTCCACCCCACTTATTTTCATCGTTGATCAAAAGGTCAAAGAAGGGCCCCTGAAATGCGATTTTGATATACACCCCAGGTGCCCAGAATCTTGGCAGTGATGGATTGGTAAAATCAACACGTCCTGTATATTGAACCCTAATGTCTGAGGGTTTATAAAAATGCAGCTTCTGCCGAGAATCCTGTGTTGCCTGAAAGCCGGAGGCCGGCATGGCTAAGCCCAGCAAAATCACTGCATAAAAAACAAACAGTTTTAATATTATTTTCATTTTTAAGAAAGCTTAATTTTTCTCATTCTGGGTTCAGCAAAAAAAAAATCGGTCAGCTTACGAGGGGAATAATTCTTTTGCAACAACCAAACTATTTAACCGGCACCAAACGAGCCGTCCATCCCCCGCCATTGGCAAGAGATATTTTAACTTTATCGCCCGACTGGACGGTAACATCTTCTTTGATATAGTCCGTCGCTTCCCGGTCGGCATTGACGCCATCCCTGAATATTTCAGCGCGGTAGCTTCCTTTTGGCAGGAAAGACAGATCAATTTCCATCGCCCTTGAATTCCAGTTGGTCATTGCACCAATATACCAGACATCTGCTGATCTTCTGGCAATAGCTGCAAATTCCCCTACCTTACCATTCAGGGCAATTGTTTCTTCAAAAACAGTAGGTATTGCACTAATAAAAGTCGTAGTTTCCTGCTCTTTTCGATAGATAGTTGGATTATCAGCCAGCATCTGGATAGGGGCTTCGTAAATCACGTACATGGCTACCTGATGGGCCCTGGTGCCCTGACTCATCGGGTTGGAGTGGACGGCCCGAAAATTGGCCTTGATGGCATTTCTCATCGCACCCGGCGTGTAGTCCAGTGGACCGGCCAACATGCGTATGAACGGAATTGATACATCATAATGAAGCACATCATCATCAGGCGTCCATTTGGAATTTTCCAATCCCTTAACGCCTTCAAAATTCAGGACATTTGGATAAGTCCGTTGTATCCCCTCAGGCTTGTACATTCCGTGCAGATCAACCAGTAACTTGTAGTTCGCGGCCAGCTTTGCGATCTGGTAAGTAGAAGAAGTTACTTTCTGATCATCCCGGTCCAAAAAGTCTATTTTAAAACCTTTCACGCCCATTGCAGCATATTTTTTAAAAACATCTTCCATATCTTGATAGACCGCACGCCAAGAGGCCCAAAGAATAAGTCCCACGCCTTTTCTTGAAGCATGGTCAATAAGCTCCTGCAAACGGATAGCAGGATTGATCTCCTTCAGATCCACCTCATTACTCCACCCCTCATCCAAAATCACATATTCCAGTTTGTTCTCTGCTGCAAAATCAATATAATGCTTATAAGTCGGGGTATTAATACCCGCTTTGAAATCTACTTTGGAAATATTCCAATCGTTCCACCAGTCCCAGGCTACTTTTCCCGGCCTGATCCAGGACACATCAGCAATCCTGTTGGGCGCGGCCAGTTTTTGTACCATATCATTATTGAGCAGCATCCTGTCTTCATTAGAAAGAACAACCGCACGCCAGGGCAAAGAGAATACCGGAGTGCCCTGCGCGATGAAATCAGCACGCTCGGTCACCACAGCATTAAGCATATTATGGCCTCCTGGTTTTTCCTTTAAGGAAACCTTTGCAAAATCACCCTGAAAACCAAATTCTGAACTGCTGCTTTTTACCAGATACATACCCGGGTAATTTTCAAGGCCAGCCTCCAGTATGGCAGCTTTTCTTCCTTTACCCAGATCCACAAGTACCGGCAAAAACGCTAGTGAATCCTTGAGCAGCGAAGACAAGGGGCGTTCATCGTATAGCGCTTCAAAAGAAGAAATATACTGTTCCCCCGGGGATCTTAGGTCCCTTACATATGGGATAAAGGTTTTATAATCTTTAGCAAAATTAAAAGTAACCGCCTCATTGATTACTTTAAAGGCTTTGCCTCTATCGATCAGAAACCGGTATGCTACCCCATCATTATATGCCCTAATTACGAAACGGTAACCGCCCGAGCAGTTTAGGGTAAGCTGTTGATATTTATCTTCAACAAACTTTTTTTTGTAGAAATGAGCCTCGAAACCAGAATTGATGTCTTCGGTCTTACTTGATAGAACCTTGACCTTTTCGCCAATCACAGTTCCATCATCTAGCTTGATAGACGCCGGTGAAGATAGAATAACTGGCTCACTATTAAAGCTCACGCTCCAGCTGAGGCGGTCCTGACTATCAACTGTAACCTTTATTTTGTGGTCTGGTGATTGAACCAAGAAGCTTTTTCTCTGCCCCATTGTCTTAAGTGCGCCAAGGGAAACGAAAACTACAATTAAGAAAGTTATCCTTTTTTTCATGTGTTATATTCAGGTTAGAATTGCTATAGTACTTTTTCTTTTACATCGCCTCTCCATTGAAGGATTCAAGGTATCAGAGAAGGCTGACAATATGTTTCGGGAATGCAGCGGAAGAAAGACCATTCCTACCAAGGTATTAAAATTAACCATCTGATTTTAAATAGTTTACATTCTACGCTCATCTACCTGACCGCACATCGTTGATTAGGCCTAAATTAGAAAGAAAACCAAATGCTATATAATGCTTTTTTATCCATCTATGATATTAATTACTATAATTGAATCATAGATCAGGAACAAAACTGAAGATATTTTCTTCTTGTCCTCACGTGCAATCTTTTCATCGAATATAACTACCTACACTTGGCGGACAATAAAATTTTCCACAGGGAAATTTTGTCAAAAAACCATCATCAATGTACATAATAGTATTATTTATTTAAAATACAAATCCCGTGATTTGAGTATCCGGGAAAAGAAGATAACATGCGGTCTTTGAGCGAGATAACCAACATGTTACTGCAAACCCGAGGCGAATACAATTTTTATCTGCCTTTATTTACTAACCATATATATATGAAAAAGAGTACAAAAACAATCATGATTGCCCTGATGGCTTTGACCACGGTCTGGCAGGGATGTAAACGAGAAGCCGTTGATCCGGAAACGGATCCAGAGGTAGAAAATCCGCAAAATCTCCCGGTAATAACCATCAAGAGCGAGGCAGAACTCGGCACCCCAAGCAATGGGGCTACTGTTGTTCCGCACGCAGAAAGCTCCGGTGGAAGTTATGTCGATCTTCAGAGCGGAAAACTGACCATCACCTTCACAGTGACGACCAAGAGCAGTTACGATATATTTCTCATGGCCTCTTCCCCTTCAGGAGAAAAGACCAACAATTTTTCGATTGCCGGAACCACGGGAAGTTTTGTAATGAAACAGAACGCCGCTTATCAGGACGTCAAACTTGCCTCGAGAATCACCCTTGAGCCTGGAAATCATACCTTACAGATTCAATCAAGCTGGGGATATATCAACATTGACTATCTCAAACTGGTCAGTGTACCTCCTAGAACCTACAATCTCAAAACTACACTGAGCAATACTGCATCTTCTGTAGCCACCCAAGAGCTGTTTGCTTATATGAGACAGCAGTTTAGAAACCGGATCATATCAGGACAGACAGATGGTACAGAATTTAATTTCATCAAGACCCTGACCGGAAAAACTCCTTTGCTTCGCGGATATGATATGCAGGCCTATAGTCCGCGCTATACCTATTCATGGGACAATACATGCGGCTGTCATACCTTTGGCCCCAACCTGGCTTCAAACGTTACCGAAGATGCAATTGCCTGGTATAATAGCAACGCGAAGAAGCCCATCATTCAGTTTCAGTGGCACTGGCACTCTCCGACTGGCGGCCTAGCAGGAAAAAACACGTTTTATACTGCTGATACAGATTTTGACGTTTCTAAAGCTGTGATTCCCGGAACCCCTGAATATGTCGCTACCCTGCGTGACATTGACGCCATTGCAGTTCAGCTCAAAAAACTGCGGGATGCCGGTGTGCCAATTCTCTGGAGACCTTTGCACGAATTGGGCGGTACATGGTTTTGGTGGAGCGCAAAAGGCGCTGGCCCATTTAAAGCGCTTTGGAACATGATGTATGACCGTTTAACCACACACCATCAGCTCAACAACCTGATCTGGGTCTGGAATGGCAATGACCCGGATTGGTATGTTGGAAATGATAAATGTGATGTAGCTAGTATTGACTTCTACGGTACACCCAATACCTATCCCATTGTGAAAGATGAGTTTGAAAAGATCTATGCTGTGACCGGGGGAACAAAAATACTGGGAATGAGCGAAAACGGAACCATTCCAAACATCGATCAGTCCTTTGCCCAGGATGTAACCTGGTCATTTTTTATGACCTGGTATGACCACCTGACCACAGCCAATACCAATCCGATGCTTCAATCCTTTTACAATAACCCAAAAGTGATCACGCTGGAAAACAGATAAATTATAAACCGTTAATGCTCAAATCGTTCTGAACTGGAGCTGTACCTTGAAAAGTATAGCCTCAGTTCTTTTTATTTTGATAAATACCTGTTAGTAAACAAGTTAAACCCCATTTTCTTTACCCTCAAAACGAAATCATTATACAATCATCATGTAAACTGGCAGGATGTCAATCCAATCCCATATCTATTATAAAAACCTGAACACCACTGAAAGCTAGAGACTATCAACGACACGAAAAACACGATCTGAATTCACAAACCTTCCAATCCATGACCTTTTTTAACTTTAATCTGAGCTTATTTACCCTAGCGATATTGTTTCTGTTCAATATTGATCCTGCCCGATCACAATCATTTTCCACCTCGGTTTTTGATGTCCGCAAGTACGGCGCAAAAGCAGACGGAAAAAATTTAGATCACATCGCGATCAACAAGGCAATCACGGCCTGCAATGCCAAGGGCGGAGGAACAGTGGTACTGAAGGCCGGAAACTATCTTTGTGGCAGCATCCGCCTGAAGAGTAATGTTCATTTATACTTAGATGCCGGGGCTAGGATTATTGGAGCGCCCTCGGAACTGAACGCCTATGACCCTGCCGAAATTTTTCCCGATACGGCCTACCAGGATGGCGGACATACCTATTTTCACAACTCACTAATCTGGGGAGAAGGGCTGCATGATGTATCCATCACTGGCCGGGGAATGATCGATGGCGGAGGGCTGACCAGCAAAGATAAAGAACATCTAGGCAACCCCACCGGAGGATCGATCGGCACTGGAGATAAAGCCATAGCACTAAAACTCTGCAGAAACGTGCTGATCAGAGACATTACCATTTTTCATGGAGGTCACTTTGCCATTCTGGCTACCGGATGTGATCTAATTACAATAGACAATCTCACCATCGATACCAACCGTGACGGGATCGACGTTGACTGCTGTACCAATACAGTGATCAGTAACTGCAGAATCAATTGTCCAAACGATGACGCCATCTGCCCTAAAAGTTCCTATGCTTTAAACCGAAAGCAAACGACCGAAAACCTGATCATCACCAATTGCGAAGTCTCAGGATTTAAAGAAGGTACATTACTGGACGGCAGAAGAATTCCGGCTAAGGCTGGATGGTCAAATGGAAGAATCAAATTTGGCACCGAGTCAAATGGTGGATTCACGAACTGCCTGGTCTCCAACTGCATATTTACCAATAGTAATGGGCTTGCATTGGAGCAGGTGGACGGCGGAGTGATGGATAATATAATCATTTCGAATATTGTCATGAAAGATATTTCCCACTACCCTATTTATATTACCCTGGGAAGAAGAAACCGTGGTCCAAGCCAAACCACTTCCATGGGGACGGTCAAAAACATTTCCATCAGCAACATTATCGTCTATAATGCAGATTCATTAAGTGGCATCCAGATTACAGGCACACCGGGATATTATGTAGAAAACGTCAAACTGCGCGATATTCACATCACCTACAAAGGAGGAGGAACCCGCGAGCAAGGAGAACGACAGTTTCCCGAGCTGGAACGCGGATATCCAGAACCTTTTCTTCTTGGAATGAATCCTGCATATGGTATTTTCATCCGCCATGTAAAGGGACTGGAACTGAGAAACATCAGTTTTGAAACCCTTAAACTAGACCATCGGCCTGTCATGATCTGCGAAGATGTCCTGGGATTACAAATTGATAACCTCCAGGCTCCGCTGATCAATGGTATTCCGCCATACCGCATGAAAGCAGTTGACAACCTGAAAATCAGAAATTCTGTTTTAAAAGACCACTAGTGCGATCAACACCTGCTATAATATGTGGAATTTACCGTTTCAACTTCTATTGAAATCAGAAATCACCTTTAGTACATTTAGAGATAAACCTTAATAATGAACAACTACTTTCATTTCAAAATCCAGCTGGTCCATTTCCATCTAAAATTGATTAATTTTTTATCAGTCGCCGGTATTTTAATCTGCATGCAGGCAAAAGCGCAATTGACAGATCACAAAAGTGCCGTTTATAATGTAAAAAATTTTCAGGCTTCCGGGAACGGAAGAGAGCTTGACACCGATGCGATAAACAATACGATAAGAACGGCCTGGTCAGCGGGCGGGGGAACAGTGTATTTCCCACCTGGCCGATACCTGTCAGCGTCCATTGAACTTAAAAGCAATATCACCCTCTATCTGGAAGCCGGGTCGGTAATAGAGGCGGTGAGCGATTCGGTTGCCAAATATGATCTTCCTGAACCCAACCAAGCGGCCGGCCAGTTTCAGGATTACGGTCATAGCCATTGGAAAAACAGCCTCATCTGGGGAATTGGTTTGGAGAATATTTCCATTATCGGGCCAGGGCTGATCCATGGAAAGGGACTAAAAAGTGGTTTTAACCGTTTTGCTGATGAATCCAAGGGTGAACGAAAGTATCAGGACGGCGGCCCGGGGTCGGGCAACAAGGCTATTGCGCTAAAAGAATGTAGGAACGTGGTCTTGCGGGACTTTTCCATTCTGCACGGGGGACATTTCGGCATCCTGGCAACCGGCGTAGATAACCTGATGATTGAGCATTTAAAAATCGACAGTAACCGCGACGGTATGGACATAGATGCTTGTCAAAACGTGAGGATCAATAATTGCAGTGTCAATACACCTTGGGATGATGGAATATGCCTGAAAGCATCCTATGGGCTCGGAAAAATCAGGCATTGTGATAACATTACCATATCTAACTGTTTTCTGTCCGGCAACTTTGATGAAGGCACATTGCTGGATGCCACTTTCAAAAGATCCCTGCCCGAATACAGGTCATACAAGACCGGACGAATTAAACTGGGCACTGAATCTAACGGTGACTTTAAGAATATCACCATAACCAACTGTATATTTGATGAATCACGGGGAATAGCCATCGAAAGTGTGGACGGCGGCCATATAGAAGATATCGCCATCTCCAATATCACTATGCGACATTCATCAAACAGCCCAATATTCATTCGCCTAGGCAGCCGGTTAAGGGGACCATTCAATCCTCCGGTCGGAACGGTCAAACGGATCAGCATCAACAATTTGATTGTCTATAACGCTGGCAGTCAGCACGCCACAACCATTAGCGGCATTCCAGGCCATCCAGTGGAGGATATCCGGATGAGTAATATTTACATCAACCATCAAGGCGGAGGAAAGCCGGGCGATAATCAGCTCGTAGCAAAAGAAAACGAGAAAGGGTATCCCGAACCGGGTATGTTTGGCAATTTGCCTGCATATGGATTCTTTATTCGGCATGCAAAGTCCATAGAAATGAACCATATTAAGCTGGATTATTCAGGCACTGAACACCGAAATGCATTTGTTTTGGAGGATGTGGCTGACGCTTATTTTGATCACATGATCATACAGAAAGGATCAAAAGGTGCAGGATATTTCGATCTTCGCGGGGTACAGGAATTCTCCTTGCAAGATTCCAAGTTCATTAAAAATCAATGGATGAAAAAGCCCAACAATAAAAAGGTAATTAAATAATCACATTGATAGAAATAGTTCGGACTAACGCTGAAGGAGAAACACTTAACAGGTAAACACCTTGAAATGATAATTTTAGCATTCGCTCTACTTAAATAAAAGCTCATCAGGTTTCAACAATTACATCTTCATTCGTAAATACTATTATATTTACTCACTTTAATTACATTTACATTATGGTTTTCAGAAAAGCAGAACTGTTTGATGTTAGACAAATGCAAATCGTTCGGAACTCAGTAAAGGAAAATGTATTAAGTAACCCTGCTGTTGTGCCAGATAAGGATGTCGCGTATTTTATTTGTGAAAGAGGCCAAGGCTGGGTCTGCGAGCTTGAGGGACGATTAATCGGATTTTCAATTGTGGATTTACGAGAACATAGCGTTTGGGCGCTTTTTGTTGATCCTCTATACGAACGACAAGGAGTAGGAAAAAAACTCCATTCCTTAATGTTAGATTGGTATTTTACCTACACGGAAGAGACATTATCTTTGGGAACAGCTCCCAATACACGTGCAGCTTTGTTTTATGTCTATCAAGGATGGGCAAGTGACGGAACGGTTAAGAATGGAGAAATTCACTTTAATTTACCCCATAAGAAATGGCTTAGCAGAAAACTTCAAAATGAGTAGTTACCTGTAGTATTATACTTCGACCACCAAAAGTGTCTAAATGCTACCATTGTTTCCCATTAAATACCGACCCCTGAATTAGATTCGACCCTTAGTGTGAACTCCGCAATATGAAACGCTTGGGGGGTAAAGTATCTTAACTAAACTAAACTCCTTTAATAGCTCAATAATTGCGAAGAACATTAGCGAGTCGAATCAGGCAGGTGATTCGGTATTTCGGAGTCCCTAAAGCGGCAATATAGCGAAGCAGTATCATAAGCGATACACCAAAATAATGCCATCATGACATTGCAAGTGTATATACAGTTTCACAAACAAATTCACGGTATAAGTTGATCTTGAATTTTAAAACATTTGCTGAAACATTCTTAAAACGTCAACAATAAATTAATATTTATAAAGTAAATATTTTATTTACTGAACTTGCCATATTGCTTAACAATATCCGGAAGCTCATCTTTAGTGATGATCAGATCATGCCAGTATACCTTTTTAAGATAGGTTTTATCCACTTTTGTCAAATGATCAGTATGCCATTCCATCCACCATGACCACATTGCGCCATCCCGCAAACAAGCGTCCGGGTCCGGAGGAGTTCCGCATTCATGATAGGCAACAGGCACACGGTTTCCAACAACTTCCCTAACTCCTTTGTACATCTCTTTTTGGGAGCTATCTCCAACGCCATAAATGTCAGCTCCGGCAATGTCCACGTATTCATTGCCCGGGTACCAACTGGAGTCTGACTTTTCGGTATAACACAATACCCATATTAAGTTATCAAGTTTACGGGTGTGGGTAAAATAATCATACATCATTACCCAAAGTTTTTTAAATTTTTCGGGACCTTGTTTGCTCCACCAGAACCAATGCCCATTTAGCTCATGAAAAGGCCTCCACAAAACCGGGACTTTTGCCTCCTTGAGTGTTTGTAATAAATCCGCCTTTTGTTTCAATTCGGCCCAGAAAACCTCATATTCAGGAGTTCCTTTTCGCAAACACCGATCGATGTCGACTGTTTTTTTACTGCTTTGATAACCCTCCCCTTCTCCAGGGGCACCCATATGCCACATGATAGTGGAAATCCCCCCCGACCTCCACCAGTCTAGTGCGCCCTTCACTTCCTGAACATTATCTTTTGAATTAATGAAATCAAATCCATTAATAGCCGGAAGCTTCCCCGTAGTTTTTTGAATATAAGACATCTCATCGACTCCCCAGCTGGAACTCATCTGCCCGGAAAGGATTTTTTTCCCAGACATATCGTTCAGGTAACGGTACAAAGCAACCGCCTCAGGTGAGGCGTCTCTATTGGACAATACTGGACGTTGCGCTATACCCATCAAGGGGACCAGCATGAAAAGAAATAGAATTATTGTTTTAATGCTCATGATTGATGATCCATTAGGCAAAACTTTATAAGAAGTGAGGGTTCCTAACGGCTAGGTTACCTCCTTCTACATGATTGCTGTTTTTATTAAAAGGATTTACTTAAGCCGCACTGATATGAGAAAAGTGCGGCCGAAATATTATTTTGAAAGCTTTAACATCAACGCTTCATGAGCTGCAAGGCTAACTTTAAGATTTTTTTGGGTTTCGCCAGCGGCTTTTCCAGTCCAAAGGTTGCGCACCTGATACTTGGTCGTGCCTGGAATAAACTGGCGGTTGGACACCTCATCATTTACCTTAAACTCATTCCAGGTCACTGTAAAGTCCTTGGCCTTAACAGATCTGTTCAAATAACACACTGCCCAGGATCCATCCTTTAGCGGTTTCAGATAACATTCTATACTGTCTTTCACGCCATGTTTCAGCGCCTGAATGCCGAGCGAATCCTGGTTAACGGAAATTATATCTTTGTTGGTTAACACTTCTAAAGTGTTCTTATCCATTTTCCTGATATCGTTTCCTGCCATCAAAGGAGCGGCAATCATCGCCCACATTGCAAAATGTGCACGGTCCTCAACAGGGGTCAGCTTCCCATTACCAACCTCCAGCATGTCCGGATCATTCCAATGGCCAGGCCCAGCATATTTCCGCAAGCCTTCCTGCTTATCAAGAATCTGCATTACACCCCAGGATTTCCAGGTACCATGGTCATTGATACAATCAAAACAGTTATAGATATCACCAGTGGTCCTCCAAAGGTGTCCAACATTTTGCCCCCATTCCCATGGTTTATCATTTCCCCATTCACAAATACTCAATACGATGGGTCTTCCTGCTTTTTTTAATGCTGCAGTGATGGTTTTATAAGCCCCTTCCGCCTTAAGTCCTTCCGTATTGCACCAATCGTACTTTAGGTAATCGATGCCCCATTTTGCATAAGTCAATGCGTCCTGAAATTCGTAACCCCTGCTCCCTGGACGTCCGCCACAGGTTTGCGAACCTGCATCAGAATAAATTCCGATTTTGAGTCCTTTTGAATGAATGTAATCCGCAAGCGCTTTCATTCCTGAAGGAAATCTGGTTTTGTCGGGGTGAATAAACCCCAGACTATCCCGCTCTCCATGCCAGCAGTCATCGATATTGATAAATTCATATCCGGCAGCTTTCATCCCATTGTTTACCATCGCATCTGCTATTTCACGGATCAGTTTTTCATCAACATTACAGGCAAACTTGTTCCAGCTGTTCCAGCCCATCGGCGGGGTAAGTGCCAGACCCTGATATTTGGTGTAGTCCTGCACATAATTGTTACCCTGTCCGAATCCGGACAGGGCACAAATCAATAAACCTAATAGTGATATTAATTTTCTCATTCTTATTTTACCAGTAATATATTATCTAGATAGAAGGTCGCGGGATCCCCGTTAACTTGTAGCACAAAAGTTTCCAGCTTGGTTACCCCTGCTCCCTGAAAGGTCTGGAGATCAACCTTAAAGTAGGTCCATTTATTTGCCGGGATGGTCAGCGTCTGCGAATTTGTCCAGTTGAAATTGAAACTGATATTTTTTTCCACAGCTGCACCCTTTACCCAAAAGGTTACATATTTGTATCCCGTAAGATCAACAGGGGTATTCATGATCAGCTGTAAACCTCCCCACGATCCCGTATATTCCGCTTTAAGCGCAGTTGCTCCGAATTTGACATTCGCCATCTCACTGGTGTTAGCCAGAGTTGTACTCCATGATGAATTATTAACGTTTGCGTTCATGGCATCGGCAAAGATTTTATAACTGTTATCCACATATACAAACTCCTGATCAGTCACCCGTAGTCCGGATGCATTGGTAATGGCGAGCTTGGCACGGGAAAGCGTTGTAGCAGGCATTTTGATTACCAGTTGTTTTTTTGATTTTGATACGACCTGTGCCTGTGCTGTAGTTCCGTCTAAAACTACCTTGCTCACATCTTCGAAGTTTATACCGGTCAGCGTAATCTCAGTGCCCTCGACAAATTCAGTCGAGGAAACCGCAGTTACAGAAGGTAAAGCAATTACCCTGAAGCTGGTGCTAGCTGTTTTTCCATCGGTATTTGTAAAAATGATATTCTGAACCCCACCGCTTGCGGTATCAGGTACACGAAACACCAATGCATCGGCTGTATTGAATACTGGATTGAATGTTGCTGGAACCCTGTCTTTTTCAAACATCACTGAACTGATCTGACCAAGACCAGATCCTTTCACGATTAATACAGCACCGCCCGAGGCTGAATCCGGCTGGATTCTTTCAATGGAAAGATTACCTGGCTTAGTTTCCGGGGTACCGTCAAGGTCTTTTTTACAAGAAGCGAATGCAGTAATGAATAGCAGCAATCCAAGCATACTTTTCATTGAAAATGATATTATATTTTTCATGTTTGTCAATATTATTTGTATGGTACAGCAGGTTGTGCTAATAATGGATTCAATGCAATTTCTGCGGCAGGGATCGGTAGATAAAGCTGCTCAGGATTGATAAAAGTTGTTTTTACATCGGCATGCAAAATGGTTCGCACGCCATTATTGAAGGTATATTCTCCCCGTTCTTGGTTATCCAAAATTTGCTTGGCTCTGGTAAACCCCTGTCGTTGCACATCGTACCAATATTCTCCCTCAAAGAAGAATTCGACCATTCGCTCATGCAGGATCAGGTCCATATTTAAAGAGGTCTTGTCTGCAGTAACCGGAAAACCAGCGCGGTGCCTTACTTTATTGAAACACTCAAGAGCCTTAGCATCAGAGGTACTTCCTGAAGTTCCAAGCACAGCTTCGGCATAGATGAGCAAAACATCCGCATAACGAAGAATATAGGTACTCATATTGTTGGACGAACCATTAACCTTCTCACCATTGCTTCCTGTTCCAATTACATATTTAGCCGAATTGGTACGGGTAGCGGTATATATTCTTTTTCCTGCAGGCGCCGTTTCCAGCGTATCATAGGTATAACCGGTCAAATAATTTTTGTTGGTCCAGTCTGCGCGGAAAAACCCGTGTTCAAAAATAGCCTTGCGTCGAAGGTCTCCTTTTTCGAATGAATTCAATAGGTTGATTGATGGAACTACAGAGGAATATCCACCTGCTCCTATAGGGTCTAGAAGCGGACCTGGCCCGATATTGGTCTGGGTATGATTGGCTGCTGCATAATCCCCGTTTTCTATCCATTTGAATTCAAACAGCGATTCAATGTTTCCATTCGAAGAAGCTGTAGAGAACATTTGATAATAATCCGGAAATAAATCATAACGACCGGAATTGATTACTTCCAGTGACTTGATTTTTGCATTCTCGTAATCCTTCATATACAGGTATACCTTCGCCATCATTCCTTTGGCAGCGAAAGACGTTACCCTACCCTTTTCAGAACTCGCTGGTGGTAATCCAGCTTCCGCAGCCTTGAGGTCGCTGATCACAAAGTTCAGTACATCGCTCTGCAGGTATCTTGGAACATTGAAATCAGAGGAAGTGGCCAGTTTAACAGGATCAATTACAATAGGTACGTCTTTGTAAATTCTGGCCAGATAGAAATAAGCCAGCGCCCGCATAAATTTAGCTTCAGCGATTCCTTTATTCAAGTAGGCAGGATCTGGTACTGAAGCTTTTTTTTCCTCAAAGGTATTGATCAGAATAGTTGCCACTCCTGCTGCTTTGTAAAAGGCTTGCCAAGCTTTGAGCACATTGGCATCTGTTTGTGAAACCGTGAAATTCATGTAAGGTGCGTAAGCGCCAGGACCTGATGTAATTCCAGTCCCACCCATAATGTCTCCTATACTCAGGAACGCTAAATCCATGAACGGAAACCATGCTGAGCCATACAACAGCCCGGTTGCGCCATCAACCTGGGCGGCATTGGTGTAATATGTCTCCAGCGTAGGGGCATTCTGATCTGGTTTTTCCAGAAATTCTTTTTGGCAGGATGATAATAAAACCATCGCCATACATATAGTAAAAAGTCTTGTTTTCATTTTAATCTCATTTTTGATTTGAATCATTAGAAAGTAATGTTTGCACCGATGGTATAGGTTCTAGGATTTGGATAGTTTCCATTATCTACATTCGAAAACAATGCATTATTATTAAAAGAACCCAACTCAGGATCGTAACCCGAATAATTAGTCAAGGTGTAAATGTTCTGCCCAGAGAAATAAATCCTTGCTGAGGCGATTTTTGCTTTGTTGATCAATCTGGTCGGAAGGTTGTAACCTAAAGAAACGGTTTGCAATCTGATATATGAGCCATCTTCAATAAAACGGTCTGATAATCTTCTGTTGTTTTCATGCCATTCGTTATATCGTGGCAAAGATCCGCTTGGATTGTTGGCAGAAAAACGATTGGTCAACACATTTACCGACTGGTTATTGTAAGAGTTATACGATCCTTCAGTCAATAGTTTGGTAAAATTCAGGATCTTCGCTCCGTAACTTCCTTGCAGGAAAATAGAGAGGTCAAAGCTTTTGTAGGTAAAGTTATTGGTAAAACCGAAAGTAAATTTTGGATTTGGATTTCCAATAAAAGTCTGATCGAAGGAGTCGATGATTCCATCAGGAACGCCATTTGGCCCGCTGATATCCTTGTATTTAATATCCCCTATCCAGGTACCTTTAGGCGCTACCGCAATTCCCTGATTTGGGCTATTCTTAATATCCTGTTCAGACGCGAATATGCCATCAACAAGAAAACCATAAAACTGTCCCACAGGTTGACCAATAACAGAACGGGTCACCACTCTATCCACATTTAAAGCATCAGTCGCTCGGAAAATAAGCTCACTTGTTCCTGCATTGAGTTCATTTAAAATGTTTTTATAGTGGGAGAAATTAAGCTGCGTTCTCCATTTGAAATCATCTTTTGTGATATTGTATGAGGTAATGGCCAGGTCAATCCCGGTATTGGTCATCTTACCCGCATTTGTGATCGGCGATTGGATGTCATTATAATTCGTTCCGATTCCGGAGTAATAAGGGAGCGCCGAAGGCAGCAACATATCGGTGGTCACTTTTTTGTAGACATCTACCGAAACCTCTAACTTTTTATCAAATAAGGTCGCATCAACACCACCATTATAGGTTCTCACAGACATCCATGCCAACCTAGGATTGGGAACATTTTTTGGCCAGCTTCCAGGACCAAACGCTCCTGTCTGCTGGATCAGCCCCGCAGTAAATGCATTTGCACCCCCGCCGCCGGTTCCGCCAACCGCGCCTGCACCTAAACGGATTTTAAGGTAATTCAATGTTTTTAAGTCCTTAAGGAAACTTTCATTGGTCACCGTCCAGCCCAATGAGGCTGCAGGAAAATAACCAAAGCGTTTTTCAGGACCAAAAGTCGAAGAACCATCTCGTCTGACCGACAAATTCAATGAATATCTGTCGTCATAAGAATAGCCGGCACGCCCGAAATAAGATGACATTCCGCTTTCGTAGATCCCCCCACCAGTGGTCTCTCCAGTTGCTGATCCTGCGCCGATCGATGGAAAATTAAGGTTCAGGTCATACCTGTTTCCGTTCAACTGATTCGAACTTGATTCCCAGGCTTCCTGTCCAATCTGGGCAGTTACATTGTGCTTACCAAAACTCTGGCTGTAATTGGCATAGTTCGTTACGTTCCAGAAAAGACTCAGCCCCCTGCTTTCATTGATCTGGCTTCTAGGGATGATTGATGCGGCACCATTACTGATCTGAGGCTGAAAGAAGGTATTTTGATTGACCGTGTAGTCTACACCGAACTGAGACCGCAGGGTAATGTGCTTGGTGATAGTCAATTCAGCATATAAATTGGCCAAGGCTTTAGATTGTATAACCCTGACATCCCGGAGAGATGCTAGTGCGAGCGGATTTGAATCAATTCCAAAATTATATCCCCCAACGTTTACCGACGGGGCAAAGCCACCGTTCAAATAGATAGGTGCTGCCGGGCTGTTTCCCACTGCCACACTGATTGGAGTGGCTGATCCATTGGTCAGCGACACACGCTGATTTGATCTGATCAGATTGGCAGTGATTCCAACTTTCGCCCAGTCTTTAACCTGCTGATCGAGATTTACCCTCGCGCTGTAACGTTTTAGTCCTGAACCAGTGACTACACCTGTTTGTGAGAAATAATTTGCGGACGTATAATAGGTTGTTTTATTGGATGCTCCGGAGAAAGCCAACTGATGCTGTGTGGTAATGCCATTCTGAAAAAGCGCATCCTGCCAGTCCGTACCTTTTCCAAGTACCGATGGATCGACATATTCACCAATCGGATTATATTCATTCCCGTTCACAAGCGCAATTTCCTGAAGAATCTGGTTTTGATATTGGGCGAATTGTTGCAGATCCATCATTTTGATTTTTTTCTGGATCTGTGCCTGCCCGTAATAAACATCATAAAGTATTTTAGATTCTCCAGCTCTGCCCCTTTTAGTGGTGATGATGATTACCCCGTTTGCTGCTCTTGATCCATAAATCGCTTGCGCAGATGCATCTTTTAAGATGTCTATGGTTGCGATGTCCGCTGGATTGATTGTCGCCAATGGACTCTGAGCAGTCTGGGCTGCGCCAGCACCACCCGCGCTGTAGTTGGCAGATGGACTGGTGGAGAGTGGAACACCATCGACAACATACAATGGTTCATTTCCGGCACCCCCGCTTACTGAGGTTACCCCACGCACACGAACGGATACGCCACCACCTGGCTGGCCGCCATTTGTGCTAATGCTCACCCCGGCTACCTTGCCCTGAAGTGCCTGATCTACTCCCGCAACCGGAATGTTCCGAATGTCTTTTTCAGTAACTGAGGAGATAGAGGAAGTTACATCAGCCCGGCGAACCGATCCATATCCCACTACAACGACCTCGTCCAACTTAGATGAAGTCTCCTTTAATACTACCTTTATATTTTTCTGATCGCCAATGAGTATGTCCTGGCTGGTCATCCCGATATAAGAGACTGTCAATACATTGCTTCCGGCAGGGACGTTGATCGTAAAGACACCCGCTGCATTGGTCAAGGCAGAAACCTTTGTTCCTTTGACCAGAACTGAAGCACCTGGCAATGTACCGCCTGTCTGATCGGAGACCACTCCATTGACTGTTTTGGATGGATTGGTTTGGGCAAATAGGGAGTGTCCCGAGATGCTTAGAATTAAAAACATGGACAGCTTGTACAGCCATTCATTACAAGTTCTTCTTGTCTTTTTCATTTTTTGGTTATCATATTTGGTTAGTTATTGAATTCCCCAATGGAATTCCCGGAATCTAAAGTAGACAGACAGAAAGAACAAAATACTCAAAAAGGGGTATCCAAATGTTCAAAAAACACCTTTAAAACGCCTGCTAGTGAGTTTTTTTCATTTGAGCATATTGCGAGGGCAATACACCGAATTCTTCTTTAAAAGATTTGACAAAATTCTTAGTGGTCTTGAAGCCTGTCTTATAGCAGATGGCAGAAACAGTGAACTTATTTTGTTCCAAGAGCTGGGCAGCCCGTTTTAATCGATAAGATTTAATGAATTCAAGAGGTGTTTTCGCTGTCAGCGACACCATTCTATTATATAGCGTTCCCCTGCTCACCAAGACAAGCCTACTAAGCATATCAACGGAGAAGTTACTATTATCCATATTTGCTTCAATTTCACGCAGGACTTCTTGCATAAATTGCTGGTCGGGACTTTCCATTTCTACCGTAGGAATACTGACCTCAAGCTGTTTGGAATATCGCTTTCTTGAAACCTCTTGCTGATTAAGCGTATTTTTGATCTTGGTCCGGAGTACATCGAAACTAAATGGCTTGGTCATGTAATCATTCGCCCCGGTTTCCAGTCCGATCAATTGCTGCTTCTCTCCGGTAAGTGCAGTGAGCAAAATGACAGGAATCTGGGAAGTCCTCCCATCTGATTTCAACTTCTTGCAGAGCTCGATGCCATCCATAACCGGCATCGAAATGTCGCTCACTACAACCTGCGGGTGGTAGAAGAGTGCCTTTTGCCATCCATCTTTTCCATTTTCAGCTTCGATAATGTTGAAATCATTTTTAAGGTTGTCTTTCAAGTAATAGCGGAGATCCAAATCATCCTCCACTATGAGAACGGATGATTTCTTTATTGAGATTTGCGAATCAGCTGAATAACCATTTTCATTTTTACCGCTACTAAGGAGTATCCCTCCTGTAGCCATACTGTCTTTTTCCTGATCATTCAATTCCTCAAATGGAAGTAATATGATAAAGCAACTTCCATTCCCGTCCTCACTTTCAAGGCTAATCTCGCCCTTGTGAAGCATCACAAACTCTTTGGCAATGGAAAGTCCTATACCGCTGCCCTGATTAATCATGGAACTATCCAGTTCATGCTGAAAAAAGCTCTCAAAAATCTTCTCCTGTTGATCAGCCGGTACGCCTATTCCAGTGTCCATCACTTTAATTTCGAGCATGGTCTGCTGCTTTACCATGCTATCTATCCAAACACTGACCTTACCACCCTCGGGCGTAAACTTGAAACTATTGGAAAGCAAATTAAAAAGTATACGTTCGATCTTATCGTGGTCAAAACTTACCTCGAGTGCTTTATAATTGGAATGAAAACTTAATTGTATATTTTTCTTCTCTCCCAAATCCCTGAATGAAAATGTGGTTTCTTTTACGAAGGCCACGATGTCCCCTCTCGACTTTTGGAGCTTAAGTTCTTTCATTTCCATCTCTCTGAAATCGAGCAATTGATTTACCAGATTGAGCAGTCTTCTTGCATTTTTTTGAACAAATGAAACCTGCTCCTTAAGTACAGCATCGTAATCACTTTTCAAAATCTTTTCGATTGGTGCCATGATGAGCGACAACGGTGTTCTGAACTCATGACTGACATTAGTGAGGAACTTTATCTTCAGCGTATCCAACTCCCTTACCCTAAGGGCTTCTACACGCTCTGCCTTATGCTGCCGTTCTGCCTCCGCCTCTTGTTGTTCAGCTGAGAATCTATCTTTTAATTTGCGAATGCCACGGGCTCTAAAATAATAAAGTGCAATACAAATCAGAACCAGGTAAATCACATACGCCAAAATGGAAGCATACCAAGGATTTTTGATTTTAATATCCAGACTGATGCTTTGGTCTTCCCGGTGCATTTCATTTCCCAGTGCCCTAACCTTGAAGATATAATTTCCAGGGGCCAGGTTTGTATATGAGGCCTTGCGACTATTATGATCAGATGTAATCCAGGTCTTGTCAAAGCCATCCAACATGTATTCATAAGTTACATTATCAGGCCCGGTAAAGTTTAATGCGGCAAACTCAATAACGAATACATTCTGGTCATGTTTTAAAGTGATCTGCTTTGTATCTACGATTGATTTACTCAACACCACATCCCGTTTTTCGCCGGATACTACAGAGAGGCTTTGACCAAAAAGCTGGAAATCGGTGATGAAAAGCTTAGCGGGATTAACCCTGGCTTTAATGCGTTCGGGATAGAAAAAATTGATCCCGTCAGGGCCTGCAAAAGCCAATTCGCCGGATTTGAGCCGGACAGAAGCATTACGGTTAAACTCTTGGCCTTGCAATCCATCGTTTTGGTCAAAATTCTCAAATTTGAGAATTAATTTTTTACCGTAATGAACCGCAATGCGGGATAATCCATTAGAACTGCTGAGCCAAAAATCACCTTTATTATCCTGTTGGATATCCATCAAATTATTGTCCGGTAGTCCGTCCAGTTTAGAGAAATTTTGAAATTTGTTTGTCTTTGGGTGGTAAATACTCAAACCATCGCGGGTGCATATCCACAGATAACCTTTTTTATCTTCAATAAAGCTATTGATGTTATCATTGATGAGGCTATTTTCATTTTTTGGGTCATTGATTATCCTTATAAACTTATCATGTTTTTCATCAAACAGGTTCATTCCGAAGGAGGTTCCTACCCAAATGTGATGTTGGGCATCCTCAATAATCTTAAATATATAATCCGAGCTGATAATCTCATTGCGGTTTGTATATCGTTTGAAGCTCCCGGTGTTCTGGTCAAACCGGTTGATCCCGCCACCTCCAGTACCTACCCATAGCCTGCCCTTTGAATCTTCGAGCAAATCTGAGATACGGTTGTCGCTCAGACTTCTAGGGTTTGCAGGATCATAGGTAAAATGATGAAACTTCCCATTATTGAAATAATCCAGGCCACCTGAGTAAGTACCTACCCAGAGTTTGCCGGAACGGTCCAGGTATACGGTAACCACTGCATCGTGAGCGAGACTACTGGGATTGGAAGGATCATGACGGAAATTAGTAAAAGAACCTTTTTTTCGGTTATAATAGGAAAGCCCGCTGCCATTGGTTCCAATCCAAATGTTACCAGAGGCATCTTCAGTGATTTTGTTGACATCGTTATCAATCAGTGCATTTACGCTGTTTGAATGCTCAATAAGACCAAATTTAAATATACCGGGATGATAAAGACTGATCCCTTTCCTGAACGTGCCTATCCAAACCACACCCAAACGGTCATAATAAATGCTTGATATGCTATTTTGACTTAAACTTTTATCATCGTTTGGCCTGTTTAGAAGGAATGAAACTTTCTTGGAGGATTTATCTATGATATTAATCCCCCCATGGTCAGTAGCGATCCAGATGTTATCTGTTTCATCCTGAATGATACCGCTGATCATGTCAGAACTTAGCTTCCCGGTTGCGCTGTTTTTACTAAACTTGGTCCAATTTTGTTGAATCGTATCATAACGATAAGCCCCGGCAGCTACGGACATATTGTATACCCACAACAAACCCTGATGATCAAGAAACAACCGGTAAGAATCACTTTCAAAATTCAGGAATTTTGCGGAAACCTGTAACCTTTGCGTCACGACATTGCTCCTGCGATTCAGGTATTCCAGCGTACCATCTACATGTATAATCCAAAGATTTTGGTGTTTATCTTCAGCAAGATCTACTATCGGGCTATGCGAGATGGACTTTTGATCGTTTAAACGATGAAATAACTTTTGCGTACGCCTGGCTATCGGATCGTAAATATAAAGCCCCGAAACAGAGACAAACATGAAGTCCCCGGATGGGCATTTTTTCAGCAACCTTACGCCCGTTTCAGCAATTTGATACTTTTCAAACTCTTGCTTTAAATTATGGTTGAAGCGATCTGTTTCAGGATCATAGATATCAATCCCTGCCCTGGTTTCCATCCACAACTTTCCATCGGGTCCTTCTGAAATGCTTCTCACATCGTCATCACTAATCGAATTGAAAATTTTGGAGTGGTGCCTAAAAATCTTGAAATTGTTCCCGTCGAATCTGGCAAGGCCAGAAAGTGTTCCTACCCATAAAAACCCTTTATTATCTCTAAAGAAACAGTTCACATCGTTATGGGGCAGGCCTTTGCTGATGTCCATACGAGAAAACTGATATTGCTGATATTGGGCGAAGGCGGTCGGGATAAAACAAAGCACTAAGAATATGGCAGCTATCACCTTTATGATTAGGCAACCTGCTACTCGCAGCACCAGGCTGCCATATTTTTTAGAGATACTTTTCAAACCGTTCTATGGTTAAAGATAATCGTTTTTAAAGGGTATCGAGGAATAACTCGGCTTTCTGCAGTTATTTTCACTCTTAAGGTAATTAAATCGGACCCAAATCAGTTAATAATGCAAATGAGCATGTAATATCGGATCTTGAGTTTAGACCGTTCAAGCAATACGTTCGAGATACTTACATTGTTTATCATGGATGATAAGCGCATGTCAGTTATAAATTTCCTCGCTGATAACAAACACAAATTACACAAGTGTTTAATGAGTATTGCAGATGGTTGAAAGGCTGATCTTTCCTGTAAAAGATATAGTTCTGTACATAATGGAATTTAGGTTAGAGCGACAAAAATAGCAATTTCATAATTCTGGGATAACTAATTTTAGGGTCGCAAATGTTTAAAATCAAACTGCTTTAAACGAAAAACAAGAAACCAATCCTTTGACAACAAAGCCTAGATAGGTCACTCAGAGCTACGCTGAGCGGTCAAAAACATCTTTTTATTAACAGAAGCCGGGAAATCCTTCCCGGCAAACTGGTCATCATTAACTAAAATTTTATACTTTTAACGGACTGTTTTATAATCCAGTTCTTAATGATCATCAAGGCATCAGCTGAAAATCCCGTCGCGATCGTCTTGCTCTCCGCATTGTCACAGGTATTACATTTAAGAAAAAGATGGTTCAAGCCCGGTATCTCCATTACAGTTACATTTCGGTTCCCACCTGATGCTGCGAATTTTTTCCAGTTGGAGAGATTTTCCAATGGTGCGACCATTAGATCTTTACTTCCGTTCACGGCCAGAATGGGAACACTGATTTTAGATATGACAGCTTTAGCATTGTAGTTGATAAAATATCGATACCATGGACCTGTCGCATTTTTCACATAACTGTAAATCGGGAAGCGAAAATGGTCGAATTTAACATTGAGTTTTTTGAAATCTTCATCATCTACCGCTTTCCATCTGCTATAGGTCTCATTCAGTCTCGCCTCCAGACTGTCAGACCGGGAATAGCGGTATGCGGTCTCAAACATCAGCTTATTGATTTCATTTGCACGTTTCTTATCGTATGCTGGCATGGAAGAATTTGCCACAAGGTCTTCATTCTGTTTGATCAAAGCATCAAAACCATTCATAGCGAGCCCTGCAACACTGATGAGAAACCCAACATCTTTGCTTTGTGCTGCTGCAAGCGCTATAGCAGCCCCCCCTTCGCTGTGTCCCAACAGCCCGATCTTGGAATAATCAATATCAGACCTGGAATGCAGATATCGGACAGCAGCTAATGCGTCATCGGCAAAGTCCTGAGTTGTTGCTGTCTCATAAACGCCTGTTGTCCGGCCTACTCCCCGGTCATCGGTCCTTAAAACAGCAATACCGTTTTGATTGAGGTAACTTGCAATCTCCAAGAAGATCTTATGCCCGGCCATCGTACCATCACGATCCTGCTTGCCAGTTCCTGATACGAGGATCACTGTAGGAAAAGATTTGAGATCATCAGGCTTGCTGAAGGTGGCACCGAATGTTATTTTACCATCCTGGCTTTGATAGAATACACTATCCTCAGACACCAATTGCCGGAAAGGCATTGCGCGTGAGAACGTAGCCATTAACAGCATTATTGACATTACGATAAATTTCATAATTCTGTATTTTTGGTTAGGTCCACCATATGGGAAATTTCATCCGCGAGCGCTGTAGCACTGCCATTAAATCCTACTGAAATAAATCTTGCAATACCATTTTTATCCATCACAATTTTCTGAGGGATACCAGAAATTTTAAAGGTTTTGCAAACCCTGCTAAACAATTCTCCAGTTGCCTTGTCTCCGGGCACCTTGTTATCAAATAGCACATTGAACGGATAATTGTTTTCTTTAAGGTATTTTGCGATCTCCTGCTTATACGTATCTCCCCTTTCCTGGGTATCAACAAAATAAAATACCACATCAGGATCCTTGGCATATTTTTCAACAGCCATCTTCATCCCTGGAAAAGAGGCCTTGCAAGGGATGCACCAAGTTGCCCAAAAATCAAAAACCACCGTTTTTCCTTTAAGGTCCTTCAATGAAATGGTTCTCCCTGATGGATCCTGCATAGTGAAATCCTCCATGACCACATTGATCTTCTGTTTTGCTAAATCCTGAAATGATTTTTCTCTTTCTGCTGTATTTTGAAGTGTCAATGAATAATCAGCAAAGCCCATATCACTGCCTTTTTCTTTGATATAAATCTTTCTGATCATTTCAAGCATTTCCGGACTGGCCTGATTTTCGTAAATACTTTTTTCCAAAACTGTTTTAAGTCTCGATGTTGACTTCAGATTAAAAAGGATCTCGGACAACTGATCGTTAAAAACCGCGTTCTTGTACCCTAAAAAAGGCTGGGTTTGATCAGCATATCTCAGGGCCTGATCGTAAAGCCCGGCATGATTGAGTAGGATAATATGGTCTGTGGTAAATTGCATGGCAAACACTGAATCCACAAAAGAATGCCACTCTATGGGTGAAAGATAATTATAGGCTCCTGGTTGATTCAACCTGAGGTATTCTGCACGTTTTATAATCTTTTCAGAAACGGGCAATAATGTTTTATAATCAACTTCTTTGCGCTTTAATGGTATGTCGACGATTTTATAATAAATATTCATCATCGTGGGAAAAGCCAGTCCGGTGAGATAACGATCCAAATCAGCATAGTTTTTTTGCAGGTGAGCACCCAAAACAATAATATTCTGTTTAATGACTTCATAATTCAAGCGGTTCTCTAAGTCAAACGCTTGATTGGCATCTTTTTGAGGAAAGTCATTGATAAACTTTTTGGATGCATCATATGCAGCCTGTATATTAGAGGTCTGCGATTGTGGAAGCATTTTAAATGCGGCTAGCCTTGCCAGACTACCTTTTGGAAACCTGCTCATCAGTACCTGGTCGATGGAATCCAGTAAATTTTTATCTGGCATAATCTGTTTTACGATCTTTCTGGCAATAAGTAAATCATTTTCAGTCGCATCAGTGCGTTTGAGAAAGCTCAGCACACGTGCCATCCTGGGCCCGGCGGAATCTTTGAATGTTTTTTGTAGTGCTACCGCATATGGATAGGCCAGAATGGATTTAGCATCCTGGTTAAAAGATATCTCCTGGTTCAGCCAGTGATAGGTTGCGGAATCGGTTATGCCCTGATATTTAATATATCCCTGAATGTCCAGACCATATTTGGGCGATCTGGCTAATCCCCAACCCGCATAAGCCCCTTGTGCCATTTTGCCCTGACGAAACTTATCCCTCATCATCACAAAATATCCCAGATTATTATTATTGTCGCTTGAAGCTCCTGCCAAAAACTTAAAAGCCATTAGCCCGCAATCCTTAGGTACAAGAAAATCAAAATACCACTTATTGCTTCCGCCTTTAAGCTGGATATCCTGAGCCGACCATTTATAGTTTTGATACAGGTACATGACAGCAGAAACATTTTTTTTATCTTTCAAAACAGTTTTTTCCGCATTGTATATCACCTTTACCGTATCGCTGTTGTGCACAAATTCAGGAATGGTCTTAAAACTTGGGCCCGACTGGGAAAAAAGATGAAGATTAGTCATCAACAAGCCCACTAGCAGTATAAATTTATATTTTCTCATCATCATGGTAGCATAAAGCTGGGCATTGACACCCAGCCTTGATTATTGCGTGTTTGTATTCTAGTTAAGGATTTTTTTCCAGTTCAGGGTTGAGGTTTGTCAGGTATTCCGCAATTGGAAATACGTAACGATCACTCGAAGGCGATAATGTAAAGGTATTGGCACCAAAAGTTTTTGTATAGCTGCGCTGAAACTGTGGCTCATTTTTCAGGCGGCGCATGTCCCACCACCTGAGCATTCTGCAGAAAAACTCTCGATGCCTTTCATCGATCACCTTTGCGAGCGCATCCTCAGCACTCACTGCTGTCAAAGCGATAAAGTCAGCTGGTTTGAACCGTTTTGCCCTCAAATTATTTACCCATAGCATGGCATTTGACGCATCTCCAGCCCTGGCAAAAGCTTCTGCTTTGATCAGCATCATCTCCGGTACAGAGGGACCCACGTTTCGGGTTTCCCCAATTGCCCTTTCACGGTAGAAGTATCTTCCGGTATATGTGGAAGATATGGTTGCGGCAGGAACGGTAAAAAGAGCATAACGCTGATCTTTTGTTCCAAGCAGGCTCAATATCTCATCCCCTAGTCTGAACGCGACAGGTGGTGTTGCAAAGGCTCCATCCAGAGTCGTTTTGGAAAGCAAAATCTCAGGATCTAAAATCCTTCTCGGGTATGTTGTTGCACTGACAGATGTTAGTGTTCCAAGGTCGTTTAATGTATTACGGATGCTCAATGCCAGATCAGCATATCTTGCTGCATTGTTGTAATCATTCATGTATAAATAACAACGGGCCAATTCGCCATATGCAGAAACCTTGCTTGGAAGTGTATTGTAAGCCTGTGTAGCCGGCAAATCCGGAATTGCCGAAGTCAGATCGCCAACAATTTGATCATATATCGCCTTTACAGAAGCACGGTTCAGTTTCTGGGTCACCGTTTGGGTGGTCAGTAATGGTAACCCCAAGTCTGTTGTTGCAGTGGCCACATTGTAAGGCTTGGCGTAAATATTCACCAAACTTAAATAGGCATCAGCTCTGTGTACCTTGGCTTCCGAAATCATGCTGCGCTTTTCACTTTCAGTGCCGGCGCTCGACGGAAGTTCATTGATAATGGTATTGCAATACAGGATAGTCTGGTACAGCAGATTCCAGTTTCTATCCTGCTCATAACTCGGATTGCCTACAGGATATATTACCGGCTGCCAGGTGTAAGCATTTACATAATATTGATAATTCAAACTCGTCAGTCCGCTTACCTGCGAGGCATCAACGATATTCAAATCATCAGAGGCAAAGTCAGCGAGATTGGGGTTTGTTTCAAAGCTCGCAGTATTGTTCAGCAGATATCGGTAATTGACCGCCTGGTTTGGCACCAGATTGCCTTGTGTTTTAATATCCACATATTTCTTGCACCCAAACAAAACGGATAGCGCAGTTAAAAAAAGAAGATTATAATATTTAGATTTCATCTTAGCTGATATTAAAAGTTAACATTTAATGTAAAATTATACGAAACAGTTGGCGGAAGAGTTAGTGTCGAAGCGCTTAGATTTCCATAAAAATCCGGATCAAAGCCCAAGTTGTTAGCCGTCCACAACAACCCCAGATTACGGACTGCAAAATTGAAACTGGCTGACCGCACCATGCTCGTAATTTTGCTCACAGGAATCCTGTAACTTAATGAAAGTTCTCTTAACCGGACATAATCACCTTTAAGCACATTTATATCAGACTGCTGGTACCGGGTTACGCTCACTGGCGAAGAAACACCCGCTGCTCCCGGGACATTGGTAATAGCCTCATCGCCCGCTTTTCTCCAGCGCTTATCTACATCTTCACTTAAGTCATATCTGATACCCAAACGGGAACTGGGATAAGCACTGATGGTTGGCCTAAGAAATACACTGCCGAACTGGTAGGTGGCAATGGCCATGAGGGTAAAGTCTTTGAACCTCACGCTTTGATTAAGGCTCCCAAAATGTGGAGGGGTTGTTCTACCTGCAAAACCGAAAGCATTGAAGTTGGTCAGATTTTGTCCTGCAGTGACAATTTTGTTATTTTCATCATATACCTGCGTGAGTCCGGTTGCATCAAGCCCTGCATTGCGATATACAAAAAGCTTATCACTTGGATACCCATCCAGCGCCGGACCATAGGCTGGATTGGAGAAGAAACCTGAGTTTGGAATAATTCTTCCATCATTGACCTTATTGGTATTGTAAGAGTAGTTTATTCTTGAGACCACTTCCCAGTCCTTTGTTGTATAGGCTATCCCACTCAATGCAAAATCAATTCCACGCCCATCTAACTGAGCAGAATTAATCGTCAGTGTGTTCACACCATATGTGCCGCTTAATGGAAAGGTATAATAGAGATCTCTTCCAGCTTTTCTGTAGATATCCACACTACCGTTAATTCGATTGTTCAGTAGTGCAAAGTCCATTCCAAAGTTGGTCACGTAAGTTTTTTCCCATCTCAGGGAAGGATTTGCAGGTGTGATGATCGTCGCATTAGGAAGGCCCGTAGGGGCATCTCCAGATCCCAGACTTATCCAGGTAAAAGGAAATATAGCGGTTGAGATATTACCGTTGACCCCATAAGTCGCCCTTAGAGACAGGTTGTTCAGCCAAGATTGCCCTTGCAGAAAAGCTTCCCTAAAGATGGCCCATTTGGCTCCTGTCGACCACAAAGGAGTCGCCCTAAACTTTCTATCGACTCCAAAGTTGTTATAATCATCGTACCTTGCACTTGCTGTAAGGGTGTATTTACCTTTGTAGGTGTAAGCTGCATTGCTAAAATAAGATAGGTAACGTCTGACCTTATCCAGTTGTGCAGGTGGCCCTCCAAGATTCTGGGTAAATTGTATGCCAGCGTAAGGCGTAAAGAAATCAACATTTCGCGATAAGCCGGTACTAAGGTTATATCCATAATAAGTATTGGTTCCCTGGCCCAGAGCAGTCTGCCTGATTTCCGACCCCGCCAATACCGTTAATTGGTGATCGTTACCAAACTGACCCTCATAGTTCAGCTGACCTCTGAGTGAATAATTATTACCATTGGTATTGATCTGGTTTAATATCCCACTTCCAGGAACAAGGCCTAAGGAATTTTTCGCATTTCCAGTTGCAGGATTTGGCGTGAAGGAATTTACCAAATCCCTGTAGTAATAAGTGTTTTCATTATAAAACCTTCTATTTTGACTAAAAGACCTTTCCGTGCTATAAAATGCTGTGGCAGACAGACCTTTCAGGATCGGGACATTCAGGTTAAGATTTACAGAATAGTTATTGTCTTTTTGGCGTGAATCTGTATTTTCCAGTTCGTCAAGCGAATTATACCCCCAGTTGAGATAACCTTTTGGATATAGCGTATTGACCCAGCCGGAATAGTACCGGCGAGCGTTTTGCACCCTGTTTCCACTGTCATCGACAATCTGATTGTAAGGCATAAAAGTGTTGGCAGCGGGGCCATAAAGGGTATTAAAACTCCCTCCATTATTTTTAAAGTTCAGAAATGAGCCTTTTATATTGGTTGTGAGCGTTGCCTTATTAAAAAGTTTGAAGGTATTGTTCAATGTAACAGTAAGACGACTTCCTTCGTTTCCGATGGTATATGGATTCTCCTTACTATAGGAGGCGGAATAAAAATAAGTTGATGCATCAGCCCCTCCGCTTACAGAAAAATTATATTGTTGATTACTTGCCGGCTGTAACAAATATTGCTGAACCTGGTCTTTACTGTCCCTGGCAGCATATACATTGATTGCAGCATCGTAGGCATTTTGCGATATGGCTCCAGCTTTTAGTTTGAACAATAGATCCGTTACTTCACTTACCGGTGCGCCCAGAGCAGTAGTATTACTGGGTGCAATAATTAAGCCTTTACTGACCAATTCGGTTTCGAAGTTAATCGCCTGTGCGGAATTCATCATTCTTAGATAATCAAGATCTGGAGAATTGGAAACAGATGCGGTGGCCGAAAAGCTGATAGAAGGACTTTTGCCAGCTTTTCCTTTTTTTGTGGTGATCACAATCACCCCGTTGGCTGCCCTTGTGCCCCATATGGAAGCTGCTGCTGCATCTTTTAAAAAAGTAATATTCTCGATATCATTAGGATTAAGGGTGGACAAGTCCAGTTCGCTGATTGCACCATCCACAACAACAAGCGGAAAAGCTTCTCCCTGAAAGGTACTGGTACCCCTGATCGCAATATTGTAATCCGATCTACCCACAGTCCTGGTCCCGCTGTTGATCCCTACTTGCGTAGTGCCATATACAAAGCTGTTGTCTCCCGAGGAAAGGGTGACCTTTACACCAGGGATCAAGGATTCCAGACGCTGCATGACATTGGCCACGGGTATTTTTTCCAGATCCTTGGCACTGACAGAAGAAAAGGCACCGGTAGAACGCTCTTTGGGCAAGGTCTGATAACCATTGGACACTATATTTACCTCTTCCAGCTGACTTTCATTCGCCACGATCATAGCAATGTTCAAGGATTTGCCTCCGGGTTTTACCTGGATTATTTGTGACTGGTAGCCTATGTATGAAATATTTATTTGGCTAGTGTTCTGGGGGAAAAAACCAGAGAAAAAACCCTCATCGTTCGTGGTTGCTGTTTTATTAGATGTGGTGGACTTTACCGTAGCTCCAGGGAGAGGCTTATTGTTTTCATCGTATACCTTTCCGCTGATAAACATTCCAGCAGTATTTTCAATCGGTAATGCATCGATAGATGGAGATGAAGGCATTGAAGATTTTTTTTCGCTGCTGACTATTGTATAATTCCCTTCACTAACATAAAGAAAGAGAAGATCATTCTGATAAAGGACCTGCTTAAGTGCCTGCTCTAGCGTCATGGCCTTAAGATTTTCCGCACTGGTTGTCTTCCCTTTAATAGCATCATGCTTATAGACAAATTTAGCATTGTATTTTTTTGATATCCGGTTTAGCGCTTCTTCAACCGTCAGCCGGTTTGGATTCTGCTGTGATAAAACAGGGGAAGAGAACGAGAAAACAAAAAAAAGGCATAATAAGCCAAATATATGGCCATAGTTTTTTTTCATGATTTGGTTGTTTGGTTGGCTAGTTGATTATGGGCAGGTAGTTAATTCCTGCTTTTTAAATGAATTATTTTTCCTTTTTTGATCACATCGACATAAAGCAGATTTTTGAGTGTAAAGAGCAGACTTTGCTCGTTTTTTATCGAGATGGCTCCGTCAATTCTGGTTTTACCTAGAGTGGAGTCTTCAAGAATGACCTGATAGCCATACAAGTTTTCAAACTCAAGTAATATATCGTCAACAGTTGTTTGATTGACTAAAATCTTTCCACTGAGCCAGGCAATCTCCTGCTCAATCATCCCCACTTCGCGTAATTCCTTACCTGATTGATTGAAATGGAGCGTCTCACCCGGCATCATTATCACACTTTTTTCATTGTTGCTCTTCACGCTTACTTTGCCCCTGACCAAAGCTATCCTTGCTTGATCACGGCGGTCTCTGAGGTTAAACTCCGTGCCCAATACCGTAACTGATATATTATTTGTGACAGCCGTGAAGATATCGCCATTTTTGATAAGGTTCGGGTCGCTGTTAATATGTTTAACTTTGAAATAACCCTCCCCCTCTAGCCGGACTTCTCTGCGTTTGAGGTAGGAAAATGCCCTACGATAGCTGATTGTAGAGTTGGCATTCAGCAGGATTTCTGAACCGTCAGGTAAATGAATTTTTTTATTCTCACCATAAGCCGAATGAATAGTTATAGAAGAAAGGAAGAACCAAGATACTGCAATGGCACTCACCATACATGCAGCCAAACCTGAAATCCAGAGGTTTTGTATTTTAAGCCTTTTCCTGGAAAGTGTTTGTTGACTGATTGAAACGTTTATATCCTTCCAGAGTCTTTCACTAAATTCATCAGAAGGCGTAAATTGTCTGTCACTTCGGATTATCCTGAGCTGCAATTCTGCACTCAAAAATTCATTTGAATTTGATGGATTTTTTTCAAGGTAAGCTTTCCAGAACCTATTATCCTCGGGGAAACCATAGCTCACATAGCGAATAAAGTCTTCATCCTCCAGAAAATCTGAAGCAGAATAATTATTAAATTCCTGTTTTTGCATATTTCTAATTCCAGACATTTGAGGTCACTTGAATATACAAACAGTAAAAACTGAAAAATCACCCCATGAAAAAATATTTTTTTTTTGTTTTTTTTTATTTTTAAAGGGAAAATGCTAAAAATGATGTTTTGCTGTGATCAATAACCCTATCAGAACACTTTTTTCCAACCCCATAATCAGCCGAAGAGATTCGAGTGCACGTGCACTCAATTTATAAGCACTTTTTACGCTAAAATCCATGATATGCGCAATTTGCTCATAGTCCATTTCTTCGAAATACCTCAGGTAAATAATTTCTTTTTGCCGGGCACTGAGCTGATTCATCGATATACTAAGCTGTTGTGCTTTTTCATGCATTTCTTCATTTTTAATGAATGCATTCTCGACTGAAAAGTTAAGATCAAATATTTCGTGTTCCAGAATATCAACTTTTTTGTACCTGTTTTCTAAGAGGTGAAAATTAATGATGTTGTTCCTTAATGCAGCGATAAGGTAAAATCGGATATTGCTTGTTGTATTCAGGGTAGAATGATTCATCCAGATTTTTGTAAAAACATCCTGAAGACAATCCTTAACTGATTCTTCATCATGTAGCATACGCATCCCATACTGGTAAAGAGAAGCAGAATGCCTGTCATAAATATCTTTCAAGGCCTGGCTTTCACCATTTAATAGTTTGTTCCAAAGGATGTGATCTTCTAGCTTCTCTTTCAAGGGGTTGGTGTAGGAGATCAAAATAAAATAAAAAAAATAAGATTTACTGCAATTGAAAAAAATTTTTGTTTTTTCGAAGAAAAAAAATATTCATTTGGGCCTCCAGGGAATTAATTAATTTTTTCTGTTTATCATTCAGGTTATGCCCTTCAATTTCACATATTTTAGTCAAAACCCTGATCAAAGAGTCACTCTAGCTCTTGCATACTTATTTATTTACTTAATAAAATTGGGATTTTTATTTAAACAACTGATAAGCCCTTTTAAGAAATGGCGCTACCAATGCTTCATGTTTTGGCATATTGATATAAAATAATGCGATCAGGTCATTTTCAGGATCCACAATATATTCAGTTCCGTAGACACCTCCCCAGGCATAAGCAGAATTGGACACTTCAGAGGTAGGCTTGCGCTGCTGATTATAAAGCTGAAAACCCAACCCAAACTTAAAACCCTTTCCACCGGCGTTAGGCTCTGGCAATCGGTTCATCTTTGTCATTTGTTCAATGGTCTCCGGTTTCAGGATTTGTTTACCATTGAATTGTCCTTTGTTCAAAAGCATCTGACAAAACTTTGCATAATCTTCTATAGGACCATTCAATCCCAGGGCTCCTTCAGCATAAGTTTGATTTTGACTAACGGTCTTTTCGCTAAAGAGATTGGACGCGGGTTCGAGTTTGCCATCTACATAGTTGTACGCCTTGACAAATCTATTTAAGGTTCCATCCTTGTAATACCAATCAGTATCATTCATTCCCAATGGCAAAAGAATTGTTTCTTTAACATAATCCCGTAAAGACTTTCCGGAGATTCGCTCGATGAGATAAGCGAGCATATTTGTACTGACGTGATAATTCCATTCACTGCCCGGATCAAACCCTAGTGGAAGTTTTGCCAGCGCCAGCATATCATCCTTAAGATACCTGGAAGTGCCCATTCCCCCGGTTCGCTGTCCTGACACAGGTGCCTGATTATCTTGAGACAATTTTAATAAAGAATCCGCCTTTTGCATCTCCATACGCCTAAGCTTCCCTGCCAGGCCCGCACCCAGCCCCGAAGAATGGGAAAGCAGGTGCCCAAATGTCATCGGATTTTTAACCGGTCGGGTCTCTATAGTTCCATCTGCATTAATGGCGGTAATGACCTTTCCGGATATTTCTGGAAAATATTTTGATACCGGTTCATCGACTCCCACCAAACCTCTTTCAACAAGCGTCATAAAGGCAACACTGGTGATCGCTTTCGTTTGTGAAAAAAGAATATAATAATCCTGGACAGTGGCCGGAATCCGGTTCTCCAAATCTTTCCAGCCAAAAGCCTTTTTGTAAACCACATTCCCACCTTTGGCTACAAAACCCACAACGCTACTCACCTTACCATCATTAACATAAGATTGCAGCAAAGAATCCACCTTACTGATTTTCAGCGATGTCGTGCCAACAGCTTTTAAATTTGGCTTTTCGTTGAATTTTTGGGGAATCGCTGATATTTCCTGCGCGATGCAATTGCTAATATTCATTGCAAAGAACAGCGAACCTGCAACTAAGAAAATGTTTTTCTTCATGATAGATTTTAGTTAAGGTTATGATTTATGGGCGGCTTCCAGACCTGAAGGCCAGGCGCAAGTTAAACGCTTTAGATCTTTTATTTTTGCCCGAATTGTTTTTTGTTTTGCCTTAACCAGCCGAGTGATTTCAAGAAGATCATTTTGGGAAGCATCATAAGGCGCTAATTTCTGATCAGTGAAAGTGCACTGCTATTTGCTGATCTGAGATGACCATCATATATCAGACACAAAAAGAACTTTTTGACGATTAAGTCAAAAGAAATAACAGTTTGAGCAAAGAAATAGATTTCTTACCTTCTTTATTTGCAGACATATAGTTACCGAACTCACTAACCACATATAAACTTTATAATCCCCTTTAGGTAAATGTTTCAATTAAAAAAACGTTACAATACACAATATATCTTTTTGCTGAAGTTGTTTTATGCGTTAGCATATACTATATTGAACAACCTGGGAACTCTTGGATTAGACCAGATCAGATCAGCTCATGTTAAAAAGATATACCTTAATCTCACCATTTACCTCGCAAACTCGATTGTAATTACCAAAAAGCTCTATATACTGAGATGCACCATCTCAGGATCTCTCCTCATAAATTATGATACTCTGGAGGTGTGGTGTAAGCGAAGAAATTTGTATGTTTATCACATTAATAAGGCGTCTCATGTATTTTAATGAGCGTCTGACTTATTTAAAACTACCTGGTTTGGCATTATTTGATCAACTTTTCTCTTTGTGATACGTTTTTCAGCTATTCTTATTATTTTCCTGTTGGAGATCGCCATTGGTGCTCGCGCACAGCAAAGGTTGGGTTTTCAACACATCAGTATAGAACAAGGTCTTTCTAACAGCGCTGTTGAGAGTATTCTCAAAGATAGCCAGGGCCAAATGTGGTTTGGCACCAGAAATGGGCTGAACCGTTATGATGGCAATAAAATCACAGTATTCCGAAACGACATTCATAATCCAAACAGCATCAGCGAAAACCTGATATATGATATTTATGAGGATAAAACCAAAAGAATGTGGATTGCCACAAACAAAGGACTCGATCTTTTCAACCGGGAAAAAGAAATTTTCTCACATTTTTTGCCCTCAAAAGAACAAGTCAGTATCAGAACCATTTGTCCGGATGAAGTTGGAAACTTATGGCTGGGCACAAATGCCGGGTTGATTCACTTCGATGTCAAGAACAAAAAATTTGTGCCTGTGCGACTTCCCAAAGGCGCCGAAAAACTGATCACGGCTAGAATCAATAAAGTTACTCAAGATATTGGAGGTAATTTATGGGTGGGCACCGAACAGGGATTATACAGGCTCAATCTAAGGAAAAGTGAATCGGTTTTATTTAATATAGATAAAGATAATCCAAATGCGCTTCACGGAAATAAAGTTCATGAAATATTCCAAGATTCCAAAGGCAATATGTGGATCGGAATGGGTGCGGGTGGTTTGGCGCTTTACAACACTGAAAAGAATACTTTTAAGACTTACCTGTCCTCCAGTAGCTCAAGTCAGATAAATCTTGCACATAATGACGTGGATTGTATAACAGAAGATGGTTCCGGATTACTTTGGATCGGAACAGAGAACGGGGGACTGAGTATCTTTGATGCAGTTAAAAAGGAGTTTACCAATTATCGGCCAGATCGACTCGATCCGAATAGTTTAAGTCATGACTCGATTCATTCCATTTACAAAGATCCGCAGGGCAATGTCTGGATTGGTACCTGGGCTGGCGGCGTCAATCTTTATAATCCAAGTGCGCTCAAATTCCAGTTATATAATAAGTTTCCGGGTTCCCGCTCCACAGGAATCGAATCTATTTTCTGTGACAGCAAAGGAATTATATGGTTGGGCGCCGTTGGCAGTTCGCTCTATCGATATGATCCTAAAACCAGGGCATACACTTATTATTCAAATCCAAACAGCGCAAGATTTGATGCCAGTATTTACGACATAAAAGAATTCAATACCGATACATTGGTTATAGCCACCAGAAGAGGAGGCATGGCATTTTTCAATAAGAAAACGGGCGTTTTTACCCATTTTCTTTCCAGCCGATACGATCCCACTAAAATAGCAGGAAATGAATTGATCACTGTATGTGTAGATCAACAGAAAAATGTTTGGTGCGGAGGTTGGAACATTGGCTTAAGCAGGTTTGACCGGAATAGAAAAAAATTCACCAATTACCGACACAACCCGAAAGATAACAGCAGCCTGAACAGCAATCAGATTTATACAATCCTGACCGATAGATATAAAAATGTATGGGTTGGTACAGAAGACGGAGGCTTGGATCTATACGATGCCACAAAAGATAATTTCATCCATCATGTCAGTAAAAGCGGCAATCGCCACAGCATAGGATCCAATACGGTCTTCAGCTTATTTGAGGACAGTAGAAATAATTTTTGGGTCGGAACCTCCAATGGTCTGAATTTGTTTGATCGGAAGAAAAAAGAATTTACGAGTTTCTCGGGAAAATACGGCTTGCCCGATGATGCAATCAACAGCATTGTGGAGGATCTTCAGGGAAAATTATGGCTTGGAACTGATCGGGGGCTTTATTGTTTTGATCCCTTGGGAAGAACCGTAAAGCAGTTTTATGTTAAAGACGGGTTACAGGGTAACACCTTTCTGCACAATTCCGCATCCCGGGATTTTTTTGGGAATATCTACTTTTCCGGTTATAAAGGCCTTAACATATTCGACCCTTCAGAAATCCCCTATGATAAATTTGTGCCTCCTGTTATCTTAACCGGATTATCAATTGCCAACAAGCCCGTAGCAGTAAGTGCCAAAGACTCATTACTCACCTCACATATTAGTCAGCTGAAAGAACTTGTTCTCTCCCACCGGCAATCTGTATTTACACTTGATTTTGCCGCTTTGAGCTATAGTTCGCCTGAAAATAACAAGTATGCCTATAAGATGGAAGGCTTTGATAAAGACTGGAATTATGTAGGTTCATCCCATTCTGCATCTTATACGAACTTAGATCCCGGAATATACACCTTCAGTGTTATTGCATCAAATAGCGATGGGGTCTGGAACAAAACAGGTGCATCTTTAAAAATACGCATCACTCCGCCATTCTGGGAAACCTGGTGGTTTAGGTCTCTGATTTTAATATCGATACTGTATATTGCTTTTATTCTCCTCAGTTACAGAAGAAGGCAGGAATTAAGAGTGATGGAAGAAAGCAAGCGAAATGAGCTTCAAGCCTTGCAACTTAAATTTTTCACGAATATCTCCCACGAATTCAGGACCCCCCTTTCTCTGATCATGGGTCCACTGGAAACATTGATGGGCAATGACGCTGTTGATGATATGCAATATTATCATCGCATGATGATGCGAAATGCTGGACGGCTGATGAATCTGATCAACGAACTGATGGATTTTAGTAAAATTGAAGCCGGTGTGCTCAAGCTGCAGGTTGCCAAACATGACCTAAATGCTTTTGTACATCAGATTGCTGAAGATTTCCGAATACACGCTGCTAAGCGCAATATTGCCTTTGAAGTTAGTGCACATCTATCGGATAGTGCCTGGTTTGATCAACAGATCATGGAAAAAATCATCCTAAATCTGATTAGTAATGCATTGAAATATACTAATGATGGTGGGAATGTTACAATTTCGGTGGCCGATAAAGTTGGAAAATTTGATCCGCATTTTCAAAACACGCTGATGATTCGAAGTGGATATCAGGCGAAGGATTACTTTTTATTTATCATTAAGGACTCAGGCATTGGAATTTCCAAAGAGAGTATTGATCAATTGTTTGAACGTTATTACCGCATTTCCACGGCACATCTTGGTTCTGGAGTGGGATTAGCTTTTGTAAAAAGTCTAACCTTTCTTCATAAAGGTAAAATTTTGGTTTCAAGTGAAAAAAACAAAGGGACTGAAATTATTATTGCTATTCCACGTAACAAAGAGGATTACCTAGACTCGGAAATCGCAAATGAAGACACCATTTCAGTACAGCTCGAAAGTTTGCAAATGATTGAAGAGTCTCCAATCCCAGTTCTTTCTACTAAGGCTGCATCCTTTGATCAGGATAACTCCTTACCAAACCGCCAACATCTGTTAGTCGTTGATGATAATGATGAACTCAGGGAATTTCTGCACAATAGCCTGAAATTAAATTACGACATCAGTGAGGCCCGCAATGGAATTGATGGCATAAGAAAGGCAAAGGAGGTCTATCCAGACCTCATTATCAGTGATGTCATGATGCCTGATATGGACGGTCTCCAATTCTGCCGCATGTTGAGGGATGATGTGGAGATCAGCCATATCCCTTTTATGCTCCTTACTGCCAAAAGCAGTCTAAATTCAGAGATAGAGGGGGTTGATTCAGGAGCGGATTTCTACTTTAAAAAACCTGTGAGCATAAATTTATTGAATTTAACCTTAAGGAACATTTTCCTTCAAAAGCAAAAGCTGATTGATCGATATGCCAAAGATTATCAGGCAGAGGTAAAAGAACTGGTACACAACACCAAGGACAAGGCCCTTCTTGAGAAACTGATCAAAACCATTGAATCTCAGCTGTTGAACCCCGATCTTGATATAGATTTCATCTGCTCAGAAATCGGAATGAGCCGGACGAGTCTATACAATAAGATTAAAGGGCTAACCAACCTTTCTCTGGTTGATTTTCTTCGCAAAATAAGATTACGAAAAGCGCTGGAGATCATGTTACATGAAGATGTGCAGCTTTCAGAAGTGATGTATCGTGTGGGCATACACTCCCAGTCACATTTTACCCGGGCATTCAAAAAAGAGTTTGGCAAAACCCCTTCTCAATATCTAAGGGAGATCGAAAAAAAATAATTATGGTTTTGATTTTTCCGTACCTGATCATGGAAATGAACACCAGATAGATTTATGCTATCTGGTGTCAATGGCCAAAAGGAAAGGCAATTCACTAGGTTAAGTTTAAAACTTCCTGATGAAGGGCGTAAATTTTCACAGGGCCCAGCAGACCCGATTGCAGTAATTTATCTTCTTTCTTGAAAAACTTGTATGTTGCAAATGTTTGTCTCCCATCTGCCTTTCTACCGCTCCCATCAAGTACCCATTGCGGAATTTTAGCCAGCGATTTCTTGTTCCATTCCAAATCTTCAGGATACTGCTCATCACCAATCAGGCGATTCGCCCACAGGTTTGTCACTTCAAGTTCGATGGAATTCTCCCCATGATTTAAAAACTTGGTTACATCAAGAATAAAAGGAGGCGCCCAGAGCGTAATCACAGGACGACCATTAATGGCAACAGCAACTGTATTTTTTACACTTCCCAGGTCAAGCATCCATTGGAAAGCTAAACTACTTTTATCATTAGCTAAAGAAAACTTGTTCTTATATTTAACAGTACCAGAAAAGTATTTCAGTTCAGTGTCAAACTCTGTCCAGGATTTGAGTTGATCCAGCTTTAATCGCTCTGAAGACTTGTTCAGGTGCAAAAATTCCAACTCCCAGTCGTTATCTAACATGTTCACAGCCGGCAATCGCTTTACCAGTACCTCTGCCATTCTTCCCAAAGTGGTTTCTGCCAAATATTTTCCCTCGGTTGCTGCCAGCAGATGAAATTTGCCATCATTAAAACCTAAATTGGAAAAAACTGAAGCTGGGCCTGTAGGCTTAATAAATGATTTTATAAACTCGCCCTGTGTCGACTTTTCCAGAAACGATACGAATATTGAACCCGATGGAGGCAGACTGATATCAATCGTTGTCGTTTTCGAATCAGACTTGAAGAAAACCGCCTTTGATGTTTTACCGGTATATGCATCCCATAATTCGGGTACCATCTTGGTCACACGAAAGCTGACTGTAGCGTTGACAGAGGTTTCTTCCTGGTTGGATAGAAAATATAGATGCTGACCACTAGCCAACGCTCGGTGTATCCACAGCAAGGACTGCTTTCCTGTATGCATGATCACATCTACGTCTGGCTGCACCTTGATAAGATCAAGAACTTCCTTTTCAGGTAACTGGTAAACGTTTCCTTTACCATAATTGTGATGCGCTTGATCAGATTTACCCCAGACTTTTTCTGCTAATGTTTTTACTGCTAGATCGCAGCTTGGATAGTTTTCCAGACTGGGCGAGGCAGATGGTCTCGGCCCGATCACTGTAGCACCCCTCTTAATTAGACCGGCAATCTTAACAAGCAATTCAGGAGCCATTTTGGTCGTATTAGGCAAGATCAACACGCAATAAGATACGCCGTTGGGTAGCACCAACTTACCGTCCCTCACACTCAAGCGTTGCAGCAAGGCATTTATGCCAATAGTATCACAATTGTAGCCAGCGATTGGAGCAGGCGTTATCCTATCATAAGTCAGATAGCATAAATCTGCTACCGGTAGCCCGGACTGCAACAGAAATTGGCATCGAGAGAGGTAGCTAATCCATTCTTTACCACCATTTTTCCACCAGGTCTGGGTTCTTCCAAAATGAGTTCCCCATTGTCCCATAGTCATTCCAGGATAAACATTGTTCCAGGGCTGATGTGCTGAGGTATGGAAAAACAATTTGTTAACACCCCCAGCAAAAGCCCGGTCGCCAGAGGATTTCATAGCGTATGGATCAACTTTCCAGGCCGAGTTAGGCTGGCCGGTAAAGGCTTCCGCAGCAACCAGATTTTTTCCCCACACATGAGCAGCAGAGGCTGTTGGTTTAACCGAATCCCATCCCCAGGTAGTGGGCTTTTGCCAAAATTCGCACATCAAAAGATCACCCCAGGCGGCAGCGTTGCTGGAATCAAAAGGCTGTTCTTTGCCTGTAGAATAGGGCTCAATGATCAACTCCATGCCAGGTACCTGATGAGTAAGTCTTTGCATCGCCTGAAAGTAGTTTGTTTCAAAGAGTTCCCGAAGTGTATGCTTTTGATCATAACGAAACCTTTCCGTGTGCGCCGCTGACTGAATTTCTACTCCTGCAAGCGTGAGCAGATATGGTGCGGGGTCGTATCCCCTCCTCCTTTTGAATTCGCTATTGAAATTAGCAGACCAGTTCTGAACACCGTGTTCGTAGCTGTCAATTTCAAAACGCATGAATGACTTTCCAGCTTCCTTTCCGGCATCCTCGATCATTTTCCCAGGAAAGGTATTCCAGTAGTCCTTAAGTGGATCCGGACTCAGTTTATCTATTTCCAAACCCTGCCCAGACAAGGGAGCGGTTCCATTGACATTTCCCATAGCGGTATGCCCCAAACGGAAAATGACCCATTCGCCCTCAGGTATTTTCCAATTGAGGATATTACCGGAAAGATTTGCGGTCAAATCGACAATTCCATCAAGCATAACCTGTTTCTGGTTCGCTCTGATGGCATAAATCTTAATATCTTTATAGTGCCCCGAAGGATTTTGTGGTATCGACAATTCAATCATCGACTGACCATTACCGATGACCCTAGTCTGGTGGTAAACTATTTTTTGCATGGATTGCTCGGGGGTTACCGTTGGATATCCTGTAGAAGACCAGCCGGGGGAGTTATGTGTTCCGAATTCCAATCCCAAACGGGCACATTCCTGAATGGCGAACCTGTTGAGCTCGCGCCAGCTGCCGTTCATGATCTGGTTTTTGGGATCGTCAATCCGCATCTCCGACCCCCCGACCAAAAATACCTGAACCCCTGCCAAACCGGCTGCCTTAAAGGATTCCAAATCCGCCGTAATGCCCTCTCTAGAAACAAGGCCGTTCATCCAGTGCCATAATGTAAGTGGTTTTGCTGATTGAGGAGGATCTGAAAATAGCCGTCGAATATCCAATGAACGGGCGTCTTTATTTCCGGCATATGGATAAGTAAAAAATTGTCCTACTTGCGTAGAACCCAGTGCGGCAAATGAGGAAAGTTGTATTCCTGATATTATAAAGGTTCGTCTATTCATGGTAAAGTATCTTCATCTAACATTTACGTTTTCAGTAACTGATCTAAGATCTGGTTATAGGACTATCGCTCATTCTAATCAGCACTAGTCCTATCTATTTTTCTTAATGTGTATTCCCGAAGTTAAAATCCGGTTGTTTGTATCAATTTCCCTGAACTCACATCGATTGCATATCTTGGAACCGGAAATAGTGAGTTTGGACCAGGTATTTTACCTACGCTTTCCAAGGCAGATTTCCATTTGCCATGTCTAATGAGGTCAGTCGTTCTCACTCCCTCAAAATACAAATCCCATCCCCGTTCACTTAATATGGCGTCATCAAATGAAGCCATAGAAGCCGTAGCGGGAAGGGAAAGCCCAGCGAGCCCACCATGTTTGGCACGCACCTCATTCACTAAACTGACCGCCTCAGTAGTTGGACCATTATTGTTATGGTTAATAGATTCAGCAAGCATTAACAGTACATCAGCATACCTGAGTATCGGAATATCATTCCCTTGAACATCTGCCCCAGGAGTTGATTCATCTGGATATTTCCTCAGCACCGGCCCTCTCATGTTCGTTCTGTTCCGTAAAGTTACCCCATCCTTTGCAGTGTAGGACGGAATCATGAGCTCACGTCTTTTATCAGTGGATTCAAATGAATCATAAAACTGCCAGGTCGGGCAAAAATAACCATTTGGATTAGCCCATCCACCATTTAATTTAGTGCTCTTATAATCACCAGGCAAGCAATACAAAGCCATGGCATTAAAATTTCCACCACCATCACCGTTTGTCGGTGCGGTCGGGTCAACCGAAATAGCAAAAATGGTCTCCGAATTTTTTTCCGTTGACTCTTTAAACAGGCTTGCATAATCCGTTACCAGACTATACCCCAAAGTCATGATTTCCCGTCCAACAGGCTCTGCCTTTGCATAGTTTTTTTCATTCAAATAAAGACGCATTAATACACCCAAAGCTATTCCTTTGTTAAATCTACCGTATTGAGTGGGTGATTTAATCAAATTGTCAGCCGCGAACCGGAGGTCCTCTTCTATTGATTTGATAAAAAATTCTCTTGTCGGCCTGGTCAGGTCCGTTTCTGCAACGGTATTAATTTTAGCTGGATCAATGATGACCGGTACTGGTCCATACATATGCAGTAAATAATACATTGCCCATCCTCGTCCCATTCTGGCTTCTGCTGTGAACATCGCCTTTCTCGCAGCTGGAATAGCTGACTGGGCAATGTCATCAATCACTTTGGTCATCCTGGAAACATACCTGACTTTTTCAAAATGGCTTGCCTTGCCTTGAGTTCTTAGAAAATTATAATCACCCTTGCTAAAGCCTTCCCATTGACCACCAAACTGCGTGATGATGTTGAACTCATCAGAGGGCAGGTCGAATAGCATTAAATGACCATATTCAGGACTGAAAAACATATTCTGATAAGCTACATCATTATAACCCCACTTTGAACCGAAGGGTTTATAAGCCTGCAGGGTATATAATTCAAAATCTGCTTCGGTTTTAGGAAAATCAACAGGCGATAATACGCCGGTTAATACAGGATCAAAATTTTTACTGCATCCACAAGAGAACAGCGCAAAGATGATCATAGAAGTTGTAAGTAAATTTTTCATGGCTTTTGATTAAAAGTTAGCTTTAATGCCTAAGGAGATAGTTCTTGCCATTGGATAAGGGGCTGGCCCGCCATTGGTTGATACGGTTTGAAGTTCAGGATCGACACCTTTGAAATTCGTAATAATAAAAGCGTTCTGAACATCGGTGAACACCCTTACACTTTTTGAAAAACGTTTGGTAAAGGCATTATTGAAAGTGTAACTCAGCGTGATATTCCGGCAACGCAGGAAATCTGTTTTCGCCAGCCGGGTATCAATGCCCGCATTTAGCCCGGTAACACTGGCTGAATTATAAGCCGCCCCCGGTAAAGTTCCCGCGGTATTGCTGGTGCTCCAGGCATCCTTGATACGTTCAGTGCCGCTTTGCTGACTGGTCAAGAGATTTAATGGATCTCCCCAAGAAGTAGAATAATCATAACCGTAGGCACCATATTGACCATACAGAAATATAGAAAAGTCAAAGTTCTTATAGGTAAACGTATTACCAAATCCAATGACTGCCTTTGGAACAGACGAATACTTAACGATATCATTATCATCCAAGACCTGATTGTTATCGATATCCACAAATAACGGAGATCCTGGTTTTTTGGCACCGTTGGGCTGCCAAGCCGGCACACTCTGTCCTTGCTGAAGAATCCCGTCAGTCTGATAAACATAGATCGTTCCGATTGGATCAGTGATTACCCCACCTCTTGGTAAAGGATCAAATGAGAATCGTTCAACCCAGCGATTCCGATAGGTGGTAAAATTTAACATCGTGTTCCATGTGAAATCATCGTTACGAACATTCACGGTGTTCAACGAAATTTCCCCACCTGTTCTTCGTTGGTGGCCCCCATTTACAGGAGCGGTAGAAATGATGGACAGTTGGGCAGTTGCGGCATTTTGAACCAAACGCGTTTGATCTTCGCGGAATAGTTCAGCTGAACCAGATATCCTGTCGTTGAAAAATCCGAAATCCAAACCAAAGTTCATGGTTTTGGTTATTGGCCAGCGCAAGTTCGGATTATCGAACCCGTTCACACGGTAAGGTATGTATACCACCGCACCGTTATTAAAGGTAATCGCTGTTGCATCCGGGCCGTAAACACCATATGCAGATAAGCCTGTCGGACTTTGTCCGGTAGTACCGTAACTTCCTCTTATTTTAAACAAGTTGATGAACTTTAAATCTTCAAAGAATTTCTCATTGGAGATTTTCCAGGCGGCAGAAGCTGTCGGGAAGTCCTGAAATTTATAGTTTGGAAAGAAGATGTCAAGCCCGTCACGTCTGTAGGATAGGGTCAGTAAATACTTGTTCATCAAATCAAAAGACCCCCTGAAGAAAAATGACCTTCTTTCGCTTTGCCCGATATTGGAACCGATGGTTTTAGGACCGGTTGCCGTTCCTAAATTCTCAGTATTGATCGCATCCTGTAGATCAGAGGTTTCTACGTTGAACCCGGAATAATCATCCAGGTACCTTCCCACCCCTGCAACAGCATCCAGTTTTAAAATATCCTTGAAAGATTTTCTATAAGAAAGGGTTGCTTCCATGGTTTGGTTTTGGCGTTTTGCCTGACTCAATGAAGCTCTTGATTTGTATAACTGACCATAGAAAACATCCGTGGGAACATAGAAATCTCTCACTGAAAACTCATTGTTGTTTCCATACATTAATTTACCACTTAATGTATTTGGAATAATATCAAAATCAGCCGAGATATTAGTCAATAGACCTTGGAATTGCGTTTTATCCCTGATGTTCAAAAGAGAAAGCGGGTTACCGGTATTGGCGAAAATGCTATATTTCCCATTTGCATCATACACAGGTATGATGCTTGGATAGGCTAGAGCTGCCTGCAAGGCATTGAATCCCTGGGTTCCGGAACCTCCCGTTTGCCAGCCTGCCTGAGGATTGGTATAATCATTCCTGTTCCCGTTTACACTTGCTGTCAATTTTATAACTTTGTTCAGCTGAAAGGACATGTTCATCCTGCCTGTGTACCTTCTCAGGTCAGATCCTTTCATGCTCCCTACCTGATTGAAATAGTTGCCTGAAAAATAGTAGGTAAGCTTATCAGCTCCCCCACTGATGTTAAAGTTATGGTTATCAATACTTCCATTTCTTAAAACCTGACCAAGCCAGTCTGTACCTTCTCCGGCTGCAGCGATCTGTGCATCAGTAAATTTCCTTGAGAAACCAGTTAAATTTTGAGCTACAGTACCAAACGGAGCCATATTCCTATCTGACAAATACTTATCTCTGGCGAGCTGATCAAAATAGGTCATGTAATCCCTAGGATTTAGTGGCGATAGATAATCCAGATTATTTACAAATGAGCGGTTTCCGTCATAGGTAATTGTCATGCGTCCGGCTTTTCCTTTTTTTGTCGTGATCAGCATTACTCCGTTCGAGGCGCTCACGCCGTATATAGCAGCACTTGCATCTTTAAGTAACTCAATCGATTCTATATCATTTGGATTCAGCCCAGCAAGCGAACCCCGGTTAACTCCCTGTAATTCAATACTTCCGTTATCAGGCTCTAAACCACTTCCCGGAAATACAACCCCATCAACAACAATCAATGGGTTTCCCTTTCCACGAATAGAGATATTGATATTGCCCCCTGGCTGGGAACTTTGCTGACTAACCTGAACTCCCGCCGCCCTACCAAACAATAATTCTGGAATAGAATTATTGGCCGCAGTGGGAATCTTTTTCGGATCCACTTTTGAAACCGAAGTAGTAATATCCTGTCTGGTTGTGGTTCCATATCCGATTACAATTACATCGTCTAACGACTTTTGGTCTGGCTCGAGCTTCACAGAGATTCTTGACTGACCATTTAGCGGAAATTCGAGTGTTTTGAAACTTAGATAGGAAAACACTAACGTGGCATTTGATGCGACACTTTTTAAGATAAACTTTCCATCATTGTCCGTTGAAGTGGCGATCACACTGCCTTTCACTTTAACGGATACACCCGGTATGGCTTTTCCATCGGAATTGTCTGATACTGTTCCAGACACATCGCTTGCCTGCTGGGAAAATCCCAAGGTAGCACTCGCCCATAGCAAGATCAGAAGAATGCTACTTCTTAGATTCGGTTTGAAATTTAACATGTTTATGGTTTAATTTGGTTATAGGTTGTCTACAGAAAACCCGGTACAAAAAAAGTTCTAATTTTGGCGTGGGACTTGCCTACATTATCATTTTTTTTGACTAATTCAGCCAATTGTGGCTGATTATCAAATTAACCCATCAAAATTTACGCAAAATTTTATCCAGCAATCAAGCAGTCCTAAATATCAAGGGCCTATTTTTTTTGAAAACTCTAAATGTCCAACATTTCTGATCACAATATTTTAACACCATTGATATGATATATTATTTTATTGACCTATTCTTTCCTTCAAAGCACCATAATAATTTTCCAATGCATCCGGATGATAGGAAAGGTAAAGAAAAGGCTCCACGAATTCCAATTCCATTAACACAAAAACTCCTTCAATAATGAGGCCATCCACACGGGCATATAATGTATCGCTTCCGAATCTTGCAATGTATCGTTCTGATTTTTCAATATAGAGCCGGTCCGGCATTGCTGCTTGGATTGTGCCACCAAAGGTTTGCTGTACCCTAAAGTCACCACTCTTTGGTTTCTTTATTATGGCGTGGCTGTATTTCCCATTAAAAAATATGAATGACCATTCACCTTCAGTAATCTGAGACATTAATGGTTGAACGATAAAATCCTCTATAGCTACTAAATTCAAAACGGTTTCTTTATCCGCTAGTGCGTTTGATCTATTCAGGACGATTGTATTTTTTGAGCCACCGCTTACACATGGTTTTAGGATGATGAGTTCGGACGCAAGTTTGTCAAATAGTGGCTCTAACTCCTCTTTCCAACCTCGTTCAAGAAAGATAGATGTAATAATTTTGAAACCCGCTGCTGCAATTTCCAGAAGGTAATGCTTGTCCATATTCCATCGAACCGTGTGATAGTCATTCATCAGCTTAACGTTTAAAGATTCTATCTTTTCAAGCCATAGCTTAAATTGATCGAATTTCTGATGATAATCCCAAGGAGTTTTCAAAAGCGCTATATCATATTTTTTCCAGTCAACTAATGGATCGTCCCATATTTCAGCACATATATCTAAGCCTTTATTTTGAAGAAAGGGTAATAGATCTTCATTTTCATTAAAGCCGTTCGCTGATAAATATTTAAGTGCTCCGTTATAAGTTATATATGCTATTTTCATTGGTGATCATTTATTTCTACTAAACGTTTTTTGACACAATTGAAATGATTTGTAATTAATCATATTCTCCACTAAGCTTCGATTGGAATCCATCCTTTTAAAGCATCGAATATAGCCATCAATTTCAATGGTATTTTCTTATCCTCAACTGTACTAAGTTTAAGATTTGAATCTATTTTATCTTCTTCTCCACGTTCAACTAATTCTACCCAATTTGGATTCACAATTAAAGTTCTTCCAATTGCGACCATTGATACACCATAATCCAAAACCTGATGGGCCATACCGGGTGTTGTAACTCCTCCAGCAACAAGAACGGGAACTCTGTTGTTGACATAATTGTTTAATACAACTGATATGGGCTTATCTGAAAATACTGAATTTATAGGTTTTTGATCAACAGCATTCAATAAAGAGAAATGTAAATAATCAATATCTTCTTCAATTAATCTATCCATTAAAATAAATGTATCCGGAAGTCCATAGGTTTGTTGAGGCATTTCTTCAGGTGAAATTCTATACCCAATCAGAAATGGACGATCAGCATATTTTGAAACCACATTTTTTACTTCTCTTAAAATTTCAAGACTTAATCGTAATCGATTTTCAAGAGAACCTCCCCATTGGTCATTTCTTCTATTAAAAAATGGAGAGATAAAATTCTGAAGCAAAAAGCCGTGTGCACCATGAATTTCAACGCCATCAAAACCTGCTTCAATAGCTCTTCTGGTGGTATCGCCAAATGCCTTGACGATTTCTAAAATTTCATTTTCGCTTAATGTTTTTGGAAGGTTTTCTCTTTCAAAAAGCACTATTGGTCCGCTTGGAACATCGCTTGCACTAACAACTTCACCATTTGGAATAAGAGCAGGAATTGCCTTATTACCGGCATGAAACATTTGCAATATTGCTGGTGCACCACCACTTTTAGTTGCCTTCGCCAACTTCTTCAAACTCGGAAGAAAAGCATCATCATACCCAGCAAATTCGTGAGTAAAACCAATCCCATTTGGCGTTACCTGAGTACAGCCTGTAATAACCAGTCCTACCCCACTAACTCTTTTATGGTAATATTCGACTTCTTCATCAGAAATGGTAAAGTCTTCATTCGATGCCCATGTCGTCATTGGCGACATTACGATTCTGTTTTTTAAGCTAATTCCCTTATTAAATGTTAAAGAAGAAAATAATTTATCATATTTATTCATTGATTCTTTTTTTAAATTAGTGTATACCTCTGATTATAATCACTCACTGTTATTTATTCGTTTTGTTAGGTCTTAGGGCTCGTAAAGAACGTTGATCATCTTCCAAAGTTCATCTTCTGATGAAACATTAACATTTTCGTAATCTAAGATTTTGGTATAGATATTTTCTGGTGTAACAGACACGATAACCCTTGCAGAACCTTAATTCAGCAGCTCAAGTATCATGAAGTAATTATTGTAGCTGTCCTGATTTTACACCTGCACCTGGCATATTTGAAATTTTCCCATTAGCCGGCCTAACCAGTTGCTTAAGAATTGATGAGCCTTCAGGTACGAAGATTTTTTCAGCAAATGTTCGTATGCTTTAGGATTCACATTCAATGAGAATCTTACACAGGTAACCTTCAAGGACCCGGTTCATTCAGCAAACCCTTTGAGGCACTCCTTATCTGACGCAGCTGTTCTGTTCTGGTCTTTTGCGCCAAAGAAAATTCCCTCACAGCCTAAAGCATTGCAAATTTCTATATCATTTTTATGATGCTGTATTCATGATCATCTTGAAAATAATTTCCGGATCTTGGAAGTATGATGGGATAAAGGTCAATATTGATCAGCTCCCTAACCGAACGAATTGTTCTATAAGCAGGAGTTGCCCCCCTCGATGGGATTGCCATACAGCTCAACTCTAAATGCTCCTACTTTTTGAGCCAAAAGACTTGACGGAATATTGAATGAAAAAACTTCAAACTGTCTCCCTTTCATATGTTTAATTTTAAAATTGACTCTAATCAAGCATTACCAGTTTTGTAAGGTCGGGCTGATTATAATATCATTTACGTTTACATTGTCAGACTGATCAAAGGCAAATAAGACCGCATTGGCAATGTCTTCCGGCTCAATAGCCTGCTTGTTAAGCTCTGCAGCGATCTCCGCTCCTTCTTTGTTGGTCACTCTATCTGCCCACCCCGTGTTGATCACCCCCGGACTTATCAGGCTTATCTTGATACCATTATGAACAGAAACTTCTTTTCTTAAACTTTCGGTAATTGCCCGAACGAAAAACTTAGTTCCGTGGTAGATCCCTGCACCGACATTGATATTGATTCCCGCCACAGATCCCATATTGAGAATATGACCGGATCTCTGCTCCAACAGTTTGGGAAGTACAGCTGCAATGGCATTTAAATAGCCTTTAATATTGGTATCGATCATTGCATACCATTCATCAATCGCAACATCTTTCCATTGAGAAAACAGCATTAAACCAGCATTGTTAATCAAATTATCTACTCTTCCAAACTTGTCAATAGTAAAATCAACCATAGATTTCATTTGGTCAAAATCTGTAACATCAGCAACAAATATTTCGGCTTTACCGCCATCAACCTCAATTTGTTGTTTTACTTTGTCTATTTTGTCATCAGCTCTAGAGACCAAAACAATGCTGCTTCCAGCTCTAGCTAATTTTAATGCCGTTGACGCACCAATTCCGGAAGATGCTCCTGTAATAATGGTAACGGATTCATTTAATTTTTTCATATTTCTAAATTTTCTAAATGATTATAAACTCGACTCAGAATTATTTGGATCGATAAATGATGGGATGTCCCTGTAACTTGTGGAATGATGCAAAAAAATCCTTTGCATACGGTTGCTCGTTATGCAGACTTAAACCATCCAGACTTTCCCACTTTTCATTAAGGATAAAGATGTTTTCATCGTCAATGCTCTGGTGTACATCATATTCGATGCAGGCCTCTTCCTGTTGCGATAACTCCGGAAGATTATATAAAAGCGTTTTGATTTCTTGATGATACTCAGACTTTGCCTTAACCACAACGGTCAAATAAATACTCATAAGTTTGTTTTTAGATTAAAATGCAAGTTCATAGGGTTTGGGGACAGGAATTCCCGAACGAAGCTGTTTTGCGGCCTCTAACGGGAAATAAGGATTTCTTAAAAGTTCACGACCCATGAAAATAAGATCTGCATCTCCATTGGTCAAGATCGTTTCGGCTTGATGTGCATTGGTGATCATCCCTACCGTTCCGACCAACAATTGATCTTTCAACTCGTGTTTGATGGTACTTGCAAACGGTAATTGATAACCTGAACCCACTGTAATTTTAGCATTTGGAACGGTACCTCCGGAAGAAACATCAACAATGTCAATTCCCTTCCCTGCTAATTCTTTGCTTAACCAAACTGAATCATCAATGTTCCAGCCATCTTCCATCCAGTCCGTAGCAGAAATACGAACGGCAATTGGAAGTTCAGAAGGCCATACTGCTTTTACCTGATCTATGATTTCAAATAAAAATCTTGCTCTGTTATCGATAGTTCCGCCATAATGATCGGTTCTTTTGTTCGGAATGGGCGATAAAAATTCATTGATCAGATAACCATGTGCACTGTGAATTTCAATCATTTCAAAACCAGCCTTCAACGCTCTCAAAGCAGCATCTGTAAAGGATTGTTGAATTTCCTTTATGTCTTCCAAAGACATTTCTCTAGGAGTTTGCATTACTGATGAAAATGCAACAGCAGATGGCCCAATCACTTCCCATCCATTTTCTTCGTCGGGCATCAACGGGCGGCTCTCACGTCCTGAAGCCCAAGTACTTCCCTTTCTTCCGGCGTGTGCCAATTGAATTGCAGGAACAGATCCGGTACTCTTTATAAATGACGTGATCTTGGTAAGCATTTCGATATGTGCATCTTTCCAGATTCCCAGATCTCCAACACCAATACGTCCGTCAGCTCTGACAGCTGTTGCTTCCAGCATTACTGCACCCGCACCTCCCATCGCTCTCGAACCATAATGAACCAAATGCCAATCACCTGCAAATCCATCTTCGGCCATGTACATACACATTGGCGAAGTGAGAATCCTGTTTTTAAACGTAACTGATCTTAGAGTCAACGGACTGAATAATTTTGACATTTTATTTTATTTTTGGCGCAAAAGTTCCCGCTTGGAGCAATAGGTGCTCCCAGTAAAACTTTAACAGAATGATATTGAATTATTTATCGTACAGATGAAAAAGCTTTGCAACGACTTTCCATTCACCATCAATCTTGATCAATGAATGGAAATCTGTAAAATCCTCATCAGCGGCATCGTGTTCCATTTCGATACGAACAACTGCTGTGGTAGGTGTTTTATGTAAAACGGTAAGATTGGTTTTGATGTTCGGCGCTGCCCCAAATTTCTCCACATAGGTGTACAGATTATCTATACTTCCTTGCGACAGATCAGCACCTAAATGACCATACATAATCGCATCCCTGTGGAAGGTCTTTTTTAATTCTGTCACGTCTCCTGTTTTTAAACCGTGAACATACCCTTCCATTGCCGCCAAGACCTCTTCATAATCCTGAACAGTATTGATATTTTTATTTGCTGACATTATTTTATGGTTTGATAGATTTTACTGATAATTTTCCAATCGGTGCCGTCTTTTACCAGTGTAAACATATCGGCATATTTGTCCGGTCCAAATTGAGATTCAATTCTCACGATCGCAGCGTTACCTTCCACATCTAAGGTAGTTAGTTTATAATTTGCTTCCATTGGTTTTGCTGCGGAAAATCCTTCAAAAAGTGCCTGTATTGGAACACTTTTCAATGCTCCGTTTTCAGACCATGACATCGTTGCGGTTGATGCGAATGCAGGTTTTGCAATATTGCCGTCTCCTTTTCTTCCTGCTTCAACATATAAATCTATTGGTTTTAGGATAGCTTCTTTTTGTTCTTGATTGTTTTGCATAACTTCTGTGCTATTAGTTTTATTTACTTGATTGTTTTTATTTTGGCAAGAGATCAATAGTCCGCCAATTGTTAAGGCAGAGATAAGTGCCAACTTTGGCATTGAGGAGAGTAAAGATTTTGATTTTTTTTGTTCTTGAATTTCTTTCATATATTGTCTTTTCTTTTAAGGAAATTGTTAATTTAAGAACATCTATAACTGTTAGGTTCAGCAGAAACGTCATGCTCTTTTTCTTTAACAAAGGTACAGTGAGGAAAGAAGGGTCGTTTTTCTAATTCGTTCAAAGATTTTGACTAATTAGTCCTTTTTGTTTTTTTCGTAAATTCCGGGAATTTTACGTGGAAGATTCATTCACTAACCAAAAATGAAGAAAAACGGAAGCGGTAATTCCAATTAAGGAAAGGGCAATTTATATAATTTGATTGAGTGCATCAGCAATCGCGGTATCGCCGTCGTGCATCAAAATAATCTTTCCAATGGTTGAATCATTATCTAATATAGCAACTAGCGTATCTACAACATCAGCGATAGAATTGGTTCCCGGATTTTTAATATTGATCTCAATTCTTCCGGTTCCAGCTTCTTCTTTAAGTGCTCCTGGTTGCAAAACAGTATAATCCAACTTAGCCTGAGTTGTCAGATATAAATCGGCATAATGCTTGGCAATATTGTAGTCTGTTAAATCGCTTAAAAAAGATTCATTCCAACGCTCAGGCTGCAAAGCAAATACAGAACTCAACATGATATATCTTTTTACACCTGCTTTCTCGGCCGCTTGCATCGTTTTTATAGCACCGTGTAAATCAATCTGTAAAAGATCTTTCCCTCTTGATCCTGACACAAAATAGATGGCATCAACGCCTATCATACATTTTTCAATTATATTAACATTGTTCAACAGATCAATATTGACATGCTCGACATTATTTGAATTATTTTCTGGCTTCGGATTTCTTGAACCTGCTAAAACCTGATGCTTGACAGCCAATTTACTCACCAAAAGTGATCCAACTCTACCATTTGCCCCAATGACCAAAACTCTCATAATCTCTAATTTAAAATTTTCTATTATCGGGACACGCTTGGCGCCTGTCCGTGGAATTCCTTGTAGATTCTGGAAAAATGAGAAACGTTTTCAAATCCTAGTGAATAACAAATATCTGAGACCGACAAAGCAGTTGTTTCCAGCATATCTTTTGCCTTTTCCAATCTTTTTTCCCTGATCCAGGTTGCAGGTGTCACATTAAAGATATTTTGAAAATCACGTTTGAAACTTGATAAACTCCTGCCAGAAAGATAAGCCAACTCAGAAACAGAGACTGGTGAGGCATAATGCTGCTCAACCACATGGCGGACATCTGTTCTTACAGGTTCGTGCAATTGAAGAATCTGAAGAAACATATTCCGGTTGCATTCTGCAACATCATAAAGCAATTCCATAATTTTAAGACGAAGCTGCCCGGGATGAACCACGGAATGATCAAAAAAATAGGGCTTCATTGAATGGGCGAAGGCTACCAAACACTCATTCATCGGGTAAGCGCCTGTTTTAATTTCGCCCTCAGGTTTTGAAACCTTTATCTCTGAAGTGGAAAGAAATGATTTCAAAAGATCATCTTTGATACTAAACATCAAGCTGTCGTAAATATGATCATTTTCGGTATTCCCAAATTTGTGATACTTGACAGCAGTAGCTTTTTTCAGCAATATCATATCGTTTTTGCCAACGGTATATTCCTGTTTTCCATACGTGAGAACCACTGTTCCTTCTAGAACGATTAGGAGCAAATGCTGTTCGAGATACATCGTACCTCTAACCTCCGTACTATGTATACACTGTTCAATCACGGAACATCCATCCAGGACTAAACTATTTTGAGGGGTATCAAGACCGATTAAAGAAGTGGGAACCTTTATCATTTTTTTCATGTATCATAATTTGTTGAAGTCGATCAATACCAATCAACGGGCACACTGAAACTGATAATCAGTATCACAGCTAAATGTTGAGGTGCAAAAATAATCAATTCTATTCCAGAGTGTTTTTCTAATTAGTCCAAATTTTTTACTTTTAAAGTTCAACTGTGCACTTCCCAAAATTCAGACCAGTTAAAAGTAGAATTCTAGACCGAGCGCAGCGAGGCTATTAGAAAAACTATTAATTTTAATTGGCAATATGAAAAGAATCAAGTTTACGGAATCCCAGATTGTAAAAGCAATCAAGGAACATGAGAACGGCAAAAACGTGCATGATCTCTGCAGAGAGTTAGGAATAAGCACTGCAGCCTTTTACAAATGGCGTCAAAGGTATGGCGGAATGGAAGTCAAAGAACTATCGAAATTAAAGGCGTTGGAAGAAGAAAATGCACGTTTAAAAAAAATGTATGCGAATCTCAGCCTCGTGCATGAAGTTTTCAAGGAGGCTGTAGAAAAAAAGCTTTAACGCCTGACGAGAAAAGGGATTTAGTGGATGAAATGGTAAAAAGGATCAGCCATCGTCAGGCCTGTAAATGCGTTGGATTAAACCGAAGCAAACATTATTATCAACATAAACGACGCGATGACAGTGAAGTAGTTGATGCGCTTTCACTTCTTGTTGAAAAGCACGTATCCATAGGCTTCTGGCAGTGTTACTACCGATTGCGTCGAAAAGGGCTTAAATGGAACCATAAAAAGATTTACAGGATTTATACCTCAATGAGGCTTAATATCCGCCGCAGGGCAAAGAAGAGGCTGCCAGAAAGAGTCAAAAAACCCTTATTTGTGCCAGAAACGGTAAATGAGGTATGGTCCATGGATTTTATGAGTGATGCGCTTTGGAATGGAAGGAAATTTAGGTTGTTGAACATAGCTGATGATTATAACAGAGAGATGCTTATTATGGAGATAGATTATTCACTTCCAGCATTGCGAGTTATAAGAGCCTTGGATGAGCTAAAACAATATAGGGAGCTTCCAAAAAAAATAAGAATGGATAATGGGCCGGAGTTCATCTCGCATAAGTTGGATGAATGGGCAAAGGAGAACAATGTTGAACTAGTTTTTATCCAGCCAGGAGAGCCAACACAGAACGCATATATTGAAAGATTGAATGGAAGCATCAGAAGAGAATTATTAAACGCCTACATATTTCACTCACTGGATGATGTAAGGGAGAAAGTGGAGGAATGGATGGTGGATTACAATTACCATCGACCACACCAGGCATTGAACTTCAAATCTCCGGTAGATTTATTACATGAAATTTGAGGACAAAATTATACTTTTGAATGGTCTGAAAAACAGGGGAGCTTACACAACAATCCTAACAACTGTTGTCTATTATAATACATACCTTAACCAAAAAGCTCAGCACTAAGACATGAAGATTCCAGTTATCCAATTGAAACCGGCCGTAAAACCATAAATTGGAAACGTGATTACGATTAAAAGTTTAACCGTAATCAACCAACTTTAAGAAGCTTACTGTCTTAGAGTTGAAATATTTAAAAAAAAACTGAAACAGGATAGAAAACTGTTAACAATATAACGCTGTACGATGTCAATATCAACGTACAGATAAAAAGCTTAGCCCTGTATAGTAAAAAAATACGTTAGCAACACGTTCTAATCATTAAGTCCATTATTATTCGAATGTGTGGATTCTGACACGCATCGATAAATATAACATTTACATTGTCCAAAATCACTTCTAAGCCACCCAATGAAAAGAAAACCAATCACGCCGTAACTTCAGCTTCCCGCAATCAAGGAGTGACAATGCTTACAAGAACGTGTTATAGTCCTGACCGTTACATCGCTCATGCTATTTCGTTGCTGGATAATTCGTCTGTTCTGCTGCACTGTAAGGTCGTTGTTTGTCATCTAAACTAATAAAAATCCTATCCATTATCAGTCCCGGATCAATCATATAGATCGATAACTTATGCTTCCCCGTTTTTAGTTTGGAAACGGTCACTGTTTTAATCGCATTATTACGCAAAACGTTTTCTTTCCATTCCTCGGTCCTGCCAATGGTTTTGGTGTTCAGAATCGTAATTGGCCCCTCATCAACTCTGATAGCATAGCGCATCTCATATTGGCTATTTAAGGGATGAGTAGGTATGGTGTATACATGAATTTTCGCATCGGCAGAAGTGTAGTTATAGAAGTTGTATTCTAGCGTAGGATTTTTTAGAATTTGGCTTTCTTCAGTTTCAGCCTTGGCAGTTAATGGAAATGCTTCTACCCATTGCCTATCTAAAACTGTTGCATCCAAGACGGCCCAATTTTTTATTGTTGAATTATTTTTAATTTTTTCAAAGCTAGAGGCATTAATTGCAATATGCCCATCAGATTCGATGAAACCTTTAAATGCACGTAATTCTTCAATTTCCTTTTTTTCAGCTGTTATTTCTATTTTGTATTCATCTTTTCCACCTGTAATTGTGATAAAACCAGCTACCCGCTCAGCAGTTACTTTTGACCAATCGACATCTACCCAGACACGCTTATCAGATCTAAATTTTTTACTTGAAAGACTCCCACCCGTTTCGCTTACCCTTATCCATGACGCCGATGGCTTTATTTGGTAAGAGAGGACTGTGTCGGCTGTCAGGTAGAGATCAATAAAATATTTTTTCTTAAAATAGCTGTTAAATGCAGGTAGTTTGTGCAGCTGACCGAGATCATTTCCTCCTTCTGCTCTGGCAACAAAAATGGAGTCAACTGCCCTTTTGTTTAGATTTATTTTAGGCTTCTGATAAACCGCCAAGTCCCTGGGACGCATTGACATCATCCATCTCCATTTTCCGCCTGCCAGTTCGTTATTAAAAAAATCAGTTTCCTTTAAAATCTCATAATAGCTTTTCGTGGCCAGATCAAGATAATTTTGAGCGGATTCCCTGCCCTGGAGTGAATACAAATAAGCTTTGTCACGATATATGAACTTTTTGTTGATATGCGACGCCCCTTTGACTGGGTATTCGACTAATTCGTAAAATGCATCTTGCAATGAGGAGCTAATGGCTGGCCTTAGTTTCTCCACCCGCATTTCTAATTGCTCGTATCGATCGATTCTCTTTTGCGCTTCATCTCCATAGCGATCGTGTATGTAATCGGTAAACTTTACTGAAGTATTAGGCTCTGTCTGACTCCAGCCCATAAATTCCGGTCTTCGCTCAAATGCCAGGTCATAATAATTACGTAAAATCAGTGAAATTTCCGCACCATTATTTTGTCCAAAAATTTTACCGGACCAATCCTGAAGATGTTTAGCAGTGTATCCTGAGGATTTGAAAGGCTCCATATTATAGGCCATATCCATAAAAAGTTGAATATTGTACTCCAGCGGCTTTATGTCTCCGACATTCAATACCCATATCTGCTTCGCCCCCATTTCATGGGCTTTCGTCATTTCCTCCCTGATCAAGGCCGGGTTTGTACTTGACAGCCATAGGTAATCGTGTGGCCTACCCCAATAAGATGCATGATAATAAACCCCAGACCCCCCCGTTCTCTTTCTTTCTTCAGGAGTTGCCAATCTTTGAATATACCCGTAATTATCGTCCGGCCAGTTCAAGGTAATATCGTCTGGAACTTTCAAGCCCGCTTCGTAGATATCAAGCACTTCTTTGTAAATAGACAGAGTTTGAGGCACCTTTTTTATGTCGGGATGAATATACTTGGTTAAAAGCGATCTTTGATCCAAAAATATTTGTTCAAGGAGCGGAATAGCCTCTTCATTGGTTTTAACTCCCTCCATCGCACCATCATGTATGCCACGCATACCCATCGTGTAAATCACATTGTTCTCTTTACTCTCCTTAACTCTGTCTTCCCAGTAGTTTAATACATTTGGTTTGTTGGTCTTATAATTGAAACGGCCCCACAATCTTGAATTCCATTCATCCACATTGTTTCTGAGCATAGGCTCAGCATGAGAAGAACTCACGACAATTTCGTAATCGGCAGCTACCTCTTTATTGCCCGGGTAAAAGTAAAATGCCTTAGTACTGGGGTGCATTGCAGGCCAGATCAGGTTTGCTTTCAGCCTGAGAAGCAGTTCGAATATTTGGGTATATGTTTTCGGGCCAATGTCCTTCGCACCAAAGGGTTCAAAATTTTTGGCCGCCCAAGGTTGCAGTCCCCAATCTTCATCGTTAAGAAATATGCCCCTAAACTTAACACTGGGCTCTTTAGAGGTAAAATTATCTAAATTTAAAATAAGCTCTTTTTTCTTGACAGGGTTAACATCAGCCCACCAATACCACGGCGATACGCCAATCTTTTCTGAAACACCAAAAACCCCATAAGCTGTCCCACGGATATCACTTCCCGCGATAATGAGCATATTGGTAATTTTCTCATTTCTTTTACCCGCCTTAATTTCATATCCAAAACTTTCCCACCTGTCAACAAGAGACCCTGAGAGCGACTTACTGCATGCTTTAATCAACGCTGACTGTATGGTACCAATTACAATAACATTTCCGCTAGCCTGACTAAGCTCGTTAAACACTTGTGGCAGATATCCTGTCACTCTTTGAATGTCCTTAGCCAGCAAATTTGCCACAATCGAATCCAGTTTCCGGTCATCTTTCGCATAAACAATCGAGACTTTAACGTCTGAGGTAACGAGTTTAAATTCGGTCCCATACAGTTTAATATTTGACATGGCACAAAATGCGATCATTATAATAATCTTAAGCATCTTTTTTAGGTTAATTTTGAATATCATTTTAAAGAAAATTGCATTAAAATTTAAACAGGATATATTAATCATTTAATTATAAGAGTTTTAAAAAGGCATTTTGATGAAAACGGGGAAATCCGCCCTGGATTTCTCATCCGGGACGAATTGTCCAAGCTATTTATTTAAGTAACTATATATCGCTATCAATATCCAGCATTTTGAGGATATCCCTCCGTGTCCCTGTCCAGCACCGATTGAGGAATTGGACGTAAATAATATTTTTCATTTACGGTAGTGCCATTTTCGGCATTTGTAAGCGGATTATGCAAGAAAGCTCGGTCCAAACGGTGCGTACGTTTGAGGTCTAACCATCTTTTGTACTCTCCAGCCTGTTCTCTGGCTCTTTCATCGAGGATGAAATCCAGCGTCACATTGCCGGCACCGATCGCTAGACTTTGGCCAGGCTTTGCAGAACGGGCACGTAAGAGATTGAGTTTATCTGCAGCTTTATCAAGCAGCCCTAACTTAAAATATGCTTCGGCGGCTATCAGATATGTTTCAGCCAGTCTGAAAATGATAATATCCTTTGTTGAGGCATGAAGGGTTTCCTGACTTCCGGGAAGTGCAGCGACAGGATCATAGAATTTATTGATCATTGGGAATTTCTCCTCATTATAAACGTATATCCATGGATATCGTATCACTTGCACTTGTGGGTTGGCAAGTTTCAATGTACCTTCCTGTGCAGTAGTAAATGGTTGATCCGGATAAGGGAAATAAAATCGGAGATCACCATTTCTTACCGCTCCCTGATCTCTTGTGGCCCTGTACTCACTCAAAAATGTAACATCATACCTTGAATCTTTTTGGGTGTCAAATAAAGTATACAAAAAAGGCGTGGGCACAAAATCAGATCTTCTTTTATTATAGAGAACTGCTGCCGATGCTTCATCAAAGCCTGTAGCTGCCTGCCAGATACGCCATCCAAACTGTATATTTTGTCCATGTCCGGCTCCCCCAGGTAGTGAGGTGTATTGAATAGAAAATATAATTTCTCTGCTGGCCTCATTAGCTGTTTTAAACACATCAGCAAATGAGGAAAGCAAATTATAATTGGGACCGTTGATCAGTTCATCGGCCAACTTTGCAGATTCAGTAAAATCTGCAGGACTTCCAAAAGATTTATACCCCCGTGTAAGATACAGAAGTGACAATAATTGTTTAACAGCTCCTTGAGTTACCCGACCCACTTCTGCCTTGGTTGGATCTGCTTCAAGGTTAGTTAAGGAATTATTCAGATCTGATAACATAAAAGTGTAAACATCTTCTTCATTACTTGGTACAAAGTGGGTAACTGGAGTCGTGAATTCTTCCTGTACAATCGGTACACGCCCAAAGTTCTCTACAAGTAAATAATAGTAGTAGGCCCTTATGAAACGCAGTTCAGCCACCCGCTTATTTTTTATATTCTCGGTTAATCCTGGAATAGCATTGGCCTTGTTGATCCCGGTATTGCACCGCTGTATGCCTGCATATATCCTTGTAAAAAAATCACGGACATCTATATTGTTCGAACCCAAGAGCTTGTATTCATTTAACTGCGTCCCGGGAACCAAATCCGCCCCGCCATTGAACAACTCTTTCGAACCCCTTGTCATGATATCCGTACCCCATTCAAATAGGCTGGGGTTAGTATTGTAAACCGTGCGGAGCGATTGGTAACAAGCATTTACCAAAGCCTCAAAACCAGCTGCATCAATATAGTAAGTCTCACCGGTAAGCCCACTTGGGTTTTCTTCGTCAAGGAATTTTTTACAGGAAACAGTTCCTGTAAAAAGGATTATGCAAATTGTATAAATTATTTTTTTCATGTTATTAACTTTAGAAACCAAGATTTAAACCGAAAATATAACTGGAGCTGCTCACAGCACCAGCGAAAACGTTATCTGCCGACCACTCAGGATCGTAGCCATTAAATTCACTGAATAAAAACGGGTTTGTTGCAGTGGCATAAATCCGAAGATTGTTTATTTTTAATTTATCCAACAAACGACTGGAAACCGTATAGCCTAAAGTGATGTTGCTTATCCTTACAAAATTTCCCGACTTGAAGAAAGAAAGGTAATTGAACCGGGTTTGCGCTGGTGTTCCTCCTGGTGCAGGGGTGGTTTGGGAAGGGGTTTGAGGTGTCCAATAATCCACCCGTGCCTGATTGAAGTACGCTGTATTCAAAGCTGTGAAAGTTTGGTGGAATTGGCTTCTGAACTGTTCCCCCTGACGGGTGTAGGCCATCACATATAGGTCTATGTTGCCATATTTAAATGAATTAGCGAGAGATCCGGTCCATGAAGGGACTCTTTTTCCTATGACCTGACGATCGTAGGCATCAGTAATAACACCATCAGGAACACCGTTTGGCCCAGAAATATCTTTTGCACGTACTGTACCGGGAATTTGACCAAATTTTGCCGCTTCGGCTGCCTGGTCTGCCTGCCAGATCCCATCAAACACATAATCGTAATTGACAACAGCGGGCTGCCCGATAAACCAAGCTGCTCCGATGTCGTCTTTTTTTCCATTTCCGGTTTCCAATATCGCGTTTTTATTTGCATCAAAAACGAAGTCACTTTTCCAAGTAAATTTACCTTTCTGTATATTTATCGTGCTTAAACCTATTTCAACACCGCGGTTCCTAATTTTACCTATATTATCTAAAACCGAACTGAATCCACCAGGTCCAGGTAAATTACGGTTGAGCAACAGATCGCTAATATTTCGATTATAAACATCCACAGTTCCAGAGATCCGGTTACTGAACAAACTGAAATCTAAACCCAAGTTCACTTCTCTGGTAGTTTCCCACGAGAGTCCCTTGTTAGCCAGTATCCCCGGCGCATAACCAGCCGCAAGCGTATTGCTGAAATAATAGGTACTCGAGCTCAGTGTTGACTGCGTTTGATAAGGCGCTACCCGGTCATTTCCGGATTCACCATAGGATAACCTGAATTTCAGATCATTTATTGCGGATATATTTTTTATGAATCCTTCCTCGGAAAGTCTCCACGCAAAGGCTGCAGAAGGAAAGAATGACCATTTATTACCAGGAGCGAGTATCGAAGACCCGTCCCATGTTCCAGATAATGTAACCAGATATTTATCGCGATAGCTATAGTTAATCCTTCCCCTAGCTGATGCCAAAGTTGTTTTTCTGAAGTTTGAATTTATTACAGGTGCACGCAGGGTACCATTAGGCAGAGTGTTTCTTGCTGAACCCAGGTTATACCACAATGAATTGAATGGTAAATTTATTCCATCGGCACTGTTGGTTTCTGTCCTATCCTTCTGGATACTTTGAATGGCAGTGGCAGTTATCTTATGCAAACCAAATGATCTCTCATAAGTGGCCTGATTGTCCAATATCCAAGTAACGGTTTCATTCGTGCCATTTTCTGCCCAGCTAACCGCCTGATTGTCGTTGGCATTTTTTGAAGGCATACCCCGGTACCAGCCATATCTTCCAAAGGTTGCACTTGGTGAGAAGCTCGATTTTATGGTTAGACTTTTTATTGGCTGAACCTGCACGTATAATTGTCCAAATGCTCTGAGCGATCTGTTTTCGCGGAGTTCATTTTCCTGATCCAAAGTCGGGTGAAAGATTCCCTGATTGTTAGCGACCGGCCTGTTTATCCGACTACCATTTGCATCAACTGCCGAGGCCACAGGATTTAAGCGATAGGCTGATCTTAGGGTTTCCTGACTTCCTTCGTTCCGCAAATTCTGACCAGCATAAAAGTTTATTCCGGCTTTCCATTTTTCATTGATCTGCCTGTCAATGCTTCCTCTGAGAGAATATCTTTTGAAATCTTCTGGAGCCACATTGCCTTGCTCACGTAAAAAACCTGCTCCAAATGAAAAACGCGTTTTTTCATCTCCACCGCTCACTGTTAAATTTTGGTTCATTTGCAAACCATTTTGCAAAAACATGGATGGCCAGTCCGTAAAATTTTGTGCGTCGATATTTTTCCATTCATCTGCGGTGAAAAATGCTGTGTTGCTTCGCTCTGTTGATCTGCCAGTGTTTTTAAATAGCTGCGTCATAAAGGCTACATATTCATTTCCGCTCATCATATCAGGTAGATTTGATGGCGTTCTTGCACCAAGATAAGAATCATATGACATCACAGTTTTGCCTGCCTTCCCACGTTTCGTAGTTACAATAACTACTCCTTTTGCACCTCTTGAACCGTAAATGGCAGTAGCTGATGCATCTTTCAGCACATCTATTTTATCTATATCTGCCGGGTTCAGGTCATTTAATCCGGAGGTTGTAGGAATCCCGTCGATTACATATAAAGGAGAGTTTGCACCCCCTAAAGAGCTTATACCCCTTACATTAATATCAAAACCACTTCCAGGCTTACCAACTCTTTTTGTTACCGTTACGCCTGCTATATTTCCTTGCAGCGCCCCGGTAGCATCAGGGGTAGCAGCTCTGGTAATTGTGCCGCTATTTACCGATGCGATGGATCCAGTAACATCTGCACGTCTTTGAGTTCCGTATCCTACCACCACAACTTCATTTAATTTTTGACTAGAGGGCTTTAATTTGATGTTTAACGATGTACGACCATCTACCTTTACTTCTTGTGAATCATAGGACACATAACTAAATATCAGTATTGCATCTTCAGCAACGATTATACTGAACATTCCCTGCGTATCAGAAGTCACTCCTCCAACTTTTCCTTTAACCTTTACGGTTGCACCTATGATGGGCTGATCGGTTTCATCAACAATTTTCCCTGTAACTCTTACATCGCGTTTGCCTTGAGCGACCCACAGCGCAAACCTCTTACTGGAAGATAATTGTTCTTTGCTGGAGAGAAGCCGAAAACGCTCTTGCTTTTCTATCTCCAATATTTCATTTGTAACTTTAACTGATTTCAACATCGGTGGTGCTGTAATTCGGGAATTTGCAGATGCGAGCAGTTGAAAGTTTATAACCAGTATCAGTGAAAACGTTAATTTCACGATGTGATTAGGCTTGCTGAGACCAAAAAAGATTGTAACACCTCGATAGTGTTTAAAAAAAATCATAATTTTACATTGTTAAAGGTTGATTGAAACAGACTCCCGTCCAAAGCAGTCTGCATTACTTTACTTAAGTTGTCTTCTTTTACATTCCGGGGATCTCAGGTCCCCGTTTTTGAAATATTCCTTTCCTGTTAGATAAATAATTGTTGTTTATTTCAATCGGCCAATTACTTTTTTATCGTCTACTTAAAACGAGAAGTTTTACCAACATGCGTTTTAGAATAATTCGGTATATAACTATTGACATACGGTCGTAATACGTTCATACCAGTACTCAAAGCATTATTAATCAGGACCAAAGGGCAATGCTCAAATCGCGATATTAGAAAGTAAATTTGGTTAGAAAAATAATCCAGAAGATTATCCCCATTACAAAAAAGCGCTAAATTCAGCACAAAGAATTGCCTATACAGACATTTTTTTTTACAATTTTACCTAAATTATCCAGCTAGATTAAGATCTAACCTCAATTGATACCCTGAACGAACCAATCTCTATGACTGCCTGGCATAAGGAATGTTCACAGGAGCAAAAAGGAAGTGAGTCATTGCATGAAATCAATACTTTTAAGAGATTTATTTAGCGAGCTGGGATTTGAACCACGCGAGTGATTCCTGATTGGTTTCCTCGAAACGCCAGTGTCCAGAAATAGGTGTAACAACAACAGTTTTGGTTGCGGATATCGAATTCACGACGGAAAAAACAGAAGTTGGCGGACAGGTATCATCGTTGTAGCCCCAAGAATAGAATCCTGGCACCTTGATGTGCTTAGCGAAATTGACGACATCATAGTAACTGATCGTTCGCAATCGCTCTGTTGTATTATTTCTGGCAAGGTTGCGATCACTAAGCAAGTGCGGCCATCCCCCTGCTCGACCATGCAGATATCCTGTTAGATCAGATAGGGCGGGATAAAACGAGGCCAGGCAAGTTACCCGGCTAGAAAGTGCCGCGGTGACGATAGATAATGCTCCGCCCTGGCTGCCACCGGTAACCAGTACATTTTTCTGGTCCCATTCCGGAAGACTACATAGAAAATCAACACTTCGAACGCAGCCCAGATAAACGCTTTTATAATAGTAATTGTCACGATCTTCCAGACCGATCTGAGGGTAGTTTCCAATTAACGAATTAATGTTGCGATAAGATTCGCTGTCGAGCATAGGAGAAACGCCATGAACCTCGATCGTCAGCGTAATGTAGCCCAACTCGGCATGTGCAGTATACGGTAGCGTGCTTTTGACGCCAGCGCCTGGAGGATTCAGCATTACCGGATACTTGCCTAAAGCCTTCGGCTTACATAGATAGCCATAGATCCGTTTTCCCTTTTTATAGTTCTGTAAGCTCACAAGGAAAACGTCCACGGTTCTGGTAGCGTACTGCGGAAGCGGCGTCACTACCGCATCCATCGGAATGGTGGCCGCCTCAGCCTTTGCATTTTCCCAGAAGGCGAGGAAATCATCGGGCATACCAACAGTGGGTTTAATCTTATCTGCCTCGTATCCTACCTTAATCATATCGCTATAGGTTTTCCCCTGATATTCTGTGCGCACAACCAATTGCCTGAATCCGGGCTTTTCGCAGGTTCCAATATCAATCTTGCATTGACCAGTTGCACAGATGAGCGTATCTTTCTTCTCCGCAGTTAGCATTTCTGGCCCGATTTCATAGCTGACCACAACATTTCTTATAGGTACACCGAAACGTAATACGGTTACCTGTATCGAAGCGTTTTGCCCGATTTTATAGTTCCAGTCTGCTGCGTCCGGCGTTAGTGTGAATTCGATAAATTTTAGTGGTGCTGCCGCATTTTGGGCAACGCTTCTGACCACCGATGTGAAAAGCAGAAAGCACAGGAGGTATGGTTGAAGGATCTTCATTTTTAGTTTTCAGGGTCTGTTTAAAAATTACTGAGATTAGTGAAAACTTGCTTAACTTTATCGCATGGCTTGAACAGCTCAGCGATGGAATTAAGAAGCTGTTTTTCATTGGTTACAACATGGCTATCTCTATTTTCTATTTAGATCTTAATGTAACCTCTGCGCTCTTAAGTCCTTTACCCTTAACCGTAAGTTTAATATCGCCGGGCGTTGTATTTGAATTTACCAGAATAACCAGTTTGCCGCTGAACAACTTCATGGTGGGCAGATGAAATTGTTCCATCGATGTGGCATCGCCATTACAGGCCGCTTTGAAATTCCCATTTCCGCTCACTTTAAATGCTAATTGATCGTTTGCTGTTGGACATGGATTTCCTTTTTCATCTACCACCGAAACGGTGATAAAGGAAATATCTCTGCCATCAGCATTAATTTCTTTCCTGTCCGGTTCAAGAATTAAACGCTTAGGCTCTCCCGCAGTTACCACGCTTTTCTCAGCAGATGGCTTCCCATTTTTATCATAAGCGACCACTTTGAGTGTACCTGGCTGGTATTTCACATCCATCCACATCAAGCGGTAGCGGCTTTGAGGTGATGAATCGTTCTTTTTTTGGATACCCATGCTTTTGCCGTTCACAAAAAGTTCAGCACTGTCAAAATTGGTATAAACAAAAACAGGTGTGACCTCACCCTCTCTTCCGCTCCAGTTCCAATGCGGTAAAATATGGAGCGTATTGTCTGCAGTATTCCATCTGCTACGGTATAGAAAGTAGCGATCCTTCGGTATTCCGGCAAGGTCTACCATTCCAAAATACGAACTTCGCGAAGGCAGTTTGTTATATGGGGTTGGCTCACCTAAATAATCAAAGCCCGTCCATACGAATTCACCGATCACCCAAGGCTTGGTATCCTGCAAGATAAAATCATCCTCGGGTAGATTTGACCAGCTGCAATACTCCATATCATATGAGGATGTCTGCTGATCCGGATAAGTTTTGTTTATTCCTTTTACAACAGGAAATTTGTAAACGCCTCTGGAACTTACTGTCGAAGCTGTTTCTGAACCTAAAATAAAACCCTGAGGGAATTGTTTGAACGCATCTTCATATAAATGAGTACGATAATTCAGACCCGGCACATCAAGTAACGAGCCAAATCCTGATGCCATTGTAGCCTTTACCTGGTCCATTCCAACCGTGACAGGTCGAGTTGGATCCTCCCTGTGGAAAATATCCTGAAGCCATTTGGCCCTTTTTGCACCTTCTGATCCGTTTTGATCTGGAACTTCGTTCCCTGAGCTCCACATCACAATACTTGGATGGTTGCGGGTTGCGTGAACCAGGTTTATGATATCTTTTTCCGCATCAGTTTTGAAAAATCTTGCATAACCATTTTTAACTTTTGGTTTCGCCCATTCATCAAAGGTTTCGGCAAGAAACATAAACCCCATTTCATCGCACAGGTCCAATTGTTCGAGCGAAGGCATATTGTGAGAACTCCTGATCGCATCGCACCCCAGATCTTTCAGAATTTTCAATTGCCGCCGTAAAGCGGCAATATTGATTGCAGAACCTAAGGGCCCCAGATCATGATGCAGACACACGCCTTTAAACTTTCTTACTTTTCCGTTCAGGCTAAATCCTGATTCCGATCTGAAACTTATTTCGCGAATACCAAATCTAGTAACTGTTTCATCTATTATTTTTCTGTCCCGGTATAAGCGAGTTACAGCCCTATATAAATAGGGTGTTTCGGGGCTCCATAGTTGTGGTTGAGATACAGGAATATTCTGTTCAAACTCATTTCCAAAGCTTGCTTGCGCAAAATCTCTGGAAACCGTATCTCCTTTTTGGTTGATGATGTAAGTCTGTAGTTGAAAATGATCACCTGAAACCTTTGTTTTGATATTCACTTTCGCTAAATCAAGTGAAACTTTGGATGTAGTGATATATGTTCCCCATTGATTAATGCTTTCGGAATTTTTAACGATGATGCTTACTTTTCGGTATAGTCCAGCACCCGGGTACCACCTGGTTGACTGACCAAGGTTATTCAAGTTCACGGCGAGTGTATTTTTCTCTCCGGGAAGGATCTGATTGGTAATATCAAAATAAAAGTAGTTGTACCCATAGTTCCACTCACCGACTTTTTTGCCGTTTACATAAACTTTTGGCTCGCTCATGGCTCCTTCAAAAAGCAGCAACACTTTTTTGCCTGCTTGATAATTGGGTAACTCAAAATGATTTCTATACCAACCTTCCCCAATGAATGGCAGTGCCCCCGTCCGCCCGGTTTTCTCAGTCGCCTGTTTTTCGCCATTTTGAACAATTGCCACCGTTTGTTTATCGGTATTCTTATCAAAAGGCCCATATATTGCCCAATCATGAGGAACGGTTACAGTTTGCCAATCTTTATCGTTAAACCCTGATTGATAAGCCCCATCGATGGTCCCTTTTGAGAATTTCCAACCTGTTGAAATTTCAGTAACCGACCGCTGTTGCGCAGACATGATACCCGTACAGAACAAGCAGGTAATAAATACACATAGTACTTTCATAATTATTTTAGTGGACTTTATTATAAGGTGGAGAGGAATTCTTTAATAACCTGTGTCGTACGCTCTAATTTGTCGTGATGCAGGTTATGGGCGGCACCTTCAATATGAACTAACCTTCCTTTACGCATCACGCGTGCCGCGTCTTCGTTTGCTTTACGAACCTCCGGAGTGGCATCAGCTTTCAGTATGATGGCTGGCACCTGGATTTTTGCAAGTGGATTTTCTGTGTTTGCCTGGCCTTGCGGCCTTGCCTGGATTCTGCCAACATAGTTGCCATGATATTGCCTTTTTGAAAGCGCCCAATATTGTACGTCAAGCTCCCCCCAGAGTGGATTTTGGCGACGACCGATAGCATATAAATCTGCGTAGCTGTAATTATTTTGTGCTACCAGTGCTTCTGGGCTTCCGCTCATACTCACGCTGAGCTTTTTATAACTTGTTGTATCAGAAGTAGCAGGTTTTGTTAATGGTGATGGTGTTGTCGAGGTATTGGTGCGTGCTCTCAAACCTGGATCAAGCATAATGATAGCCTTCGCCAACTGTGGGTAATCGGCTCCTAGGCGCATTACTGTCCCTGCGCCCATCGAATGCCCGATCAGAATAGGTTTCACAAATCTCATCTTTTCTGTAAATTCAACCAGGTCTCTGACCATGGCGTTACTGCTGTCTGCAAGCTTTGGCGGATCGCTAAGGCCGTGCCCACGGGCGTCAACCATATAAATATCGTAATCGCTTTGAAGCTTCTGGGTTAAAGTGGTCCAGCAAAGACCGTTATCGCTCACACCATGAGCCATTACAATTACTGGTTTCCCAGGATTCGGTATTGAATGATAATAGTGGATACGGATGCCATTAGCATATACAAAACCATCTGACCAGCCCTTTGGAATTCCAGGCCATTGTGCCCAAAGTGGACTTGTTGAAAAAAGCACCATGGTACATATCGCAGCCAAAGCACATAGTTTTAGTTTGTTCATTTGTATTTGGTTATCTAAGTTTATAATAATTGAATCGGGAGAAATATGAATTAAGAATCATCCGCTATTTTAGAAACTTCCTAAGGTGATTGACCCAAACATCATAACCTTTTTCGTTGAGATGGACCCCATCTTGGGAATATTCCGGCTTCATACGGTCTTCACTGTCTGCAAAAAGTTCATGTGTTTCTATCAATGTAAAAATTCTGTTTTTTTTATTTTCACGTAGAATTCGATTGACTTTACTGATATTGGCTATGAGGAAATCATTTTTGGTAGGAAATATTGTTTGAACATAGACCATAGTTTGGGGGCTATGCCGCTTAATATTGCTTGCAATTTTAAGAATGTTATTCGAGGTTCTTTCAGGAGTCAGATTCGGGTTAAACAAATCATTAATGCCAATTTCGATGAATACTTTTTCTGGTTTTATAAATATCACCTCGCCTAATCGGGCCAAAACGCCGTCGGTTACATCTCCGGCAATACCGCGATTTTTCAAGCTGCTGAGACCAAAACGCTTGCCCCATTCTCCACCTTGCTCGGTTATGCTGTTACCCAGAAAAACAATGTCATGCAACTGCAGCGGTTGTTCTTTGAAAACTTTTATCCGTTTTGGATAGTGTGTTCGGGTCCAGGCATTGTGCGTCAGGACGACAACTTCTGATGACGGATATACCTCCTCGGGAATTGCTGGAAGCATCGTCTGGTGTCTAAACCTGTTGGCACACGAAATTTGAAAATACATCAAAATAACGCAGATTAGACTTACTGGCTTTATCAAAGCTTTCATATTTTCTCTTATTTTATTTTCCTGATTAATATTTACTGCTGTTAATTTACCTTTAAAGCCATGCTCTTTATTAAGAACTCTTTTACTTGATACAAAGTGGATATTTCATACTTCCCTCCGGGAGCGTAATAGTACCAATGTGGCTGCCCTTCAAATAGCAAAGTCTTCGCATCGCCTCCTGCCTTTTTTATCGCCTCTCCAAAAGCTACGCTCTGGCGATAATGAATTGCAGAATCATTTGTTCCATGGATCAACAAAGTGTGTGGAGGATTTTTCCTAACATGATATAAGGCTGAATTAGCCTCTGCTGAGGGCTCTTCCTGTCCATAAGTATTTCCCTGACCAAATTTTCCATCACAGTCATTGACAAAATCGTAAATACCGTTCCAGCCAATGTAGTACTTGATGTCTGTATCTTCCTGGGCTACCAGAGCTGCCAGAGGTGCACCTGCAGATTCGCCCGAAATACCCAACCTGTTAATATCAAGATTAAATTCTTCAGCATGTTCTTTAACATACCGTACCGCATCTTCAACGTCGGCCTTTGCTTTTCTAAAGCTTCCTTCAGAACCTTTGCACCTGTATCCAACCCCTATTACAGCTACTCCTAGTTTATCGCAAAGATATTTTGAATAATAACCACCGGGGAGAGAACCCTCAGAGAAATTTGGTGTACCTCCTGACCAGCCGCCACCATGAAGAAATAACAAAACCGGATGCTTCTTCGTAACATCTGGAATACTCATAGTCATCGAAATGCGGTGATTTCCGATCATTTTTAATGTATCTATTTCGGTTATTTGCTGCCCATTTCTCTTCCCATTATCCATTATAAAACTAATAATGTCTTTTCCGTCTTCAATAAACTTCCCTTTTAGACTTTTAAATGTGTCAGGAATGGTTATGGAAATGAACATTCCTGGCATAAATGGCTTCGATGGATCGAAGATTACATCCCTATGATTTACCAATTTCCATGTTCCAGAAAGTGTTTTGTGATCAGCACCTCCTGGTTCGGCCATGGATCCACCGGATAGGATAACAATATGTCTCATTGTGGCCGGATCAATATCCTGGTTGAAAGTAAGCTGCAATGCCTTTTTATAATCTGCAACAACCCCAATATGTGAGCTGCTAACCAATACAAATTTATCAAGCGTATCTAACCGTCGATTACCAACACGACTACCGCTAATAGAAACGTTTTTCATGGGAACTTTAACGTCCAGTACTTTACTGGCAATCCCAGTGTTTCTTACTTCATAGCGTGTTTGCGGCAAAGTAGGCTGACATTGTGCTTTAAAACCAATGCAAACCGTGAGAGATATGGTAAAAAAAGTTAAAAAAGACCTCATCCTAAATTTTGTGTTTAAACATTAATCATGATTGCTCGAAATCGAACCTCATCGAATATCTAGGTCAAATAAACATTTTATTAGGAAGTCTTTTTTGCCCAATCAGTTATTTTTCTTTTCATTTTAAACTTTTTGTTTTCTTAATCGTAGCTTACTTATGCTTAACCCTTAATATACGCTAATTGTATCATAAAAAACCCTTATTACTAAAATATGATGATATATCGCTCCCGTTTAAAATTTTCCAATAGAAATCTAAATCCAATAAAACTCTATCAAAAATAGCATACCTATGGCATGCAAAAAATATAGTTTATTTGCATTTAGCTATACCATGCATTCGCTACCATTGCAATTCGTAATTACCTGAGCCGACTTTAAATACAATATACTTACGCCCGGATAGGGCATCTATCTCTATCCTTTCATATTTTATTCCTGATATATCTTCCGAAGCGGCGCCGTTTACCCAAATGCTTTTACCTTTTTCTTTTACAGTTCCGACATTTTGAAATGGGATATAAACACTTGCAATTGAGTTGACCGGTATGGTTATTTTATAGTTCACCTGATCGTTTTTTGTGCTCCATGAAGAGCGTATGAGTCCTCTAACTGTCCCTACAGAGGTTGTAATCCACCTTAGTCCAGCAGCAAACTGCGGTTTTAAAATTATCTCTTGAAAGCCTGGCTTTGCTAAGGAAATTCCCCCCAGAGATCTGTAGAACCATTCGAATACACCTCCGTACATGTCGTGGTTATGGCTTCGATTCTCAGGTAGGTTCCAATTTTCACCTAGTGTAGTGAAACCTTTTTTAACCATGCTCAGGTAACTTGGCATATTCTCTTGCATGATCATTTTCTGAACGAGGTCGGTCTGACCGGCATCTCCCAGTGCTCTCCACAAATACGTTGTAGCAATATCGCCAGTGGTACTGTGATATGCCAATACGGGTCCGAATTTTTGAGCTTTGTTAATATTTACCGAATCTCTGCTTTCTTCAGGTTGCCCTATGATCTTCACCAATGTTTCTGTAACTGCTTTCCTGTCTAAATCAGGAACGATACCAAAACTTAAGGGCATCGATAAATTAGCTTGAGTAGCGGGGTAATAAGTCTTTTTAGCTTGATCATAATATTTATTGTTGTAGGCTCTTCTTACACGCTCATATTCATCTTTAAAATAATCAACATCTTGTGTTTTAAGTAGCTTTGCTGCCTCATACATCACTTTAGTGTCTAACACATACACTGCTCCTTCCACATTAGGTATAGAAGCACCTGCGGGGGCCATCCAGTCTCCAAGGCCATAGCTTACTACGCCGTCCACAGTCTCTTTCTTTTTCAGGTAGGCCAAGTATTTCCTCATATGTGGCATCGTCTTTCGCAAAACACTGCTATCACCATAAATCTGGTAAAGTTGCCAAGGCAGCAAAATCATTGATGAGCCCCAGGCAGGTGCATCATCAAAAGCATTTAGTGCTGGGGTGTTTTCTGTCGACCAATAGTTTGGCGCAATACTTGGGCTCTGCCCAGTTATCCGCTGCGCACTTCTGACGTCGTCTGCGATCTTTGAATATAAATTATGAAGATCAAAATAATAAGATGAGCCGGGTAAAAGGGTTGGAATTACTTCTTGCCAACCCAGTCTCTCATAATTCGGTCCATCAGTATGAATACTGATCATATTACTTCTTAGCCCATTTAGAACCATCTTAAATATGTCATTATACCGTTGGTCTGATGTTTCAAACGAACCATTTTCCTCGGATGCGGTGTATACAAATTGGGCATTGACCTGGCCAACTACAGGCATTTTAGCTCGTTTGGAAACCGTTGACACATCTCGAAACTCAAGATATCTAAAACCTATACTGGAAAAGCTCAACCGCCATTTCTCCTTACCCTTTCCTTTCAATGTATAAAAGCAGCCAAAGGTTCGGCTGTTTCGCACACGCCCATTAGCAGTTGTATCTTCACCCGGAAATATTTTTACTACCATTCCACGAGTGCCTTGAAGCTCAACATCGAAAGTTCCGTTCATATTTTGGCCAAAGTCATAAACCAAAATTCCTGGAGCAGGGGAACTGATTTTTAGAGGTTTAAAAGTTTTTCGGGCGATTACCGGAGGCGAGTTCTGAGCAACCAGTTTGCCTTGAGGTGCATTCGCTATTACTGCATTGTCCCATTTCCTTTCGTCAAAGCCAGGTGAGTCCCAGCCTTGCTGATCCAGTCGAGCATCATAATGTTCTGTGGCGTCGAAGTTAGTTAACGTAAATGGGCTCTCATGGGCCTTCCAGGTAGAATCGGAAACGATATCAGTTGATGACCCATCCGCGAACTTTATATGGAGCTGCGCAATCATCACTAACGGACCAAAATCACGCATCTGTTTCCGTGCGAACAGACCATTACCTAACATAACGCCAAGGGCATTTTTGCCTTTTTTAAGTGTTGAAGTAAGGTCAAATGTTACATAATTAACCACTTTACTATACTCTGTCCAGGCCGGGTCTAAAACATGGTTGCCAATTTTAACGCCGTTAAGGTAACTATTGAATTGACCTAGTCCACTGATATATAAAAAGGCGCCAACGACTTTCTTACCCACTGTAAATTCTTTTCTGAACATAGGCAAAGGATTAATTTCTTTGCTTACAGCTTTTGAAAGACGAATCCATTTTGTGCATGGTGACCAGTCGCCCACACGCAGAAAGCCTGTTACAAAACTTACCGGTACGCTCCAGGGGGACACTTCATTTTTCTTATTCCATGTCCGTACTTTCCACCAGTATTTAGTAGTTGAAAGTAATGATCTGCCATTGTAAGAAATCCCAAACTGGGTATCTGACAATTGTTTTCCAGTATCCCAGACAACGGTACCTGTATTTTCAATATTAGCATCTCCAATGATCACCATGATCTGGTAAGCGGTTTGAAATTGTGCACGGTCCTTATCATTAATTATCCAGGCAAACCTTGGTCGAGCCTGATCAATTCCCAAAGCAGAAAAATTATCAATAATTTTAGTGTCGCTAGGCGCTTGTGCAGAGTTTGCTAATGCTCTGAAGGAAGACATACATATGGCAGAAATTCCTAGTAATAATACAAATGTAGGAGTGCTCAAAAAGTTAGGTTTGATCGTTAACATAGTTTATGGCTCAGTGGTAAACAGATGATCTTTATAGTTAATGCTATACAAAAGACGAAGAAATTTGAAGTAACGGTTTGCTTAAATCGGTATTTCTTTTTACGCTACCAACTTAATATGGGTATCAACTTTTGAATTGCTATATATCTGATAAATAGCATATGGATCGCAGATAAGTTCGTTGTTTGTAGAAAAAGCTATTTGTCAACTGATCAGAAAAGAAATTCTTTTACTCTAGCTTTGGCTTAAGGAAAACTTAAGGAAAGTCAAAGTTTAGCGAGATTCATTGAAATTTTAACATTTAACATTTTCCTCAAATGGTCTAAAGTAAAATATTCGAAACAATAAGTTTAAGAAAAACTTAAGAGATGATAAATAATAAACTATAATCAATTAATTATGAATGATTTAAAAACAAGTACATCAAGACTCATAATCTTTTAGTTGAACCATCCTATAATTCTGTACATTTTAGTTATTTGTTTATAAGATAGTTAATGATCTAATATTTCCAATATGTTTAATCTGTCAAACATATTGGAAAAGCATTCTTTAATTAATCGGTCTTGAATTGTTGCGACATAAAAAGAGATTTCATTTCTCTGGCAACCTTTTTCTGTTTTACTTTAGAATAAATCTGTGTAGTACGAATACTTGAATGCCCAAGCATATGTGATACGCTTTCAATAGAAATTCCTTTTTCCAGTGTAACCGTTGTCGCGAATGTATGCCTTGCATTATGAAATGTGAGCTTTTTCTCCACTCCAGCCTTATTAGCGATTATCTTTAAACTTCTGTTTGTGTATTGATTGGAAGGGCATGGAAAAATTGTACATTTATTTATAGATTGTGGACTATTTTTATACTTAGTGATTAACTCAAGAGCTAAAGGCAATACAAGTATGTGAAATCTCCGTTCTGTAGTATGAAAGGTCTTTTGTCTTTGCATCTCAAGCCATATTCCACCGTCGCTATCGGTTATGAGGTGCCTTGCAGAAAGAATATTGATTTCACTGTAAGCAAGTCCTGTGAAACAACTGAACACAAACATGTCTCTCACAACCATTTCGGATGGGTCTATGAGTTCAACATTTCTTATCAGCTCAAGTTCTGAATCACTAAGAACATCCCGATCCTTTTTAACAATGTTCCGCGTAAAAAGTAAGAACGGATCTTTAATTATCCATCCAAATTTAAGCGCAAGCCCCATAAGTTTTTGAAACCTTTCCATGTGCTTCATCACGGTGTTATTTGTACATATCCGTTGACCATTATCTGGTTTTTTAGTTCGAAGGTAGATACCAAAATCAGTTAGGAACTTAAAATCAATTTTTGCAAGTTGTATATCCTTTAGTTTTCTCTTATCTAGAAACTCTTTAAGAAAACGTTCGGTTGAATAATAGTTTTTAAGTGTCCCTGACGCTAGGAGTTTCCCAGGTTGCTCAAAATGATACTTGATGAGATCAGTTAGTGTTTTACCTTGATCTTCTCCGTTTACTTTTGATTTTATTTTCTCAGCAGTGATAAGTTCTTTTTGATACCTAAGTTCATCATATGCAGCGCCTATTTCATTTGTTAACTGTCGCATCCGATCACGGACTGCAATATTTTCCACCGTATTTCCCTTTAGTTTTTGAGCGCGTTGATCCCATTGAGATAGGTATACTGATTTTTTCGTGGCAAAATAAACCCCTACTCCGTCAACGGTAATTCTAACATACAAGGGGGCACTTCCAAATGCCTCTCTGTCGCTCCTAACATAGAAAAGAACGCTAAAACTGTGTCTAGATTTCATAAATTTTTCTCCTTAATAGTTACCAAATCGTTACCCAAAACAGCAAAAAATTGAAACGATCTGGTCGACTTTTAAATTTTGTCTAAATTGTTGTGAAAAAAAATCGGTTTTGTCGAGTACACAAGTATAGTGAGAAATGATTGGTAACGATTTGGTAACGAATATTATGATATACTTTGCCCCAAACTGACTCCAATAAAAAAACAAAAACCCCTAAATTCATCATTTAGAGGGTTTTTGATACAGAATTGTATCTGTGTTCGTCGGGATGGCAGGATTCGAACCTACGACCTCCTGCTCCCAAAGCAGGCGCGATACCGGGCTACGCTACATCCCGAACTTAGGTATCACCTTTTTTTAATCCTTTTTTAAAAGTGGATTGAACTTTTTGTCGGGATGGCAGGATTCGAACCTACGACCTCCTGCTCCCAAAGCAGGCGCGATACCGGGCTACGCTACATCCCGAACTTGGTATCTTCTTTTTATTTCCTTATTTCTAAGGGCTGCAAAGTAACAAATTTAAAACGACATATTCATCTTTTTTTTATTACTTTTTTTTTGAGCGGTGAGGGCGGGATTCGAACCCGCGGTACCGTTACCAGTACGACAGTTTAGCAAACTGTTCCTTTCGGCCTCTCAGGCACCTCACCTTTTCAACCCCTTCAACTTGTCCTACCGACCTTGTTTTGAGGTCTGCAAATATAGTAAAACAAGTTATTCTACAAAAGAAAATTACAAAACTTGTTGATAATCTATTCGCACATGATAGATACTCATCAGCATCGTCTTGAATATCAATTTGATAGTTTCAATATCTTTTAATGTTAAATCGCAGTTATCTAATTGATTTTGCTCCAATTTATAGTTAATTATCCTTTCTACGATGTCATTTATGTTCTGCGCATCTGGATTTTTCAGACTTCTTGAAGCTGCTTCGACAGAATCTGCCAACATTAACACCCCGGTTTCCTTACTAAATGGGATCGGTCCGGGGTAACGGAAAATATTTTCGTCGACAAATTTTTCCGGAGAATTTTTCAAAAAGGACTGATAAAAATAATCGACCCGTGTGTTTCCATGGTGTGTTCTAATGAAATCAATGATGGCTTCCGGAATTAAATTCTTGCGAAGGATTTCGATGCCTTTGTGTACGTGCTGAATAATAATCTGTGCACTTTGCTCATACGGTAATTTATCGTGCGGACTAACAGCCGTATTTTGATTCTCAATAAAATATTGCGGATTATCAACCTTACCTATATCATGGTAAAGTGCCCCTGCCCTCACCAATACAGAATTGCCACCAATTTTAAATATTGCCGCTTCAGCCAGGTTCGCCACCTGTAACGAGTGCTGAAAAGTACCTGGTGCTTTAAAAGCCAGTTCACGGAGGAGCTTATTATTGGTGTTTGTAAGTTCGATCAATGCCACATCGGATGTGATTCCGAAAATGCGTTCGAACAAGTAAATTAAAGGGTAAGCCAGCAAAGAAAGCAATACACTAAATACAAATGGAATAAAATTTGCCCATTCAATTTCCCTGAAAGAACCTTCACGCAGCAAGGCAATTCCTACAAACGACACGAAATACGCCAGCAGTATGAACAAAGCCGAAACCAGGAACCGCTCGCGTTTCACGAAGTTTTTAATACTGAAAATGGCCACCATACCGGCTGTAACCTGATAGAAAACAAATTCAAAACTGTTTGCCACGAAAAAACCTGCAATTAAAATTACCAGCAAGTGCAGATAAAGCGCCAGCCTGGTATCAAAAAGAATTCTAATGATAATTGGGACGACACAAAAAGGAATATAATATAAACTTGGAATTTCGATCTTAATCGCCCAGGTCAACGCCAGCAGCATCCCCGTAGTTACAATCAGAATTAAAGACAACTGACGGTTATCTGAAAAAATGTCTTTTCTAAACAGAAACAGGAAAGACATTAAAATGGTCAACATAAAACTAACCAAAATTACTTGCCCAAGGTAAACTAAAGCCCTGCTCCCAATGGTTTTTGTTTGTGCATCGTAAGTAGCTTTATAAGATTCCAGTTTCTGATAGATCTCATCATCGATCAAATCATTTTTAGATACAATCAACTCCCCTTTCTGCACCATCCCCTTGGTAGTGGAAATATTATCAACTGTATTTTGTTGAATAATCTGCGTTAAGCGTTCGTCAAAGATGATATTTGGTGTAATGTGATCTTCGGCAAGGTTGGCAACCAAATCATTCATCACCTGGTTTGGCGATTTAAAATTGGCCTTGAAGTGAAGTAAAGCGGTTTCGGCAGTAAATACGTCCTGGGTATTTTTTTGCTTCGCCACGTTATTTTCCATGATGGAGAAATCATAATTCTTACCATTGGTTTGCTGTTTGGCGTTTAAACCAATAATACCGCGCTGGTAAATGCTATTGAGTAAACGGTACGATTCGGCCTTGAACTTCAGTTTGTCCTTTTCATCCAGCTGCTTGGATTTCCACTTAATATCAAACTCGTTAGTAAAGGCCTCTAAAGAGTTGCTGGTGATCGCCGAATCATACTGATAAACAGGAAGCACATCTTTAAGGGCATTTTTCTTATCTGTATTTACCTGTGGATTGGTCTTTAAAATAGCGAAGCTAAATGGAGAGATCAAATCCTTATTCATCCATACCTTCCCTTTTTCAAACTCGTATCTAAACCGGGGCTGTTTGGGTAGGAACAATGTAATAACGAAAACCGTAAACACCATCATCACATATTTTAAGTTCGATGAATATTTGCGGTAAAGGATTTTGTGTGAATTTTTCTTGATTTTAGCCAAAACGATTAGATTATTGTATTGTCAAAAATAACATTTTTATCTAATATACATTTTACTGATTTTGTTTGCGATTACCAGATATTATAATTTACTTTATGATATCAAATTAATATCAATCATGTATCAGGAAAAAATTATTAGTCCGCCGTCTGGCTATTTAACGTTTGTAATTTCGCTACTATTACTAGCTGGTTCTATCATCTGTTTCATCAATGAATCATTTCTAATTGGCGGCATTGTGTTGGCTGTCGATCTCTTCTTGATCTTTCCTGGCTTTCTCATCATTAACCCTAACCAATCGATGGTATTAACCTTATTCGGGAAATACATAGGCACCGTAAAGGCTGATGGTTTTTTCTGGGTAAATCCACTCACCACCAAAAGAAGGCTTTCTTTAAAGGCCAATAACTTAAACGGACAACAACTAAAAGTGAATGACAAACTGGGTAATCCAATTGAAATTGCAGCAGTTGTGGTTTGGAAAGTGAACGAAACTGCGAAAGCTGTATTTTCTGTTGAAAATTACATGCAATACGTAAATATTCAAAGTGAAGCTGCAGTCAGGCATTTGGCCAATATCTTTCCTTATGATCATTCCGAAGGTGAAGAAACCAGTATCACACTCAAAGATGGTGCAGAACAGGTGAGCGAAATTTTGGAAAAAGAACTAAACGAACGCCTTTCCAGGGCAGGAATTGATGTATTGGAAGCACGAATCTCTCATTTGGCCTATGCACCTGAAATTGCAAGTGCCATGTTACAACGTCAGCAAGCCACCGCCGTAATTGCCGCCCGTAAACTCATTGTGGAAGGTGCAGTGGGAATGGTAGAAATGGCGCTAGAAAAGCTATCGCAAAAAGGAATTGTAGAATTGGACGAGGAACGTAAAGCGGCGATGGTAAGCAATTTACTGGTTGTATTGTGTGGCGACAGGCATGTACAACCTGTAGTAAATACCGGAACATTATACAATTAGTATGGAATTTGAGGAAAAGCAAAGCTTAAAAATCTGGTGGCTTTACCTCATTACTGGTGTGAGCATCATTCCGGGTTTAGCCATTGTTTTTCTGAGTAAGGATGGATTTAACTGGGAGGAGCTTAAAGATATTTATTTCGCACCACTCCTGGCATTACTCTCCCCTCTGCTGATTATTTATTTAATAGAAAAGAGTAAGTTAACCTTAAAAATAACTCAGAATGGAATAGCTTACCGCTATTTCCCGCTGCAATTTAAATATCGAATCTATCAGTGGGAAAATATAGAAAAAGCCTATTTCAGAACCTACGATGCATTTGCCGAATATGGTGGTTACGGCGTAAAGAGTCGGCTATGGTTCAAAGTTAATGACAAGGCTTATTTGTTAAATGATGGAAACACAGGACTGCAGTTCGAATTCAAGAATGGAAGTAAGTTACTCTTTAGTTCCAATGAAATTCAGGAAATGGAAGCGTTTCTCTTCAATTTGAAAACAAAATTTAATATACAGGCAATACAATAGAATGGCGGAGAAAGATAAAAAAGCTTTTGTATTAAGGATTAGTCCTGCTTTGTTAAAGGAAGTAGAAACATGGGCTGCCGATGAATTTAGAAGTACGAACGGCCAGATTGAGTTCTTGTTGAATCAGGCACTCAAATCAAGAAAGAAGAACAAGGGTAAAGAGGAATAATCTTCCATCTTTTTTGAATGTTGATGCCATCAACTTATTCTTTTAACAACTGCTTTGATACACTAAATTCACGTTAAAATGACGACGGATTCACCTCTCTAACCTCAAAAAATGCCTAACTTAGCGGTCTAACCAAAAGATTCATAAAAAATTAATTCATGAAAGAAGTTGTAATTGTATCAGCTGTGAGAACACCTATCGGAAGTTTCGGCGGCTCGCTTGCTCAATTTTCTGCTCCACAATTAGGTGGATTTGCGATTAAAGCCGCTATAGAAAAAGCCGGTTTGGCTCCAGAACAAATTCAGGAAGTATATATGGGAAATGTATTGTCGGCCAATTTAGGACAGGCACCAGCAACCCAGGCTGCAAAATTAGCGGGTTTACCAGATTTGCCAGCCACCACAATCAATAAAGTTTGCGCATCAGGAACCAAAGCGATCATGCTGGCCGCTCAAAGCATCGCCAATGGCGATCAGGATATTATTGTAGCAGGAGGCATGGAAAGCATGAGTAATGTGCCTTTCTACCTCGATAAAGCAAGAAATGGCTATCGCCTTGGGCATGGTCAAATAACTGACGGACTTGTTAAAGATGGCCTTTGGGATGTATATAATGATTACCACATGGGATCAGCCGCAGAGCTTTGCGCCAGCGAATGCCAGATTACCCGAGAGGAGCAAGATAATTTTGCCATTGAATCCTATAAAAGAGCACAGCATGCTCAGATCAATGGAAAATTTGCCGGCGAAATTATTGGTATTGAAGTGAAAGACAGAAAAGGCGAGGTTACTTTGGTAGATACAGATGACGAGCCTACTGCAGTGAAGTTTGATAAAATTCCAACGTTAAAACCGGTTTTCAAGAAAGATGGTACCATTACGGCTGCCAATGCTTCTACTTTAAATGATGGTGCAGCCGCGCTTGTATTGATGAGTGCAGATAAAGCAAATGAATTGGGGATCAAACCAGTTGCCAGAATTTTAGGCTTTGCAGATGCGCAACAGGCACCAGAATGGTTTACTACCACTCCATCTAAAGCCATTCCATTAGCTTTGAAAAAGGCCAGTATTGATATTAATGACGTTGATTACTTTGAAATTAACGAAGCATTTTCTGTCGTTTCTATTGCGAATAACCAAAAACTGAATTTAAAAGAAGAGCAGGTAAATGTAAACGGCGGTGCCGTTTCCCTTGGCCATCCACTTGGTGCATCAGGAGCGCGAATTGTAGTTACCTTACTCTCCGTGCTGGAGCAGAATAATGGCAAAATTGGCGTAGCCGGCATCTGTAATGGTGGGGGTGGGGCCAGCGCATTGGTGATTGAGAAAATCTAATAAATGAAAATTAAATATCATATCCTTTTTGCTTTTGTCTTGCTATGCCTCAACACTATGGCGCAACAAGGCAAGAGCAATCTAGACATTTTTCAGGATTCGTTGATCAAAATTTCTATGGCGACGGTGGTGGCCGAAACAGATGCTAAGAAAGCAGATCTTAACGGCCGTTTCGTTAAAAATCTGGTAGAAGCCTTAAAAACGCCTAACTCCTTTACCTACCCTTTCGATTCGCTTAAAAATGTTTCTGTAATTAAATCGCCTGATAAAGCCTTTCGTATTTTAAGCTGGTATGTACAGCAAGAAAATGGAACCTACCGGTATTTTGGTACCATCCAGATGAATACCGGCAACGGACCGTTAAAACTTTATCCCTTAATCGATCAAACTGATAACATCACCGATGCAAATGTCATTACCAATAACCAAAAGTGGTTTGGTGCAAGGTATTATGACATAGTTCCGGTAGCAAGTGGAAATCGCTCACCTTATTATATATTGCTGGGTTGGAAGGGAAACACGCTTAATACCACCAAAAAGGTAATTGAGATCCTTTCGTTCGATCGGGAACTGGTTAACTTCGGTTTACCGGTATTTGACGGCAAAGAGCTGAAGAATAAAAACCGCATTATTTTTGAGTACACCAAGTCGAATGCAATGACGTTAAGAGTGGATCAGAAAGCTGGTATGATTGTTTACGATCATCTTGCACCCTTCGACCCTGAAATGGTGGGCAAGTATGAATTTTATGGTTCTGATGGAACCTTCGATGGTTTTAAAATTATTGGCGGGCGATTGAAGTTACAGGAAGGCCTGGAACTTAACAACGACCCAAGTGCAACGGACGAGCAATATGCCGATCCAAAGAAGAATGTAAAACCGATTAGAAAATTCTAGAAACGGTAAATCTTAACATCTTCATTACCTTTCCACTAACTTAAAAATTTGTGAGTTTGCCCTTCGCTGACTATATTGCGCCTTGCAAACTAGCTTAAACAACACACAAATTCTGAATTCATAAACTAAAACCAATAAATGTTTTATGCAAACATCAATTGAAACCAAAGACGATTTCTTTAGCAGCAAAGTATTGGGTCATCCGGCAGGTTTATTCGTACTTTTCTTCACAGAAATGTGGGAAAGATTTTCGTACTATGGGATGCGGGCGTTGCTCGTTTTATTTCTAACTTCATCTATTTTTGGCGAAAACCCAGGTTGGGGCTGGCCTCGTGAACATGCCCTGGCCATTTACGGTTCTTATACATCTCTTGCTTACCTCACACCGATACTGGGTGGTTACATTGCCGATAGATTTATCGGTTATCGCTGGGCGATCATCCTCGGCGCGCTCTTAATGACGCTTGGTCACTTATCAATGGCGTTTGAATTCAATCCAATTTTCATGTACTTAGGTTTATGTCTGCTGGTAGTTGGAAACGGATTCTTCAAACCAAACATGACTTCTATTCTATCGCACATGTATAAAAAACATCCTGAAAAGAAAGATGGTGCTTACACTATTTTCTACATGGGTGTTAATTCTGGTGCCTTCCTGGGGATGCTTCTTTGTGGTTATATAGGCGAAAACCCGAACTGGGGATGGAGTTATGGCTTTGGCCTGGCAGGTATTTTTATGTTTGTAGGGATGCTTCAATTCTATTTTACTAAAAACATTTTCGGTACAATCGGTTTAAAACCAGAACAAAGCACAGCGGTGGCAGATCAGGATGAAGATCCGGCTGAAGCACAAAAAAATCCTTTTTCTATTTTCGATATTGTACTGATAGGCTTAATTTCTATTATCGGTTTAGTGTGGATTATCAATGATCCTGTATCAAAAATTACCGGTTCTACCATCTTCAACTTCACAGTGGGCTCACTCACCGGAGATAACCTGGCAATCATTACCGCATTGGGTCTTTTCATTTTTATCCTGGTTAAAAGGATTTCGCAATATGCACCTAAGCTTCGCGATAAAATGATTGTCGTAATTGTACTGGCCTTTATTACCATTTTCTTCTGGGCATCTTTCGAACAGGCAGGAGGTTCAATGACGATCTTCGCGAAAGATTATACTGCCAGATTATTGGAAGGCAATGCTAAAATTATCTTCAATGTGGCCAATACCTTAATTACAGTTGTACCATTGATTATCATTACTTATGTCTTATTCAGCTTATTCAGAAAAACATTTGGCAAATTCGCGCTTGGAAATCTTATCCTCGCTGCAGGTTTCTTAATCATTTGGGTATTGGTTATTTACATGTTAAAGAACCAGTATAGTGATGTTAAAGCCGAAGTGCCGGCAACCTGGTTTGGTGTACTCAATTCATTATTCATTATCTCTTGTGCACCAATTGTATCAAAGCTTTGGGAAAGTAAATTTAATCCATCTGCAACCATGAAAAATGGCTTGGGGATGATTCTCCTGGGAATTGGTTTTGCAGCTTTGGCTTATGGCTCCAGTTCGATTCCATCAGGTGCAAAAGTGGCGTCAGTAAGTATGATTTGGCTTATTTTAGCTTATTTCTTCCATACCATGGGCGAACTATTCATTTCTCCGGTAGGTTTATCATATGTCTCTAAGTTGGTTCCAGGCAGGATGATCGGAATCATGTTCGGAATCTGGTACCTTGCCATTGCCATTGGAAATAAAATCGCAGGTACTATGGGCGGAATGATCGATAAAATTACCGCACAGTATTCCATGTCGACATTCTTTTTAATCTTTACCTTAATCCCTGTGGGTCTGGGTATTTTTATCATGTTGCTCACACCGATTATCAAAAAATTAATGCACGGGGTTAAATAAAATGCAGATTATCACTGAAAAAACACCTTCTATAGAGACACTAGAAGCGATTCAAAATTTTGAAGGTAAATATCCTAAACAACTCTGGTATTTATCTCTGGTAGAAATGTGGGAACGCTTTTGTTTCTATGGTATGCGGGGCGTACTGGCATTCTTTATGGTTGATCAATTGGGTTTAACCGATCAAAAATCTAACCTCCAGTATGGCGCCATCCAGGCTTTTGTTTATGCCTTTACTTTTATTGGTGGCATCTTCGCAGATAAGGTTTTGGGCTTTAGAAAATCTCTTTTCTGGGGTGGCTCACTAATGATTGTAGGTAACCTGATTCTTGCCTTTTCACCACATGATTTATTTTATGTCGGCATTACCCTTTCCATCATCGGAACAGGCTTTTTCAAACCGAATATCTCGTCTATGGTGGGAGAACTTTACCATGAAAAAGACAATAGACGAGATGCGGGATATGGCTTGTTCTACGCCGGAATTAACGTTGGCGGCTTGCTTGGCGGTGCCATGTGTATTTACCTGGGCAAGTATGTTTCCTGGAATTTATGTTTCCTTTCTGCAGCGCTGGTAATGGCGTTCGGACTAGGTACTTTCATTTTTACTAAAAAATACCTGGGGCCAATTGGTAGTTCTCCGCTCCTGCATTTACAAAAATCAAAACGCACCATTTACGAAATAGTGGTTTATATCGGTTCGCTGTTATGTATCCCGTTAATTTTCATTATGGTGAGAAACACAGCCTACACTGATTACTTTATGTATACGCTAGGTATAGTTGCTTTGGTTTACTTCTTTTATGAAATGTTCAGTATTAAAGAAGTTAAAGCACGCTATAAATTGCTTGCTGCTTTCATTTTCATTCTTTGCTATTTCATTTTCATGGCAATTTCTGAACAAAGTGGTGGCTCGCTTTCACTTTTTGCGAAAGACAATTTAGATCATGGTTTGTTGTTTCTTTCCATAGATCCTAACGTAGTCAACAACAGTGTAAATTCATTTTTTGTGATTGTATTTAGTCCGCTGGTAGGCTTACTCTGGATTGGGATGTATAAGCGGAAAATAGAGCCAAATACCGTAGTAAAATTTGGCTTAGGCTTTGTATTGCTGGCCTTGAGTTTTTATACCTTTTATGCCACCAGGTTTTTTGCCAATGCACAAGGCATCAGTTCACTGAACATTTTCACACTGGCTTACCTGCTTCTTACCCTCGGTGAGTTATGCATCGGTCCTATCGGGATGTCGATTATCACTAAGTTATCTCCAAAGAGAATGTTTGGAATGATGATGGGCCTCTGGTTTTTATTCAGTGCTTTTGGACAACTGGCTGCCGGGAAATTAGGCGCAGAAATGTCGAATATCGAAAATGCATCGTTAATGGCGAAACTCACATCTTACACAGAAGGTTATAAATCTCTTGCCCTTTATTCTTTAATTGCCGGAGTATTCTTAATTGTATTCTCGCAATTGATTAAGAAGCTGATGCAGGAAGTGCGATAAATCATTTTTAATACATTTTAAACCGTATCGACAGTGTTGATACGGTTTTTTAAATTTATAATATTTACTTTCGCCCTCTAAAGCTGAAACCTTTTTCAGTTTAAGTGCCATTTATATAAAACGAACAAACGTGTCAGACAGTTTAGTTATCATTCCAACGTACAATGAAAAGGAGAATATTGAGCGGATTATCCGAAAAGTATTTTCATTAAACCAACCTTTCCATGTGCTGATCATTGATGATGGCTCCCCTGATGGCACAGCTGATATTGTAAAATCGTTGCAGGCAGAATATGAAGGTCACCTTTTTATTGCGGAGCGCGCTGGTAAACAAGGTTTAGGCACCGCTTATATCTATGGCTTTAATTGGGCGCTGCAGAAAGATTATCAGTTTATTTTTGAAATGGATGCAGATTTTTCTCATAACCCGGATGATCTTTCCCGCTTGCGCGAAGCTTGCATAAGTGGCGCTGACGTAGCCATTGGATCGAGGTATGTGAAGGGTGTAAACGTAGTGAATTGGCCAATGGGCAGGGTATTAATGTCATATTTTGCTTCGATGTATGTTCGTTTTATCACCAGGATTAACATTCAGGATGCAACTGCGGGTTTTAAATGCTACCGCCGAATTGTACTCGAAACCATTCCGCTAGAAAAAATCCGGTTCGTAGGTTATGCCTTTCAAATTGAAATGAAGTTTACGGCAATTAAATTTGGCTTTAACGTGGTTGAAGTTCCCATTATTTTCACCGACAGAACCGAAGGCACTTCAAAAATGAGCACCAGAATTTTCCGGGAAGCTTTTCTGGGTGTGATTCAAATGAAAGTGAGCAGCTGGTTTAGGGATTATAAGAGAAAGGGTTAGGAAAAGGTTAGGATGGGTTAGAAGTTGAGGATTTAGATATTAGATTCTACCTGCAAACAATCCTTCACGAAAAAATTTGCATTATAACCTTTTCGACTTTAGACTCCCGACTTTGAACTCTGGACTTTAGACTCCAGCTTCTCAGCTCAAAACTCCCAACTTCATTTTCAAAACTCAAAACTCCCCCCTAATCATCGCACCATAATCCTGTTGTTTTTCCATTGCGTTAATGGTCATGATTAGTCTTTTGGTACGTGTAGGTTCGGTTTTGGCCGAGTTAATCCATTTAATAAAATAGTTTTGATGCGATTTAGGTTGTTGAAGAAACCTAGCCAGAAGCGTTTCATCTTCGGCAAGACAGACTTCTAAATCGGCAGGCATCTCAATTTTAAAATCTTGATCCTCTTCCAGCCATAATGCTACATTCGCACCAGCTTCTTTTTTTATTTTTTTTCGCAAGGTAGCATTAATGGCAATGATAAAGTCGCCGGCTCCCATCGGCACGGTAGCTAAACCATCGATGGCCAAATCATCGATCTTTCCCTTTAGCCTAAAAGAAACCTTGCAATCGGGTTTAAGTTGATTTGCAATTTCCGCCGGAATAAAAACATATCTCCATCCGGTTTTCTCCCCCATTTGTCCGAATTTTTCTATTTCTGCTTTAAAATGTATCATAAGAGGAATGTTTTGTTATCTCAAGCTTTGCCTTTCCTTAGTTCGATTTCAGCGCTTAACTGCTCTTTTCAAATGCCAGTTTCCTGGAATGGCGATCAGCCGCTAAAGATAACTGAAATATCAAAAAGCATCGTTAATCTTATAATGTACACTTCTGCCTCCGCCGTAAGATGCCAGGATGCCGAGCTTTTCTAATTCCTGTAAATCGCGGGTAGCGGTTGCCTTGGAGGCCCTGGTAATGGAGATGTATTTTTTGGCTGTCATATCTCCTTGAAAGCCAGCTAACCCGGCACCAAACATTTTTTGTAAAACTTTAACCTGACGTTCATTAACTTTTTCTTTGACGAAATCAAACAGCTTGATTTTTTTTAAAGTAAAGTCGATCATTTGTTTAGCGTGTAACTGTGCATCAAGTGCGATATCTACAAAGTATTCCAGCCAGCCAGAAATTTCATTGCTTTTCTGTGCAATTTTGAGTGCCTGGTAATAAGCATCTTTATTGCGTTCAATGGTATTGGAAAGACTCAGCATAACCGGTCGCCCCAATGTTTGAGAAAGCACCTGTTCTGCGATAGCTCTTCCAATCCGACCGTTTCCATCTTCATACGGATGGATACTTTCGAAATATAAATGTGCAATTCCTGCCCTGATTACAGGATCTTTAATTTCTGCTTGCTGATTGGGTTTTGTAGTAATTAACCATTTAAAAAAGTGATCCATTTCCCTTTGAATCACAGCTGATGGTGGTGCTTCAAAATGGATTTTCTCCCTGCCCATTCCGCCGGAAACAATCTGCATGGCTTCATCACCTTTTCGCCATTCTGCAACATTGATGTATCGGCTTTCACCGAACAGCAATTTATGCCAGTGATGCAAGGTCTGTTCATCTAAATCCTGATTAAAAGTTTTCCTCACTTCTATCATTAAATCAGCAATACCAGACGCCCTTTTATCCTTTACAACTTCGATCGTTTTATTTATGCCAAGATTATTTTTTATAGACGACATCACGTCTTCCCTACTTAAGAATTCGCCTTCGATAGCAGATGTATTAATGGCTTCAAAAAGTATGAGTTCCAATGTAATTTGACTTTTGATTTCTTCAGGCAATGTATTAATTAGTGCATTAAATGCACCGGTTTCCTGCGCGAACTCATAAAGCTTAACTTCGACATTTGCGACTGAAAAAGTGAAATTTGGCCAGTCTGGCAACTCCCAATTATAACTCATGAGCCGAATATACGAATTAATCGGCTCATAAAAACCAATTTATTGAGCCGATTAGCAATGCTATTCGGCTCATCAGCTAATCTCCAGCGACTGGATTGATGTGAATATCCAACTTAGCAAACTTGATTACCTCTATGCTGGGGCAACCAAAATCTTCCACTATTTTACCTAGAATTAAATAGCAACCTTTACCTTTAAACGGATATACTGGTGTGGTGTTAGGAAAGTGAGTGGTATCAAAGAAATCTCCTTTAGCATCCAGAAATGTACCGAACCACATTTTGGTGTTTTTGATGGTTCGCACCGTTTTTTCGCACACATAGTTGCCCACTATGCGGACCGTTTTCCCAATGTTTTTATTTAAATCAGCAGCCATCACATCCCCGCGATAACTGGTTTTCAGAAAATCGAACATGTTAAAATTTAGCGGATAGCCTAATAGTTCCAACTCAACATATGCATCTTCGAGTGCAGAGTTTTCCAGCTCCGGTAAATGATAAGCCTTGCTTTCCAGATTGAACAATTCGGCTGACGCTACCCTTTTTTGCTTATGGCCAAGGTAATTGTAAATCTCCCAGAGCAATGTTTTCTTATCCTTTCCGGTAAATCTTAATGCACCTAGCCTGATCAACAAAATCGCTTGCTCCAATGTGATTTTTGTTCGCTTTACAAACTGCTCTAAATCTGTAAAGGGACCGTTCCTTTTGCGTTCGAGCAGTATTTGGGTAATAAATTTATGTTCTAACCCTTGTACACCAATAAAGCCGAGATAGGCTTCACTCCCATTGATATTTACTACTTCATCGCTGTTGTTAACGCAAGGCAAATTTACTTTCGCTCCTGTTTTCTGAAGTTCGTTAACATATACCCAGCGACTGTAAAAGCCACCATAGTTATTTAAAACGGCCACCATAAATTCTTTAGGAAAATAAGTTTTTAAGTACAAACTCTGGTAGCTTTCTACGGCAAATGAAGCGGAGTGCGCTTTGGAAAAACTATAACCAGCGAAGGAAGAAATCTGCCGCCAAACTTCTGTAATCAATTCTTCTGAATGTCCCTGAAGTTTTGCAGAGTGAAAAAACTTATTTACCAGCTCTTCAAAGGCAAGTTTCGACCGATACTTTCCACTCATGGCTTTTCGCAATACATCGGCATCTGCAAGGTCTAAGCCCGCAAAATAATGGCAAACTTTAATCACGTCTTCCTGATAAACCATTACGCCATAGGTCTCTTTAAGTTGTTCTTCCATTTCTTTGCAGAGGTAAACCACTTTCTCCGGCGCATGGTAGCGTTCTATAAACGACTTCATCATGCCCGAACTGGCTACGCCCGGCCGAATGATTGAACTTGCAGCAACCAATGTTAGATAATCTTCGCACCTCAACTTTTTTAACAGTTGCCGCATTGCGGGAGATTCAATGTAAAAACACCCAACAGGCTGGCCTTCTCTCAGGATTTCATTTAGTTTAGGGTCGTTTTTGAATGTCTTGAAATCGTGAATATCAACCTCCACATTTCGGTTTTCCCGGATGAGCTGAACGGCTTCGCGGATATGACCGATTCCCCGCTGGCTCAGCACATCGAACTTTTCATAGCCAATTGCTTCAGCCTCGTACATATCCCATTGTACGGTAACGAAACCTTTTGGTGGTAAATCCAGAGCAGTGTAATAGGTAATCGGTTCATCGGAAATCAAAATTCCCCCGGCGTGGATGGAACGCTGATTAGGCATATCCCTCATGTGCTGATGGACAAACACTAACTTTCTATAGGTGGCATTTTGCTGGTTCTCCAACTCTCTGGTTGGATCGGTAAAGCCATCTATTTCTTCTTTTGGCAAACCCAGCACTTTTCCAATTTCCCGGATAATTGCCTTATCTTTAAACGTGCTCATTGTACCCAAAAATGCCACGTGCCATTTAGGATATTTTTTGAAAATGTATCTTTGAATGGTCTCGCGCTCATCCCAGGCAAAATCGATATCAAAATCTGGCGGACTGGTACGTTTTTCGTGTAGAAACCGCTCAAAATACAAATCGAGATCTATCGGATCTACATCTGTAATGCGCAAACAATAGGCAACAATGCTGTTGGCTCCAGAGCCTCTGCCCACATGGTAAAACTTGCATCGCCCCATGGCATAACGAACAATATCAAAAGTGATTAAGAAATAAGCGCAGTAGTTTTTAAATTCAATGATTTTAAGCTCTTTCTCCATTCTGGCCCTGGCGATTGCGTTATCATTCCCATAACGATACACCAAGCCTTTATAGGCAATTCGCCTTAAAAGTACCCGATCAAATTCCTCACCTTCTTTAGTGTAGGCATAACGGTTTTTAGATTTTACCTGCGGTTCGAAATAAATACTCAGATCGCAGGCATCTATCAGCTGTTGCGTATTTTCAATGATAAAAGGAAACGCTTCAAACTTTGATTTAAGGGTTTCTTCAGAAATTAAAACCTCATCGACACTACACTTAGCGTCATCTGGCACCATACTTAGTAAAGTGTTCATTTCAATTGCCCTCAGGTATTCGTGCAGGCGATATGCTACCCGATTGCCCACCGTAACCGGATGCCAGATCACCAATTTTTCAGACTGCTGGAGCAATGGATGCTTATATAAAAGATTTAGCTGGCTGCTTTTGATACCCACAAACTCATTAGGTTTCAGTTTTTGGTCAAAGTTCTTGCTAAACGGATAAACAATAAAAGCGTTGTTGAACGATGGCGCAGCATTGGGCAGAAGCTCATCTCTGATATTGTGGATACTTAAAAACTCGTTAAGCTCCCTCATGCCTTCTTTGTTCTTTGCGATTCCGAAATATAAGAGCTGGCCTTCTTTACGAAACTCTATACCTGCAATCGGTTTCAACTGGTATGGAATATTACCTGCCTGCACTTCATCAGGCGCCTTGGCAATCCCTTGCTTTAAACATTCTCTGATAAATTCAATCGCCCCGCTAGAGTTATTAATATCAGTTAATACCATTTGGTGAATTCCTAGAGCACGTGCGTTTGAAACAATCGTTGGGATATCCATCGTTCCATATTTAAGGCTATAAGCGGAATGCACATTAAGAAACATTTTTTGGTCGTTTTTCGTGGATCGTTATTCGTTTTTCGTTGTTCGTTTATCGTTGTGGGCCACTTGCTGTCCGTTCGCTATTTCTATTTCTACTATCTATTTCCCATTTCCTGTTACCGTTGCTCGCGGATCGTTATTCGTTTTTCGTTTGTAGTTGCTCGTTTATCGTTGTTAGTTTGTGGGCTACCCATTGTCCGTTCGCAATTCCTGTTTTCTATTTCCCTCTGCCTATTTCCCATTTCCTATTCCCCATTTCCTATTTTCTATTTCCCAGTTCCCTCTTGCCCTCTTCCCGTTTCCCATTCCCCATTCCAACCCCTATCCATCCAGTTTCGTTGCTGTACCTAAGTCGGAGTTGATAAAGGTTCTGATTCGTGATTTTTTACGTTCTTCCACGGGTTCATTATCGTCTGGATGTAGTTTCTCTAAATGCTTTTCCCGGGGGTTGTATTTTATGATCTTTCCGTTTTCATCCCGTTCCGGGCGTTTGACAATACAAGCTTTCACTACGGATTCGATTCCATAGTGGTTTCTCACCTTATCCATGGCTTGATACAAATCGTATTCTTCTTCTGAAGTATGGTACAGGCCAATCTGCTCAAAGCCGCTGACCAGATGCGAAAGCCGAACACCGATCAGGCGCAAGAGCATCCTTTTCGAATACAACTTTTTAAACAAATCATGGGCTTTGTCGATCAGTAACGAGTCTAGCGCAGTATAAGGAATGCGGGCTTGTTGAGTTACCGTTTCGAAATTTGAATAGCGGATGGTTACCGTGATGCAGGCTGTTAATTTCTGCTGACTTCGCAGTTCGTAGGTTAAATTGGTGACCATTCCACTTAATATGGCCCTCATTTTTGAGATATCCATACTGTCGCTTTCGAAGGTGGTTTGTGTACCAATAGATTTCCTTTCCCGATAAGGGACAACCGGAGACAGATCGATTCCATTTGCTTTCTGCCAAATGCCTAAGCCATGCTGACCTAAAATTTTAAACATGAGCTCCTGCGGAATTTCGGCCAAGGTTTGTACTTTCCTTACGCCCATTTCGCTCAGTTTCTTGTGGGTAGCATCGCCAATTCCAGGTATTTTATGCACGGCCAACGGATTCAAAAAAGGACGAACACCCGGAAAGTCAATTTCCATCTCTCCATTTGGTTTACATTCATTGGTTACGATTTTCGAAACCGTTTTATTCACCGATAAACCAAATGAGATGGGTAAACCGGTTTCCTTAATAATCGTTTGCCTGAGTTCGGAGGCGAACTTCATACAACCAAAAAACTTATCCATTCCGGTCATGTCGATGTAATGCTCATCAATACTGGCTTTTTCAAACAAGGGCACACGTTCTGAAATGATCTCCGTAATTTCATGAGAGGCTTTTGAGTAATCGTCCATATTTCCCCTGACAAAAATTGCCTGCGGACAAAGTTGCTTAGCCATTCTTCCAGGCATTGCAGCATGTACGCCAAACTTTCTGGCCTCATAACTGCAGGAAGTTACCACACCCCGATCAGAATTGCCACCCACAATAACAGGCATTCCGAGGAGCTTGGGATTTTTTCTCAATTCTACAGATACAAAAAAAGCGTCCTGATCCATATGAATAATCTGTTTATCCTTGTCCATCATCCCGTTATCAGTTTAATTTCTATGTTTGTATTAAAATCAAAATTACTACTATTCTTAGCTTAAATAGAATTAATAAAATTTAATTACTAACAAAATACTAACATTTTTAGTTTTTTTTGTTAGCCAGATACGCGAAATTCTCAATCGCTAGCTGATGAGCAGAATAAAAACCGGCCACAGGGAAAGTTCAATTTCAGACAAGGTATAACCGGAAAGTCCAATCAAAAAAATGCGCTGACATTTCTGCACAGCGCATTTTAAAAAAAAATTAATTTACTACAATAGTAACCTCAAATTATTACTTATTGTTTAGTGATTTTAAATTCAGTTCGCCTATTGAGCTGGTGTTCGGCATCACTACAATCCACGCCATTGGCACATTTATTTAACAACTTCGTTTCGCCATATCCTTTTGCTTCAATTCGATTTTTATTGATCCCCCTTGAGATGATATACTTCACGGCTGCTGCTGCCCGCTTTTGCGATAGGCTTAAATTAAAAGCATCATTTCCACGACTATCAGTATGCGAACCGAGTTCAACCCAGATCGTTGGATTATCGTTCATGATTTTCACCAGCTTATCCAATTCTAACGCTGCATCTGCACGGATCTCCCATTTCTCAAAGTCGTAATAAATATTTTCTAACCTGATACCTGTATTCAATTCTATAGGTTCCATGTGTAAATCCTGAACGATAGACTGGGAAGTTATTAATCCAATGGTTGCGAGGTTTTCTACATCGGTGCGGTAGTTTGTTGCTTCTGCCGACACATTATATTCAGATTCTCTAGCCAGGCTAAACTGGTATTCACCATGATCATCGGTTTCTACTTTCGAACTTCCACCGTTTACTTTGGCTAAAGTAACCAAAGCCCCTGCTACCGGTTGATTGGTTTTCCGGTTATAAACGGTACCCGTTAATTTGAAAGCAAGAATGAGTTTCTGATCAAGCACATAGATATCATCGCTCCCCATCCCGTTAGAGCGGTTTGAAGACATGTAAGCTACACCGCCTTTTTCGTTTAAACTAAAAGCAAAATCATCCAGAGGTGAATTAAATGGATAACCTAAATTTTCTATCCGACCGATGCCTGCACCATCCCTCAAGGCACGAAAAACATCCAGTCCACCCATACCAATATGGCCATCGCTGGCAAAGTATAAGTTGTTATTGGCATCAAAAACAGGATTCCGTTCGTTGCCTGCGGTATTAATTTCTTCAAGATTGACGGGATTTCCCCACTCGCCAGCATCTGTTTTCAAACACACATAGATATCGGCCCCGCCTTTTCCGCCTGGTTTATTGGACGAAAAATAAAGGCTTGTTCCGTCTGTTGAAATAAAGGGATCGCCAACAGAGTAGTCATTGATGGCGTTATAGGTAAACGGAATTGGTGCTCCCCAAGTTCCATCGGCATTTTTAATGCTGCTGTAAATCGATACGTTAACGGTACTGGGTTTATTTTTCACCCGTTCTAAATCATCTGGCACATTCGTCATGGTAAAATACATGGTGTTGCCATCTGCCGTAAACGTGGCCGAACCCACATGGTAACTTGACCCAGTTTCAATCGGAAATAACTTCACGCTTTCTGCAAGACTGGGTTTGATGTAAAGTTTCAGGTAACCGTTTCCTGTCCAGCCATAAACCTTTTTATCGGGCATTTTGGTGCCGTCGATTTTAAAAAATGCTGATTTCTCTTTGGATTCCAGGCCGGTATCAAAACGATCTGAGGTAAAAACAACGCCGCCATTATAGTTCACAGCCCCCCAGTCTGATTGCGCGCTATTTAAATCTTTTTGGTTAACGAGTTCAATCTGCTTCGGATTTTTCATCCATTTTAGCGCAGAATCGCAAGAGGCCAGCCAAACATTCGCTTCTCTTTCTGAGATCTTTTTGCCCACTTCGATATATGCTTTATACTGCGCTTTTGCTTCTCGATATTTTGAATTGCTCTGAAGCGCTTTGGCATAACCTAGCAAATTTTCGGCAGGGCTGCCCGGCATTTTTACGGCGAGGCCAAACCAGCTTTCTGCCTGTTGAAAATTATTGGTTATGGCATAGGCATAACCCAGGCGACCAGCTGCATGTAAACTTTCTTTTTTCTTGTAGGCCTGCTCATACAATTCAATTGCCTTCGGATAATTGAACAGTTCAAATTGCTTATCTGCATCTTTCAGCACATATTGCGCATTTACGGAAGATGTGAAAACAAACAGGCAAAAGGCAGAAAAAAATATCCCTTGAAAAATTTTCATCATTATATATCTGGATAATTCCTTTAAGTAATTAATTAAAAAACTCTTGGTGTGGCTAATCTCACGTTAGGTTTGATGAAAGAATAAGAAATCGAAATCTCATGCGTTCCTCCACTATAACCTTGAAGCGGACCGATAGAAAAATCATATCCGTAACCAATTCTAATGCGTTCTGATGGGAAAATCTGCACCGCAGCAACGGCAGAGTTTCTTGGCGTTAAGTCTCTTTGAAGATAACTTTTATCGTACAATTTTACTGCGGTACGGTATGAGCCGCCTACCCACAGAATTTCTTTAATCATCAAAAAGGCATTTACGTCCAAACTTGTTGGTCCGCCACGATCATCTTTCAACAGGAAAGACGGCTTAATCTGAAAATTTTCAGTGAGCGGAATGAATGCGCCTGCCGTTAAATAATAGTGTGGTTTTGGCTGAGGGATAAAGGCATACCTATCAATATTGATATAAGTAGCAATTAAGTTATCTACCGACAAACCAGCATAATAGCGATCGTTAGCAAAATAAACGCCTGCCCTTGCATCTGGCACAATGGTACTTTGAACGCCAACCGGCTGAAAAGGTTCCGGGTTATTCGGATTCAACAGCGATCCGTCTATTCCAAGCTGTGCCATCCCCACTCCCAATCCTAAAGCTAACCGCGAACTTCCATCATCATTCATCCTGATCCGGTAGGCATAGTTACCATAAACACTGAGGTTAGTTTGTGCACCAAGTTTATCGCTGGTTACCTGAAGCGCAAGTCCAACATTTCCGTCGTTTGCCGTAGCGTCAACCGCCAGCGACATGCTGCGTGGTGCTCCGGTAATGCCTGTCCACTGACTTCTATAAAAGCTATGCACATTCAATACTTCTTTATAGCCAGCGTAAGCGGGATTAATATAAATTCCATTAAACATGTATTGGCTATACTGGGCATCTTGCTGGGCAGCAGAACGCTGAGACAACAATAGAACCGAACAACCTATTAACAATAATAATTTTTTCATCATCTTAATATCTTTAAGAGCAACCCTCTTTTTAATGAAGAGGGTTGCTCAAAATCCCTATCTAGTTTTTAAATGCTCTGATTAATGTAATGTAACCTTTGAATACTTCCACCTCATCAGTACCTGGTTTTTTAACACGAAGCAGGTAATAGTAGGTTCCTTCATTCAATCCTTCACCTGTCCAGTTGTTTTGGTATCCCTTTGAATGGAATACTTCGTTACCCCAACGGTTAATGATCTGCAATTCATTTGATTGATATTGATTTAATCCAATGATTTCAAAAGCATCATTTATACCATCGCCATTTGGCGTAAACAAGTTTGGAACTTTAATTCCGGTAAAGTTTGAGGTGATGATTACAGTAGCCACATTGGTGTAGAAGCCATTGGCATCTTTCACCCGGTAAGTAAATACATCCGAACCGGTAAACCCTGAGTTTGGTGTATAGGTTACGGTACCATCTGCATTCACTACAACTTTTCCGTTTTTAGGCTGACTCACAATTTCTACGCTCGACTTAACGAAGGTTGAACTTCCGGCATCATCGTTTAAGAGGATATTGATGGTTACAGGGGCATTCGCAACAGTTACACCTGCATCATCAACCGCTTTTGGCGACCTCGGGAAGCTGGTTACTGTTGGCGTATTGTTGCTTTCCTGCGTACCAGATACATCACTTACATTCGCGCCTGCTGCCGTTTTTGCATTTACAGTTGCGGTGTTGGTAACAGTACCAAGGTCTCTGTCTGCTTGTGTTAAGGTGTAGCTTTCCACATCTGTTATGCTTGCACCCGGAATTAAGCCACCTGCAACAGTGATCACTTTATTATTGACACCTAATTTCGCATCCGTTAAAGTGATTGTATTTAGCGTTAATGCTCCCGTATTTTTAATGGTGAACGTATAAGCAATGGTATTACCATTGAATACTGAAGTTTTAACCAAGGCAATCGAGCTACTAGCCGAAACATTTGTTACTGTAGGAGTATCGTTATTCTCCGCAGTACCTGATCTATCGGTAACCGTTACATTCGCAGGTGTTTGGCCGGTAATTGTTGCCGTATTGCTTACACTTCCCGCATCTTTATCTGCTTGTGATAACTGATAAACATAGCTATCTGTTACGGTTGCACCTGGCGCTAATGTTCCAGGAATTACCCTGTTTAAGCCAAGTTTCGGATCTACTAACGTGATGATGTGCAAGGTTACATTCCCTGTGTTTTTAACACTGAAATTATAGCTGATGCTGTTCCCGTCTGTGCTTAACGTTCCCGTTTTAACCAAGGTAATGGTTGAGGCCGGAGCAATGATCGTTACCGTTGCATCATCAACCGTAGGCGTTGCAGGATTATCAGATTTATCTTTGGCAACTACACTTCCATTAGGTGCCAGTGATGTTACACCAGCCTGATTGGTAAATGAACCATTATTCACCTCGGTCAAAGTTACAGTATGTCTCGCTGTTACGGTTACGCTTGCTCCCGGAGCTAAACTGGCAACACTTGCCGGAATAATTGAACCCACATCTGCACCAGCATCTGCCACTGCAACATTGTTTAAGGTCACGTTGCCGGTATTGGTGACAATGATGTTGTAGTTAATCACATCGCCAATTTTGCTCACTGCATTTGTTGCCTCTTTCGTTAGGCGTATGGCTGGTGCCGCTACCAGCGTTACTGTTACCGGGATGGTTACCGTGGTGTTGCCACCTTTGCCGTCGCTCACCGTGATGGTGAATGAATCGGTGCCAGAATATCCTGTAGCAGGCGTGTAGGTATAGGTACCATCATTCGCAATGGTTACCGTTCCATGTGCTGGGGCGGATGATAAGGTGAAAGTTAATTGATCTCCATCTACATCCGTTGCCGTAACTACACCGGTTTTTGGTGTATTCTGCACAGTTGTAATTGCTGGAGAATTAGCTACCGGAGCATCATTCACTGGCGTTACCGTGATGTTGATGGTTATTGTAGCCGTTCCACCTTTGCCATCGCTTACCGTAGCCGTGAAGCTGTCAGTACCGTTGTAATTAGCTGCCGGAGTATAAGTATAAGTTCCGCCTGTGTTAACCACCACTGTACCATGTGCAGGTTGGGTTACGGTATAAGTTAAGGCGTCGCCATCTGCATCTGTAGCCGTGATCGTTCCGTTTACCGCGGTATCTTCTGGAGTTGTAATTGCCGGAGCGCTTACCACAGGAGCCACATTGGTTGGGTTGATGGTGATGTTCACCGTTACGGTAACTAAGCCTCCTTTACCATCGCTCACTACTACCGTGAAACTGTCTGTTCCGCTATAGTTGTTGGCTGGGGTGTACGTGTAAGTGCCGTCAGGGTTCACCACTACTGTTCCGTTTGCATGTGCAGTACCCACTGTGTAAGTCAAAGGATCGCCATCTACGTCAGTTGCCGTAATTGATCCGCTTACCGGTGTGTTTTTATTGGTCACCACATTTGCAGGAGCCGTTACCACTGGTACATCATTCACTGGCGTTACAGTGATGTTGATGGTTATTGTAGTTGTTCCACCTTTGCCATCGCTCACCGTTGCCGTGAAGCTGTCTGCACCCTTGTAATTAGCTGCTGGAGTATAAGTATAAGTTCCGCCTGGGTTAACTACTACTGTACCATGTGCAGGTTGGGTTACGGTATAAGTTAAGGCATCGCCATCCGCATCTGTAGCCGTGATCGTTCCGTTTACCGCGATATCTTCTGGAGTTGTAATTGCCGGAGCGCTTACCACAGGAGCCACATTGGTTGGGTTGATGGTAATGTTTACCGTTACGGTAACTAAGCCACCTTTACCATCGCTTACTACTACCGTGAAACTGTCTGTTCCGCTATAATTGTTTGCAGGCGTGTAAGTGTAAGTGCCGTCAGGGTTCACCACTACTGTTCCGTTTGCAGGTGCGGTACCCACGGTGTAAGTCAAAGGATCGCCATCTACGTCAGTTGCCGTAATTAATCCGCTTACCGGTGTGTTTTTATTGGTCACCACATTTGCAGGAGCCGTTACCACTGGCACATCATTCACTGACGTTACACTGATGTTGATGGTTATTGTAGTTGTGCCACCTTTGCCATCGCTTACCGTTGCCGTGAAGCTGTCTGCACCGTTGTAATTAGCTGCCGGAGTATAAGTATAAGTTCCGCCTGGGTTAACCACCACTGCACCATGTGCTGGCGGAGTAGTTACGGTATAAGTTAAGGCGTCGCCATCTGCATCTGTAGCCGTGATCGTTCCGCTTACCGCGGTATCTTCTGGAGTTGTAATTGCCGGAGCGCTTACCACAGGAGCCACATTGGTTGGGTTGATGGTGATGTTCACCGTTACCGTAACTAAGCCACCTTTACCATCGCTCACTACTACTGTGAAACTGTCTGTTCCGCTATAGTTGTTTGCTGGTGTGTAAGTGTAAGTGCCGTCAGGGTTAACCACTACTGTTCCGTTTGCAGGTGCAGTACCCACTGTGTAAGTTAACGGATCGCCATCTACATCAGTTGCCGTAATTGATCCGCTTACCGGTGTGTTTTTATTGGTCACCACATTTGCAGGAGCCGTTACCACCGGCACATCATTCAATGGCGTTACCGTGATATTGATGGTTATCGTAGTTGTTCCACCTTTGCCATCGCTTACCGTTGCCGTGAAGCTGTCTGCACCATTGTAATTAGCTGCCGGAGTATAAGTATAAGTTCCGTCAGGATTAACTACTACTGTACCATGTGCAGGTTGGGTTACGGTATAAGTTAAGGCATCGCCATCTGCATCTGTAGCCGTGATCGTTCCGTTTACCGCGGTATCTTCTGGAGTTGTAATTGCCGGAGCGCTTACCACAGGAGCCACATTGGTTGGATTGATGGTGATGTTCACCGTTACGGTAACTAAGCCACCTTTACCATCGCTCACTACTACCGTGAAACTGTCTGTTCCGCTATAGTTGTTTGCTGGTGTGTAAGTGTAAGTGCCGTCAGGGTTAACCACTACTGTTCCGTTTGCAGGTGCAGTACCCACTGTGTAAGTTAACGGATCGCCATCTACATCAGTTGCGGTAATTGATCCGCTTACCGGTGTGTTTTTATTGGTTACCACATTTGCAGGAGCCGTTACCACTGGTACATCATTCACTGGCGTTACCGTGATGTTGATGGTTATTGTGGTTGTTCCACCTTTGCCATCGCTCACTGTTGCCGTGAAGCTGTCTGCACCATTGTAATTAGCTGCCGGAGTATAAGTATAAGTTCCGCCTGGGTTAACCACCACTGCACCGTGTGCAGGTTGGGTTACGGTATAAGTTAAGGCGTCGCCATCTGCATCTGTAGCCGTGATCGTTCCGTTTACCGCGGTATCTTCTGAAGTTGTAATTGCCGGAGCGCTTACCACAGGAGCCACATTGGTTGGGTTGATGGTAATGTTTACCGTTACGGTAACTAAGCCACCTTTACCATCACTCACTACTACTGTGAAACTGTCTGTTCCGCTATAATTGTTTGCTGGGGTGTACGTGTAAGTGCCGTCAGGGTTCACCACTACTGTTCCGTTCGCAGGTGCAGTACCCACGGTGTAAGTCAAAGGATCGCCATCTACATCAGTTGCAGTAATTGATCCGCTTACTGGTGTATTTTTATTGGTCACCACATTTGCAGGAGCCGTTACCACTGGTACATCGTTCACTGACGTTACCGTGATATTGATGGTTATCGTGGTTGTGCCACCTTTGCCGTCGCTCACTGTTGCCGTGAAGCTGTCTGCACCGTTGTAATTAGCTGCCGGAGTATAAGTATAAGTTCCGTCAGGGTTAACCACCACTGCGCCATGTGCAGGTTGGGTTACGGTATAAGTCAAGGCGTCGCCATCTGCATCTGTAGCCGTGATCGTTCCGTTTACCGCGGTATCTTCTGGAGTTGTAATTGCCGGAGCACTTACCACAGGAGCCACATTGGTTGGGTTGATGGTAATGTTTACCGTTACGGTAACTAAGCCACCTTTACCATCGCTCACTACTACTGTGAAACTGTCTGTTCCGCTATAATTGTTGGCTGGCGTGTAAGTGTAAGTGCCGTCAGGGTTCACCACTACTGTTCCGTTTGCCGGTGCAGTACCCACTGTGTAAGTTAAAGGATCACCATCTACATCAGTTGCAGTAATTGATCCGCTTACCGGTGTGTTTTTATTGGTCACCACATTTGCAGGAGTTGCCGCTATTGGTGCGTCGTTCACCGGGTTAATCAATACAGGAATTGTTACGGTGGTTGTTCCACCTTTACCATCGCTCACTGTTACCACAAAGCTGTCTGTTCCATTGTAATTAGCGTCTGGCGTATAAGTAAACGTCCCATCTGTATTAACCACCACTGCACCATGTATTGGCGGAGTAGTTACGGTGAAGACTAATGAATTACCATCCTGATCGGTTGCGGTGATTGCACCATTTACCAGGGTATCTTCATCTCCAGTAACCCCTGGAGCAGACGCTACAGGTGGGTGGTTATCGCGGATATTAACCGTTGCTGGCGTGGTGTTAGCGGTAACCAGCGTATTGTCTGTAGCCGCAGCCATAGTCAATATAACTGTTTCGTTTCCTTCGTTCAGGTTATCATCCAATACCGGTACAGCTAAAGTTACTGATGTTGCGCCGGCCGGGATGGTTACTGATGTACCAATTGAAGTGTAGTCTGATCCACTGGTAGCTGTTCCAGAGACAGCAAAATTAATTTTTGTATCTGTTGTTGAAACCTGGCTAATCGTAAAAGTAAATTGGCCTGCTGTTGATGGCTCGGCACCATCTGCAGTTGCACTAACGGTCACCGTTGCAGTTGTTCCATCAATAATGTTAATGGTTGCTGGTGCGTTATTTAGTGCTACAAATGGGTTGCTCGTCGTAGTAAGTGTCGCTACCACGGTTTCATTTCCTTCTACCAATACATCTGATAACACAGGAATGGTTACCGTTGCAGCAGTTTCTCCCGCAGGAATAGTAACTGTTTTCACAACAGCAGCATAGTCGGTTCCTTCTATCGCCGCTCCACTCAAGGTATACGTAATTACAGTGTTACTGGCCGATGGTTTACTGATCACAATGGTAAATGTTCCACTGATGTTTCCGTTTTCATTGCCATCATTTCCGGCTGTAATTGTTGCGATAGATGAATCGTTATCAATGATAGTCGTTGTTGCAGTTGCTGTTCCAATGGTAACCAAATTACCGGTTACGCTATTGATCATTGCGCGGAAGGTTTCATTCGATTCAATCACATTATCATCATTCACCGGAACGGTAAAAGTTAACGTAGCTCCCGCTGCAGATCCTGCCGGGAATGTTAACGTACCACTGGTTGAGGTATAATCCAGACCAGATAATGCCATCCCATCGGCAGTGCCATAAGCAACCGTAAATGCGTTCTGAACAGCATTACTTAATGTAATGGTGAATGTTGCGGTTCCACTATCTTCGTTAACTGTAGCCGCTGTTGAGATACTCACCGTAGCCGCATCTTTGTCTGCAATGTTAATGCTTGCAGAAACGTTACTGGTAGTGATTGATGGGTTGCTTGCGCTTACAAGAGTAGCAATCACAGTTTCTGTACCTTCAGCAATTCCATCAATTAATACCGGGATGTTAATCACTGCAGAAAGCTGACCAGCCGGAATGGTAACCGTTTTAGTTACAACGGTTGTATAATCAGATCCTTCAGTTGCTGTACCACCTAATGTATAGATGATTTGCGTATCTGTTGATGATGGATTATTTAAACTCACCGTAAATGTGCCGTTTGAAGGGCCGTTTTCATTACCATTTGTTCCTGCTAAAATGGTTGCAATAGAGGAGCCATTATCTGTAATATTTACTGTGGCAGGTGTTGTACTTGTTGTAATTTCAGGATTGTTAGTGACTGGATTCAAGGTTAGGATAACAGTCTCTGTCCCTTCAACCAGGTTATCACTTAATACCGGAACGGTTAGCGTGATTGTTTTTTGTCCTGCCGGGATCGTTACGGTATTTCCAATCGAGGTATAATCTGTCCCACTGGTAGCTGAACCACTTACCGAGTAAGTAATTATGGTAGCTGTTGTAGATACATTACTCAAAGTAAACGTAAACTGCCCCGAAGTTACCGGCTCAGCACCATCTGCAGTTGCGGTTACCGTTACCAGTGCATTGGTATTATTTAAAATATTGATAGTTGCTGGCGTATTATTCACCGTAACCAACGGACTGCTGGACGCGGTTAATGTAGCCACAACAGTTTCTGTTGCTTCAATTAATGCATCCGTTAATACTGGAATAGTAATCGTTCCGGTGGTTTGTCCCGCTGGAATGGTGATTGTTTTTGAAGCAATGTTGGTGAAATCACTTCCTTCTGTGGCAGATCCTGCTAAAGCATAAGTAAGCTGCGTATCAGTTGCTGAAGGATTACTTAAAGTTACCGTAAAGCTACCACTCACAGGACCAGCCTCATTACCGTTTGCATTTGAAGTGATGGTTGCCGTAGCGGTATCATCATCCAAAATAGTTACCGTTGCCCGGCCGTTGCCGATCGTTACCAAACCTCCTGTAACTCTGGTTAAAATTCCATCAAATACTTCGGTAGGTTCTGCGATGTTATCATTAATTAACGGAACCGTGAACGTTAAGTTTGCACCAGCCGTAGATCCGGCAGGGAACGTTAAGGTCCCGGTAGTGGCCACAAAGTCTGAACCTGCAGTAGCCGTTCCGCTTGCAGTAGCATAGTCTACATTGAAGGCATCCTGTACCGCACCACTTAAAGTAACCGTGAAAGTTACTGTACCTGCAGATTCATTTACGGTTGCTTGTGAGATCGAGATACTCGCCGTTACACTATTGTTATCGGTAATATTGATTGTTGCCGGTGCATTATTCACCGTTACAAATGAACTGTTTGTACCACTTAGCGTAGTAATTACCGTTTCATTTCCTTCTACAATTAGATCTGTTACCACCGGAATTTCAAAGGTAGCTGTAGTTTGGCCTGCCAAAATGGTAACTGTTTTGGTGATGGCATTGTAATCGCTACCTTCTGTTGCAGTTCCGCTAAGCGCAAAGGTAATTTGTGTATCGGTTGATGATGGATTACTTAAATTTACTGTAAACGTTCCACTAACCGGTCCGTTTTCATTCCCGTTCGTGCCAGCAATAACTGTGGCTACAGCTGTATCATTATCGGTAATATTAACCGTTGCGGTCGATGTTGCTATAGTTACTACATTTCCGGTTACACCGCTAATTGTGGCGGTAAACGTTTCGGCAGTTTCCACCAAATTATCATCGGTAATTGGCACAGTGAATGTTAACGTTGTACCCGCTGCTGCACCTGCCGGGAAGTTTAAGGTGCCGTTAGTGGCAGTATAATCTAAACCTGCAATGGCAGATCCATTTGTAGTTGCGTAATTAACACTGAAAGCATTTTGTACGCCTTTGTTTAAGGTTACCGTGAAACTTGCTGATCCAGCGCCCTCATTAACTATCGGTGTGGTAGAAATGCTTACTGTTGCATCATCTTCATCAACAACACTAATGCTTGCAGGCGTATTACTTACTGTTATAGCAGGATTACTCGAACTTGTAAGCGTTGCTATTACAGTTTCTATGCCTTCTGCTAAATCATCTGCCAGTATTGGAATGATAATGGTTGCTGAAGTCTGACCCGCAGGGATGATGACTGTTTTGCTAATTGCACCATAATCACCGCTCTCATCTGCTGTTCCGCTTAAGGTGAATGTTAATGTTGTTGGTGTAGCAGATGGGTTACTTAATAAAATATTAAATACACCACTTACTAATCCATTTTCATTTCCATTGGTTGCAGCCGTAATGGTCGCTATCGCGGTATCATTATCAGCAATCGTTACATTAGCCGGACTTGCACCTATGGCTACATCAGCACCCACAACATTGCTTAATCCAACGCCAAATGTTTCCGCGTTTTCCACAATGTTATCTTCCAAAACTGGAATCGCCACTGTTAGAACGGTACCAGCCGGTGAATTCGCAGGGAAAGTCAATGTTCCGCTGGTTGCAGTATAATCTAATCCCGAAAGGGCAGTACCATTTGCTGTGGCATAATCAACAGTGAAACTATTTTGAACAGCAATACTTAAGGTTACTGAAAGGGTAACTGAATTTATAGATTCTGGTACGCTCGCTGCGCTGATCGAGATGCTTACACTTGCCGTGTTGGCATCAAGAATATTAATGCTTGCAGATGTTCCGTTAACGGTAACGGCCTGGTTATTTGATGCACTTAAAGTAGCAACAACAGTTTCTATGCTTTCAGCAACCGCATCAACAATTACCGGAATGGTAATGGTACCTGTAGTTTGACCAGCAGGAATAGTAATTGTTTTCGTTGTGATGGCAGTATAGTCTGTGCCTTCGCTTGCGGTACCACTTAAAGTATAAGTGATTTGCGTATCGGTTGATGAAGCATTACTTAAAGTAACGTTAAACACGCCGTCTGTAGGTCCGGTTTCATTTCCGTTAGTTCCGGCAGTAATGGTTGCGACTGCTGTATCATTATCATTTATCGTAACTGCCGCTGTTGGTGCAGCAATGGTAACTGTTGCGCCTTTAACATTGCTTAGTGTTGCTGTAAAGCTTTCAGGCGTTTCAACTAATTGATCATCAATCACCGGAACAGTAAAAGTTAACGTTGTTCCCGCAGCTGAATTGGCTGGGAATGTCAATGTTCCTGTTCTTGTGGTATAATCTAAACCAGCTGTAGCTGTTCCGTTAGCAGTAGCATAATCTACACTAAACGAATTCTGAACGGCAGCGCTTAAGGTCACGGTGAATGTTGCAATGCCAGCATTTTCATTAATTACAGGTGCAGTAGCAATACTCAAAGTTGCAGTACTGTTATCGGTAATATCAATGCTAGCAGGTGAATTGTTCACACTAATGGCCAGGTTGTTTGAGCTGGTCAAAGCAATACTCACCGTTTCAGTTCCTTCAACAACAGCATCCGCTAAAACTGGGATGGTTATGGTTGCGGTGGTTTGGCCTGCCGGGATAATAATTGTTTTGATAATCGCTGTATAATCAATTCCCCCCGTAGCCGTACCGCTAACAGTATAGCTAATTCGCGTATCTGTTGCCGATGCATGTGATAACGTCACGATAAAAGTGCCATTCGCTGGCCCGTTTTCCGTTCCATTTACACCTGCAGTAATACTGGCTACAGCGGCATCATTATCGGTAATATTTAGGCTTGCAGGTGTTGTAGCGGCTGTTATGGCTGGATTATTTGTCGCTGCAAACATCGTCAAGACCACTGTTTCTGTCGGCTCCACAACATCATCATCCAACACAGGGATAGAAACAGTAGCGGAGGTTTGTCCTGCCAGAATGGTTACTGAAGTGCCGATGGCAGTATAATCTGTTCCGCTTACTGCTGTACCACTTACACTATAAGTTATAATGGTATTGGTAGTAGCGGGATTGCTTAAAGTAAAAGTAAACAGACCAGCGTTATTGGGTTCGCCGCCATTTGTTGCTGCTGCAACGGTTACTATCGCTTGCGTATTGTCAGCAATCGTAATATTGGCAGCAGTTTTATTGGTCGCTATTGCCGGATTGTTTGATGATCCTAAAGTAATTTCAACACTCTCTGTACCTTCTATAACATTATCCGTTAGCACTGGAATCGTGATCGTTGCGGTCGTTTCTCCCGCAGGGATCGTTACGGTATGCGTGGTAATGGTGTTATAATCAATGCCTTCAATTGCCGTGCCTCCAATCGTATAAGTTATAGTAGTTGGCGTAGCCGATGGATTACTTAACGTTACTGTGAATGTTCCGTTTGCAGGCCCGTTTTCGGATCCGTTATTCCCGGCCGTAATGGTTGCCACCGAGTTATCATTGTCGGTAATGTTAACCGTTTCTGCAGTAGTGCTTGCTGTTATTGATGGATTGCTTGTTGAAGCCACCATTGTTAACACCACTGTTTCAGTAGCTTCTACCAGGTTATCATCAATTACAGGAACATTAACCGTAGCGGAAGTTTGTCCTGCCGGGATGGTAACTGAAGTACCAATCGAAGTATAATCCGTTCCGCTATTTGCTGTACCATTTACGTTATAAGTGATTACAGTATTGGTAGTGGAAACATTGCTTAATGTAAAGGTAAATAAGCCGGCAGTACCTGGTTCAGCACCATTGTTGGTTGATGCCACGGTTACTATTGCAGTAGTATTATCCAGAATAGCAATGGTTGCCGGCGTAGCGTCTACGGTAACTAATGGATTCGAAGAAATTAATAAGGTAGCAATTGCCGTTTCTGGTTGTTCAACAACGGCATCAGCAGTTACCGGAATGATGATTGTTCCGATGGTCTCTCCTGCCGGGATAACGATGGTTTTGATCACCGGTGCATAGTCCGCCCCTTCCGTTGCCGTTCCAGTTAAACTGAATGTAATGGTAGTTGGTTGTGCCGATGGATTACTTAACGTTACGTTAAATGTTCCGCTAATCGGGCCATTTTCATCTCCCGTAGTTCCGGCAGTAAGGGTAGCCACCGAAGTATCGTCATCTGCAATATTTACAGTTGCCGGCGCATTGCTGGCTGTAATTGCAGCATTATTGGTTACCGCCGCCATTGTTAACACAACAGTTTCAGTACCTTCTGCAATGTTATCGTTCAATGCAGGTACAAAAACAGTTGCCGATAATTGTCCGGCAGGAATCGTTACCTCCGTACCAATTGGCGTATAATCAGTCCCACTGGTTGCCGTACCAGTTACAACATAGGTAATTTTGGTATCTGTTGTTGACAACTTGCTTAACGTAAAAGTAAACAAACCTGGTGTTGCCGGCTCCGCCCCATCATTGGTAGCAGCCACCGCAACCGTTGCTTTTGTATTATCAGCAATGTTGATGGTTGCCGGCGTGTTACTGATGGTGACTAATGTGTTTCCGGAATTAATTAAAGTTAAGATCACGTTTTCGGTGCCTTCAATAATATCATCCGCCACTACCGGAATGGTTACTGTTGCTGTGGTCTGACCCGCAGGAATGGTGATGGTTTTTACCACAGGTGTATAGTCATCCCCTTCTTTTGCAGTACCCGCTAAAGTGTAGGTAATAGTTGTTGCTTGCGATGATGGTTTACTCAGGGTAACGGTGAAACTGCCGTTAACCGGACCATTTTCATTACCTGAAGTGCCCGCCGTAACAGTTGCTACAGATGCATCGTTATCAATAATTGTGGCGGTTGCAGTTGCATCGCTAATCAATACACCAACGCCGCTGATGTTACTTAATGTTGCAGTGAAAGTTTCTGCTAATTCTGCAATATTATCATCGTTTATGGTAACCGTAAAAGTTAACTGTGTACCCGCTGCTGAATTTGCAGGGAAACTTAAGGTGCCGTTTCTAGGCAGATAATCAAGCGTATTTCCGGCAATTGCTGTTCCGTTCGCCGTTGCATAATCCACTAAAAACGCATTTTGCACCGCATTATTTAAAGTAACCGTGAAGGTTGCTGTGCCAGCGCCTTCATTTACTGAAGCTGCTGTTGCAACACTCACGCTAGCTGTGTTTGCGTCTAAAATATTGATTGTTGCAGCTGTTGCATTAATGGTTATCGCCGGATTATCAGATGAGGCAAGCGTCGCGATAACGGTTTCATTACTTTCTGTAACGGCATCAGTTAATACAGGAATTGTGATGGTAGCTGTTTGTTGTCCGGCCGGAATCACAATCGTTTTCGTTACAGGTGTATAGTCCGTGCCTTCAGCAGCTGTACCAGCTAAGGTAAAAGTAACGGTTGTAGGCGTAGCAGAAGCTTTGCTTAAGGTGATGATAAATGTGCCGTTAACCGGACCGGTTTCGTTTCCGTTCACACCTGTTGTAATGGTGGCGATGGCACTATCATTATCGGTAATATTTACTGTGGCGGTATTGGTAGCAATGCTTACCAGCGTAGTGCTCACATTGCTTATCGTTCCATTGAAAGATTCCGTTTGTTCAACCAGATCATCATCATTAACAGGTACGGTAAAGGTGAGCTGTGTACCTGCTGCAGAATTTGCAGGGAATGTTAAGGTTCCGGAAGTAGCGATATAATCTAAAGTTGTTCCGGCAAGTGCTGTTCCGTTCGCGGTAGCATAATTCAGTGTAAAGGCACTTTGTACCGCATCACTTAAGGTTACGGTAAAGGTAGCTGTGGCCGCACCTTCGCTTACATTTGGATTTGCAGAAATGCTCACCGTGGCCGTATTGGCATCTGTAACGTTGATTGTTGCTGGTGCTGTATTTACGGTAACCAATGGATTGGTAGCGCTTACTAATCTGGCTACCACGGTTTCCGTTCCTTCTACAATTAAATCTGTATTTACAGGGATGGTAATTGTTGCAGTCAAATTTCCTGCAGGAATGGTAATGGTTTTGGTCACGGCGTTATAATCCGTTCCCTCTGTGGCCGTGCCGTCTAAAGTAAAGGTAATGGTAGTAGGCTGAGCAGAAGGATTGCTTAACGTAATCACAAAAGTTCCGTTAACAGGGCCCGTTTCGTTACCCGCAGTTCCGGCAGCTATTGTTGCTGTTACGGTATCGTTATCTGTAATGTTTACTGTTGCAGGGTTCGTACTGGCCGTAATCGATGGATTGCTTGTTGAAGCATTCATCGTCAAGATTACGGTTTCTGTACCTTCTGCAATATTGTCATCCGTTACCGGAACCGCAATTGTTGCAGAAGTCTGCCCGGCAAGAATAGTTACACTTGTTCCTATTGAAGTATAATCTGTACCGCTAAGGGCAGATCCATTTACCGTAAAATCAATTTTCGTATCTGTTGATGATGGTTTACTCAAGGTAAAAGTAAACTGACCGGCAGTACCAGGCTCTGCCCCATCGGCTGTTGCAGCAACTAAAATTGTTGCTGTGGTATTATCCGTAATGCTAATGGTTGCAGGAGTAGTATTGGTGCTGATGGCAGAGTTGTTAGTAGTTGTTAATGTTGCAACCACCGTTTCAGTACCCTCTACCAGTTGATCAGTAATTACCGGGATTGTAATGGTTTGAGCGAGCTCTCCAGCTGGAATAATTACCGTTTTGGTTGTAATGGCTCCATAATCTGCGCCCTCAGTTGCCGTTCCGCCCAGGGTAAAAGTAATTTCTGTAGGTGTTGATGATGCTTTATTTAGCGTAACGGTGAAAGTTCCGGCTACCGGACCAGCCTCGCTTCCGGAAACTCCGGCAGTGATTGTGGCGATGGCTAAATCATTATCAACAATTGTTACAGTTGCTGTTCCTGTACCAATAGTAACTAAGCCGGTAACATTACTGATTGACGCACTAAACGTCTCACTTAATTCTACCAGATCATCGTTTGTTACTGGTACAGTAAACGTTAGTTGTGCTCCCGCTGAAGAATTTGCAGGGAATGTTAACGTTCCACCTGTGGCACTGTAGTCATTTCCGGCCAGAGCTGTTCCATCTACCGTAGTATAAGTAACATTAAATGCCTCCTGAACTGCAGCATTTAAGGTAACCGTAAATGTGGCGGTACCATTGGCTTCATTGATGCTGGTTGGCGTAGCAGCGATGCTTACCGTTGCGGCATCGTTATCTACGATTGTTCCTATTCCATCTGCCTGTGTAATGGCTGCCGGAGCAGACACACCACTTAATGTTACTTTGAAATTTTCTGAACTTTCTGTTACAGCATCGTCAGTAATGGCAATCGTAATCGTTTGTACATCGCCGCTAACTGATCCTGCAGGGAAGGTAACCACACCAGTTTTAGCGGTATAATCTGATCCCGCAATCGCAGTATTATCAGCGGTTGCGTAATTTACCGAAAGTGCATTTTGGATATTTCCGGTTAAGGTAACTGTGAAGATTATATTTCCACCGTTCTCCTGGGCAGAACCACTGTTAATCGCCACACTTGCAATGTCATTATCGGTAATGGTAGCCGTTCCGGTAGCACCGGCTGCTGGAATGGTAATTAAAGCGCCTGCACTGGTTCCGGTTAATGTAGCCGTAAAAGTTTCACTTAATTCTGCAACGTTGTCATCAGTAATCAGTACCTCAAAGGTTTGCTGCGCACCAGTTGTGGCGCCCACAGGGAAGGTTACTGAACCTGTTTTCGCTACATAATCACTTCCCGAAAGGGCGGTTCCGTTTGCCGTTGAGAAATTAACAGTAAACGCATTTTGAACATCTCCGGTAAGCGTAACTGTAAAAGTAGCGCGACCAGCATTCTCTCCAACGGTAACACTATTCACTGCTACAGTTGCTACGTCATCATCTGCTATACTTAAGGTTATTGCACTTGTATTTGCAGTAATTGATGGATTATCAGTTGCTGCAGTCATCGTTAAGATAACGGATTCAGTACCTTCTGCAAAAGTATCGTTCTGAACAAGAACCGGCAAGGTAACTGAAGTTTGTCCTGCAGGAATAATGATGGTTGTTCCCAGACCCGTATAATCTGTTCCGGCAGTTGCCGTACCCGCGATGGAATAAGTTATTTTAGTATCTGTGGTAGATACGCGATCTAAAGTAAAGGTGAATAAACCATTTGTTGTAGGTTCTGATGCATTGGTAGTTGCAGCGACAGTCACCGTTGCAGTTGTTGCATCAGCAATAGAAATTGTTGCTGTTTTATTGGCTGGAATAGTAGAGATGGTCGCTAAAGGACTGTCGGTCGATGTCAAGTTGATCGTCACATTTTCAGCTCCTTCTACAATTAAATCCGTTCTAACCGGAACAGTAATGATCCCTGTTGTCGCTCCTGCAGGAATTATAATTTTACCCGATAGCGGGGTAAAATCAACACCTGAACTGGCTGTTCCGCCAACGGTATAATCAATTTCAGTATCTGTTGAAGATGGATTGCTAAGTGTTACCGTGAAGGTACCATTTACAGGGCCATTTTCATTACCGTTTGTTCCGGCGGTAATGGATACGGTTGCAGCATCATTATCGATAATAGATGCGGTGGCAGTAGCATTACTGATTACCACTACCCCACCGGTAATTCCACTTATTGTTGCCGTAAAGGTTTCAGTAGGTTCTGCAACAGCATCGTTAATAATTGGCACGGTGAAAGTTAAAGCAGTACCAGCCGGAGCATTTGCCGGGAAGTCTAACCTCCCTGATGTGGCTGTGTAATCCACTCCTTGCAAGGCCGTTCCATTTGAGGTAGTATAATTTACGCTGAATGGATTTTGAATGGCATTATCTAAGGTAACCGTAAATGTTGCAGTTCCCGCAGCCTCATTAATAGTTGGCGTGGTGGCAATACTCACACTCGCGGTGTTGGCATCGATAATGCTGATGGTTGCGGTTTTGTCTGCTGCAACCGGTGTAATACTTACCAATGTGCTGGTTGTAGATAACAAATTAGCAATTATGGTTTCGGTATTTTCGGTAATATTATCTTGTTTAACCGGGATGTTAATAGTGTAAGTAGTTTGTCCGGCTGGAATGGTGATTGTTTTAGTTACTGGTCCGTAATCATCAGGCTCATTCGCTGTACCAGCTAAGCTAAAGGTTAGCTGTGTATCCGTTGATGATGGATTACTCAGCGTGATGATGAAGGTTCCAGTAGCCGGGCCTGTTTCATTCCCGTTTAAACCGGCCTTAATACTCGCAACTGAAGAATCGTTATCTGTAATATTTGCACTGGTGGTTCCGGTGGCAATCGTTACTAGATTTCCGGTAATCCCGCTCAACACTACATTGAAAGCTTCTGTAGCTTCAACGGTGAGATCATCGTTCACTGATACCGTGAAAGTTTTCGTTGTGCCGGCAGCAGAACCTGCTGCAAAATTAAGCGTACCTGATGTTGCAGTGTAATCTAATGTTGGCCCCGCTTTGGCAGTTCCATCAACAGTATTATAATTTACACTGAACGCATTTTGAACTGCCGCATTTAAGGTTACCGTAAAAGTAACCAAATCTACATTTTCTAATACCGTCTGTGCTGCAGAAATACTAACGGAAGCATTATTGTTATCCAGAATGTTGATCGATGCAGATTGATCAGCCACCACATTTGAAACAGTTATAGAAGTGTTATCTGTAGAAACCAAACTCGCAATAACGGTTTCTGTACCTTCTACAACATTATCTGTTTTAGTTGGAATGGTAATGGTGCCAGAAACGGTACCTGCCGGGATAATGATAAATTTCTGAACCGCAGTATAATCATCAACTTCTGTTGCTGTACCGGCAAGGCTGAAGTTAACTCTCGTATCAGTAGCTGATGGATTACTCAAGGTAACGGTAAATGTTCCCGGTACAGCATTGTTTTCATTTCCGTTAACACCCGCTGTAATTCTCACTGTGGCAGCATCCGTATCAGTGATATTTACTGATGCATTTGCTGTAGCAATTGTAACTACTGAGCCGCTAACGTTGGTAATTGACGCGGTGAAATTTTCACTTGGCTCAACCACATTATCATTCAATATCGGAACGGTAAAAGTATGGGTTGCACCAGCCAGTGATCCTGCAGGAAAAGTATAAGTTCCTGGGCTATTGGTGTAGTCAGTGCCAGCTTTAGCAGTTCCATCTGTAGTAACGTAAGTCACGGTAAAAGCATCCTGAACAGCCGTACTTAAAGTAATGGTAAATGTTGCTGATGCACCTGCAATTTCGCTAACGCTGGTTGGCGTAGCTGCGATGCTTACTGTTGCTACGTCGTTATCATTAATAGTCGTGTTAATTGATGTCGTTGATCCAAGCGTTGCAATTCCTGTTGGCGAACTGATGCTCGCTGTATAATTCTCCGGAGCTTCTGCTTTATTATCATCAACAATATTTACGGTGAACGTTTGCGTACCATTTGCACCACCAACAATTGATCCCGCCGGGAAAGTTATTGTGGTAGGAGAACTAAACGTATAATCTGTAGTTAAAAGTGCACTACCATTTGCCACATTGGCGAGAACAGTTACTGGCTCCTGAAGTGTAGTACCCGGAGTTCCTGAGAGCGTAACAGTATAAACTACCGTCGTTCCGGCAGCCTCTGTTACCGTAGCAGATCCACTTAGTACCAGTGTAACCGGGTTGTTATCTGTTATGGTACCAGTACCTGTTGCTTTTGAAACGCTGGTAGGTCCGGTGATGGCACTTAATGCAACGGTGAAATTTTCAGTCGCTTCAGCAACGTTGTCACCTGCAATATTGATGGTGATACTTTGTGTGCTGCCTGACACTGAATTCGGAGGAAAAGTTACGGTTCCTGATTTTAAAATATAGTCGCCAGGTTGTTTAGCGGTGCCATCAGCAGTTGCGTAATTTACTGTGAACGTATTTTGAACGTTTCCGGTTAGGGTAACTACAAAAGTTGCCGTCCCTGCAGATTCATTTACGGTCACATCGTTAATCGCGATGCTCGAATTATCATTATCTGTAATGGTTGTATTTACTGTTGCATTACCTAAAGAAGCCGGACCCGTGATTGTACCTATTGAAACAATATAATCCTCATCGTTTTCATCAATGGTATCATCATTAATAGTAACAGGAAAAGTAAGGGTGCCGCTTGGCTGCCCTACTACTGCCCCTGCGGGGAAGGTAACGGTTGAAGAGGTGAAGGTATAATCGCCTCCGCTTGTAGTGCCATTGGCCAGGCTGGTTACCACCGAAACAGGCGCTGCTAATGTAGTGCCCGGTGTTCCGGTCAGCGTAACCGTATAGTTAACCGTTCCTGCGTTTTCATTTACAACCGCCGGTCCAGATAAAACAACAGTTGGATAAGTGTTGATGGTGACTGTTATCGGATCACTCACCACACCATCGGCCGTAGTTAAGGTATAAGTATAAGTGTCAGTTCCGGTATAACCGGTATTTGGTGTATAAGTAACTTTTCCAGCAGCATCAACAGCAGTGCTCCCATGGGCACCGTTTGTAGCGGTTACAGTTGCATTGGTTGCTGTGGCACCATCGTTTACCTTAACATCAGTAGTTACCGGCGTATTCACTAACGTGGTGATATTGTCTGCAACTCCAACTGGTTTAACAGAAATGATAAAGGTTTGGGCAGCACTTAAATCAACACCGCCGTTTGTTGTACCACCATTGTCGTGGATAAAAACAGTTATAATTGCTTTGCCTGCAAAATTGCCTGCTGGTGTATAAGTTAAAGTTCCGTTAGGTGATACCGATGGCTGACTTGTAAATAAGGTGTTGTTATTATTCGTAACAATAAAGTCAACGAGCTGAGCAGATTCATTTGCCGGACCAGCACTAATAGCAGTTGCCCAATTGGTTACTGTTTGTGCGCCAGCACTAGCATTGATTAGCTGATCTGCTCCTTTTGTAAACAAAGGAACATCATTAACTGGATTAATAGAAATATTGACCGGAGCGTTCGCTATAGCATAAGTTGTACCATCAAAACCATTCCAGTTGAAAACATCGCTGCCGTTGTAGTTTCCATTTGGCGTATAAGTAATGTTTGCAATGCTGGCAGCAGGAATAACCTGACCTGCAATGATGTTAGCGTTATTTAATTTTAGCAGTCCGTTTGAAGGCAAACTCACTACCTGAATTTGTGTTAATACGTCATTATCAATATCAGTAAATTTGCTTGTAAAGTCCAGCGCTGTAAATGGAATTACCGTATCTTCATTTCCTGATTTTGGAACTGCAGTAACCACAGGTGCATCATTTACTGCAGTAAGCGTAATGTTAACCGGAGCATTTGCTAGAGCATATGTGGTTCCATCGTAGCCATTCCAGTTAAATGTATCATTGCCATTATAGTTTAAATTAGGAGTATAAGTGATATTAGCCAAGTCTGCTAAAACAATTACCTGACCTGAGCTAACGTTTGCACCATTCAGTTTAAGTACACCATTTGCTGGCAGGCTAACCACCTGAATTTGCGTGAGGGTATTTCCATCTACATCGGCAAACCGATTGGTAAAATCAGCAGATGTGAAAGGGATCACTGCATCTTCATTTCCGGCTTTTGTAATTGCTGTAACAACAGGCGGATCATTTACCGGAGTAATAGTGATGTTAACAGGAGCAGCTGTCGCGGCGTATGTTGTGCCATCGAAACCATTCCAGTTAAAGGTATCACTACCATTATAGTTTAGATTTGGAGTGTAGGTGATACTGGCAAGACTGGAAACAGAAATCACCTGACCAGCAGTAATGTTAACGTTGTTCAGTTTGAGTAGACCATTTGCTGGTAAAGTAACTACCTGAATCTGATTTAAAACATCGTTGTCTATATCGACAAATTTGCCAGTAAAATCAGCAACTGCGAAAGGAATCACCGTATCTTCATTACCGGATTTGGAAATTGCTGAAACAACCGGTGGATCATTTACCGGTGTCACCGTTAAAGTAAGTGTACCTGTTGCACTTCCAGCCTGCCCATCTATAGCAGTGAAAGTAATTACTGGAACTGGCCCATTGTAATTAGCTAAAGGCACGAAAGAATAACTTCCGTCTGTATTAATGGTGATAGTGCCAATATTTGCAATTAGCACAGCAGTTCCGGTTGGCTGTGTACTAGCAACACCTGCAATTGTATAACCGCTAATAGTTAGCGCATTACCATCGAGATCATTCGCCCCATTTAAAAGGCCATTAGCTGCGGTTACCGTTAAGGTTACATCTTCAGCTAGCGTATTGGTTTTATTTTGAACAGTAGGATTTCTATTGATATTAATCGTAAAAGTTGCAGAAGAAGCGCTTCTGGCGCCATCATTATCAATAGCGGTGAGCTGGAAGGTAGTTGGCGCAGTATTCGTTCCATTTGGTCTGAATTTGAAGCCATTAACCTGTGCAACAGTATAAGTTTGACCCGATACCACCGCCGTTGTACCATCTGCTAAAAACAGCGTACCCTGTAAACCAGTGGTGTTTACTAAATAACTCACCACCGTGCCATCAGTATCTGTAGCGGTTGGATTATCGATATCTAATGCTATTGCTGAGCTTGTTGGAATTACCGCAGTGTTGGTAATACTATTGGTAACTGGCCATGCATTATCAATGATAGTCGTTGTAACCGAATTGGTAACGATAGTTACCGGAGCAATAGCGCCGGATGCCGAAATGGTTACAGTATAACTTTCATTTGCCTCTTGAGTTGCTTGATCATTAGTGACTGGAACATTGAAATTAAACGTTGCCGCTGGCGAACCCACCACAGTATTTGCAGGGAAAGTATAGGTACCTGAAACCGTTGTGAAATCATTCCCAGCAGTCGCCGTTCCGGAAGCAGTAGTATAATTAACAGTTACCGCGTTAACAAGTGTCGCACCGGTTGTTCCGCCTAATACAATTGAGTAAGGAGCATTTCCAACTGTTTCTCTCACACTTGTGGGCCCAGAAATGCTTAAAGAAGCATTGTCATTATCGTTTATTGTGGTAATCACACTGCTTGTGCCTAAAACAGCAGAGCCGGTTAAGCCACCAATAGTCGCCGTAAAAGTTTCACTTGGCTCAACAATTACATCATTCGTAATTGGAATGGTAAACTCCTGAAAGGCACCCGTAGCACTGCCCGCTGGGAAAGTAACCGTAGTCACACTCGGCGCACCATAGTCAGCTGTTGTTGCCGTACCCGGGGTAACACCAACGTTTACTTTAATTTCATCTTGCGAAGTTACACCCTGGGTTCCATTTAATGTTACCCGGTAAGTTACCGTAGCCGTTCCTTCCGTAATGGTAGGCGTTGTGGTTGTTAAATTTACAGTTGGCACTTCCGATGAGCATAAATAAGCATCATCAAAGTTTCCAAAATTACCAAGATTTGCACGATAGCTATAAGTTCCTGCCGGTAAAACAGCGGATTTTCCACTTACAAAAAACCAGGTTTCTAAATCTGTTGTACTTACGAAAGACACCGTGCTCGAAGTAGCCACGATATTATTCGCCTGATTTCTGATTTCTACAGATCCAGTCCAGTTCTCATAAGGGGTAATACCAGATCTGTTGGCAAACCAGCCGCTAAAAGATAAAATAGCAGGTTGCGTAAGCGTAAAAGATCGAATCAATACGTCTGCAGCATCGGCAACATCTACATACTGCGATCCGTTATGTGCAAAATCAGGTCCTACGGCATATCCAGTTCCGTCAACCTTGATCACATTAAATTTATTTGTTAGACCGCTTTGTGTAGTCCATCCGGCAAAAGTGCTTCCGGCCTGAATGTTATTTGCATTCGTATTGGCAACGACAGGATTGTCGAAACCATTTTCATTTAGTGGGAAACTATTTGTACTGCAATTTGCAGATACTTGTGGATTGATGTCTCTGATGGTAGCAGTATTATTCGCAACAACCTGATCAATTTGCGGGCTTGCAGAAACGGTGGCAATGTTCGTCATTCCACCGGCATCTTTAACCGTCGCTATAATCGTTAATGTAGCATTTGCTGATGCATTTAAAGCGCCGATTGTCCAAACACCCGTCGTAGCATTATAACTTCCAACCGAAGGTGTAGCAGATACGAATGTGAAACCAGTCTGCAATAAGTCTGTCACGCTTACACCTGTTGCGTTAGATGCACCAACGTTAGTCGCCGTTACAGTAAACGTTACCTGACTACCAATAAGTGGTGTTTTTGTGCTTACGGTTTTGGTAACTGCCAGATCTACATCATTATCTGTAATGGTAATTATTGATGTGGCATTAGCGGTAACAGGCGTAACCAAAACACCATTGTTCGCACCAGTAATAGTTAAAACGGCAGTTTCTGGCGCTTCCACTAAAATATCATCTGTAACGGTTAATGGTATTGTAACTGAGGTTGCATTTGCCGGAATAGTAGCTGTAGTTGCAATGGTATAATCAGTGCCATTTGCCGCTGTCCCAGTCATGTTGTAATTAACAACAGTAGGATTAGCGCTGGAATTCTGAATGGTGAAGGTATATGAACCGGCTGTACCACCCTCTGTAAGATTTGGAGTGGCAGTAGTAACGCTGACATAATTCGCAACAGCAACCGAATTATCTGCGTAAATATTGTTACAACCAAAAGGTCTCGTTGCCGACACATTACCGCTGTTTGTCGAGACGGCAGAACATTCTGCAGCTGGATCTGTAGGAGGAACACCTGAGTTTTCATTTGTAGCGTCCGGATCAGTTGAATCTGCAGGTCTCAACATACTTGCCTGAACTGGAATCGTTTTCCCCGCCAAGGCTGTACCTACCGTACCAGTGATGACAAATGTCGCGGACGCACCACTTGTCATCGCGAGTTTTGAGTTATAGGTTGATCCTGATGTTACAGGACTTGATTCCGTAACCCCTGTTCCCAAGGTCCTGACAACGTTCGTGATTGTAAATCCGGTAGGTGCCGTAAAATTAAAACCAGCTCCAATCACATCACTTACACTGTTAACGGCCGGCGATGTGTCACGAAAGTTCTGAACAACTACAGTATAACTGACTGTACTGCCTATCGCGACCGGACTTGTAAATGACGGAACAATACTATTGGTCCTAAGATCTGCTCTGGTAATAACAATGGAAACATTACTTTTGGTTTCTGGACTCTGCGTGAAAGCCCATGTATCTAAAGATCTATCGTTACCAAAACTAAATCCGCCTGTTCCCGAGTTGCTTGATCCCGTTCCAGTTCCTGTGGGAATATAAGCTCCCCATTTGTGTCCATTTGAATTAAAGCTATTTAATCCGTTTGATGGTGTCGCTAAAGGATTTGACCTTTGATCTCCTGATGTTTGAGTAATCGTACTGTCATTCCAAAACACCAAGTCACTATATTGACCTATATCGGTATTTGCTCTATTCACATTATAACCAGTGCCATCCTCTGCAAGTTCTATAACTAAGCCATTTGGATTAATCTCCATATCAATAAATGGAAAATGTACCTCCGCCGTCTGCAAGCGAACTTTAATTTCAGATACTGTAGTTCCTGCAGCCAGAGGTTTACCGTCTCCATCTTTGCCGTCCCAGTTAACATTGTTTACGCCAGGAGCAGCTGTACCCAATAACACTCGCTCTACTCCAGTAGATGGCGGGATTACAATTTTATAAGTTCCTGCATTATTCGAACTGAATGATATATTGCCGCCTTTTGAACCAGCTTTACCAACCGTACCTTCATTTCCAGTAAGAGAAACATTAGTTATTTCAGATATTACAGCATCTGTCTTTAACCATGTACTGGTTTGGATACCTCCAATATTTACTGGTATCAAATTCTCTACACCTGCTTTTGTTTTAGTTATAGGTAAATCTGCCGCAGGCTTTGTGTAAAAAATTTTGTGTGTTATATCAGTTGGAATACCATTGACAGATATATCTTGAATTCTTGGATCTTGAGTGGAACTCGCAGCATTGCTACTACTGTTCAAACTCTTGTAACTTGCATTACCTAAATTAGAACCGCTTGTATTTTTAAAACCTTTATTATTAACAAAGAAAGTAAATCCAATTCCAATATTACCATTATTATTAACCCTATATGCTCGCCCATCTCGAGTTAGTATGAAATTTTCACCAAAATATCCTCTACCGTTCGCGAATGAATTGGTATTCGCCGTATTATCAAGACCTAAATTTAATACATTTGCATATACGCGACCAGGAACTGTGATACCAGACCTTATTATTGTAACGTCCCAAGCTGTAATCATGCTAATATCTGTACCCTGTTCTTGTACCCATGTAGCAGCATTGGCTTGAACAGCTGCACGTCCTAGGTTTGAGTTTACAGAGGAACCCCCCGGCGGAATGAATTCGACCCGATATATACCCGTAGTTGGCGCGACTAGCACAAATGGAGTGTAAGCTCCTGTGCCAGTTGGTCCTTGTAGCTCCTGATCTCTATTTACAATTCTACCTATAGTATTAGCTCCTGAAGTTACTGTAGTACCGTTCGGAGAAATAATGGAGATCCTTCCTAAGTTGTAACCTTGTGCACTTGATCCCGTGGCTATTGTTTCACCTTGTATAGCATATACGTAATGGGTTCCAGTCGTCTTGAACGGCCAGCTATCTGGTGAAACATTTACATTTGTACTTGCAAACAAAAAAGCTCTGTATCCTTGTGTAGTCGGGGTATACAAGTCTTTACTTCCATCTGCAAAAGCATCACTTAAGCCTGTACAAAAAAATAAAAATAAAAAAAATAGAAATTGAGCAAAACAATTACCGATTTTGTTCGTTAAGTAATTGATAATACTACGAGAATCTAGTGTGCGAACACTTCCAGATAGTAAAATTTTATTCATACAGGGGACGATAAAGATCTGCATCTTGCGATGCATGTTGCTATAGTTTGTTTGACTAATGGCTATTTACGAAATTCAAGAACTTACGGTTTTGAGAATAGTAAATTTTTATTTGACAATATTTGGCACCACTTTTCAGCGTAAAGGTATCACGCATAATCCAACATAAATTTCACGAAGTAAACAATTTGTAGTACTAAAAATACATTTTTATAATTAGTTGACTTTTATCAATCGATATTTTCAAATTGCAGAACCTAAAACGATTAATTATAAGCGTGTTACGGTGTGACCTGGAAGCGGAAGACGTTGAAACCCTATTCTTCAGCTTAAGCTATAAGTAATATAATAATCAGTTAGGAAGTCGAGCCTGTACCATTTTTCAAAGAAAAGGATGGAAAGCCGAATCAAGAAAATAGAAATAATCTTGTTCAGTAAGGAAGTTAAAGAATTAGGATAACTGCGGGACGGTTATCATAGACAACAGTGATTGAGCATATTGCAGATGAAGGAAAAAGTGTTTGATTTAGATTCTACCTTAACAGTAAAAAAAACACGGAATTTAATTAGTATTAAAACATTTAATTCACCTTCGAAATGCAACAGATTTTTATCTGGAAAAAACATAAAATTTCTTGAAACACCGGTAACATTTAAAATGTCTTACGGGCACAAATGGCATAAGCACTTTAAATACAAAACCTCTTGGAACGCGTGAAGTTTCAGGATTCTTACAGGAAGGACATGCAGGGCATACCTTATTGGGATGGGTAATGATTTCGGATGACATAATAAAAGCTGGAATGGTTATTAACAAAAATATTTATAATCACTGAGAAATCATATAGTTACAGACTGAAACTGACTCAAAATTACAAAAAACACAAAAATAAATTACGAGATATCCCCAGCTGAACTTGAATTGTTTCAAAAGGATAAAACTATTGGCTCTTTTTGCTTGTTAGCTTAGTAACATTTCTTAACAAGCGTATTAAATAAAATTAAGATGAGTAAAGAACAAGACAACACAAACGATAAAACAAAGGGAACTGCAAAAGAGAAAGCAACCTTTGATCAAAACGGAAAAGGTGCGTCAGATAAATATGGCGCAGCCGGATCTACCCCCAACGAATCTGCAGACGAAGATGGTGTAGGTACAGCAAAAAAGCAAACAAAAAAATAGAAAGAGTTTCCTCTTTCTATTTTTCGTAAATGCTCATCTTTTCAGCAAGTTCAATAATACTTTTTATCTTGAGCTTTTGAAACAAACGCAATTTATAAGTACTCACGGTACCCATTTGTAAATTAAGTTGATTTGAGATTTCCAGTACACCGATACCTTTTGTCAAAAGTTCAGCTACCTCTAGTTCCCTACCAGATAATTTTGTAAATGGATTATCAGCATCGTTTCCTAAAATGCTATTGAACATATTTTCTTTAACATTTCTGCTAGAATAACGGCTTCCAGCTAAAATAGTAGTAATTGCAGTTACAATTTCAGATTCCTCTGCGTTCTTAGTCAGATACCCTGAAGCACCAGATTTCAAGTAAGGAACAGCGTAAATATTTTCGTTAAGAGAAGAGAAAACTAAAATCTTTGCACCAGGCTGAACCGATTTAATTTGATCAATTACCTTCAGGTTATTTCCTCCTGGTAAATTAACATCAATAATAATTAAGCTTGGTGATTTTGCAGCCTCAGTTAAAGCTTGCTCTAATGTTGAGGCGTTAATAATTTCAACTCCAGTCCAGAAATCGGAGATCAAGTTCTTTAAACCCCTGCGAATGATTTCATGATCATCCGCAATCAGTACGGTAAAAGTACTACCAGTGTTTTTAGGTTTCATTGTGTTTTAATAAAGGATGTAAATATTATCAAAGTTATCAATTTTCTCAAAATTCGTAGTCTATTCATATCAAAAAAAGCCTTCTTTTTTGATCTCACAAATGTAAACATTATTATACAATTTTACGCATTTTTACACACTTTGGTTATAAAAATTCTTCTCCTATAAGTTTTACATCAGACTAATAAACGTGCAAGCTATAAATTTTTAGTAAATTTTACTAAATCGTTGTACCAGTTTTAGTAAAAGCGCTAAATCGATTAATCTATGTGGTATTAAATAACAAACATTAAATGCTGAGAAAAACGAGAATAGATGGTTTTACTTTGGTTTTTAAGGAACAATTATCCTTAGATAAATACACATTCAAATAAGAAAAGTTGTCGAAATATGAAACTACAGCCGAACAATTCTTAAAAGCGAGGTTAATAAAGTGTTAAAATGGTAGTTTGGCATATCATAAAGATGCCTATTTACCCTTGATCTGATTTAAACGTCTAAATGATCAACTTAATATTCAAAATGATTCCGAGACTATTATTGTACGATTAAAAATAGGCGGATGATTAACAACCCATTTATTAAGTGCACACCAATTGCGGTTATGAACGCATAGTTAACAAAAAAATTACATTAAAACACCATTAGAAAAATAAAAAAGGCGCGTTTTTTATTTTTCAATTTTAAACATGAGCTTTTGATATCAAATTATCCTTCTAAAGCCCTTTTATTAGATGCAAGTAAATAAAACTAAATTTTCGCCCTGATTCGGCTTAGAGTTTCCAAACGAATAGATAAAAAAGAAGCAATATGTTTTAAGGAAACCCTGTTGATCAAATCTGGGAAAGAAACTAAAAATCGCTGGTATCTTTTTTCTGCAGACGAAATTCTACATAAATAAGCACGTTCTTCGGCCGACCTGTAATAAAGTTCCATAATCTTTCTGCCGACGATATTTGCTTCAGGATAATTTTCATAGAGGTATTCTGACAACACATGGGGTATGGCAATCAAATCTACATCTTCAAGCGCCTGTAAATGTTCCTCTGAATCTCCCTCAAGCCACAAATTACGAATGGTACCTACAATCTCATTTTCACGGGCAATCCAGGTGGTTATTTCTGTATTTCCATCTTTAATAAACCCACGTACCACGCCTTTAACAATTAAATAAAGATATTTATTACGGTCTATGGGAGATAAAATAAACTTATTCTTCTTATAACTAATCGGAAAAGTATGCTGATTAATGCGGTCTTCAATTTCCTTATTCAGGGGATGAAATTTTTTGAAAATCGAAATAAATGGCGAAAAATTGTTAAATTTTTTCCATCTATCTTCATCAGACAAATTAACAGCGATCATTTATAAATAAGTAAGAAGATGACAACACACGGCTTCAAGAACTCAGAAGTAATTAGAGCAAGCGTTACTCAAAGAAAAGGAATTTTTCTTTGACATTTCTCAGTTTAGATATTTTTTACAAAATCTTTTCTACTCCTAATCCGAATAACGCAAAATCATATTTAACAGGATCTTCTGCATCAAATTGTTTCAGATTCTGTGTAAGTTCTAATGCTGTGAGCCAATCAGTCTGTTTGCGGGTAATCAATCCCAATAACCGCCCTACCCTATCCACATGAACATCACAGGGACAAACCAGGTCTGAAGACTTTAACGTGTTCCAAAGCCCAAAATCTACTCCCTGACTGTCTTTTCTAACCATCCAGCGTAAAAACATATTCAAGCGCTTACAAGTAGATTTTTGTTGTGGAGACGAAATGTGCTTTTTTGTCCTGTGCGGAAAGTCCTCCAGCGAGAAAAAATAAGATCTGAAGTAATTTAAAGAATTCTCAATGGAAATTCTGTTAGCTTGATCTTCGCTTACATTTGATTCCATTTTATTATTTATAGAAATTTTTCGAGGTAGAAATGCTTGCTCGAGACTCTCAAACTCTTGATAGTGTTTTTTAAAAAAGGATACAAAATAGAGCAAATCAGTATCATTGAATGTTCGATGTTTAAAACCTAACAAACCTTTTAAGTCTTCATCAGTATGGTTAATCATAAAGTCGTATGGTGCATTATCCATACGCGCAACCAACTCATTGCATTTATTGATAATGGTTTTCCTTTGTCCCCAGGCTAAAATTGCAGCAAAAAAACCTGCTATTTCTATGTCTTGCTTTTTAGAGAAAAGGTGAGGAATACAAACCGGGTCGTTCCAGATAAAATCTGGTTGATTATACTGCTCAACTTTATGATCTAGGAAATTTTTTAATTCTAAAAACTGCATCAATACGGTTGTAAAAAGAAAAAAGCAGCCTGATTGCTGCAATAAATAAGCTAACAGTGGTTGCTAATCTTAACATGTTAATCTTTCATGTCAATTTAAACAATCCTGTTAAAGAGGTCAATAGCATTTAATTCGGGCAGATGACCGGTATCATCTACCCAAATTAAACTTATAAATTAAGAAAGGGCATTTCCAAGATCCTCTAAAAGATCTTCGATATCTTCGACACCAACGCTTAATCGCAATAAGTTATCTGTAACGCCTACTTTTTCACGTGCTTCTTTTGGAATAGAGCCATGTGTCATTGTTGCAGGGTGATTAATTAATGATTCCACACCGCCCAGGGATTCTGCAAGGGTAAAAATTTTAAAATTAGAGGCGATTCTGAATGTTTCCTGTAAATCTGCACCTTTAAGTGCGATAGAAATCATCCCACCGAAACCACGCATTTGTTTTTTAGCAATGTCGTGATTAGGATGATCTTCAAAACCAGGCCAATAGATTTTATCTACCTTCGGATGATTTCTCAGGAACTGCGCAATACGTTCACCATTTTCACAATGTGCTTTCATGCGCAGGTGAAGGGTTTTAATCCCTCTTAAAACCAAAAAAGAATCCTGTGGACCAGGGGTTGCGCCACAAGCATTATAGATAAAAAACAAGTCTTTATACAACTGCTCATCATTTGTTACCAATGCCCCCATGACTACATCAGAGTGACCACCAATATATTTTGTAACAGAGTGCATCACAATGTCGGCACCCAGATCAATTGGGTTCTGCAAATAAGGTGATGCAAAAGTATTATCTACTGTAAGTAAGATATTTTTCTCTTTTGTTATTTTAGCAACACCTTCAATATCTACAATTTGCATCGTTGGATTTGTAGGTGTTTCTATCCATACCAATTTGGTTTTATCAGTGATGTATGGTAAAATATTTTCAGGCTTTGAAAGATCCAGAAAGTGAAACTTAATTCCATACTTCGTAAAAATCTTGGTAAACATCCGATAGGAACCGCCATATAAATCGTTCCCGGTAATCACTTCATCACCCGGTGATAACAATTTCAAAACGGCATCTGTAGCGCCCATACCGCTTGAGAAAGCAAGGCCATATTTTGCATTTTCCAACGCAGCAAGGCAATCTTCCAAAGCCCTACGAGTAGGATTTGTTCCTCTCGAATATTCGTAACCTTTATGGTCCCCTGGAGATTTTTGCCAATAAGTAGAGGTTTGATATATTGGCGTCATTACTGCGCCAGTTGTTGGGTCAGGCTCTTGGCCTGCATGTATTGCTTTTGTTCCGAATTTCATTTCTTAAATAGATATGAGATGATAGATTTGGACTGATCAGTTTTAACGATAATCAGCCCATTTATTTATTATAAATTGAGTATTAAGTAATGACTCCTAACGCTCGTTAATACACTAGAAGGAGACTCCAGACTCCGAACTTATGACTCCAGACTCTTTCTAATACGCTCTTGCGAAAAGCACCCTTTGAATAGAGGGCTGTCCGGAATAAATACAAACGCCATCTTCCAGCTTATTATCTAGAGGAATACAGCGGATCGTTGCCTTAGTTTCTTCTTTAATTTTTTGTTCCGTCTCTGGTGTACCATCCCAATGGGCAGAGATGAAACCAGCTTTCGTATCCAGTAAGTCTTTAAACTCCTGGTAAGAATTTGCTTCTGTAATATGCGCATCCCGGTAGGCCAGTGCTTTATTAAACATACTAGACTGAATATCTTCCAATAATTTAACGATATAAATATCAAGACCTTCCTGCGGAACAGTTTGTTTCAATTTAGTATCTCTTCTGGCAATTTCTACTGTTTTATTTTCTAAATCTCGTCCACCAATCGCAATTCGAACAGGAACGCCTTTCATTTCATAATCCGCAAATTTAAATCCCGGACGTTGTGTATCACGGTCATCATATTTAACGGAAACGCCCATTCCTTTCAAGCGCATTGTTAATTCGTTCACATAAGCAGTGATTTTTGCCAAATCTTCATCACCCTTGTAAATCGGTACAATCACAACCTGGATTGGTGCTAACTTTGGAGGAATGATTAATCCTGAATCATCACTATGTGCCATAATTAATGCACCCATTAACCTGGTGGATACCCCCCAGGATGTTGCCCAAACGTGATCAAGCTTACCATCTTTGCCGGTGAATTTCACATCAAAAGCCTTCGCGAAATTCTGCCCCAGAAAGTGAGATGTTCCAGCCTGTAGTGCTTTTCCATCCTGCATTAATGCTTCAATGCAATAGGTATCTAAAGCACCGGCAAATCTCTCATTTGGCGATTTTCTTCCTCTAACCACTGGAACAGCCAACCAGTTCTCGGCAAAATCTGCATAAATATGCAACATGCGTTCTGTCTCCTCGATAGCCTCCTGTGCGGTAGCGTGAGCCGTATGCCCTTCCTGCCATAAAAATTCTGCAGTACGTAAAAATAACCGGGTCCTCATTTCCCAACGCACTACATTCGCCCACTGGTTAATTAAAATAGGAAGATCACGATAAGATTGAATCCACCCTTTGTATGTATTCCAGATAATGGTTTCAGAGGTAGGACGAACAATTAATTCCTCTTCTAACTTCGCGGTTTCATCAACAACAATATTGCCATTACCGTCATTCTTTAATCGATAGTGTGTCACAACTGCACATTCCGTAGCAAAGCCCTCCACATGAGAGGCTTCCTTAGAAAAAAATGACTTAGGAATGAACAATGGAAAGTAAGCATTGCTATGGCCTGTATCTTTGAACATTTTATCGAGTACTGCCTGCATATTTTCCCATATGGCGTAGCCATTGGGCTTAATAACCATACATCCTCTAACTGCCGAATGCTCAGCAAGGTCGGCCTTTAATACGATATCATTATACCACTGGGAATAATCTGCTTCTCTACTTGTAATTTCTTTGCTCATGTTATGTATTTGGAACGTAATTTGTGTGTTAAAATATGTGAAATTAGATCACAAATTTATAAATTTATGCCTACAAAACGATTATCAACTGCTGGCATTTCTGATATCTTAACAATTGATCAAAAATTACAGCCACAGGAGGTCGTAAATTTTAGTAAAAACACACACAACTAAATATAAGCACAATGAAACCAATTAAAATTTTTCCCATTGTTATGATTGCCGCCGCAGGGTTGGTGGCATCATGTTCAACATCGAAATTGGCGTCAACTAGCCAAAACGACGATGTTTATAATTCTGTGGCGAAAGCCAGAGAGGTGGAGGTAATTCCACAACAACAGTATGCACAAAATCAGAACCAGGATCAATCACAAGATCAGGATGGTTACGACGAATATTATGGCACCAGTAATCCTTATTATGATATGGATTATTCATCCAGAATAAACCGCTTTTCTAATGGCACAAGCTGGCGCGGATATTATGACCCTTATTATGATAATTTTTCTTATGGCAACTCCTATGGCGCTACTAACTATTTAGGTTACGGTGGTCTGGGCTGGAGCAGTGGTTACGGCTTAGGTGGCTGGGGCGGCGGTTTTGGGATCGGCTTAGGTTATGGCAGCATTTGGAATAATCCTTTCTACTATGGAAACATGGGTTTTGGATGGAACAACTTTGGCTGGAACAACTGGGGTCCTTACTCCTATTATGACCGCTTCGGTTGGGGCGGTGGCTGGTATGGCGGCGGCTTTGGTTATGGTGGTGGATTTTACGGCGGTGGAGTTTATACCGGTAATAGTAACTATCGAGCCAGACCAGGTAATACGCTTAACAGCAGAGGTTATGGAAACAATAACGGAGGTGGAAACGTGGGTAGACCGAACCGATCTGGTGTAGCTCCTCAAAATGGAAATAACAGACAAGGTTATGCACCTAATTATAACGCGGGCAGACCTTCAAGAAGTCAGGTTAACGGAAATGGACAATCAGGCGGATATTCCAGACCAGATGCTAATTCGAACAGACCAGGTAGAAATGAAAATTATGCTCCTCAACCACAAAGGCAAGAAACCCGTCCAACTTATTCGGCTCCTCCAGCCAGTAGAGGAAGTAGCGGCGGCGGCTCATTTGGCGGCGGAGGCGGTGGCGGTAGACCATCAAGAGCGGGAAGAGGTTAATATTAGCAACACAGACAACAAATGAAAAGATATATTTTAGCATCTATAGTGGCTACAGTAGCTTCTGTAGGTTCATTGCACGCACAAAGTTATGCTCCCGATGCATTCCGTTTTTCTCAAACCAATTATGGTAGTAGCGCCCGCTTCAAAGGAATGGGCGGTGCACAAATTGGTGTAGGTGGCGATATCAGTTCAATTAGCGCTAATCCCGCTGGTTTAGGTTTATTCACTAAATCAGAATTTAGTATTACACCGGAGTTTAACTCTGTGGATAATAACAGTGCTTTTTTGGGAACCAATACTAAAGCCAGTAAAAGTCAAATCAATCTTAATAATTTAGGTGTGGTTTTTTACAGTCCTGCTGCCAAAATGAAAGGTTCGGATGTGAATAAAGGTTTAGTGAGTACCGTTTTCGGCGTGAGTTATACCAGAAACAATGATTTTCTAGGTAATATTGCGTACAATGGTGTTAACAACAATAATTCAATCAGAAATGCATACGTCGATCAGGCGAATGATATTGGTGTTGATAGAACTATTGCTGGTGATGCTTACAATAGCTACTTAATTAATTATGGCGCGCCAGGATTTACAAATAGCTATTCTGCTGCTCCTTTTGGAAACAACAACTTTAACCAGAACTGGGTTGAAAATAGATCTGGTTCTACTTCAGAGTTTAATGTGGCAGGTGCTTTGAATTTTTCCAATAAATTATACTTAGGTGCAACAGCTAGTTTTGTAAATGTTAGATATGTTAGCGATGCCGTTTTTACAGAATCTGGAATTACAAACGTATTTGATGAAAAGCTGAACAGTTTCAATGGAAACGAAAATTATAATTTAACGCAATTGAGAAATCAGGAGACAAAAGGTGGAGGTTTTAATCTTAAACTGGGTATGATCTACAGACCGATCAGTGAATTGCGAATTGGTTTGAATTTTCAAACGCCAACCTGGATGAATCTTGAAGACAATACTGCTGAGACATTGCAGGCTAATCTAGCTGGAAATGCGACTAACGGCGCTGATTCATATAATAATGCTCCTCAGTACTATACTTTCACCTACAATTTACGTACGCCATTAAAGGCTTCAGCTGGTTTAAGCTATGTTATAGGTGGAATGGCTTTAATTTCTGCTGATGTTGATTATATCGATTATTCTTCTATCCGCTTTTCAGCAGATAATGGATCTGATCTTAACGCAATAAGCGTAAATAACCAGGACATAAAAAACAACTACAAAGAAGCTATTAACTATAGAATTGGTGCTGAAGTTAAGGTTAGTCCAGAAATTAGCTTAAGAGGTGGTTACGGCTTAAATGGTAATGGCATTAAAGGCGGAGATAAATCCTTCTATCAAGGGCAATATTATACTGGCGGGATTGGCTATCGTATAGACAATTATTATTTTGATGTGGCCTATCAAAACTTTAAAACAAATTATAATTCATCACCATATGAATTGAATGATTTTTCAGAGCCGGTAGCTAATGTAAAAAGCACCAGAGATAATGTTTACTTAACTTTCGGCGTAAGATTCTAATAAATAAAACCCAATGATAAAAGCCTTTGATTTAAAAATCAAAGGCTTTTTTGTTTATAAAATTCTCTATCTCCCAAGCTATCCATTATGATGTAAGCAACCCGAGAGCTTAATCAATTTTTGACTCAGGGTTTGTATCCTCAAGTATGTGATTTTGGCTCTTCATCCGTGCAACTATGATCAGCAAGAAGAAACTAATCTGTAAATTGAGATCATCTCATTTGGAAGGGACCTGAATCTCCTAAAATCCATAGGCTTACGCCTTCTGATGTTAAGCCTTGAAAAACAATCTTGAACTTGCCCTGAAGATCTCCTGTATTAAAAACAATTTCGGTACTTCCCCTCGTTGAGTTCAACCTGATAATTAGCGGATTCGCTGTAGTCTATTTTATGGTAATTTGTCTAGTAAACTCCCCATCAACCTCATCATTAAATTCATATTAGGATGTGCAACAAGCCTGTAATCGCCACTTGGTAGCGCATCAGGCAGCACCCAAACTTCCAAAGGAAATGCTGCGATCGATTCAATGCTTCTCCTGTAAAACAATAGCAGTATCTGCGATATTAATTAACGATAGGTAAAGCATATGATATTGGTAAGCTTCTGCAACAGTATCAAAGCCGATCTTGCACTTGTACAAAAGCAGCTAAAAAGGAAAGAATACAAATAAAAGTAAACTTCAAAAGCATAATGAGCGATATGCTTAAAATTCGAAATTTAATTTCAATTATTCAATTAAATCACACCATAAAGCGGCTGACCTTGCTTACTCAACTCATCTATCTGGTGTTCAACTTTAGCGTCTTTGATTAATTCAGGTGCGTGATGTGGTTTTTTACGCGCATCAATAATTAATGAGCCTTTACATCCCCAGTGCTTGTTAATTGTAAAATCGTTTATTCCATAAATATCTGCTGCTGGATTGCTCCTTGTAAAAGTAACCCAAACTAAATTATCTATGGTTGCTGCCGTAAACTCTGCATCATCAGCAATTACCAACAGTGGCAAACCTCCCAAATCCTGATCGATCAGAGAAATATTTAAAGCCGCGATCTCTGCTGCAGTTTTTTCTGCACTTACATATTTATCACATTCCAAAACCAACACACCTGGCATAGCAATTCTGGAGGTGTAACAGCCATCACCCAATTTAAGACCTTCAGGAATTTTATCCCAAAGTTCTCGTCTACTATCACCAGCAGCTGCAAAAACTACTTTAGAACCACTATTCAACCCATCGCCGCTGTAATCTAATGTATCAATGGTGGTATTTGTATAAAAGTGGACATCCCTGGTTAAATCAATCCTTTCCAAAACATGAGACAAGAATGCTTTAACATCATGCGTACTGAGTTTTTCATCATCTTCTCTGGCAGTAATAAATACATACTTGGCAAGACTCAACTGGTTCTTACCAAGAATATGATTGGCAATCGTTAGAATTTCCTGCGGTCTCCGCTCATTTAAGTAAGGGGTATATCTTTCACTTCCAATGGCAAAAAGTAATGGGTGAACACCAGCAGCATCCACAGCATGAACTTCTTTCAGCCCGTGAATCTCCTGTGGAATCGCTGATCCGGTAATTTCATGAATTAGCGCTCCAAAACTCGTATCCTCCTGGGGTGGACGCCCAACTACGGTGAACGACCAAATTGCATCCTTTCTATGATAAACGTTATGAACCTTCATTAAAGGAAACGGATGCGTTAAACTATAGTAGCCCAAATGGTCGCCAAAGGGCCCCTCAGGCTTATTTTCGTTGGGATAAACCATTCCGGTGATGATAAAATCAGCATCTGCAGAGATGCAAAATCCCTCATCATCATAAAAATAGCGGAATCTTCGGTCGCCCAGGGCGCCGGCAAAAGTCATCTCAGACAGCCCCTCTGGCAATGGCATCACAGCGGCTAATGGATGTGACGGCGGACCACCCACAAAAATGCTTACTTTTAAGGGCTGGCCAAGTTTATTCGCTTTAGATTGATGAACTCCAATCCCACGATGAATCTGATAATGTAAACCAATTTCTTTATCTTTAATATAATCGTTTCCAGCCAGCTGAATCCTATACATCCCAAGGTTAGCATTTAAAACACCAGGTTTTTCTACGTCTTCTGTATAAACCTGGGGCATGGTTACAAACGGACCTCCGTCCATTGGCCAGTTCACAATTTGTGGCAACGCACTGATGGTTGTTTTTAGAAATTTATGTTTAGCAGAAGGCGTCTTCATGGGCAAAGCTGATAAAGCAGACATTGCTGACCCGGCATATTTAAAAGGGTTTTTTAAAGCCTTCATGGGATCATTTCTTAGTGCAACCAGTTGCTGTACTTTCGGCAAGGTATCTCGAAAGATAAATTTGGAGCGTTCTAGTGTGCCGAATAAATTTGAAACCGCAGGAAAAGGACTCCCTTTCACTTTTTCGAACAGAATTGCTGGCCCTTGGTTTTCATAAACACGCAGGTGAATGGCAGCCATTTCCAAATGAGGATCCACTTCCTCTTTTATCCTGATTAAATGACCATTTTTTTCAAGGTCTGATACACATTCTGATAAACTTCTGTACGCCATGCTCAAAGATAAATATTTAGTATTTCCGAAAAACAAAAAAGCCTCAGATAAACAGATTTCATTTTAAATCCATCTAGCCAAGGCTTTAATTTACTTTGTTAAGATTATTTTTTTCCAGCAAAAGAGCGTAACATCCAGGTGTTTTTCTCTTTAAACTGCATGAAACGGTTCACCATATCGTTAGATCCGTCATCTCCTGCTTCATCAGTTGCTTCTAAAAGCGCTCTTTCAATTTCGATTAATTTCGCCATATCATCAAGCAAAGCATCAACCATGTCAAGGTCTTTCATTCCGATGGTATCAATTTCTTTAATCTGCGATTCCTGAATGTAATCTGCAAAACGGCTATGTGGCGGTTTACCCAATGTAAGCACACGTTCAGCAATCTCATCTATTGTTAATTGTGCGTTAGTATAAAGTTCTTCAAATTTAACGTGAAGTGTAAAGAAGTTCTGTCCTTTGATATTCCAATGGCAACCTCTCAACTTTTGATAATGAATATGATAATTAGCCAAATAATCATTTAAAAGATCAACTACTGGTTTAACCTCTTTTTCGTTTAAGCTTATTTCTTTAGCGTCCATTTTATAAAGTATTTATTGTTGTTTTGATGTGTACGTAACAAACAAGTTTTATAAAAGTTTTGATCTAAACATCCATTCATGCAATACCTTATTTATAAGTTCGTTTATTAATCAATATAGTAGCAATTAGCGCCTTTACAAGTAATTGTGAATGAATTATATAGATTTAAAATCGATATCAGGTTACCATCTTTCTCCTTGCTATTGCCCTTTAAATCTGAATATGGTTAATTATATTATTCGTATAATTGCTTAATTTGACTTAAAAATTTATACAAAATAAATGCACAAAATATATTTATCTGCTGTTGTTCTATTTGCTTTAAATATCGCAAATGCTAAAGCCAACACAGCAAGAGACTCTATCGGCGTCGAAAATAACAATGGCAAAAAACTTATCGTTCATCAAATTGTAGCCAAAGACACCTATTATTCTATCGGAAGAAGGTATAATGTTTCTGCAAAAGACATCATGGCTTTCAATGAAAATAAGTATTTGCAAATTGGCGTGATCATTAAGGTACCTACCAATCTTCCATGGGGATCAAATAGCAATTCGAATCCTGTTGCTGCTTCTACAGATGGGGGTATTATCGAATACACTGTTAAAGCGAAGGATAACCTAAATGCTATCGCAGAAAAATATGGCACAACGGTTAATGAAATCAAAAAGCTTAACAACCTTAAAGGAAATAACCTGAGCATTGGCCAGGTGCTTAAAATTGCTTCGAAAAGTGGTGCCGTAGCAGATGCTCCGGCAATACCTTCACAAACTGCAAAAGTTGAAACGCCTGTTGCGGCAACTCAACAAACCGAAGCGACTACCACAGATCCGACCATGATTGAACACACCGTGGCGGCGAAAGAGTTTTTAGGTAAAATTGCTGAGAAATATGGTACCACAGTAGAGGAAGTTAAGAAAGCCAATAACCTGTCTGGAAATAATCTCCGAATCGGACAAAAATTAAAAATCCCTGCAACTAAAAATGTTGCGGAAAATAAAGTGGTAAGTGTTTCAGAACCGACCTCATCAACCACAGCATCTAATAACGATACAGCAAAAACACCAGATGCTGCGGGCACACACACAGTGCTGAGAAATGAAACCATTTTCACTGTAGCTAAACAATATGGTGTTACGGCCTACCAATTAAGAAAGTTGAATAACCTGCCGGATAATGCCATTACCATTGGCCAGGTATTAAAAGTTCCAGGCGGTATTGTTACGGATGTTCAAGTTCCAAAAGAGAAGCAGGTAGAGCAAACATCGAAACCCGCTCCAGTATCAAAAGATGAAAGCTTCATTCATACCGTAGCAGATGGAGAAACCATTTTTACCATTGCTAAAAAATATAACATTACTGCTTATCAAATTAGGTCAGCAAATAAAATGGATGAAAACACCATTAAAACTGATCAAAAATTGATCATTCCAAGACCACCTCAGCCGAGATCAGTAAATGATTTATCTAAAGAAGAGCAGGAAAACGAGCCAGACAGCACAATGGTTAAAGATCCGAAACTTCGTCGCGACCCGAGCGTTTATGGTTTGAGTCAGATCGAAGAAAAAGGTGCTGCCATTTGGATTGCAGACGCAGATTTAGACGGAACAAAGATGCTGGTTTTGCACCGCAGCGCTCCGGTTGGACGCGTAATTAAATTAACCAACCCAATGACAAACCGCACTACCTTTGCCAAGGTTGTTGGTAAATTTACAGAGAACGAATCGACAAAAGATGTTATCATTGTAATGACTAAAGCTGTTGCCGACTCATTAGGTGCTTTAGACAAGCGATTTTTATGTAATTTAACCTATAGTGCTCAATGAGTTTAAACAAAAAACCCTTTGTGATTGGTATTGCCGGCGGTAGCGGATCTGGTAAAACTTTTTTCTTAAACTGCTTTCTTCACCACTTTAAACAAGATGAGGTAACACTGGTTTCTCAGGATGATTATTACATTCCTGCAGGAGACATGACCCAGGAAGAGAATAAACTTTATAATTTCGACCTGCCGTCTACCATAGATAGCGAACAGTTTTTAAAAGACATTAAGCAACTGTTAAACGGCGAAGTTGTTTATAAAAAAGAATACAATTTTAATAATCCCCTTGCTGTAGTTAAAATTTTAGAGATCAAATCGGCTCCGATTATTATTGTGGAAGGGCTGTTCATCCTTCATTTTAAAGAAATTGCCGGCCTGCTTGATCATACAATTTTCGTTGATGCAGATGAGCAGGTCGCGCTAGATCGACGCGTAAAACGAGATGGACTAGAGCGTGGTTATCCAGAAGAAGATGTAATTTATAAATGGCATAATCATGTTGTACCTGCTTATAAAGAATACCTCTTACCCTATAGGAATGAATGCAATAAAGTGGTGATGAACAATACCAACGAACCAGATGAACTGATTGCCATTACAGAAGATATTTCAAATAACCTTCGAAACAATATTCTGGTAAACATACAGTAGACTAAAAAAGGATAGCATGGCTATCCTTTTTTAGTTAAATAGAAATGCTTTAGTCGAATTGCATCTCCGGAATTTCTCCCTCAATGATTAATCTACCAGCGGTAGCTTGTTGAATAAAATCAATAGCTACCCCAGGTGCACGTTCTAAAAGCTGGAAGCCACCCTCCGGTAACACCGCCAACACCGCAAGTTCTGTAACGATCTTTTTTATACACTTCACACCAGTTAAGGGCAGTGTACATTTACTTAACAACTTACTCTCACCTGCTTTGTTAATGTGTTGCATGGCCACAATGATATTTTTAGCAGATGCTACGAGGTCCATTGCACCTCCCATTCCCTTCACCATTTTACCTGGTATCTTCCAGTTGGCGATATCTCCTTTTTCCGAAACCTCCATGGCTCCTAAAATGGTGAGGTCTACTTTTTGCGCCCTAATCATCCCAAAGCTCATAGCCGAATCGAAGATCGATGAACCAGGTAGTGTGGTAATGGTTTGTTTTCCGGCGTTAATTAGATCAGCATCCTCTTCCCCTTCAAAAGGAAAAGGCCCCATGCCCAACAAGCCGTTTTCAGATTGTAAAACAACATTAATGTTTTTAGGAATATAGTTTGCCACCAAAGTGGGAATTCCAATTCCGAGGTTAACGTAATAACCATCTTTTATTTCCTTTGCGATGCGCTGCGCAATTTCTTCTTTCGATAATGGCATAAAATGATTTTGAGGGATCGAATGAGTGACTGAATGATTGATTGATTGATTGATTGATTGATTGAATGAATGAATGAATGAATGAATGAATGAATGAATGATTGAATGAATGGATGAATGAATGGATGGATGGTACGAATGAAGGCCTTAAGGCTTCATACGAACAGTTCGCTGTTCAATTCTTTTTTCATAATCTTTGCCCTGAAAGATGCGATGAACGTAAATTCCTGGTGTATGAATATGATCTGGATCTAATGCTCCAACTGCCACTAACTCTTCAACTTCAGCGATAGTGACTTTTCCGGCCATTGCCATCACAGGATTGAAATTTCTGCTGGTAGATCGAAAAACTAAATTGCCAGCTGCATCGCCTTTCCAAGCCTTAACAATGGCAAAATCTGCATCAAATGCGTATTCCAGTAAATAATCCTTACCATCAAAATTTCTGATTTCTTTTCCTTCGGCTACTTCTGTTCCTACACCTGCAGGTGTGAAAATTGCTGGCATACCATATCCTGCAGCCATACAGCGGGTTGCCAAAGTACCTTGTGGAATAAGGTCAACCGCCAACTCTCCACTCAATAGCTGTCGTTCAAATTCAGCATTTTCACCTACATATGAAGAGATCATTTTTTTCACCTGTCGCTTTTTCAAAAGCAAACCGATACCAAAATCATCTACACCAGCATTATTGGAGATGCACGTTAAGTTCTTAACTTGTTTATTTACCAGGGCATTGATGCAATTTTCTGGAATACCACAAAGCCCGAATCCACCAAGCATGATTGTCGCGCCATCTGAAATATCTATGATCGCCTCTTCAGCGCCCGATACGACTTTATTTATCATTTTACGAATTTTTGGTTAGTTCGCTAATTTAGTAAATGCGTTTAGATATTAAACAACGATTTGTTTTTAAATCTTTTTAGGATAACATTAAATTGGAATTGTTCTAAACAACGCTTACCTTTGTAACGCAATGATTTACGAGAGAGACGAAGACAAAACACAAATTATCCCTACCGATCCTGAATTTCAAAAAGGGATGGGATTTATTTTCAGCTGTACAGCTGAACACAAAAAGTGTTGCGAAAAATATAAAAAAGGAAAACGCTGTAAGAAGTGCCCGGGAGATAAAAAGAAATAAGGACGCTTTGCTCAAGCGATCGTTGTTCGTTTAACGTTGTTCGTTTTTAGTTTCTTAATCTATTCCCTATTTCCGCAATCGTTGGTCGTTTAACGTTGTTCGTTTTTAATTTCTTAATCTATTCCCTATTTTCCAGATCGTTTTTCGTTTGACGTTGTTCGTTTTTAGTTCCCAAGTCTATTCCCTATTTCCTCAATCGTTGGTCGTTTAACGTTGTTCGTTTTTAGTTCCCAAGTCTATTCCCTATTTCCGCAATCGTTTTTCGTTTAACGTTGTTCGTTTTTAGTTCCCAAGTCTATTCCCTATTTCTGAAATCGTTGGTCGTTTAACGTTGTTCGTTTGTAGTTCTCAACTCTATTCCCTATTTCCGAAATCGTTTCTCGTTTTACGTTGCTCGTTTGTAATTCCCAAGTCTATTCCCTATTTCCTCGATTTTTTTTCGTTTAACATTCCATTTCCTTTTTTCTATTTCCTAATTCAGATAAACATAAGTAATCCCGTCGCCGCCTCTATCAGCGTGTTCATCTTCCATCCGATTTACCTGACTGTATTTTCGCAGATATTCTCTGATCATCTTCCTTAAGATTCCATCACCTTTACCATGAATCAATTTAATAGATGGGAAACCAAGCATAATGGCTTTATCCAGGTATTTTTCTACTTCGAATAAAGCATCCTCCGTACGTTTGCCTCGCAAGTCCAGTTCCGCCCTGAAGCCCGAAACAGCATCATTCATTCGTCCTGCAAACGAACTTCCACTACTTTGAACTACCTTTTTAGCTTCTTTATTACTAATTCGCTGCACACGGTTCTTTTTAACAGTAGAGCGCAGATCGCCTATGGCTAAAACCAATTCATTGCGGTTAATTTCCATCACTGTACCCTTGGTTTCACTGTCAATAAATTTCACCCAATCGCCTATGGCAATCTCACCACCTACTACCACTGGCGCTGGTTTCGGCCGCTCCTTAGGAACCGTGTTTTTGATCAGCTCCTGCTGTAAGTTTTGTCTAAGTTCTTTCGTAACGGCTTTATCAGCTTGTTTTTCCTTAATCTCCGCAATGGTATTTTCAACCAGCTTATTGGCATTCTTAATGATATTCTGCGCCTCTTGCTTTGCTTCCTTAATTAAGATTCTCCTGTTTTCATCCAAAAACTCCCGTAACTTCTCATTCTCTGCAATCAGGTTCTTTACCTTATTCTGCTGGTTAGCCAGGCTCACCTTGGCATCATAAACATTCTTTTTATCACGTTCCAAATCAACCAGCATGGTATCCACACGATTTTGATTAGATCCCGTTTTTCCCCTTGCCAACGCAATTACTTCCTTGGGCAGGCCAATATTTTGTGCAATTTCAAAAGCATAAGAACTTCCTGGCTTGCCCATCTCTAAAATGTAGAGTGGCTTCATTTTGGCATTATCAAACAACATAGAAGCGTTTTCTAAGCCAGGCGTATTACCTGCAAACAATTTCAGGTTTGAATAGTGAGTAGTAATTACGCCCCGAACCTTTTTATTATTCAACACTTCTAAAACGGCCTCTGCCATTGGCCCTCCAAATTGAGGATCTGTTCCTGTACCAAATTCATCAATCAAGACCATCGTTTTGGGTGATGCATGTTCTACAAAATACCGCATCTTTTTCAAATGCGCACTGTAAGTACTCAAATCACTTTCAATAGACTGATCATCGCCAATATCAGCAAATATGTTTTCAAAAATTCCAACTTCACTGTTGGCATCTACGGGAATTAAGAGACCAGTTTGCAACATAATTTGTAGCAAGCCTACCGTTTTCATGCAAACAGATTTACCGCCGGCATTAGGTCCAGACACCAAAACCACACGGGTTTCCGTATCTATATGAATGTTTAACGGCGTAACGGTTTTCTTCTCCGCGGCAAAAGAAAGTGCCAATAACGGATGCCTTGCGTTGATCAATTTCACTTTTGGTTCTTTTAACAAACCAGGCATTTCTGCTTCTATATCTAAGGCAAATAATGCTTTTGCCCTCACAAAATCCAACTTCGTTAGAAAACCATGGTAAGAAAGCAGCAAAGGCGAGTATGGCCTCAAATCATCAGTTAGGGCAATTAGAATCTTAATAATTTCTCTGCGTTTATCAAATTCCAAATCGCGGAGTTTATTGTTAAGGGTAAAAACTTCTTCGGGTTCGATATAAACCGTTTGCCCTGTAGCGGATTCATCGTGAACGAAACCTTTTAGCTTTCGCTTATTCTCAGCCAATACCGGAATACACATTCTCCCGTCGCGAATAGTCAAACTTCCATCTGCTACCCAATTATTCGCAATGGCTTGCTTATAAATCGAATCCATTCGCTTCCGTACATCCTGCTCGGCACGTGCAATAGCAGAAGTAATTTCCTGTAATTCTTTGGATGCATTTGGCTTAATCTTTCCTTTCGGATCGATTACTGTCTCTATTTTGCGGAGGATATTTTTCTCGATTGGTAAATGCTCGAAAAGTGCTTCGAGCGTTGGATAAACCTCTGCACGTTCCTCGAAAAACCGCAACACTGAAAAAACAGTTTGCAGCGAAGTATAAACCTGAAACCACTCGTCTTCCTGGAGATAGGTCCCTTCCACCCTGATTTTGTCTACCAGGGATTTAATATCAAAAAAGGTATTTATTTGTAATGGCTCCTGATTTTGCAGGATACTCTTAAATTCACTGGTTTGACGTAAAAATTTATCGATCTGATCAAAACGATTCATCACCTGCATCTTTAACACCATTGCCTGTCCCATCGGACTTAAACAATGCTTGCTAATGAGTTGCCTTATCTCTACAAAACCTAAACGTTCTAAACAATTTTCGGGATATAACATATTATTGTACTGCTACTGATACCGGTGTTAAACTACCACTTCGTTTGGTGTTTAAGATGGAATCAGCCTGTGCTTTCTTCTTTTTAATTTGTGCATCAGCTTTTACCTTAGATAAAGAATCAGTTTTCATCTTTTTTCTAATGGACAAAGAATCTGCTTTGAATTTTTTAATAACTTTAATCGAATCAGTTTTAAATCTCTTTTTTAAGAGCAAGGAATCAGCCTGTTTAATATTGGCTTTTTGCTTGTCTAACCGAGCCGAAATCACTTTATACATTTCCTGCAACTTTTCGGGATTCTGATAATAATAATTCAAGCTTTTAGTGTATTCGGCAGAATCCGTATCGAATTTTTTGTAAATACCCTTATAGTAAGCTGAAGCGACTTTCCTGGCAGAATCTGGCACATAAATAGTTGATATATAGCCATCCACCACGTGAATATCAAATAATACACCTTCCATTCTGGAGATTTCAATGATGCCATCCGGTGTTTTTGATTTGCAACCAAACGCCAGCATAACAACTACCAAACCCCACATTAATCTTTTCATGCTCAATTAAAATATTATTTTTTGCCCAAATTGCGGCAAGGTTGTTAATTTTACCCAAAAATAGTTATAAATGAGCATAGCTGATAATCTTAAACAATATAAAAACGAAGTTGAGGCTGATGGGGTGAAACTGATCGCTGTTTCCAAAACAAAATCTGCCGAGACCATACTGGAAGCTTATCATGCTGGTCAGCGTATTTTCGGCGAAAATGTGGTGCAGGAGATGGTTGAAAAGCAGACGCAGCTACCAGCAGACATCGAATGGCACTTAATTGGCCATTTACAAAGCAATAAGGCTAAATACATTGCCCCGTTTGTAAGCATGATACATGGCGTTGACAGCCTGAAACTATTACAGGAAATAAACAAACAGGCACTTAAAAATAAAAGGGTTATTGATTGTCTACTCCAGATTTACATCGCCGATGAGGAAACGAAATTTGGACTAGCTCATGATGAAGCCATTGAATTACTTAGATCAGCTGAATTTGCCGAACTGAAAAATGTACGGATTGTTGGCCTAATGGGCATTGCAACAAATACAAAGAACGAAAAACAGATAACCATTGAATTTAATGAGTTGAAAGTATTTTTTGATGGCATCAAGGCTAGCTTTTTTCCAAAAGATGATTATTTCAAGGAAATTTCCACCGGCATGAGTGCAGATTATAAAATTGCGATAGAAGAAGGAAGTACAATGGTTCGCATTGGAAGCAGTATTTTCGGAAAGCGTACAATAAAACATTTTAAAAATACTTCAGAAGATCTTTAATGAATTTAAATATTAGAAGTGCAACAGACCGGGATTGCCCGAGGATTTTGGAGCTGATTAATGAACTGGCTGTATATGAACGTGCGCCGCAGGAAGTTACCGTAACGCTAGATCATTTTATTGAAACGGGTTTTGGCGCTAATTCTATTTGGAAGGCTTTTGTAGCAGAAGTCGACGGCACAATTGTAGGTTTCGCTTTGTACTACACCCGTTATTCTACATGGAAGGGCTCGAGATTATATTTGGAGGATTTTTTTGTAACTGAAGATTTTAGAGGCCGTGGCATAGGCAAAATTCTTTTCGAAAAGGTTGTCGAAGAGGCAAAAAACGGCAACTTCAATGGCATGGTTTGGCAGGTTCTGGACTGGAACGCACCAGCAATTAACTTTTACAATAAATATCATGCAAATTTAGAAAGCGGCTGGCTAAATGCCGCGCTATCTACAGAACAGGTTAAGGCATTTTAATATGGATATTTTTAAATTTGGAGGTGCTTCAGTAAAAGATGCGGCTGGCGTAAAAAACCTTTGCAACATTGTAAGAGATTACAAAAACGGCAAATTGCTGGTGGTAATTTCCGCAATGGGTAAAATAACAAATAAGCTGGAAGAGTTAACCCAGGCCTATCTAACTGGAAGTGATGATACACACTCAATTTTTGAGGAGATTAAGCATTTCCACTTTCAGGTTATAGAAGAACTCTTTCAAGGCAGATCCAATTCCGTATACGATGATGTTGCAAACACTTTTGTAGAAATTGACTGGCTGATTGAGGATGAGCCGGATAATGATGCGGATTATATTTACGACCAGATTGTATCCATCGGTGAAGTAGTTTCTACCAAAATTGTGGCGGCCTGGCTAAACGAAAGTGGAAACAAAGCGTTATGGCTAGATGCGAGGAATTTTATTCAAACAGACAATACCTACCGTGAAGGTAAGGTAGATTGGGCTAAAACCAATCAAATTATCCAACGTGATCTCATGCCGTTGCTAAATGATCATATCATCATTACACAAGGTTTTATTGGTGGAACGAGCGAAAACTACACCACGACCTTAGGCAGAGAAGGATCTGATTATTCTGCTGCGATATTTGCTTCATGCCTGGATGCGGTAGCTTTAACCATTTGGAAAGATGTTCCTGGAGTGCTAAATGCAGACCCGAAATGGTTCGATGAAACGGAAAAAATTGCTCAGCTTTCTTATCATGACGCGATAGAACTAACTTATTATGGAGCCACCGTAATTCATCCAAAAACAATCAAGCCACTACAGAATAAAGGGATTCCATTATTTGTGCGTTCATTTATTCAGCCAGAGGGCGTTGGTACCGCCATCACCAAGGAAAGTAATCCGTTGCCTGTTCCATCTTTTATATTCAAGGTTAACCAGGCTTTGATCTCCATCTTTCCGAAAGATTACTCGTTCATTATTGAAGAAAACCTTAGTAATATTTTCGACTTGTTTCATAAACATAAGATTAAGATCAATACCATGTTAAACTCTGCTATTAGCTTTTCTGTGAGCGTGGATGACCAACCAGAACGAATTGAGCGACTGATCCAGGATCTATCAGTGGAATTTACAGTAAAATATAATAAGGGCCTTGAACTGGTTACCATTAGGTACTACAACCAAAGCACTATTGATCGGGTAACGGTCGATAAAGATATTTTGCTTGAAGTTAAAAGTCGCCATACCTGCCAGATGGTGATGAAAAATAAATAGGTAAAAGTCAGAAGTCGGAGGTTAGAAACCCGAGTACGTTATGATATTATACACTTTATAGCAAAAAAATGAACGAGAAACTTTTAGCAGAAGCTGTTCAGGAATTTATAAATGCAAATTTAAATGCAGATATTAATGAGATTGCTTTAGCGAAAAGTAAATTCGATGGGATCACTGCGGCAGAGTTAGCCGGCCAATTAGTAAGCAAGAAAAAAGCAGAGAAAAAATTACCCACCTGGTTTCAAACTCCTGATATTTATTATCCCCCTGCTTTGTCTATCGAGCAAACTTCGTCAGAAGTTACTGCGCAGTATAAATCAAAATTAGCCATAGGCGATTCATTCATTGATCTAACCGGAGGCTTTGGGATTGATGCTTATTATTTCGCGAAGGAAATCAAATATGTAACCCATTGTGAGATCAATCGGGACTTATCTGAGGTTGCGGCACACAATGCCAAAATACTTGGTACCGAAAATATCCATTTCGAAGCCGTTGATGGTATGGCATTCGTTGCAAATGGCAATCAACAATATGATACTATTTATATCGATCCTGCACGCAGGGCGGATAAAGGAAAGGTATTTATGTTGAAAGATTGTACTCCGGATGTTACTTCCAATCTTGATCTGCTATTTCAAAAGACCAGCAGAATCATCATTAAAACCGCTCCGCTGTTAGACATCACAGCGGGTTTATCAGAACTAAAATCGGTTAGCGAAATTTATATTGTAAGTGTGAAAAACGAGTGTAAAGAGTTATTATGGATTCTTGATAAGGGTTTCTCAGGCAGGCCGAAGATTATAGCAGTCACCCTAAATGAAAAAGAAAAAGTATTTAGCTTTGAAAAAGCGGAAAGTGATGCAACTGTGCTCTTTGCCGATGATATTTCGAGCTTCAACTATTTATACGAGCCGGATGCGGCGCTGCTTAAAACTGGCGCTTTTAACCTGATTGCTTCAAGGTTTCAGTTGGTGAAGCTCCACCCGCAAACCCAGCTTTATACAAGCAATAATTTCGACAGCAATTTCCCAGGAAGAGTTTTTGAAATAGAACACCAATTACTGGCGGCAGATTTAAAAAAGTCAGGCGAATTAAAAGGAAATGTAATTGTTAGGAATTATCCGGCAAAACCAGAAGATTTAGTGAAAAAGTACAAAATCAAGTCCAGTCAGAAGCAGTTTCTTATTTTTACCAAAGTAGCCAGTGGAGAAAACATTATTATTCAGGCTTCAATTATTCAGCACTATTAAGTTATTCCTAATGATTTATTTGAAACCTTCTCAACTATGAGTATAACCAACAAGCGCCTTTCATATCGTAAGGCGCTTGTTGTTGAATAAGCTTTATAGGTTAGCTAACTTTTTTAACATTTATTGCCTGTAAGCCCTTTCGTCCATCGGCAACTTCATATTCTACACTATCTCCTTCTTGTATACTATCGATCCCACCCAGAACGTCTTTAAAATGCACAAATAAATCCGTATTGTCTTCTTGCAATATAAATCCAAAACCTTTTTGAGTATTAAACCACTTAACTTTTCCAGTCGCCATAAAAAAATAAAAAATAATAATAAATAAATAATCCTTACGTCCTGTTCTTTATTTTCTTAAAACAATTAAAAATTTAATAGTGTTTAAGCGCTAATCTTCGAACAAAACTATCAAATATAATAAATACAGGTACAACCAAACGTAAACGATGCCTTGTTAACGATAATGTTGCGTACTTTCAAAAAATCACGTATTTATCTGTTTGGTTGAGGTGTAGTACGCAGATATGGCTTGATCACTTGATGTCCTTTAGGAAATTTTGATGGAATGTCTTCCGTTTTAATACTATTTATGACAATTACATCATCACCATCATTCCAATCTGCTGGGGTGGCCACTGTATATTGAGCTGTAAGTTGCAACGAATCAATCACACGAAGCACCTCATTAAAGTTCCTTCCTGTTGAGGCGGGATAAGTGATCGTTAGTTTTACTTTCTTATCAGGGCTGATCACAAAGAGCGATCTTACCGTTTGGGTTTCTGACGCATTTGGATGAATCATATCATACAAATTAGCTACCGTTTTATCTGGGTCAGCTATAATTGGAAACTCTACAGAAGTGTTTTGAGTTTCATTAATATCATTAATCCAACCTTGGTGAGACTCGGCAGAATCAATACTCAAAGCCAATACTTTCACGTTACGCTTTTCGAACTCCTCTTTTAAAGCAGCGGTTCTACCAAGTTCTGTTGTGCAAACAGGTGTATAATCTGCCGGATGCGAAAACAAAACGCCCCAGCTGTCGCCTAAATAATTGTAAAAATCTATATTTCCAATTGATGTCTCCGCCTGAAAATTCGGTGCGGTATCGCCTAATCTTATGCTCATAATAATATTAATTTAAAGTTGATTTAAACAAATCTAATCAATACTATACTAAATACATAGAGTTAATATTATTTTCAGACATCCAAATTATATTCACACAAAAAACCCCTGAAGAAGTTAGCAACAGGGGTTTCTAAATATTAATTTGTTTGGGTTATTTAATTATATACTTTGATCATAAAAACATAATCCTGTAGCTTTTCGATCTGCTTTGTACGTTTCAATCCAGAAAGAAGGCTTTTCTTAGTAGAAGAAAGTTTGTTAGTACCCAATGAATCCTGAGGGATTGCACGCATGGCTTCCAAAATGTATTTTGATTTGATGGCAAACGCAGCACCTTCTGTCTGATCTGGTTTTCCACTTATGATACCAACCAAATTACCATTTGAATCTAATAATGGTCCACCGCTATTACCTGGATTTACCGGGATAGAAACCTGATATTGTGTAGTATCACCAATAAAACCATTTTTAGAACTTACATATCCTTCACCCAACACGGCATCATCTTTAGGATAACCCAATGTGTAAACAGTTTCACCAATACTGCTTATATTCTTTTTAATAGAGTAAGGAATTGCAGATAAATGATTAAAATTCTTGTCGCTTACTTTAAGAATAGCAATATCGTTCTGAGGATCTGTATAAACTGATTTTACTTTGAAAGACTCTCCCTTGTTGTTTTGAACATATAAAGAATCTGCACCGTTAATTACATGCAAGTTAGTCAGGATATAACCATTGGTTGAAATCGCAAAACCCGTACCGCCAAAACTGTTTTGAACAGCAGGTTTACCCGGACTAGCATTGGTATTATTTATTTTTCTGATTAAACTGTTTTGTGTTTTAATCGCCTTGTTAACCTGATTGCTCAATAATACAAGTTGCTCTTTCTGCTTGGTATTATGTTGAATAGAATATACGGAAACCAATGATAAAACCAGAAATGAAGCTGCAACCGCGATGACTGATTTATGTTTACGCCAAAGCTGCACTACACGTGACGGATGAGGCCCTAACTTCGATGCTAAAGTATCTACATCTATTTCTGCATGAATGCTGTTTAATTGTTCTTTTAAACGAACCTGTGCAGCAAACATTTCCATAGATTCCATAAAGAACTTATGAGAAACCACCTTATGGTCTACAGACGGATCGTTCCGGCGTAGCTGTTCAAAGGCTTCGGTTTCTTGTGGGTTAAGTTTACCTAACAGATAATCTTCAATAATTGCATCTAACTCCAAATCGTTTCTCATTTCAATTATTATGGTTGAAAAAATATTTTCTTTAACCGCTGCAGGCACTTATATTTCTGTGTTTTGGCATTATCGGTATTGGTGTAGCCAAATTTTTCACAAATATCCTGCATGGATAAACTGTGGATATAAAAATCCTGAATAATGGTTTTACAAGGTTCTCCAAGATGTTCGAGCGCTGATTGCATTTTCACAAACTGCAAATCCTTTTCTTCATGTTCTTCTACATCTTCCTCAACAGCAAAAACATCCTCATAATCATTAATATTGCCTGTTTTTCTACTACTATGATTTAGTTTCTTCAACCAAATCCTTCGGCAAACTGAATAGATATATGTTTTAAGCTTACTGCTGAGTTCGAAATTTCCTTCCTTAATTTTATTATACAAGATAATAATGGCCTCCTGATAAACATCTTTTGCGTCATCTTCATCACCATTGTTATTGAGGATAAACTGCAAAACCATCGCAAAGTAACCCTTATATAACTTGTTAAGTGTATCTTCAGAGTTATTTAGAATACCTAAAATAACCTCTCTATCCGTTGGAACTGAACTCTTTAAACTGTTATTCACTAGTTAATACGTTTTTCGGTAAATAGTAACCCAATATTAGACAAAAAAAATTATAGCCGCTAACGAAGATTAATACCGCTTCTTCAGCAACAGTAACCCAACAGACTCCGAAAAAATATTTTCATTTTTTTTAAAATAGTTGGGTTACCTTTCTACCTTTGCGGCATTAACAAGAAATTAATTACTAAAAAAATTCAAAAATGAAAAATGCATTCAAATTAGGCTTTTTAGCTTTAGCTTTATCTTTATCAGTTGTTGCTTGTAACTCAGAAAAAAAAGCTGAAGGTGCTGATACAACTGTAACTGATTCTTCAACTATCGTTACTGACACTACTGCTGTTGATACTACAGTAAAAGATTCTACAGTAAAAGATACTACTGTAAAAGCTACTACTAAAACTACAGAAGAAGTTAAACACTAGTCTAACTTTACTTATATAAAAAAGTCCTTAAGATCAACGTCTTAAGGACTTTTTTATTTTTTTTCACTTTTATGGGTTACCTTTTTAAGTTCCTCGTATTAAGGGTAAATTAATTAATAACTAAAAAATATTCAAACATGAAAAATGCATTCAAATTAGGCTTCTTAGCTTTAGCTTTATCTTTATCAGTTGTTGCTTGTAACTCAGAAAAAAAAGCTGAAGGTGCTGATACAACTTTAACTGATTCTTCAACTATCGTTACTGACACTACTGCTGTTGATACTACAGTTAAAGATTCTACAGTTAAAGATACTACTGTAAAAGCTACTACAACTACTACAGAAGAAGTTAAACACTAGTCTAACTTTACTTATATAAAAAAGGCCTTTGAGATAATTTCTCAGAGGCCTTTTTTATTCTATTGCAATTTTCAGGGTTACCTTTCTATATTCAGGGTATTAATAGTATATATTAACCCTAAAACATATATCAAGATGAAAAATGCATTCAAATTAGGCTTCTTAGCTATCGCGTTATCATTAACTGTTGCTGCTTGTGGTGGTTCAGACAAAACAGCAGAAGGAACAGATACAACAGTTACTGATTCTTCAACAATTGTTACTGATACAACTGGTTTAGATACTACCGTGAAAGATTCTACAGTAAAAGATACAACGGTTAAGGCAACTACAAAAACTACAGAAGAAGTTAAACACTAGTTTTCCCTCTCCGCTTTAATAAAAAGGTATTGATTTAAACGTCAATACTTTTTTTATGCACATCAATTAAAACAATTCTGATATCCCGGCAATTGTAGTAAATTTGCGGCAAAAATATAATCCGCATAATGAATTTAACATCACTACAAGCTATCTCTCCAGTTGATGGCAGATATAGAAAAACAACTGAAGGCTTAGCTGCTTACTTTTCTGAAGAAGCATTAATTAAATACCGTGTTTTTGTAGAAATTGAATATTTTATCTCTTTATGCGAAGCAAATTTACCTGGACTAGAGAAATTTGATAAAAATCTCTACGCAGACCTCCGCAAGATTCATGAAAACTTTTCTGAAACGGACGCACTGGAAATCAAGGAAACGGAAAAAGTTACCAACCACGACGTTAAAGCAGTAGAGTATTTTATCAAAAGTAAATTCGATGCCTTATCTCTTCAGGATTTCAAAGAATTTATCCATTTTGGACTAACTTCTCAGGACATCAATAATACCGCCATCCCATATTCCATCAAGTTAGCACTTGAAGAAAGTTATTATCCTGCTATCGCGACTTTGATTGCTAAAATTGAAGCCTTAGCGACAGAATGGAAAGATATCCCGATGCTTGCCCACACCCATGGTCAGCCTGCCTCTCCAACTAAATTGGGTAAAGAATTTTTAGTTTTTGCAGATCGCCTAAACATTCAGCTTGCAAATTTAAAGTTAATTCCAAATAGCGCTAAGTTTGGTGGTGCAACTGGTAATTTTAATGCCCACCACATTGCTTACCCACAGGTGAATTGGGTAGAGTTTTCTAATCAGTTTGTAAATGAAACTCTTGGTTTAACCAGAGCACAACATACTACACAGATTGAACATTATGATCAGTTTGCGGCCCAGTGCGATGCATTGAAACGCATCAATAACATCATTATTGATTTAGACCGGGATATTTGGACTTACATCTCTAAAAATTATTTCAAACAGCAGATTAAAGCTGGAGAGATTGGTTCATCGGCTATGCCACATAAGGTGAATCCAATTGATTTCGAAAATGCGGAAGGAAATGCAGGCATTGCCAATGCATTATTTGAGTTCTTCGCGGCTAAACTACCCATATCACGTTTGCAAAGAGATCTTACGGATTCTACCGTGTTAAGAAATGTAGGCGTTCCTTTTGGTCATACGTTAATTGCAATTCATTCAACTTTGCGGGGACTCAATAAAATCTTATTAAATGAGGCCGCTTTGCACGCAGATTTAGATGATAACTGGGCAGTGGTAGCTGAAGCAATTCAAACGGTTCTTCGCAGAGAAAATTTCCCTAATCCATACGAGGCACTAAAGGAACTGACCAGAACAAATTCAAAAATAAATGCAGACAGCATTGCTGAATTTATCGAGGGTCTGGCAGTAACAGCGGAAGTGAAGGCACAATTGAGAACAATAACGCCTTTCAATTATACTGGTATTTTTTAAGGCATTAAATTGACGCTAAACAGACAGCCTCTAAAGACTTTATTGATGAGTAATTGTTAATTTTGTTTATTCAAATTGATTAAGACATGACGATTAACGTATATACAGAACAGACTCCTAACCCGGCTACCATGAAATTCATGGTTAATAAGTTATTAATTAACGGTAGTGAGGATTTTGCAACTAAAGAAAGTGCAGAACATTCTCCTTTTGCAAAAGAATTATTCAAGTTCAATTTTGTTGCTGGTGTATTTTTCGCAAGTAACTTCGTAACAGTTACCAAAACGGATGATGCAGACTGGGCTGATATTGAGGCTATATTAAAAGAGTTTGTTAAGGGTGCTGTAGAATCTGAATTAAAAATTAAAGAGGAAACATCAGAAGAAGCGCCATCTTTTGAAGGAACTGAAACTGAGATTAAAATTCAGCAAATCCTTCACGATTACGTTCGTCCGGCGGTTGAGCAAGATGGTGGTGCAATCACTTACAAATCTTTTGATGAAGGGGTAGTAACTGTAGAATTACGTGGTTCTTGCAGTGGTTGTCCATCTTCTACCATTACACTTAAATCAGGGATACAGAATCTATTACAGCGAATGGTTCCTGAAGTTACTGAAGTAGTTTCAGAGGCATTATAATAAAATATTTTTCATAGTAGTAGTTTACAGAAATGGCTCACCTTGGTGAGCCATTTCTGTAACATAAAAATTTTACAATACTAATTCGCGTGAAATTATTAATGGTAAGGTTAGTCAGCATCAAGCTGATTCTCAATCCAAACTTCTGTTAATAATTAAAAATACCTTTTTATGGCTTCCAGCATCTCTGTTGTCAGCTTTCCATTGGTTGCCAGAATTTCTCTCTTCTCGAAATAATCGTTTCCTCCTGAGAAATCAAAAACTTCTCCTCCAGCCTGCTGAACAATGAAACATCCTGCTGCAAAGTCCCATTGTTGTAAATTGTACTCAAAGAAGGCGTCGAAACGGCCACAGGCAGTATAAACCAAATCTACTGCAGCGGCTCCAATTCGGCGTACGCCATGGCTCTTCTGCATCATCTCTTCCAATAATTTCAGGTACTGCACCTGCTTTTCAAATTGATAATATGGGAAACCAGTAGCTAGCAAACTGGATGGTAAATCCGGATTTGATGAGACCTTAATTTGCTTTTTATTCATAAAAGCATCGCCACCTTTATAGGAATAAAACATCTCACCCCTGTTCAGTTCATAAACAACGCCAACAACAGGTAAGCCGTCTTCATATAACGCTACACTAATGCCATATGCAGGAATACCGTGAATAAAGTTAGTGGTACCATCTAAAGGATCGATAATCCAGGTGTAGGTTTTTCCTTCCCTGCTAATTGTTTTTTCCTCTGTGATAAATCCAGCATCAGGAATGAGCTTCTCCAGGTTACGAACCAGTTTCTGTTCTGCAGTTTTATCTACATAAGAAACCATATCATTCAAACCCTTATACTCAATTTTGCTGGCATCGAACTGTAAAGCCTCTTTCCGGATAAAATTTCCGGTAAGCTTAACGATAGCGATAACCTTATTGCATAGTAATTCGTAATTCATATTGTTTTAACAAAGAATAATAGTGTTGTGTGTTGGAATCTCCTGTAAAAAAGTTAACTCAATGTATTTTTATTCCGAAGTGCGTAAGCGCTTAGTGCGATGCCGCCAATTACAAGAAAAGTAGAAATCATTTCTGCCTGCGTAAACGATAATCCAAATACATGGTACTTGGAATTAACACGAATTAATTCGATACAGAAACGCTCGATTCCATTTAGGATCATATAAATACCGAACATTAATCCTGGTGCTTTTATTTTATCTCTGATGCTCCACAAGAATGCAAAAAGAATTAAACAAACAATTACCTCATAAATGGGAGTTGGATAAACACCTTGCGCCAACTCATTGCAGAATTTACCATTACAGCCGGGAATCGGGATGCCTTCTCCCACTACGTTATTAGGATAAGTGTAAGACCATAACCAATCTGGCAACCAGTTGAAAGGTTTAGGATTTGGATTTACAATACCCCAATCTCCATCACCGGATAAGTGGCAACCAATTCTTCCCACCGCGTAAGCTAACATCATTCCAGGCCCACCTACATCCAACATATGTAAGGGTTTTATACCATTTCTTTTCGCGATGATGAGTACCGCTGCACCTCCACAAATTAAACCTCCATAAAAGGTTAAGCCACTAAATGAAAGCAAACGTTCTATGGGATGTTGCACGAAATCATCCCAGTACTCTAAATTATCGAAAAATTTTGCGCCTAAAAATCCCCATACTGCTGCCCAAACAATGAGGTTACTCATTAACTGGTAAGGATGTATTGTTACTTTGGTTTCTTTTGGCTTGTCTAATTTGTATTTGTCTTTTTCTTTATAATCCCAGTAGGCAAATAATGCCGCAAATACTAAGCCCCCAATGACGTTACCTTGTGTAGACATCAATACAGATTGCGCATCATTTACGAACAATGAATAATTTAATAATGCATAAACGAGCTTATAACCGATCAAAAAGCCAAACAAACCATTCATGATTAGTTCGCCCGTTGTAGCTGGTTTCCCAACAATAACTGTTTTAGTAATCGGATGAAGAATTCCTAATGCTTCCTTTCGCTGCAGCTCTTTGGTAAAAGCCCAATAACCCGCAACAAAAGCAACAGCTACAAAAACCCCGAAGGTATTGAATGGCAAAGGCAGGTTAATACCAAATAAGTATTCTAAAAAATGCGAAACGGTTGGAAACATAAAAATATTTTGTTGCGAAGATAACAAAGAAAGCGGAAAGACTAAAGGTGAAAGCGAAAAGAGCAAAGAGTAAAGATTAAAGCGCAAAGACTAAAGGTGAAAGCAGAAAGAGCAAGAAACAAAGATTAAAGACTAAAGCGCAAAGACTAAAGGTGAAAGCTGAAAGCTGAAAGAGCAAGGAATAAAGAGCAAGGAATAAAGATCAATGCGGAACGACTAGAAAACAACAATTAAAGGCTAAAGCCAACTAAATTTTCGTTTTGAAAAGCACCACCTATCTGGGAAACGAAAAAAGAAAGAAGAAAAAGGAACAAAGAGCAAGGAATAAAGACCACTCCGGAATGACTAGAAAACAAAAATTAAAGGCCAAAGCAAATTTACGTTTTGCAAGGCACCACCTGTCAGGGAAACGAAAGACGAACAACGAACAACGAAAAACGAGTGACAATAACGCTTGTCTGTCGCTTAGTGATGTGCGTACGTAGTTTCCAATTCAGCCACTTCTACTTCACCATCTGCAGTAATTTCCAGAAGCTTAACAGCTTTGAGTTCATTTACCATTACCGGATCATATTTGGCACGAACTTTCACATAGTTCTTAGTAAACCCGTGCATGTAGCCCATCTTTTGATCTGCTTCAAAAAGCACCTCCGCATTGCTGCCGATTTGAGATTGATAGAAAGCCCTGCGCTTTTTATCTGATAAAATATGTAGCATCTTACTTCTTTCATTACGCTCACTACCAGCAACTACGCCTTTCATTTCGGCTGCAGCTGTTAATTCTCGCTCAGAATAAGTGAACACATGGAGGTAAGAAATATCTAATTGATTCAGGAACTGGTAGCTATCTAGAAAATCTTCTTTAGTTTCACCTGGGAAACCCACGATAACATCTACTCCGATACAGCAATGAGGCATTACCTCTTTGATTTTTGCTACTCGCTCTACATATAAATCGGTACGGTACCGGCGACGCATCAGACCCAAAATCTTATCGGATCCAGATTGCAAAGGAATATGAAAATGAGGAACAAACCTCTTCGAGCTCGCAACAAATTCTATAATCTCATTACTAAGGAGGTTGGGTTCGATTGACGAAATACGAATTCTTTCAATTCCTTCTACTTCATCCAATGCGGTAACCAAATCAAAAAACTTATCTTCTCTTGCGCCGTTACGAATGCCAAAATCGCCCAGGTTTACACCGGTTAAAACAATCTCTTTCACGCCACTTTCGGCAATCATCCGGGCACGGTTAACTACATTTTCAATGGTATCACTTCTGCTGGCGCCTCTAGCTAAAGGAATAGTGCAATAGGTACAAGGGTAATCACAACCATCCTGCACCTTTAAGAAGGTACGCGTTCTATCTCCAATGGAGTACGACGCAATAAAATTATGATTTACTTTTTCTATGTTTTGCTGATGAATGATCGCTTTCGGCTGCTTGGTTAAATCAGTGATGTATTCAACAATTCTGAATTTTTCAGCCGCGCCAAGAACCATATCCACTCCTTCAATTTCTGAAATCTCCTGTGGTTTCAATTGCGCATAACACCCAACAATGGTAACAAAGGCATTTGGCGAATATTTCAAGGCCTCCTTAACCACTTTGCGGCATTTCTTATCGGCATGTTCTGTTACGGAACAGGTATTGATAACATATACATCAGCCTGATCCTGAAATTCTACCACAGCATAACCTGCATCGGTAAATAAACGACCAATAGTAGATGTTTCAGAGAAATTTAATTTACAACCTAATGTATAAAATGCGACCTTTTTCATTTAGCCTGCGAAGATAAGAAATTAGTTGGATGTTGCTGGTTTGCAGTTTAGAGAACTGACAAATCACAGACGATGAATTTCAAATTTATGCGATTATTTCTCTTGCCAGCGATAACTTTCCTGTTCAAAGCCAGCCAAATCTACTAACCTGCTAATGACAGTACCTGCAACTTCTTCGATGGTTTTAGGCAAGCTATAGAAAGATGGATTAGCCGGACAAATAATTCCGCCAGCTTCCGTAACAGTTTTCATATTATTGATATGAATTAAGCTAAAAGGAGTATCTCTCACTACAGCGATAAGTTTTCTCCGCTCCTTTAAAATTACATCTGCAGCTCTGGAAATGAGATCATTTGAAATGCCATGGGCAATCCTGCCCAAGGTTCCCATTGAACAAGGTACGATAATCATGGTATCGTATTTCGCAGAACCTGATGCAAAAGGTGCATTAAAGTCGTTCTTGTTAAAGAAAGTAAAATCAGTATAATCGGTATAATTCTGGTTTCCCAATTCAAACTGCCAAACTTCTTTTGCATTGTCGCTCATTACCACTCCAACAGCCTCAATCTGGTCCTTAAGTTTAATCAATTGATCAAACAAAACTTTGGCATAAATCGATCCACTGGCACCGGTAATTGCGACAACAACTTTCTTCTTTATCATACCACAAACATACATTTTTAAAACGCTGCAAAACAAAAAAAGGGCCGAATACAAGTATTCGACCCTACATCTACCTATGAAAAACATACCCTCGAAAGGGTAAGAACAAATATATATATTTTTTCAAGAAAAGATAATGGCGAACTGTTAAATTATGCAAAAGGCTCAAATATCTTTTCTTATTTAAATAAGCAATTGATAATCAGTTAAATAATTTTCAATATTCTACTTTTTTAAGCTGCAAATAGTTAAAAAAATGGTGTTTATTTGAGAAATAGCCATTTAAATAAGACAAAAATCACTTGATAAATTATACTTATTGATCAATTATTTCAAGATTTTATACGCCTGTATATATTTTACAAAATATCACTGTATTAACTTTGTGTTTTCAAATTGTTGCCTTTTCTACAGCATTAAGGGTTTAGCTAACGACGATGTAATTAAAAGCAACAAATTTCTGAAAGCCCTAGAAAATTTATAGATGAACCTGATTGCTAAACTTTATGCACTTTAAACTTCTGAAAGGAATCTAAAATTTTCAGCCCAACGGTAGCTAAATAACGGTTATAAACTACTGAAGATTGATATTTACTGCAGAAAGACCTGTTGAACCCAAATGAATTTCGAAGGATACTTTATCACCGACGTTGATATCAGCAATTAGTTTTTCTGTTAGAAAATGAATGTCTTGACAATTGTCATCGATAATTGTTCCGTGTTCTTCTTCAATATCAATTTGAAGAACTACTCCATGTCTTATGCCGCTCATTGTTTATTTATATGAATAAAAGTTATGCAATTATAACAAAATAAGTATAATTAAAAATACACATTACTGACATTTCAAACAACTTTCGGCTATTGCTTACGATTTTTACAAGGCAGTACGCTGTTTATAATCACATCACTATTCCTCGATCAATCAGCGCATTAGATTAATGCCCAGTTTAAACATGATTCTGCCGGAAAATTATTATTGATTTTAGCTTAATGGTTGATTGATTCTGTAGTGAATTATAAGGTATAAAAATCAGACTTCTATAAGTTAATTAAAATGGCCGCAGTCAATACGACCATTTTAACTACTTTATCAGGAAAAATATTTAGTAATTCCAGATTTGTACATCAGCTTTTTCTGTTTGAAATTTCAGTCTCTTTTCTTAGCCATTCTGCTAATTCGGGATTTAAATCTTGTTTGGTTAAACGCCATTTCCAGTTCCCTGAAACACCACCAGGCATATTCATTCTCGCATTTTCATCAAGGTTTAAGATATCCTGAATGGGTACAATTGCAATTTTTGCACTTGAACAGTATACAGCTCTTAAAATGGTTTGATTTATATTTTTTTCGGTTACTTTATTTCCGAAGTAATAATCAATTCGTTTCCTGATACTATCGTCAGCTTCGTGTTTAAACCAACCTAGTAGTGTATTGTTATCATGAGTGCCGGTATAAACCAAGCAATTAGGGGTATCAAAATTATGCGGAATATGGGGACTGACAATTAGATCACCCCCAAAAGCGAACTGAAGCACTTTCATACCCGGTAATTTAAATTGATCTCGAAGTGATTCGACATCGCTGGTAATCTCACCCAAATCCTCTGCAATAAAAGGCAATTCGCCTAATTCTCGTTTTACGATTTCAAAAAATTCCCTTCCCGGACCATTAATCCATTTTCCGTTTATGGCAGTTTCTGCACCAGCATCAACTTCCCAGAAAGAGGCAAATGCTCTGAAATGATCCAGTCTCAACAAGTCAAATAACTCCATGTTCTTTTTTAAACGCTGAATCCACCAGGCATAATGATCAGACTTCATTGATTCCCAGTCGAAAATTGGCATTCCCCAAAGCTGGCCGTTTTCATTGAAATAATCTGGCGGAACTCCTGCAATTTTGAGTGGATTCAAATTCTCGTCTAGCTTAAAAAGATGGGGTTTTGACCAAACTTCAACAGAATCCAGGTCCAGGTAAAAAGGCAGATCGCCAACAATTTCAACCCCGTGTTCGTTAGCATAATTTTTTAAGGCATGCCACTGCTGATCGAAAATATATTGCTGCCACTTAATTTCTTCAATATCTTCAGCAAACTTTAGCGTAAAGTTTTCCAAAGTCTTTTTATCGCTGGTTTTGTAGTTTTCCGGCCAGTTATACCATTCCAAATGTTGATGCTGCGCTTTAATTACCGAATACAAAGCGAAGTCGTTAAGCCAGCTTTCTTCTTTCAAACAAAAATCTTTAAAAGATGTATTCGATGCGGCTTCTCCTAACTGCCTGAAATTTTGGTAGGCTGTTGTCAATATTTTGCGTTTAGCAACCTCAACCTGATCATAATCTAGTTTATTTCCCGCTGCAAAAGTTACCTGCCCCAAATCTGCAACAGTAAGCAATCCATCAGCTACTAAAGCATCGGGACTAATTAACAGCGTGTTACCAGCCATGGCAGAATTACTCGAATATGGCGAGTGTCCATTCTCTCCTTTGGTTGGATTAATGGGTAAAATCTGCCAATACCTTTGACCAGTATCTACCAGAAAATCAATAAAAGCTTTACTTTCCGGACCCAGGTCGCCTATTCCATATGGAGATGGTAACGAACTGATATGCATTAGAATTCCTGCTGTCCGAGGGCTGTTCTTCGCTTTTAATTTAATTAATCCAACTGGAATTTCGCTTAAAACGTCTTTTATCAGCACACCATTGTAGAGCATATCTTTCACAGCAGATTTCTCGGTAATGAGGTTCTCCCATTCCATCGGTGCTCCTGATGGAAGAATGACTTGTGTATCTTCCCAATCGAATTTATTTGGTGCAATAGCATCTTTTTGAGCTAAACCTGCCAAGCCTAATGGAATCGCGATTACGATCCACTCATGATTTAGTTCTCTGGCGAATGCAACAACATTGAGCTTGAATTTGCCTTCGACCCGGAGCGGGATATAGCTTCCATCTTCGAACAGCTGTTGGTTATTTTTTCTGATTTTCGTTAAACGTTCTGTGAGCCAAAGTTTGGGTTTTCCAGCGTAACGCCCTTCCCATAAATCTGTAAGGGTGTGATCTCCGTTTGATTGAAATTCTGCGCGTTTATCATAATCTACTGCCCTTCTGTTATCTGGATCCACCAAACTTAAATCCCATAGCTCAGTTCCCTGATATACATCGGGAATGCCCGGACAAGTAAATTTAAGCACCAATTGAGATAAGCCATTTACAATTCCAAAATCGGCTACCTTACTGATAAACGTTTTGATGATCTGATTGCCGGGATTACCATCCTGTAGCAATGCCTTTCCAAAATCCTTAACATTTTGCTCATAGTCTTCATCCGGGGAGGCCCATTCTGATCTTTTCTTGGCTTCTCGTAAGGCCTTCTCTATATATTGTGATAATCGTTCCTCGATATTATCCAGATCTTCTCCCGGCATAGGCAAAGCGCCTAAAATGGTTTGAATCACCAAATACATATCATTTTTATGCAACTGATTAAATGATTCATTTTCCTTTTTAAGCTGATCGGTGGCTTCAATTAATTGATCCACTACGTTAACCCATTCATTAGGGATGTCTGTTAACACATTTAATCTTGCCCTTACATCTTCCCCTTTTTTGGTGTCATGCGTAGCACTTCCGTTGAGGGAAAGCGGCCAAAGCTTTTGGCGCTGCTGCATTCTGGAATGGAAATCGTCTACGGTAATTCCGAAGGCGTGAGGTGCGTCTCCAACTTCTGTGTGCCCTACAAATAAGTTATAAGTGAACATCACCGTATCTTCCACCCCTTTCGCCATTAATGGCCCCGTGAATTGCATACAACGCTGATAAAATTTACTTATTTTTTTTAAATAATCAGCATCGCCGTGAAGTGGTTTTTCAATTAATAAATTAGCTAATAACGAAGCGATCGGTTTCAAATCTGCTGTTTGGTTTACCCCTTGGATCAATTTGGAAACTTTTTGCAGCGTTTGATCTTTTAATGGAAACTGGTAATCATAATAACGATACACGGGCATTTGAATCATCATCTCGCCTAATCCCCTTTTAATATTATCGGCACCCAACTCTTGCTCCTCTTGATCAGAGATTAAATGCAGATCTTTCGCTAATTGATAGAGGTTGTTGAGCTCGCCCCCCATATGTTCGTATAAGATCGTTTCTTTTTTCTGGTGAATCAGCGTGTCCAGGTCCTGATTTTTACCGGTTACTTTTTGATAGAGGTTATCGAAAGCTTTTTGTGCCGATTTATTGGTAAAGAGATTATTTGTAATGGCGAGAAAATCATAGCCGGTATTTCCCTGAGTATTCCAATCTAAAGGCAATTGCTCCTGATCTTCTAAAATTTTCTCAATAACAATATATACGTCGTCACCAACTGCCAACCTAAGCCTGTCTAAATACTCTTTCGGATCGTAAAGCCCATCTACGTGGTCTATTCTTAGCCCCTGAAAGACCCCATCATTTACCAGTTTAAAAATATACTGATGGTAAGTATCAAAGACCGCTTTGTCTTGGATGTTCAAACAAATTAAACTGTTTACGGTAAAGAATCTTCTATAGTTTATTTCAGAAAACGTTTCCTGCCAGTTGCAAAGGCGGTAAGATTGTTCTGCTACGATATTGATCAACTCAGATTTATTTTTATTGATCTCCGCTAGGCTTTTACCTGTTAAACGCTGTTTGGTACTGGCATTTACAGGCCATTCCGTTCCACTATAATTCAAGTAAAATTCGTTGTTTGAAGCGGATAATTTGAGCGTACCATTTTCAATTGCTTCGTTTACATCCTCACCCAGAAAAGGAACCATTAGTTTTTTTTCGTGTAGCAAATCGATATCGAAAAACGATGCATATTCGGATTTTTCTCCGTTTTTGAGCACATCCATCAACCAGGTATTACCGGGATGAAAGGCCATGTGATTTGGTACAATATCTTGAAGCCATCCAATCCCTGCTGCTTTCAATTGGGCAGAAAGACGATACAATTCTTCTTCTGTTCCAATTTCTGGATTGATAATATGTGGATTTATAGTATCATAACCATGTGTGCTCCCTGGTGAAGCTTCAAATATTGGAGAAGCATAAATGGTATCTATCCCAAGGTTTTTAAGATATGGAATAATCTTTTCAAATGATTTAAACGGAAAATCTTTATTAAACTGAATTCTGTAGGTAGTGGATGGTTTATACATTTTCGCAAAGAAAAATTAGGATCGATTCAGGCAAGATGGCTATTTGTTCATGTGCAGAAGAGAAATCCTCTTCACTTACGCCACCCCATAAATTTGATGCTGAGTTAAAAATATTTTGATAGTTATAAGCGCTTTCCAGCTTTAAAACTTGTTTTTGATTTGAAAAATTCATTACGCAGAGCAGTCTTTCATCTTCATGCCAACGCTCCAGCATCAGGCAATTTTGGTCAGCAAACACTATGGCTTTAACATTTTCGCGATTTAGAACAGATAAAGATTTGTGTTCTTTCCTCAACGCAATGAGCGTTTTATAGTACTGCAATAGTTTATGATGTGGCTCTTGGTCAATCTTCTTCCAGTCTAATTTTGAATGAAGAAAGGTATCATCACTCTGTGGATCGGGGGTTTCCTCGCCGCTGTGAAAAGCCGCAAATTCTGCCTTTCTTCCTTTTCTTACTGCCTCAATTAACTCCTTATCGCTGTGACTGGTAAAAAACTGAAACGGGTTCGTTTCTCCATATTCTTCACCCATAAAAAGAAGTGGTAAAAATGGACTACAAAAAACAGCCGCAGCCATTAATTTTGTCATTTCAAAGCTTACCAATTCACTTGTCCGTTCCCCGAGCATCCGGTTGCCCACCTGATCGTGATTTTGTGAGAAAACGATAAACTGCTTGCCTTCGTTTTTAGCCGCCTTTGCGCCAAACTTTTTTTCGCGGTGCGGAGAGTATTGTCCATCATAAACATAGGCATCTTCATAAGATTTGCCTAAATCCTCAATTCCCTTAAAATCTGAATAATAGCCATTGGTTTCTTGTCCTGCTGCAACCCTAAGGGCATGGTGAAATTCATCAACCCATTGTGCATCCATTCCATATCCACCATTATCCAATTGATTGATGTACTTAGGATCGTTCAAATCAAGTTCAACGATTAACTGGTGTGATTTACCGGTATAAGCTGAAAGTTCATTCACGTATTCTTTGATTTCCTGCAAAATGTGCTTCGCGCTAAAATCTTTTATGGCATGAACGGCGTCCAACCTCAAGGCATCAATGTGAAAATCGCGAAACCACATCAAAACATTTTCGATAAAATAGCTTCTAACAGGATCGCAATTTGCATCATCAAAATTAATTGCCTGCCCCCAGGGCGTTTGATATTTATCGGTAAAGTAAGGTCCGAAATCATTAAAATAGTTTCCTTCAGGCCCCATATGATTATAGACCACATCTAAAATTACGGCTAATCCATTTTGATGACAGGCATTAATTAAGGATTTAAGCGCTTCTGGTCCGCCATAAGAATTTTGAGTAGCAAATGGAAAAACCCCATCGTAGCCCCAGTTTCTATCACCAGAAAACTGTGCCACAGGCATTAATTCTATCGCTGTAATGCCTAATGCCTTCAAATATTCAAGCTTACTTTCAATTGCTTTAAAATCTCCAGCGTCGGTAAATGTTCCGGCATGCAGTTCATAGATCACAAATTCTGCTAATGGGACACCTCCCCAATCCTGATCCGTCCATTGAAAAGTGTGAAGATGATAAGCTGCAGAATCTCCACTTACGCCATTGGATTGCCAAAGTGAAGCGGGATCTGCCCGCTGGAGATACTGACCTCCTGGCTGTGGATCGTTGGCATCGCCAACAGGCCAGATGTTGAAACTATACCGGTCATTTTCTTTAATTTCTGGTGTTTCTAAAAACCAATAGCCATGGTCTTCTTTAACCAAATCAAGTTGTAAATCACTGGAAACTAATGAAACCCTGCCTGCCTTTGGTGCCCATAAATAAATCTCTGCAGCACCGTTTTCATTGAAATTTAAACCTACTTTTCTTCTTCGAATATCAATTTCCATATTATTAAGGACTCATGCCCCTTATTTTTAAGTTATTATGTAATGTTTTAATGTGCAATGCCAGTACTCGTTGAGCTCGAAGCATATTCACTTAATTCTGATGGTAAGAACCAGAAAGATGTGTCGCACTGTTACTAAAACCAAGATTAGATGGCAATGGTTTTGCGTGCTATTGATTACAAATTACTTATTGCGTAAGTGAAAAACTATCAACTAAAACACCGTGACCATCTTTAAAGTTGATTTTGGCGAGTGTATTTTCCCCTCCTATTTCGACAATGTGATTTTTCAAATCTTCTGATAATTTTGGGATTTTGTTCCGATCTTCAACTATAATTTCTATCTCCGCGGTTCCTGTTTTACCTACCTCTTTAGCATGGTCACCTAAAAAAGTACTTATCTGATCCATTAACTCTTTCATATCTTAGATTTATAAAATAGTAAGTCTGTAACAGGCTAAAATGTTTTAGAAAAATATGTCTTGAATATCGCTCAAATAAAAAAAGACAAATTCGGAAACTACTCGTACCCATAAGTATAAACACCCGTATTTATACGTTTTCTACCTGAAGCTAACTTGTACCTTTTGATCGTTAATGTCCTACGTGAGGTTTGAGCGGCATTTTTTGACCTCAAGCGCAGTTTGTACCATGCTTATGACAATACGGTTTTGGTATAACATTTGTTGATTTGGAAGTACATCCTTAACCTAAAACATCATGACACAATTTGAATTTAACAATATGGTTAACAGCCATTCCGTATCGCTAAAGATGCACGCTTTGAATTTCACAAAAGATTTAGAAGATGCTAACGATTTGGTGCAAGACACGATGTTGAAAGCCATTAGATTTTATCAAAATTTTCAGGAAGGCACGAACTTTAAAGGTTGGCTTTTTGTGATAATGAAAAACACCTTTATCAATAATTACAGGAAGACAGCAAAGGCAAAGACTTTAATCACACAAGATGACGAAATTTCATCTGCCAACTTGATGTACAGTTCTGAAAGAAATGCAAGCGTTGGTAAGATGATTGTAGATGACATCCAAAAAGCATTGAATCATTTGCCAGAAGTTTACAGCGTACCATTTGTAAAATATTTCGAGGGGTTTAAATACCACGAAATTGCTGATGAATTACAAATCCCACTTGGAACGGTTAAAACCAGAATCCACGTGGCAAGAGAAATGCTCAAAAAATACTTAAAAACATACGCAAAGGAAGCGTATAGCGCATAGCAAAAAAACCTCAGCTCATCCCGCTGAGGTTTTTTTATGCAATCAGGTTTTCGATCTGTATTTTCTTAAGCTTGCCTAAGGATAAACGAAATCTTTAAGCCTGAAATAACTTCACTTCCGCTATTGCTCCAGTCAATCAGCCAATAGAGATTTGAAAGTTACTCGCTCATTATCTGGTAGGCAGACCACTCGGGCTGATTCGCAATTCAAGCAACTCTGCGACTCGTATTTACTTTAACTTTTCTGGAATCTATACGCATAAAAAAAAGGGCAGCCTTATCAGACTGCCCTAAATTTAAGATTTCTTATTTCTGAGATTGTTCTGGTGCTTTACCAATCAGGTCCATAAATTGATCTAATTTAGGTGTGATGATAATTTGTGTGCGCCTGTTTTGTGCTTTGCCGGCTGGTGTAGCATTATCCGCGATTGGATTAAACTCTCCGCGGCCACCAGCTGTTAACCTTTTCGGATCAACTCCGTATTTTGACTGCAATACCTGCACCACTGATGATGCCCTTAGTGCACTCAGATCCCAGTTATTTCTGATATTTGGTTGGGTAATTGGTACGTTATCAGTGTTACCTTCAATCAACACATCATAAGTACTGTAATCTGTAATTATTTTCGCAATTTTGCTTAGTGTTTCACCAGCTTTATCAGAAACTTCATAACTTCCTGATTTATAAAGCATATTATCTGCTAGTGAAATATAAACCACTCCTTTTAATACCTGAACATCCACATCGCTTAATTCTTCTCTACTTAATGAACGGGTTAAATTATTCGTTAGCACCATATTAAGCGAGTCGCTTTTGTTTTTTGCATTAACAAGTTGTTTGATGTATTTATTTGAACTATTGATCTCATCAACCAGTTTGGAAATATTCACATTACCCTGGCTACTTGAGCTTAAACACTTATTTAATGCATCCTGTAAGGCAGCAACATTTGATTTTTCAGAAGCAATTTGCTCTTCTAAACCTTTTACTCTACTACTTGAACCAGAAAGTTCTCTTTGGCTATCTTGATATTTATTACTCAGCTCTTGATTTCGTTCTCGCAATTTTGAGTAAGTGTCTTGTAACTCTGTGTATTTCTTATTACTTACACAACCAGAAATCATGATTCCGGCTAAGAGCATTATCGGGATTGATTTGTAAAATTTCATAATCTTATCTTTTTTTTATCGGATATTATTTAACAAATTCCTTGCCGTAAAGTTCAAAAAGCCCGCAAAACCCTGTTAAAGAGTGTTAAGATGGGTTATTGGTTGATCTTTATTCGTTGTTTGTTGTTGGTTTGATTAGAGGGTTAAGAGGTTAAAGGCTTAGAAAAAGGATTGTTCGTTAACGTTTAATAAAAAAGATATGGATAGTTGTTTGTGTTGGTTTAACAGCTGATTATAACTAAGATAATAACAAACGGGTTTTCCGTTTCGCCGAAGTTGGCGATTAATACTTTATTAAATTATTTTAAAAAATATGATGACGATAATTTTAAAAGAAAAACGTTTTAGCAATTACGGTACTTGTGTACTTTCTTTACATTGTGAGAAAAACGGAGAAAATAACGGCATGAAATCCAAATAAAGGCATACTATTACGGACAATTATACGTCTTTAGGGTAAATTTTGATTTGTTTTCACAATTTTAAAGTTTTATTTTGCAGCATATTTAAATACAAAACATATCGCTGGCGAAAAATGTTATCAAAAGCAGTATGACTAATCATAATAACAATCTTAAAATGAACAAGCTTTTCGTTGGTGGCCTGGCAGATAATATTCAGGAGATGGATCTGGCAATTTTTGTAAGTCTTCATGGTAAAATCGACACCATAAAAGTCGTTCGCGATCGTGCTACCGGAAAGTGCAAAGGTTACGCCTTCATTGAAGTTGCTAGTTTAGATGATGCCAAAAATATTATTTCTATGTTAAATGGTGAAACATTTAAGGGCAATGTGATTACGGTTAAACTATCAGAAGAAACAGCACCGAAGAAACCTGCGCCTAAGCCAAGATCAAACGAAGCATTTAAATCCAAAAGACCTCGTTTGCAACGCTAACTTTTCTAAGTCTTTTTTTTTCCAACGCTACCTTTAATTTGATCTATTCAGGTTGAGCTAAATATGTTTAAATATTTTAAGTTCAAAAAGCCTGTCTGTTTACGATTAGCTATGCCCGGTTTAATTGCTCTACAGCAATGCCCTTTCTAGTAGCAGCTTATATTAAAATATTCGCTAAATAAAGTTTATTGCCATCATTTTCTTTTATATGCCATCTAGAGAATGGCTGATCCTGGCTGTAAACCATCGCAGATTAACATCAATTAATTTTAAAGTAAAAAGGGATAACAACCGAAGCTGCTATCCCTTAACTCATAAAAAAGTATTTGGCAAATATCTACCAGTAAACGCTATAAAGCGCCACCAACATTCCGATAATAATCAAAGTTCCAACTGCGAAACTTGTTGTGGTTTTAAACATTTTAACATCAATATCCAGGCCTTTCGGATTAACACCTTTTCTGTTCTCAAATAAACTGATGATTACCATCCCGATGATACAGAAAACAAATACAAAGCCCATTCGATCAAGGAAAGGAATTTCATAAATACCGGCTGAATTTTTTACCGAGAAGCCTGCGCCAGATAACCAAGACAGATCTGTTAGGTTGGGTAAAGCTTTCAACAATAACGACATTCCAAAACCACCAATTGTAGCAAATAATGCCGCGTTTGAAGTAGTTCTTTTCCAAAAGAAACCTAAAATAAACATGGCGAAAATACCTGGGGAAACAAAACCGGTATACTCCTGAATGTATTGGAATCCGCCTTTTTTATCGATCCCCAAATGAGGCGCAATTAACACACCTAAAATCATGGCCACGATTATACAGATTTTTCCGGTTAAAACCAGGTTCTTCTCAGAAGCCTCCGGATTGATCACTTTCTTGTAAATATCAAGCGTAAAAATAGTTGCGATACTATTTGCCTTACCAGCTAAAGAAGCTACTACTGCTGCCGTTAGGGCGGCAAATGATAATCCTTTTAATCCTGCCGGAAGCAAATTCAATAGTACCGGATAAGCGCGATCTGGATTAACAGAACCACCTTGTAACATTTCGGTTTGGAAAGCACCGTCTTTATAAAGGACGTAGGCCGCTATACCTGGAAGTACCACAATAATTGGCATTAATAGTTTCAAGAAAGCAGCAAATAATAAACCGCCCCTTGCCGTATTTAAATCCGCACCAAGAGCACGCTGTGTGATGTATTGATTACAACCCCAATAGTTTAAATTTACGATCCACATTCCACCAATCAACACACTTAAACCTGGTAAATCGATATAATTTTCATTATCAGGTTTTAAAATCATTTGGAAATGCTCCGAAGCTTTAGTGGTCATTAAACTATAACCTTCAAAAATACCTGTCGTACCATAGTGACTCGAAACCAGGTTTAGAGCCAGGTATGTTGTAGCTAAACCACCTAGGATTAAAAAGAATACCTGAATTACATCGGTATATCCGATTACCTTCATCCCGCCAAGGGTGATAATAATGGCGAAAGCGGCGATGGCGTACATACAAAGCTCGAGGTTGAAACCTGAGATACTGCTTACTGCCAAGGCGCCTAAATAGAGGATAGAGGTTAGGTTAACCACCACATAAAGTAAAAGCCAGAACACCGCCATAATCATGGCTACGGTACCATTGTAGCGCTGATGCAAAAACTGCGGCATCGTGGCAATTTTGTTCTTCAGGTAAACCGGGATGAAGAATACCGCAACCACGATGAGCGTTAAACTTCCCATCCATTCGTAAGTTGCAATGGCAAGCCCCATTTTGAAACCAGAGCCGCTCATGCCTATAAATTGCTCTGCAGATATGTTCGAGGCAATTAGAGAAGCACCAATCGCCCACCAGGTAAGCGATCCCTCGGCTAAAAAGTAATCTTTAGAGCCTGTTGATACAGATTTTTTCTTATTGTATATGTAGAGGCCATAGGCAGCTACGATAACAAAGTACACCGCGAAAACGATGTAATCTTTCGTATCGAGAATATTATTTTTCATTCAGTTATTTATTTAGGTATTATTTTATGCGCTTTGCAGAATCAATTATTATTAAGCGATGAGTTCAGATCCATTATCAGTTTCTACAATATAGGCATCGAGTGTTAAGCCAAATGCTTTCGAATAAAGCGTACTAATTTCTGAGATTAAAGAATCAATTTCTTCATCTTTAACGATATTGATGGTGCAACCCCCAAATCCACCACCCATCATGCGGGCACCAGGCACAAAATCAAGGTTTTTCACGAAGTCAACCAAAAAGTCGAGTTCTTGGCAACTTACTTCGTAATCCTTACTTAAGCCCTCGTGCGTAGCAAACATTAACTTACCCAACGCCACTAAATCACCTTGTTTAAGCGATTGCGCTGCCTGCTGAATTCTTGAAATTTCTTCTACAACGAATTTACATTTTTGAAAAACTTCGGCATCTCTTGTTTCCACATGTTCTTTGAGCATGTCTACAGTGGCATCTCTTAAGCTGTTTACTTCAGGTTGTGCAGCTTTAATCCAGGCCACGCCTTGTTCGCATTGCGATCTTCTCTTGTTATAAGCAGAATCAGCTAGCGAGTGTTTTACATTAGTATTTAGCAAAACGAGTTTGTAGCCTTCTAGTTTTAGCGGGATATACTCGTATTCCATCGATCTGCAGTCCAATAAAACGGCGTGATCTTTTTTGCCAAATACAGACGCAAACTGATCCATGATGCCACAGTTTACACCTGCAAATACATGTTCTGCTTTTTGTGAAATTAACGCTAAATCCATTTGAGAAATCTGCAGATCATTCAAGTGATCTATCGCAAAAGCAGTGGCACATTCCAATGCCGCCGATGAAGAGAGGCCAGCACCAAGCGGTACGTTCCCATCAAGATAAAGGTTAAAACCTGCTATTTTATAGCCGCGTTTCACCAGCTGATCAGCTACGCCCAATACATAATTTGCCCAGCCAAGCGCAGACTTTTCAATTGCCGAGACTGATGACTGGTAAGCTTGCTGATAGCTTGCTGAATATAAGTGAATTTCACCATCTTCTCTTTTCGAAACCGCTACATAGATAGCTTTATTTATGGCCGCCGGCATCACAAAGCCTTCATTGTAATCAGTATGCTCGCCGATGATATTAATCCTTCCGGGAGATTTTACCAGTACTGGCTCAGTTTGAAAAACATCTTTGAATGCTTTTCTTAAACGTTCAATATCCATTCGCTCTAATATTTTATTTTTTGGTTAGTGTTTCTTTGTTTTATAATGTTCGGCAGGCAATTCTTTAAGGCGATTTGCAGCAAATTCTGGCGTGATATCACGTTGTGGATTGGCTAACATTTCATAACCTACCATAAATTTTTTAACTGTTGCGGAACGAAGCAGCGGTGGATAAAAATGCATATGCCAGTGCCATTCCGGATGATCGCCATCATTTACCGGTGCCTGGTGCATGCCAGCAGAGTATGGAAAAGAAGTTTCGAAAAGATTATCATATTTAACTGTTAATGCCTTGATTGCTTCCGCAAGCGCCTGCTTTTCTACGTTCGTGAAAAATTTAATGCTACTCACTGTTCTTTTGCTGATGATCATTGTTTCATAAGGCCAAACTGCCCAAAAAGGCACGAGTACTGCGAAATGTTCATTTTCAAAAATTACCCGCTCGTTCTTTTTCAGTTCAAGTTTTAAATACGCAGACAACATACTTTCGCGGTGAACGGCGTAGTAATTTTTCTGGCGCTCGGTCTCTTTCATGATCTCCATCGGCACTTCGCTTTGCGACCAGATTTGTCCATGGGGATGCGGATTGCTGCATCCCATAATTTCACCTTTGTTTTCGAAAATCTGAATATATTTAATCCACTCATTTTCTGAAAGACTGTTGTATTCTTTTTGCCAAAGATCAACTACGGCAGTGATTTCACTCACGCTTAATTCTGGTAAGGTTAAGTTATGTTTCGGGCTGAAGCTAATTACCTTACAGATTCCGCGTTCATTTTTAGCCACCAACAAACCATCATCATTCAGGCTATCGGCAGGAGTATCTTCCAGCAATGCCGAAAAGTCATTTTTAAAAACAAAGCTTTCTTTGTAATCCGGATTAACATCACCATCTGCCCGATCGTTTCCCGGACACAGGTAACATTTTGGATCATATGCCGGACGATTATCGTCTGACACGTCCTCCACTTTACCCTGCCATGGTCTCTTGGTGCGATGCGGAGATACCAGCACCCACTCGCCGGTTAGGATATTTAATCTTCTGTGAGGATTTGAATCGAGATCGAAAATGTTACTCATATTGTCGTTTTGATTAGCATGTTGTTCTACAAATGAACTTGTGATTCGGCTAAATTATAAATAAAATATTATTTGTCAAAATGACATTTAATATTTTATTTATAATTTCTATTTTCGCAAAAATTTGAAGATATTCAGGCAAATTTAATTTAGTTTTAGCATGATAGAATATTCAGGCCAACCACATTACCTGGTAGCTGTAGATTGCATAGTTTTTGGTTTTGATGGCGAGCGCCTTAAGTTGCTATTGGTAAAAAGGGGCTTAGAACCAGAGATTAACAAATGGAGTTTAATTGGTGGTTTCGTGGGTTCGAACGAAAGCCCTGATGATGCTGCCAACAGGGTACTTCAGAAAAATACTGGCCTGGAAGGGATTTATCTGGAACAACTACAGATTTATGGAGAACCCAATCGCGATCCGATTGAACGTACCTTATCTGTAGGTTATTTTGCTTTAATTGATATCAATAAATATCAGGCTCAACTGAGTGATGAGTATCATGCAGAATGGTTTCTGATTAACGAAAGTCCTAAACTGATTTTTGACCATGCGCAAATGGTTTCAGATGCCCGTAAGAAGCTTCGATACAAGGCGGCCCTCCACCCTATTCTCTTTGAAATGCTACCCAAGAAGTTTACGCTCCCACAATTGCAGATGCTTTTTGAAGAAGTGAATGATACGAAAATAGATACCCGGAATTTCAGCAGAAAAATTAGTTCAACGGGATTATTGATTAAATTGGAAGAAAAAGATAAATCAGGCTCGAAAAAAGGTGCCTTTTACTTCAAATTAGATAAGAAGAAATACAAGGCGAACTTTCAGGCATTTTTAAACCTTATCCCCAACTTAAAGTTATAACGAAAGGCTTCGAATTGCCCTGCATTTAACCGCCAGCTAGTCTCCATAAATCTACGATAAATGCTTCCAAATCAAATAAAAGTTTAACACTTTAGTTTAATTGATATATTAGCACCATGCAAAAGGAACTGGCGGATGAAAAGTTGATCCTGGCAAGAATTGCCACCGGAGATCAGCAAGCTTTCGGCGTTCTTTTTAATTTCTACAGAAATAAGGTTTTTGGTTATGCCCTGGCCATTCTACAAGAAGATTCCGCAGCAGAAGAAATTGTTCAGCAGGTGTTTATTAAGCTTTGGCTAAAAAGACAAGGTTCAGCGAAAATCGAAAATTTTGGAGGTTTTTTACGCGCAACAACCAAGAATGAAACCTTAAATGCATTAAAAAAAATTTCTATCCAGCAAAAAAACTATCAAATAGCCAAACAAAACAATACCGATATTGATTTAGCTACTGAAAATGAAATTCAGTTCAGGGAAACGAAAAAGTTATTGGATGATGCAATTGAAAAACTTCCTCCTCAGCAAAAATTAATCTACCATCTTTGCCATACTGAAGGTTTAAAACAGAAGGATGTAGCTGAGAAGTTGAATTTATCTCCCCTTACTGTCAAAAGCCATCTCAGAGATGCTGTAAAATCAATCAAAAACTATTTAATGGTACATGATGAATTAAAAGCGATACCGCTTTTATTATTTCTTCTTAAATAATTCAGTATCCACTACCTCCTTTTCTTTCCAGAACTGTCATCATCTTAGAAGAACTTTAGAAAATCTCATTTTTCTTCGGTTTAAACCAAACAAAATGGAACAGGAAAGATCTGCCTATTTATTCGATAAGTACGTCAATAAAACGTGTACTCCTGCAGAATTTAAGGAGTTTATGGCAATTGTAAGAAATGCCGACGATCAGACTGTGCTGGATTTGCTGATGGATAACTTTTGGAACCAAAGCCAAGAGGCGGAGCTTCATCCAGCAAAGGCAGATTTAATATTGGATCAGGTGCTATCTGCATCTGGTAAAAGAAAACCGAAAATGCCGGACTTTTCCATTCAGTGGCTGGGATGGGCTGCCGCCTTCCTGGTTGTTTGCCTGGCAACATTCTTTCTGCATAAAAATACAACTGGCAGTTCAGACATACCAGTTAAGAGCGCTTCCAATATCACTCAACATCAAAAATCATTAAAGTTGGTCACTGTTAAAACTGTTAGTGAGCACCAAAAAATAACGTTACCAGATGGCAGCACAGTGATCTTGAACAACCATAGTTCAATCACTTTTCCAAAAGCTTTTGGTGATCAGCGAATTGTTGTATTAACGGGCGAGGGTTATTTTGATATCAAGCATGATGCTAAAAAAAGCTTCACCGTACTCACCGGTAAATTAAGCACTACTGTTTTAGGTACAGCCTTTAACATTAAGGCTTATGACAGCGACCATGAAATTTTGGTAACAGTAACCAGAGGAAAAGTAAGTGTGCTAGATAGCAATGCGGTTTTAGCTATTTTAACTCCTAACCAGCAGATGGTTTTCAACAAGGGCGACAAACAGGCAAATCTTGCTCAGGTTGTGGCAAAAAATGTTATTCAGTGGCAGGAAAGCGATATTTTTTTCGACGATATTTCGCTTGATGAAGCAGCCCAGGTACTATCCAGGCGATTTAACACCACGATTACTGTAGACAATGCTTCTGCTAAAAAATGTCGGTTCACCGCTACTTTCTTGAAAGGAGAATCACTTGATCAAATTTTAAAAATCATTTGTGCTTACAATAATGCACAATACCAAACAAGCGCCGGCGGCATAACCATCAAAGGCGAAGGATGTGACTAAATAATTAACCAAATCAACTATTATTAACTAAACCAAACAACATGAAAAAAACTTACCAGCTGCGAATTTAAATGAATAAAAAACTCCTTGTCGCTAAACAAGGAGCCGTTGCAGATACAGCGCTAACTGTATCTACGCGTTTAAACAATTTTCCAGAATTCATTTAAAACATTTAAAACTATGTATTTTTCTGCACAATCGGCAGAGGGAAAGGAGAAATATGTTTTCTTCACTGCAACATCCCAAACACGACATTTAATTCGTCAGCTTATGCGTATCAGCCTAATTATTGCTATCGTATTTATTACCTCTCTCCAATGTTTGTTAGCCATAGAAGTAAATGCCCAATCTACTCAGCAAGTACAGGTTACCATGGAGTTGAAAGAGGAAACCATCATTTCGGCTATCAAAAAAATAGAGCAAAACAGTCAGTTTCGTTTCTTGTACCGTAATAATGAACTTAAAAACCTAAAACCGGTAAGCATCAACCTGGCTTCAAGATCGGTTAAAGAAACATTGGATATCATCCTGAACGGCACGGGATTTACCTATAACCAACTGGGAGATAAAATTTTAATTTCGAAAGTTCCTTTAACAACTCAAAGTGAGAAGGGAAATGACGTTCGATTAACCGGAATGATTTCAGATGAAGATGGAAATCCGCTTCCTGGAGTATCGATCAGCATAAAAGGCGATAAGGAATTTAGTACAGCCACAGATCAAAACGGCCATTTCAGTATATCAGTTCCGGAAGGAAAAAGCATCACCCTAATCCTGAGCTATGTTGGCTACGTGAAGCGAGAAATACTTGTAGACCAAAACACAACATTAAAAATTGCTTTGACTCCTGAATCGGGAAGTCTGAATGAAGTGCAAATTATCGGATACGGTACCACCACAAGAAAACTAAATACCGGTTCTGTTGCATCGATATCGGCAAAAGAAATTGAGAAGCAACCTGTTGGAAATCCATTAGCAGCACTTGCGGGTAGAATGTCTGGCGTACTAATCGGACAAAACAACGGTGTACCAGGAAGTACCATTCAGGTTCAGATTCGTGGACAAAACTCCTTGTCGTCTGGTGGTATCCCATTATATGTGATAGACGGTGTACCTTTTACAAATTTCAATGGCGGTTCTCCTCCAACAGATAACCTGAATGCTTTTGGAACTTCGGGGGCAAGCGGTGGTGTAAGCCCATTTGGTATGATTAATCCTTCTGACATTGAGCGGATTGATATCTTAAAAGACGCGGATGCAACAGCAATCTACGGATCAAGAGGTGCAAACGGTGTGGTTTTGATTACTACAAAAAAAGGCAAATCCGGAAAAGTAAGGATCAGTGCGAACTTAAGCACTGGCTTCACCGAGGTTAATCGTTTTATTCCAATTTTGAATCTTCAGGAGTATCTTGCTTTGCGAAAAGAAGCTTTTCAAAATGATGGGGTTTTACCCAATGCAACCAATGCGCCAGATTTAACGGTTTGGGATCAGAACAGTGAAACTGACTTTCAAAAATTATTGATTGGAAACAGGGGGCACGTGAACGAAATTCAAGGTTCTATGTCTGGCGGTAATGATCAAACCCGTTTCTTTTTTAATTCTGCTTATCGCAGAGAAAGTACCGTTTTCTTGGGAGACAATTCTTCGAAAAGATTCTCATCACGTTTAAATTTAGACCATACCTCGCAAAATAAGAAGTTTGCTGCGTCTTTTTCCGTAAGTTATAGTAATGACAATACAGACTTACCTGCGAATGATGTTTCTTCTGCGTATAATATCGCACCTAATTTTCCATTATATGATTCAGCAGGAAAACTTTTTTGGTCGTCGGGCATTACAAATCCACTCGCCAGCTTATTAAAACGATATACGGGGTTAACTAATAACCTCATTGCTAATGCGAATTTGAAATACACCATTTTACCGGGCTTAACTGCTAAATCCAGCTTTGGCTATACAAACACCCTACTCGAACAGGTTAACACTGAGCCGGCTTCCACACAAAATCCTGCAAACAATCCAATCAGTTCGGCAACGTTTGCTAATCTAAATGCACAAAATTGGAATATTGAACCGACGCTCGATTATACCAGAACTATAGGTGGCGGAACATTGACTGCGCTTGTTGGAACAAGCTTTCAACAAAACACATCCAACGGACAGTCGATTTTTGGAAACAATTACAGTTCAGAGGAATTATTGGGTACATTGAGTGCAGCTGGAACTGTTTCGGTTCGCTACAACAATATTGTAAAATATAAGTATAACGCTGTATTTGCGAAGCTTAATTACGACTGGCAAGAAAAGTATCTGATCAACGCCACGTTTAGAAGAGACGGTTCATCCAGATTTGGTCCTAAAAATCGTTTTGGTAACTTTGGAGCACTGGGCGCAGGCTGGGTTTTCTCTAACGAAAACTTCGTGAAAGATAACGCTTCATTTTTAAGTTTCGGTAAATTAAGAGCTAGTTTTGGAACCACAGGCAATGATCAAATCCCTAACTATCTTTATCTACCACTCTTTTCAACTGCAACACCTTACCTTGGTAACGCAGCCGCGAATGTAACCGGCCTGCCAAATGAATTTATCCAATGGGAAACGACTAAAAAGCTCGATTTTGCCGTTGAATTAGGTTTTCTGAAAGACCGGATATCATTTTCAGCCAACTATTACAGAAACCGATCTTCAAATCAGATTAGTACAAATGCCATTGCCTTCCAAAGTGGATATAATGCGTATACTCAAAACCTCCCTGCGCTAATTCAAAATAAAGGTTTAGAGCTGGAGTTAAATACGACCAATATTGTTTCGAAGGACTTCTCGTGGAAAACGGGAGTAAATTTCACCTTCACAGATAATAAATTATTAGAATTCCCAAATCTGGACAAATCATTCCTGGCCTCTACGTATCTAGTTGGTGAGTCGCTAAACTTAATTCGTTACTACCATTACTTAGGCGTAAACCCTTCGAATGGCACTGCGACATACGAAGATAAAGATGGAAATGGAGTAATCAACGCTAATGACAGGTATGTGGCAGATTTGGGAACACCGTTTTTTGGTGGTTTTAACAATACCTTTACTTACAAGGGTTTTGAACTTGGCGTTTTCTTCCAGTTTAATCACCGTTTCGGGGTAACCCAAATTTTGAATACCCGCCCGGGTGCCTTAATTAATCAGAATGACTACTGGTTGGGTAGGTGGACACCAACAAATACTTCTTCTAATATTCCGGGTGCATCTGCAACGGCCGGAACTGCTATTTCTACCTCATACAATAATTTTACTCAATCTGACGCGGCATTTGGAGATGCATCTTATTTAAAATTAAGATCAGTTAATCTTTCCTACAATCTACCACAAGATTGGCTTAAGCACTTGAATATTGCCAATGCCAGCCTTTATGTACAGGGACAAAATTTATATACCTGGGCCAAAAACAAATATACGTTAGACACGGAAACAACTATCCAGGGCGGCCCTTCAGGATTAGGCACCGGTACACTTGGACAGGTCTTACCTCCATTAAGAACCATCGTATTTGGCATTAACTGTTCATTCTAATTAGAAAATCATGAAAAAACTATATAAAAACTTCATTTATAAAACATTGATTCTTGGAGCAGTAATTTCAGGTTCGTCCTGCAAAAAATTTGTAGAACTAGGTGCTCCACCTACTCAAATATTATTTGCAGATGCTTTTAAAACGGACGCATCTGCACAGAGCGTGATTATGGGGATTTATTCTCTGTCGTCGGCAGCTGTGAATGGCTTTTTAACCAACATTACATTTTATCCTGGAATTTCAGGAGACGATGTACAGTATAATGGTTCTGATGCAAATATTCAGGAATTTTCGAGAAATGCAATTTTAAGCAACAATCTAACCGCAGCTAATATTTGGGGGACTACATACCCGCTAATTAAAAACACTAATAATGCGATAAGTGGTATTGAGGCTTCCACAACCATCACCGCTTCAGCGAAAGCACAGTTACTGGGAGAAGCAAAATTTTTAAGGGCTTATTTCTACTTCTATCTGGTTAATCTTTATGGTGATGTTCCGCTTCCATTGAAAGATGATTATTCTGCATTTGAAAACGCTTTGCTGCCACGCACAGCTGCAGCTCAGGTATATACACAAATCATCAAAGACCTTACAGATGCACAAGCCTCTTTACCAGTTGCATACGTTGGCACATTTAGAGGACGAGCGAATAAGCTTGCTGCAACGTCACTATTAGCACGTGTTTATCTATATCAAAAAGATTATACGAATGCTGAAATACAAGCCACACAAGTAATTTCTAGCGGTGTTTATAGTCTACCATCTCCAGATCTGGCCTTTATCAACAGCAGCAACGAAATTATCTGGCAAATTGGTAACGCCACAGGTGTTTCCGTTCCAGGAAATGGCTACGTATCAGCGGCAGCTGCCATTCCAAACTATTCGTTAGCCGACGTTACCTATCAAAGTTTTGAAAGCACAGCTGATTTACGCAGGACAAACTGGACAGCTGCTAAAACGCTGGGTGGAAAAACTTATTATTCAATTACAAAATACAAAGTGGGTTCTGGCGTGGGCAATGAATACAATGTAGCACTTAGATTAGCCGAACAATACCTTATCCGTGGAGAAGCCAGGGCGCAGCAAAACAACTTGACCGGCGCTAAAGCTGATTTAGACGCAGTTAGAACAAGAGCTGGCTTACCTGGAATAAATGCTAATTTCAACCAACAACAAATGCTGGCTGCAGTAGAGCAGGAAAGGAAAGTTGAATTGTTTGGTGAATGGGGACACCGCTGGCTGGATTTAAAGCGAACCAATCGTGCTGATGCTGTTTTAGGAGCTTTGAGACCAACCACGTGGAAAACTACAGCTGTTTTGTTCCCTATTCCTCAGCCGCAAATTGTGATTAATAATGCCTTAACACAAAACCCTGGATACAATTAGTAAACACCTCCAAAACTCTTAAAAATGAAAACTATAAATATCATTATTACCACCGTTGCGCTATCTGCAACTTCGGTACAGTTAAGTGCACAAACCAAGCCATTAGACAGCACCAAAAATGATCTGGATAAATTGATAGCATCCTCTAAACCAGAGGATAAAATCGTATTGACAAATAAACTGAAAGATCTTGCTGCTTCAGCTAATGAAAAGGAAATGAATGTTGCCATTAATTATTATTATCAGTTGAAAAATCAAAAAGCGATAGATTCGCTCTTGGAAGTGCAATTAACGAAGTTTCCGAACGGAATGCGTGCCAGAAACAAAGTAGCTTCTGATGAAATCTTCCCATTGAAGACACCGGCAGAAAAAGAAAAAGCTTATAAGGAATGGATTAAAAAATTTCCACCATCTAACTATAGCGGGGAGGATTTAATTATTTACGATTATGTGACCAGTAGTATTGCCAGTGGCTATGCTGAAGAAAAAAATACTGCTAAAGCCATTGAATATGCTGATAAGCTGTTAGTAGACTTCTGGAAAGGAAACGGTTATGGAGGTTTAGCAGAAAGATTTTACAAAAATGGTGATTTAAAAAATGCATCCATTTACTATAAAAAAGCCATGGAAAGTTCAAAAGTTTACTACGACGGTAAACTTCCAAATGAAAATTCTTCCAAATTTGCTGCTTCTGGTTATCCGGGTTTAACCATGACATACGCCAACATTCTATTTGAACAAAAGAAATATGATGAAGCCCTAGAATATGCACAATTAGCGTCAACGAATCCCAAAACCGCATCACCAAGGGCTAATTTCCAGTATGCAAAAATACTAATGGCTTTAAACAGGAACCAGGAAGCATATACAAAATTAGAAGAAGCAGTTAAATCTGGCAAAGCAGATGACGAAATGAGTGCTACTTTCAAAAAGCTTTATATTAAACTCAAAGGTGGCGAAGCAGGTTTTAATCAATATGCCGCGGAGATTAGAAAGGGAATCATCGCTAATCTTCAGCAAAAATTGAGCAAAGAAATCGTTAAAAAACCTGCCGTAGATTTCACTCTAACAGATTTGGATGGCAAAAAGGTAACCTTGAGCAGTTTAAAAGGCAAAACAGTAATTTTAGATTTCTGGGCAACCTGGTGCGGACCTTGCAAGGCATCATTTCCAGCGATGCAAATGGCCGTGAATAAATATAAGAATGACCCAACCGTGCAGTTTTTATTTATTCATACCTGGGAGAAAACCCCTACCCCAATGAAAGATGCTGCAGAATATATCAAATCGCAGAACTATACATTTGAAGTGTTGATGGATAACAAAGATCCCGAAACGAAAATCAATAAGGTGGTAAGTGATTACAAAGTAAATGGAATCCCGTCAAAATTTGTGATCGATCCGCAGGGAAATATAAGATTTAACCTAATGGGTTTCGATGGTGGCAACGAAGCTGCTGTAGACGAAATTTCAATGATGATCGACATGGCCAGGAAGGGCTAAATACAAGTTGTTAAATGATGAATCGCGTTCTTAACTCCAATTATGGCAGTTGAGGCGCGATTTTTCGTCTAGTAGAAGACCAACGTTAAACCAGCGCAGTGGGAAAGGAAAAGGGTGTGTAATAAATCGGAAAAAGAGATTGCTTCATGCCTCGCGATGACGAGACCCGCCATTGCCACTCGCTATTCCACACTGCATCCGGCCTAGAAAATGATGGAAGGAGAAAACGTTTAAAGCTTAAACCACAATCTTTCAACCTACCATAACCCAAGGCAGCGCGTTCTCTCCCGATTCTTCATCGGGTGCTTGTGCTGCCGAAATAAAGCTTTAACGATTTTATCTAACATCAGGTCCAAGCCTTGATTTATTCATAAGTTGTTATGTTCTTATTGGCATTCATGAGCTCGCAGAAAAGCTCGGTTTTGGCTACCTTTTTATCAAGAAAAAGGTAGAAGCCCTTCGGCGGCTAACTGAGGCAAGGATGGTTGTTGAGGCATAATAATTTCATTTAGCGAGTTACCAACCAGTAGACTATGCTAATTCAAAAACCACCCCGCCCTGTGGGCACCCCTCCAATGGAGGGGAATTGCCATCGCACCATAGCGATCGCAACTAATATCGCTTCCGCAGGTAGCTACACCCGCCATTGCCGCTCGCTATTCCACCCTGCTATCCGGCATAGGAAATGATGGAAGGAGAAAACGTTTAAAGCTGCAACCACAATCTTTCCTACCACCACTACCCAAGGCAGCGCGTTCTCTCCCGATTCTTCATCGGGTGCTTGTGCTGCCGAAATAAAGCTTTAACGATTTTATCCAACATCAGGTCCAAGCCTTGGGTTATTCATAAGTTGTTTATGTTTTTATTGGCATTCATGAGCTCGCAGAAAAGCTCGGTTTTGCTTCTTTTTGCCAAGAAAAAGAAGATAGCCATTCGGCGGCTAGCCGAGGCAAGCCAGCGCAGCGGGAAAAACTCTACCCGCCATGCGGCAACTTTCCCCTGAAGGGGCAAACATGTGTAATAAATATTTCCAGCAGCTAGCGGCTTAGAAAGCTTCTGTAATAAATCGGAAAAAAGAGATGCTTCATTCCTCGCAAAGGCGAAGCCTTTATATCGCCCCAGCCTCGCGGCAACTCTTTCAGGTAGTTACAGAGGAGTACAGAAAACCAGTAAAACAATCAATCACCTACCTCATCAATTTTAATCTCCCTTTAAGGTGAGATGACTACTTTTGTATCATGGTCAAAATAGGAATTGCAGAAGATGATGTTAAAATTGCCACCCTCCTTAAAACAGCTTTAGAAGAAGACGGCTACGAAGTAGCCAACGTTTATCACGGAACAGCTGCGCTCCAAACCTTCTTAAGCCAAAAATTTGACCTCTTTATCATCGACATCATGATGCCGGGATTAAACGGCATTCAGCTTTGCAAACACCTCCGGAACGACCATATCAGCACGCCAATCCTCATGCTCACTGCACTGGGAACTATCGACGATAAGGTAACGGGCTTAGACGCAGGTGCTGATGACTACCTGGTTAAGCCATTCCATTTGAAAGAGTTACTTGCCCGGGTAAATGCTTTATTAAGGAGACAAACCGGAATTGAAAACAGTAAAAACCATCAACTTTGTTTTGCCGATCTTTGTTTGGATACTTATAGCAAGGAAGTGATCCGGGCAAACAAAAAAATCGACCTTAGTGCGAAAGAATTTGATTTGCTCGAACTTTTCCTCCGCCATCCGAATCGTTTACTTTCCCGCCAATTCATTGCAGAACAGGTTTGGGACATTAACTTTGAAACCGGCACGAATGTGATTGAGGTTTACATTAATTTTCTAAGGAAAAAAATTGATAAGGACTTCGACCGTAAACTCATTCATACCAAGATAAATATGGGTTACATCATGAAATAATGAAGATAAAAGACCGCATCGCATTGTATTTCACACTCATCAGCACCTCTATGCTGCTGGCGGTGCTGTGCGTAGTTTATTTTACCTTCATGAAATTTTTACAAGCAGATTTCTTCGAACGGCTTACGGACAGAACCATGGTTACCGCAAAACTTTACCTCGAAGCGGATGAAATCAGTCGCGATGCTTTGAGTAATGTTCGCCATAAATACCTCCAAAAACTTAACGGGGAAGTCATCAGGATTTATGATGATAAAAACAGGGCAACCTTCATTGGAGATTCTGCGCAATACTGGACAAAAGCAACCATCAATACCGTTCGAAAGAAAAAATACCTGCAATATAAAGATGGCGAGCGGCAGGTAGTGGGCATTTATTATAAGGATAATCAGGGAGATTTCGTTATTCTCGCTTCTGCTACCGATCAGGGTACGCATAATCGTTTGGAAAAGCTGCTTAAAATCATGCTTTTCACTTTTGTATTTATCTCCGTTATTCTTTTACTGTTAAGCAGATGGGTAGCCGAAAAGATGCTGAAACCACTAAAAGGATTTATGGAAGAAGTGAAACAAGCCGGCTCCAAAAACCTGGAATTTCGGGTAGCAGAAAGCCAGACAAAAGATGAGATTAACCTGATTGCCCAAAGTTTTAATCACCTCATGGCCGAATTAGAGCAAGCTTTTGTTTTACAGAAAACATTTGTTGCCAATGCTTCTCATGAGTTGAGAACACCACTCACCAGAATGATGATGACTGCAGAGCTGGCCTTATCAAAAGAAAGAGATATCAAAGCATACCAACAAAAGATTCAGTCTATTGTGGATGACGCAGAAAATATGGAGCACATTATTACAGGTCTGCTCGCTCTGGCAAAAATGGACCTCGACTTAATTGAATCGCAAATGGCACCTGTTGAGCTGGATGAACTGCTAACCAAAATCCAGAAAGAATGGAAACAACGCAAAAACCTGGACTTGGAGGTAATTAATCAATCTGAAAACCCGCCTCTGCCGCTGGTTTTAGCAAACCCAATACTGCTGCAAATTGCGATGGACAACATCATTTCGAATGCGTTTAAATTTTCCGGTAACCAAAAAGTATTTTGCTATTTGCAAACAGCAGCAAAGGAAGTAAGTATTAAAATCGTAGATCAGGGCCCGGGGATTCCAATATCAGAACATGAAGCCGTATTAAAACCGTTCTATACCAGATCTGCCGAAGCAGGACAAAAAGGCGAAGGCATGGGCCTATATATTGCCAACAAAATCGTTCATCTTTTTAAGGGTAAAATTGAAATCTCCTCAGAAAAGAAAAGCGAATTCACCATTATCTTACCTCTTTCAAAATAGCAAATCCAGCACTCAGAACGCAGCAACAGACGCTTTCACTAACTTTAATCTGCTTTTAATTTCGATTTAATTTGCGTTTAATTTGGCTGGGATAGATTTGCTGCATGACAAGAATAGGCACCCTACTTTTTCTCCTGCTAAGCTTTCTTTATCAAACATCTTTTGCACAAAATGATAGCGTAAAATTAAGTTTGCCTCAGGCAGAAGCATTGTTCTTAAAACAAAATTTCGAATTACTGGCCGCTAATTATCAAATCGATCTGGCGAAAGCCGAGATTATAACCGCTAAACTTTTCGACAACCCTGAACTCGAATACGAAAACCTGTTTTACAACCACGAAACCGGAAAGTTTTTTCAAACTTCTTACGCCTATGGCCAATTCGCCGGATCCATTTCCCAGCTCATTAAGCTTGCTGGCAAACGAAACAAAAACATCAAACTGGCACAATCGGGTGCTAAAATGGCAGAAATGGAATATTTCGACTTGTTGCGAACGCTTAAATTCGAACTCCGCAGCACATTTTATAAAGCCTACTTTGCTGATCAATCTTTGCAGGTATATACAACACAATTAAAGTCGACCCAGAGCCTCATCAATGCGTACGAAACACAGTTGAAAATGGGCAACGTCGCATTAAAAGATGTAATCAGAATTAAATCATTACTCATCGGGCTAAAAGCAGAGCAAACAAATCTATTAAATGAGCTGGAAGATGATTACCGGGATTTACGCCTGCTATGTGGTTTGCAACCGGAAGTAAACCTTTCCTTAATACTCCCGAAATCAGATGTCAGCATTCCGCTAGATAAAATTCCTTATACCATTTTACTAGACTCAGCCAAAACCAACAGGAGCGATTTGAAACTGGCAAAAGTGGCGCTTGAATATAACGAGCTCAACCTGCAGCTCCAGAAATCGATGGCTATTCCTGATGTGGAGATTTCCATTAGCTATGATTTAAAAGGTAATTATCCTGAAAAGTATACCGGTTTAGGTTTAAAAATTCCCATTCCACTCTTCAATAGAAATCAGGGCGAAATTAAAAAGGCAAGAATTGGAGTAGATGCGGCAAGCTCCAGTATCAGCAAGCAAGAGTTGCTTTTAAATAACGAGGTTTTCAACAGCTACCGTACCGCACTTCGAAATGAAAAACTGTATACCGAAATCGATCCAGATTTTAACAGTGGTTTCGCTCAGCTTATTTCAGGATTGATCAAAAACTTTAGAGACCGGAACATCAGTTTAATGGAATTTTTAGATCTCTATGAATCCTATAAAGAAACTGTTTTGCAGATCAACAATGTTCAGCTGAAAAGACTAAGCTCAAGAGAAGAATTAAATTATGTAACCGGATCTAACCTATTCAAATAACCACATGCAAGTTATCCATAAAAATATTGTAAAAGCGTTTCTATTATCTTCAATCGGATTCAGTTTGGCCTGCAGTGAACATAAAACAGCAGCCGCTCCAGAAAAACCAATCATCACAGACTCCTTATTAAATCGGTTATTGATAGATACTGTACAACAGGCAAACAACAAATCAGACCTCATCTTCTCGGCAAAAATAACGGCGAATGAAGATCGAAAATCAGAACTTTTCCCAATGGTGAGCGGCTCGGTAAACCGCGTAAATGTGCGTTTAGGAGATCAGGTAATGGCAGGGCAAACACTTGCCTCCGTTACCAGCTCCGAGATGGCCGGCTTTGATAAGGAAGTGATTTCGGCCAATGCCGAGCTGAAAAACGCAGATCGTGCCATGAAGCAGGCAGAACAGTTGTTCGCAAGCGGCTTATCATCTGCCAAAGAATTAGAAGAAGCCAAAAATGATTTCCTCATCAAAAAAGCAGAATTAAAACGGGCTAATGCTGTTTTGAAGCTCAACGGCGGCAGCAACACCGGGCATTATTCCATTAAATCGCCCATTAGCGGCTATGTCATCGAAAAAAATGTAACCGATAATATGCAGCTTCGAAGCGATAACGACAAAAGTTTATTCACCATTGCTGATCTTTCAAATGTTTGGGCAATGATCAACATTTATGAATCAGATATCTCCCGAATTAAGGCAGGCGATGAAGTGAGCCTCTCTACCCTCTCCTATCCTGAGCAAGTTTTTAAAGGCAAAATAGACAAAATTTATAACCTCATTGATCAGGAAAGCAAGGTAATGAATGCCCGTGTGGTGATTGCCAACAACAACGCCTTGTTAAAACCAGGCATGTTAGGCACCGTGAAAGTTTCTGCCCATTCCGGTGTTGATCTCCCTGCTGTAAACTCCCGTGCTATTATTTTCGATGATAATAAAAACTATGTTTTGATTTTAGACGATGAGCGCAAAGTTCGCATTCAGGAAGTACAACTCGGTAGAAAAACTGCCGGTAAAACATACATCAGCAAGGGGTTAAATGCTGGCGACCGTGTGATCGCTTCCAAACAGGTCTTTCTTTTCGAAAACTTAAAAACAAAGTAACCCTCCTTCCATCCGTTAGAATTTCTCCTATGAATACATTCATCAAAAGCATTATTGGCTTTGCGCTGAAGAATAAATATTTTATTTTCTTTGCCACTTTTATCCTCATCCTGGCGGGATATTTAAGTTTCAAAAACACCACTATTGACGCATTTCCTGATGTAACAAACACCAATATTACCATCATTACACAGTGGCCGGGCAGAAGTGCCGAAGAGGTAGAGAAATTCGTAAGTCGGCCGCTGGAAATCGCCATGAACCCAACTGAAAAACGAACCAGTATCCGTTCTTCTTCTTTATTTGGGTTATCGATTGTGAAAGTAAGTTTCGAAGATGATGTAGATTACGCGGAAGCCCGTGTTCAGGTAAACAACCATTTGGATGAGGCCGATCTTCCCGAAGGCATCCAGCCTGAAGTGCAACCACCTTACGGACCTACCGGAGAAATTTTCCGCTATACGCTTACCAGTGACATTAAAACGGTTCGGGAACTGAAAACACTGCAAGACTGGGTGATTCAGCGGGAATTGCTTTCCGTTTCTGGCATTGCTGATGTGGTGAGTTTCGGCGGGGAAGTGAAAACCTATCAAATTACGGTCGATCCTCAAAAATCGATTCAATATGGCGTAACTGCAACCGAGCTCTTTGATGCCGTTTCAAAAAGCAATATCAATGTTGGTGGCGATGTTATTGTACAAAGCGGACAGGCCTATGTAGTGAGAGGAATTGGGGTGCTGAATAATATAGATGAGATTAGAAATGTGGTGGTAGATAATGTGAATGGCACACCAATCTATGTTAAAACCATTGCTGATGTGGCAGAATCTGCTTTACCTAGACTTGGCCAGGTGGGCAGAGACCACGATCCGGATGTGGTGGAAGGAATTGTAGTGATGCGTAAAGGAGGAAATCCAAGTGAGGTAATCAGTCGTTTAAAAGAAAAAATTGAGTTGATCAACAAGAATATCCTTCCGGATGATGTGAAGATCAAAGCCTTTTACGACCGCGAAGATCTTGTCAATTATTCGGTTCACACTGTGATGGGAAACATGCTCGAAGGGATTCTATTTGTAACGCTGATTGTATTCTTGTTTATGGCCGATTGGCGGACTACGCTTATCGTCTCCATCATCATTCCCTTAGCCTTGCTCTTTGCCTTTATCTGCCTGAAGTTAAAGGGGATGCCAGCCAACCTGCTTTCTATGGGTGCCATAGATTTTGGGATTATTATAGATGGTGCCGTTGTAATGGTAGAAGGGATTTTTGTTACGCTGGATCTGAAGGCGAAAAAAACCGGCATGGATCGCTTTAATAAGATGAGCAAGCTTGGCTTTATTAAAAAAGCAAGTTTAGAAAACGGAAAGGGAATCTTATTTGCAAAGCTGATCATCATCACGGGCTTGCTACCCATTTTTACCTTCGAAAAGGTAGAAGGAAAAATGTTCTCTCCACTTGCTTGGACACTTAGTTTCGCCTTGCTCGGGGCGTTGATTTTAACCTTTACACTCGTGCCAGCCATGGCAAGTGTATTGCTGAAAAGAAATGTTAAAGAAAAACACAATGTCTTTCTGAATTGGATTACCAAAGCCACTTTAAAATTTTACGACAAGTGTTTTAGCCGGAAAAAGCTCGTTTTTATCATTTCCATCATCGTTCTGGTGGCCGGTGCATTCAGCTTTAAGTTTCTGGGTACGGAGTTTTTACCAAGCCTGGATGAGGGCTCGATTTATGTTAGGGCGACAGGACCACTCAGTATTTCTTTGGATGAAACAAAAAAGCTTTCGAATGATATGAGAAAGATCTTTCTGAGCTTTGAAGAAGTCAAACAGGTGATGTCGCAGACTGGCCGGCCAAATGATGGGACGGATGCCACCGGATTCTACAACATGGAATTTCACGTTGATATTTATCCAAGAAAGGAATGGAAACGCAAACAAAGTAAAGAGGAACTGATTGAGCGGATGCAGGAGAAACTTAAAAGCTTCCCCGGAATTGCCTTGAATTTTTCTCAACCCATTTCTGATAATGTGGAGGAAGCTGTTTCTGGTGTAAAAGGTTCTATCGTAGTGAAAATGTTCGGAGATAACTTTGACTTTATAGAACAGGAAGAGGAGAAAATTGAGAAAATTTTAAAAACTGTTGAGGGAATCGAAGATTTGGGCATCCTTCGTAATCTTGGTCAGCCGGAATTGCAAATTAACCTTGATCAAAAGAAAATGGCCCTTTATGGTGTAAGCACAGCAGATGCGAATTCGGTGATTGAGATGGCCATTGGTGGAAAAGCAGCCACTCAGATTTATGAAGGCGAACGAAAGTTCGATCTCATCATCCGCTATCCGGAAGATTTTAGGAACGATGAAAGCTCAATTGGAAAACTGCGGATTCCAACCTTATCGGGTTCAAACGTGCAATTGGCAGAAATTTCCAGCATCAGAAAGATTACCGGCCCGAGTATGATTTATCGCGATAAACATCAACGGTATGGCGCAATCAAATTTTCCATCAGGGGAAGAGACATGGGCAGTGTAATTGCCGAGGCCCAACAAAAAGTGAATGCCAACATTAAGCTTCCTAAAGAATATAAACTGGAATGGGCAGGAGATTTTGAAAATCAACAACGGGCCATTTCACGTTTGTCGCAGGCTGTTCCGGTAAGTTTACTGCTCATCTTTTTTATCTTGTTTGTATTGTTCGGCAACATTCGCGATGCCTTATTGGTATTGAATAATGTACCCTTCGCTATGATTGGCGGGATCCTGGCGCTGTTGGCGGCTGGCGTAAACTTCAATATTTCTGCGGGAATTGGTTTCATTGCCCTGTTTGGAATTTGCGTTCAAAATGGAGTCATTCTTATCACAAAATTCAAATCTAACATTGCCGATTTGAAACACCACGAAGGCTGGACATTTACGGATGCCATGAGAGATGGGATTGCCAGCAGGTTCAGGCCGGTGTTAATGACTGCCCTAATGGCCGCAATTGGCTTAATGCCTGCAGCCTTATCTACAGGTATCGGTTCTGAAGCCTCGAAACCACTTGCCATTGTGGTTATCGGTGGCTTAATTACCAATACTTTATTTAACCTTTTCGTTTATCCGATTGTTTTTTACTGGTCTTACCAGAAAAAAGTTCAAAAAATTAATCCCAATCAAGCCTAAACCAGTTCATTGAATATAACTATTCCTCATTGTATCTTACAAATGAGTGCTTGTTTTTCAGGATTACTGGTTCAATCACCGGCCTTGGAGGAGGCGTTATTGTTATCCCATTATTGACATTGATTTTCCATGTTGATATTCGCTATGCTATCGGAGCTGCACTGCTGACTTCGATAGCAACCTCCTCCGTTCGGGAAATTCTATAATTATATGCCATAGCAGGTACGATATTCGCGCCAAGGAGAAACAATCATTATGTTATTACTATGATGATCGCGCTTAGCATCATCACTTTTAATATCATTTACAGGGTAGCAGGATAAGTTTTGCCAAAAGATGTTAAAGTTGTCCACTGGCGTGAAAACATCACTTGCTTTTTTTGTAATTTTACGCTAGTTACCTGAACCTGATGACGTCTAAAAAAATCTTACTCTACTTTTTATTTATTGGCCTTCCTTTCTATGGCGCTTCACAGCAAGTAGAAAGTTCCTCAAACGGCTTCTCTGTTTCGCCTGCCTTTGAAATTTTACGATCTACGCACAGCAACCTTTTTTATGCGCCTTCCCTAAAGGCAAATTATCGTTTCCAAAACGGTTTGGAGCCGGGTATAGGTGTTGAATATGCTACCACACCTGTGCACCATGATAATGGTTTTATCCTGCACAAACTCAGATTCATACCTGCTTACGGTAATCTGAAATATAATTTCAACACCTCAAGGAAGATTAAACCCTATGCGGAAACATCCTTAGGCGCATCATTTAATCACTATAACATTGCAGAAGACGCTACACCTCACCTTAAAAGAAAGGTCCGCGAAGCTGGTTTTTATACTTATGCTGGCTTTGGCGCCAGGTATTCACTTACAAAAAATGTTGACACCTTTCTCGCCGCTGGCTTAAAGGGATATAAAATGAGTACAAACGACCTCGACATTAACCCTCATGGTTTATCATTTACACTTGGTTTTAATATCCTTTAAACAATGAAAAGATTCGGATTTTTGCTTGTAATTTGCGCAGTAACAATAAGTAGTTGTGCCCTTTTCAAGCGAGACCGAGTCAGAAGCAATACAGGGATTAAATTGAAAGAATTTAATTTACCAGTGTTCTTCTATCCTTCGAAAGACTTACTTTCAAAAAAGCTGGTTATTCTATTTTCTGGAGATGGCGGATGGGTTAAGTTTGAAGATAATTTGTCTTTAAAGTTTGCAGAAAATGGATTTTATACCTTGGGAATTAATTCGAGAGATTATTTTTGGGAACAAAAAACTCCGGAAGAGGCCGGCAGAGACATTGCAATGCTGATGCGGAAATATGCCATGATGTACCATACCCACCAGGTCTATTTATGTGGCTACTCTTTCGGCGCAGACGTAATTCCTTTCATTTACAACAACCTACCGCACCGGGCTAAAAAACATGTCATGGCTTTAGAAATGCTTTCGCCATTCGCCACCACGGCATTTAAAGTTCGCTTTGCTGATCTCACCAACATGTCTGGCGACAATTACCGCTACAAAGTTGACCTGGAAGTAAAGAAATTAGCGGTACCCGTTTTCTGTTTTTATGGCGTTAATGAAAATGAAAAACCACTGGGATCCATTATGCAAAATAATTTCCTTCTGGGGAGTTTAACTGGAGATCATCATTACGAAGAAAGTGCATATGAAAAAATCGTTTCCGCGCTGAATAACAAATAACATGAAGCTTAAACTTTTTCTATTTTTCGTTCTTGGGTTTAGCCTCCATTTTGCGCAGGCACAGGATTTATCCAAATACCCCCTTAGCTTAAAACCGAAGGCAACAGCAAAGCGAATTATATTTTACCTGAGCGGTGATGGAGGAATGAATAGCTTTTCTCAAAATCTTACCCAATCACTTTCAGAAAAAAACTACGCAGTGGTGGGTCTGGACAGCAAAAAATACTTTTGGGATCAAAAAACACCTGAAAAAATGACCCAGGATCTAAGCATCATCATAAATTACTACCTAAAAACCTGGGACAAAACTGAGTTTACTGTATTGGGCTATTCTTTTGGTGCAGATGCCGCTTTATTTTTAACGCCCAGATTGTCGAAAGAACTACAATCTAAATTGAAATCTACCATATTGCTCTCTCCTTCTTCTTCAACAGATTTTGTTATAAGACTGACGGATATGATGGGTTTCGGCAACAAAGAGGCAAAGTATAAAACCTTGCCCGAGGTAACTAAAATCAACAGTCAGTTACTTTTTATTTTCGGGAAAGATGAAGACGAATCCATCTATAATGTTATTCCGGAAAAGAAAAATATCACAAAAACAAAAATCCCGGGATCACACAAATTTGACAGTGATATTCAAAAAGTTTCCTCTACCATCCAAACAGCTCTTTAAGAAAATTAACTTCCCTCAGAGATTCGTTTCAGTGCATTTGGTACTTGCAATAAATGATAATGATGGCTGTAGACGAGGTATTTCTTTTTCCAGGAAGGGAAAAATTTTTCCTTGTACTTCCGTAAGCCTTTAAACTGCGCAAATGCTTTCATATTTTCATAGGCATACTTAATGGTTCTTTGCGTAAAATCAGGCCCATCAATACCAGAGAGTGGCGCTAAACCCATATTTACGCTGGTAAATCCTTCGTCTTTTAGGTAGATAAATGTCTTAGCCAATAACATATCCAACACGCCGTTTGGTGCATCTGTTTCTTTTCTAATTAAATCATAGGTGGCTTCACCCGGCGCATAATCTGGTACAATATTTAAAAAGGCATAGATCTTCTCTTCGCCGTCTTCTATTGTAAGAATGGTTTGATTTTTTAGAATCGATTTATCAAACACCCCTTGTGTAAAGGCAACTTCTTTCTGGTTCAAATCACGAAGCCAATTGTCTGATACGGTTTGTAATTTTTGCAACAATCCTTCTTTTTGAGGACCATTGTAAACTTTAAAAATATATCCCTCTCCCGTAAGCCTGTTTATGGCGCTTCTGGTGGTTTTCATTTTTCCGCCGTCCAGTGTGAAAGATTGGAGATCCAGAACGGCTTCTTCCCCAATAGGAATCGACTTTTTACCGATAGATTTATAGAAAGCCAAAGAAGCTTCGGGCACACGGTAATAGGCCGCAATAATGCCATTTTCCTCACATCGTTTCTCGAATTGTAGAATCATCGCCAGTTTTGCTTCCTCGCTATCTGCAACAGGATCCTCCAATACCAAAGCGAAGTGCCGGGTTATTTTAAAGCTGATAAAAGCAGTTTTGTCTTCATTAAAAAAGATAAACTTATCCGGATAGGTTTTGAAATAATCCAGCGCAGAGGTCCCTTTTGCACCTAACAATTCGTTGGCAGTATCAAAATCTTCAGGAGTATTATAAGGCTTAGAAAAATATGGCCTAAGTAAACTGAAGATGATAAATAAAATTGACAGACCGCTAACCACATAAATTGATTCTTCAAATCGGGCACCAAACCTGGTGAGCGGATGCAAGGCGTTGTCATCAATAAAAAAAATCACCTTTAAAACAGCCTGAACCGACTCTGTGAGTTTAAAGTCGATCCCGAAATGCCTTTTATTCATAAAGTAGAAACCCAATACCCCATAAGCAAAAACGGCAATTAATGCATAAGCGAAAGCCGCATAACTCACTTTCATAAATTTACTGTGTGCTTTCAATTTGTAATTAGCCCTGGTGTAAAAGAGTACAGATCCGGCAAGGAGGGCTAACAAAGATTCTTCATAATCTGCAGCTTTAATCAAATGCCCTATGATTGAAAATAAGGTTAAGGAAATGGCTACCTGCCAGGCGCGTTTAGATCCCTGAAGTAAAAAAATGCTAACCATTATCAAGATTAAACCAAAAATGAGTACGAGTGCATTACTGGTTACAATGAGGTTTTCTGGTAAAATATCTCTTACTAAACTTAATCTTGCAGGTATAGATGGCGTAATTGCTGAAACAATATTAACCACCCCCAAAATGAGAATAATAAAGGCTGGTAGAACCCGCAGCACAATGCTGTCTTTTTTTAAGATAAAACTGATAATTCCACCGATAAGTGGTAACCAGAATTCGAAAAACCGGAACATTAGGGTAATAGTAGCTGCCGCAATTAACGGAAAACCAAATTGCCCCAGAATAAAAGTTAAAGATACTTCGATGGTGCCTAGACCGCGTAAAAATGGCGATGCGATGAGTAAGATCACCATTACAATGTAGCCCACAATGGCGGCAGGAACGCTGGCATTAAATCCAAGTGCAAGCATGCAAACGTATAAGTGAAGGATGCCAATAAATTCAATGCCTATCGATACCAATAGCGTTAGCCAAAATTGCTTTCTATTGATATGCTCATCAATCATATCATCAAAAATGGTTGCCAATGATGGCCTCATTTTAGCGAGGTACTGGTATGCCCGTCCTTTTTTGGAAATGGAATAGATTGCGATAAAAAGAAAGGCTGTAAGAAGGAGCAGAAAACCGAAACTCAGCAATTCTACCTTGCCAAATTTAGTAGAAAGCAGGGCGATTCCCAATACCGGGATAGCCACCAAAACCACAGACAAGATACCGCAAAAGGCAAATAAAGTAGACGAAAGGTGAATTTTAGATTTAGAAATCCCCTCCTCCTCTATTTCCCTGGTAAAAAATATCAGTGAAGAAAAACCGCCGGCGGGAAGAAAAATACTGATTAGGTTACGTTTTAAAAAGAGCTTAATGGCGTTACCCAAACTGATGTGCACATTAAGCGCTTTAAAACTGTGCACATACATTTGGCCTTGCGCGAGGATATAAATTCCGGTGAGCAATATGCCAAGGGCAATGTATAAGGGTACTGCAGTGGTTAACTGCGCCTTAATCTGCAAAACCTCTACATGCTCTGACCGAATAAAAAATACCGCCATTCCCAGCATGAAAGCCGCCAGAAAAAATTGCCAGAAAAACTTGTTATATACCAGACTGGATAAAAATGATTTTGCTTTATGCATACAAATAGAGTGCTGTCATATAACAAATATGTGCCAGGCCTAAGCGATTTTTTAATGATTAATTCTTTGGTACTAAAGTAGAAACATTTTAATGATTAAGCTGAATTGGCGAAAGAAAAAACGCCCTCAAATTTGAAGTATTTCTTTTATCACAGATCAGACTAAAACATAGAATTAGCTACTCTTTTTTCGTAAACATTACGAGGTATCCAGTTGATAACGGAACTTCTTTACTGGTAGTATATTTTAGAATGCCGTATTTACAGTCAAAAATCAGCTCACCTCATTTAAGTAATTGCGATAAAATCTTAAATAAGGTGAACTGGAAAACTTAGAATAATTTTTCTTGTGGAGGGGTTGCGCCTGCAAGGCGCAGGTAAACGGTGGTTTGACCACGGTGATGCGTTTGATGTTCGAAACCTTTACCTAAGGCCAATTCTCTGCTCATCTCAAATCGATCAAAAAGTTTTACTTTTTCATTCAACTGTGCTGCGCTCATTTTTTTGATGGTTGAAATCACATAGTCATAGCTATCCAGTACATTTTTAGTCACCGCAGCTTTCGTTTTTTCACTTGTTTTCTCCAGCTGATCTTTTCCTTCAGGACTTTTTTCGCCCATGGCCGCAGCTGCAAAAACATAATTATCTGCACCAAGATGCAACATTTGCGCTGCGAAAGACCGCATTACAGGTGTAGGTTTAAGTGCGTAACCGGTCTCCGGCATTGCTTCTAAATAGTCTTTAGTGTAAGCCTTAGCGCGCTCCCATTCTTTTAGCACATCTGCAGGAGTGGTTTGTGCCTGCGCATTTGTAAATACAGCTACCAGCATAAATGCACAGGTTATTAGTTTTGCAATCTTCATATCGTTTGGTTTTTATTCAAAAATATGGTTTAAAATTCACTTCAGATCATAAAGTTTAAGAACATTAAAAGCTAAAGAATATTGATTCTTCGCGTAAGCGTGGCTTGAAGGAATGTTGCATCCAATCTGGCAACGCAATTTTTGCAGAGATAAATTAACTGAAAGAATCTTCACTATTTACAAATGCTGCTTTATCGTTACCGTAGCCTTTAGGATTTTCTCCGTACTCATTTGGTCCGTGTTCTCCCGGAAAAAGAGATAAGACCAGTCCATAAAGCGGAATGAGCATAAACCAGGCTGAATTACCGCGATCATGGCAACGCTTTGCGGTTTGTGCGATAAGGATGTAAATTGGGATTAACAACAGGAGGCAAAAAAACTCCCGACCCACAGGTTTTGAGATGGCTTCAATTGAATATAGGCAGATGCCATAAAAAATTTGTGTCAAAACATATTCCATGCGACGAATACGACCTTTGAAAGAGAAAACAGCTTTGAACATGAGAATCGTTAAATATTTTTAAAAAACTAAAATAGCTTATTTTAAGGAATTAAATCGATCAAAAAATAAACGGTATCTGCTCAGTTGGATAAAAGATATTACTATAGCCCTACATCAAACTGCTACAATAATTCTAGCTTTGTAGCTCTCTAAAAAAATGGCAAAAAACAGAAACACATTCCCCGTAGAAAATATATCCTTTAAAGACCGGCTCTCCTCCCTTAAAAACCTTCCTGATTTTTTTAAGCTGGTTTGGCGAAGCAGTCCACGAAAAACGGCAATCAGTTTTACCTTAAGAATTCTGAGATCGGCGATGCCGGTTACTTTACTTTATGTTGGCAAGCTTATTATTGATGAGGTGGTGAAGTTACATGGCCAGGCTGGCACTGGCGATATGCAAAAACTTTGGGAATTAGTTGGCCTGGAGTTTGCCCTGGCCATTCTTACTGACGGATTGAACCGCATGATTAACCTCACGGATAGTTTGCTGGGTGATTTATTTTCAAATTATACCTCCATGCGGATTATGAAGCATGCAGCAACACTCGATTTGGATCAGTTCGAAGATTCGGTATTTTATGATAAACTTGAACGGGCACGCCAGCAAACGGTTGGCAGAACTGTGTTATTGTCGCAGGTGATGAGCCAGGTACAGGATTTCATTTCGATGGCTTTTTTGCTTACCGGCCTGATTGCCTTCAATCCCTGGCTAATTTTGCTTCTTTTACTCGCGATTATACCTTCATTTTTGGGTGAATCTTATTTTAATAGTAAAAATTACGCCCTATCCAGAAGCCAGACACCAGAACGCAGAGAATTAGATTACCTGCGATACCTGGGTGCAAGTGATGAAACAGCTAAAGAAGTAAAAATTTTCGGCCTTTCTGATTTTGTAATTGCTAGGTTTAAAATGCTATCAGACAAATTTTACTCAGAAAATAGCAAACTTGCTGTTCGCCGCTCTGGCTGGGGAACATTTTTTTCGGTGCTCGGCACGCTGGGTTATTATGCTGCATACGGTTTCATCATTTATAACACAGTTGTCGGGAAGTCTACAGTAGGGAGTCTGACTTTCCTTGCCGGTTCATTTCGCCAGTTAAGTGGGTTAATGGAAACCATGCTATCGCGATTTACCGTAGTATCTCAAGGTGCAATTTACCTGAACGATTTCATCGACTTTTTCGAAATCAAACCCAAAATCACAAAACCAGAAAATGCGATCCCATTTCCGAATCCGATTAAAACGGGTTTTGTGTTTGAGAATGTAGGCTTTCAGTACCATAACTCGGAGCGATGGGCAAACCGCAATCTAAGTTTTGAGTTGCGCCCGGGAGAAAAACTGGCCTTAGTTGGAGAGAATGGAGCAGGCAAAACAACCTTGGTGAAGCTGCTGGCAAGATTGTATGACCCAACAGAAGGAAGAATTTTGTTGGATGGTAAGGATTTAAAAGCTTACGACCTGGACGATTTGCGCCATAACCTTGGGATTATCTTCCAGGATTACATTCGGTATCAAATGACTTTCTACCAGAACATTGCTGTAGGAAATATCAAGGAAATCGAAAACCGTGAGCTCGTGAAAAAAGCGGCTGAAGAAAGTCTTGCAGATCAATTGGCAGAGAAACTTCCAGGTGCTTACGAACAATGGTTAGGAAGAAAATTTAATGACGGTATAGAGCTTTCTGGTGGCGAGTGGCAAAAAGTAGCGCTAGCAAGGGCATATATGAAAGACGCGCAGGTATTAATTTTAGATGAACCTACTGCGGCTTTAGATGCCCGTGCCGAATACGAAGTTTTCCAGCGATTTGCGGAACTCACCAAAGGAAAATCAGCGGTCTTAATTTCACATCGATTTTCTACAGCTCGTTTAGCAGATCGGATTTTGGTGTTGGAACAAGGTAACCTTCTGGAATCTGGAACCCATGCAGAATTACTTGCCAAAGCAGGAAGATATTCAGAGCTCTTCTATTTACAGGCGAAAGGATATCAATAAATACTGCTTCAAATAATTGAGAAAATGATCATCAAGAGTTTATTGAAAGGCATTCAAAATTGTAAATGATGCCTTTCAACGAGCCCAACTTGACCTTATAAATTGAAGTTTTTTAACTTAATTTCCAATCCGGCCTTTCAAAATGGCAGGTATAACCGTAAGGAACCTTTTGAAGGTAATTTTGGTGATCCTCTTCTGCATTCCAGAAATCACCTGCCGGGACTACTTCTGTTACTACCTTTCCTGGCCAGATTCCAGAACTGTCCATTTCGGCGATAAGTGCTGTTGCGGTTTCCCTTTGTGCTTCATTTTCAAAGAAGATGGCAGAACGATAAGATGTTCCCAAATCATTTCCTTGCCTATTTTTGGTTGTAGGATCATGAATTTGAAAAAAGTATTCCAGTAGTTTTCTGTATGACAAGATCGCTGGATCAAAAACAATTTCTATGGCTTCAGCATGCGTACCATGATTGCGGTAAGTAGCATTCGGAACATCGCCACCAGTATAGCCTACTATTGTAGAAATTACGCCTGGTTGACTCCGAATTAGTTCTTCTACACCCCAAAAACAACCGCCAGCTAAAATGGCTTTTTCAGTATTCATATTAGTATATTTTATCGATTAAAGTTAAGGTAAGCGCAGTTAATATTGAAATATTAATCAGCGATATGACACCCTCATTGCTGAACCTTCTGCTGTTTCCTGCATTATAATTCAAATCTAAAACAGGGCGACTGCAATAAAGTTTGTACTGACTGAACGATAAAAGTATTAATTCTTCAAGCTTGTAGTTTATCTACATTATTGGCTGGTTCTTTCAAGATCTTGCTCAAATCATTACCTCTTTTAACTAAAAGGTCTATCAAACCAGGTTGTCTCACTGGCTTTTGGTTTAGCTTAAAGGCTTTTCATATTCAATTTTGGCCGCTTCGGCCTTTTTGTTCTCGTAGCCTCCATTGCTCAAAACTACCTTAGCCGAAGATTATTCAATTAAACATTAAAGCAATGAAAAAGAACAGGATCTTAATGATAATACTGCTAGGCAGCATTCCGTTTATTGTCTCCTCCGTAAAAGCACAGACTCAAGAACTTCGGGTAAAAGTTAGTGGCATCCGCTCGGCAAAAGGAAAAATTATCCTTAATGTGTTTAAAGACGAGGCAGGCTATGAAAAACAGCAGCCTTTCACTACGCTTAATTTTGATAAGAAAGCGTTAAAAAATGGCGTCCTAAATGTGAACGGTTCAGTAGCCACGGGTACGTACGGCATTACTTTAATAGATGATGAAAACGCCAACGGTAAACTCGAAAAAAACTTTGTTGGTATTCCTAAAGAAGGCTTTGGTTTCTCCAACTTTTTCATGACTAAAATGAAAAAACCAACGTTCAACGAGTTCAAATTTGAAATCAAGCCGGGATCAACAGAAATAGAAATTAAGGCAAAATACATGTAGTTGAACGGCTGCCCAAAATTCTACCTCAATCAATAATTCAAAAATATTATAAACATCGTTATGAAAACAAAATCAATTTACAGTAAGATATGTCTGTTAGCAGCTGTAGCTTTTACAACTATCTCACTATCATCATGTAAGAAAAACGACTTGAATTCCTCAGAATCTTTTGATATCAAAGTTGTTAACGCATCTCAAAATTCTGGTACGCAGACTTTCACCCTGGCAGGGCAGTTTTTAGTGGGTGGCTTAAACTATGGCGACGCTTCATCTTATATCACAACCACTTCCGGTACGCGACTTATTGCAGAATTCAAAAATGAATCGGGCGGAGCAGTTACTGCAACCGGCGAATTGTATACGGATAACGGCGTGAGATTCACCACTTATCTGGTAGGCGAAGGTTCTTCCCGTAAAGTGAAATCTTTTAAAGATAATCTCTCCTTACCTGCCAGCGGAAGAGCCCGGGTGAAATTCGTTCACTTAAGCGATGCGGCACCATCGGATATCAACATCAGAAATTCATCAGGAGATAATCTTGTAACCAACATTAGCAGGTATACAGATAGCGGGTATCAGGATATAAATCCCGGAACACTTTCATTAAGGCTGGTTGGAACGGCGTTGCGAAATACCGTAGGCAATTTTGAAGTAACCGGTCTGGAAGCGGGAAAAATTTATTCGATTTACTTAACCGGATCGACAGATGCGACATTGAATATTCAAAAAGTAACCCACAATTAGTCATTGAAAAAAAATTCCCCGCCATTTACATGGAGGGGAATTTCTATTAATTTAATTGATGGCTAAACTTATAAAGTGGCCATATCAATTACGAAGCGATACCGCACATCACCTTTTTCCATACGTTCGTATGCATGATGAATGTCTTTCATATCGATCATTTCAATATCGGAAACGATATTGTGATCTGCGCAGAAATCAAGCATTTCCTGAGTTTCAGCAATTCCGCCAATACCCGAACCTGCAAGACTTTTACGTCCACCCAATAAGCTAAAAGCAGCAATTTCTGCTGGTTTTGGAGGTACACCTACACAAATGTGCGTTCCGTTGGTTCTCAGAAGCGATAGGTACATATTGAAATCATGCTCTGCAGAAACGGTATCTAAAATAAAATCGAAAGTACCTTTTGCAGCAGCAACCTGATCTGGATCTGTAGTCACTACGAAATGGTGCGCTCCTAATTTTTTAGCATCTTCTTCTTTTTTTGGTGAGGTACTTAGAACGGTTACTTCAGCACCGAAAGCCACGCCAAATTTAACAGCCATGTGGCCTAAACCACCTAAACCTAAAACCGCAAGTTTATGTCCTTTTCCAACTTTCCAGTGTCTAAGTGGTGAGTAAGTGGTAATACCTGCGCAAAGTAAAGGTGCAACAGCCGCTAAGTCTAACTTATCTGAAACATGCAATACAAACTCTTCTCTTACTACGATGTTGTTTGAATAGCCACCATAAGTCGGTGAAGACCCATCGCGTTCCATGCCGTTATACGTCTGGGTGTTACCCTCCAGGCAGTATTGTTCCAAATCTTGTTTACAGTTTTCACAAACCTGGCATGAATCTACCATACAGCCTGTACCTGCAAGATCGCCTACCTTAAATTTCGTTACATGATCGCCTACTGCGGTTACCCGACCAACAATCTCATGACCTGGTACCATTGGGAAAATTCCCGGAAACCAATCGTTTCTAATTTGATGCAAATCTGAGTGGCATACTCCACAAAAAAGTATCTCAAATTGTACATCATGCGCCCCAACCTCACGGCGTTCAAATTCCCATGGGGCTAAATCTGTTTCAGCACTCTGTGCTGCATATCCTTTTGTTGCTATCATAAAATGTTTAGATTAATAATGCTAGTAACAAATATAAATCAATCTGGTGTTGGTAATTGAAAAGAAATGTCGCACGGAATTCATTATTTAGCACAACTGTGATAAAGCATACGCGCAGAGCTGTTTACATTTGGTGGATTCACCACTAATAGGAATAGAAATAATAAGGTGACGCTGCGATTACGATTCGAGAGTTGAATCAAAAAAAATCAGCCCAAGCGTTCTGATAGCATCCTGCCAGTAGAAAAATTGTCTCAAGCAGTTGGATCAACAATAGGCAAACTAAAGTTAAAAACTGAGCCTTTTTTTAATTCACTTTCTACCCAAATTTTGCCATTGTGCCTTTTCATAATTTCTGCACAGAGATAAAGACCAATTCCAAAACCGGCGATTGATTTTGTATCGTGTTTTTCTACTCTATAATAGCGTTCGAAAAGGTGAGGAATATCAGATTCCTCAATCCCCATACCCTGATCATAAACACTAACTACAGAATTATGCTGATCAGAGATGCAGGAAACCCTTACCTCTGTACCCATTGGAGAATATTTGATCGCATTGCTGATGAAATTGTTGATTACCTGCCCAATCTTATCCTTATCTGCATTCACCCATGCCGTTTCAACAGGATCAAAGACTACGGTATGCCCATCTGCATTTAAAATGGTATCGTCTTCCAATTCCTGAATTAATACTTTCATATCAAAAAGCTCCTTTTCAATATGAATTTTACCAGATTCAAGTCTCGAAACATTTAGAAAACCATTGATCATCCGAGTCATTTTGGTAATCTGCTTTTCAGCTTTATCCAAAATACTTCTCGTTAATAAGTCGTCTATTTTCTGTGCTTTAAGCTGCAACAACTGAACAAAGCCTTTCAATGAAGTGAGCGGTGTTTTTAGTTCATGGCTCACCATTCCGATAAAGTCGTCTTTCCTGATATCATCCTCTTTTTCTTCGGTAATGTCGAGAATGGTTCCTGAATAGTGCCCGCGGGGATCAGTTTCTGTTTTGTAGTGTTTTCCAGTACATTTTACCCATCTCAACATCCCATCGTTGTGCTTGATGATGGTAAATTCCATATCAAAGATCAGGTCATCTTTAATAACGGTACTAATTGACTGTAGCACCTCAGCTTTGAAATCTGCACTGATCTGATCGATGACTGATTGATAACTCATTTCTTCATCGCTTCGGTAACCAAAAATTTCTTTCAGTCGGCTGGAAGCCAGCATCTCGCGTGTAGAACCATCGATTGTATAAGTGCCTAGCTTAGCTTGCTCTATCGCGCTGCTTTGTTTTTGCTCGCTTTGTTCTAATTTGATATAGGATGCATGAAGATCATTGCTTACTTCTTCTATTAATTTCCGCGCACTAACCTGTTCAGTTACATCAATAGCCATGTCAATCACGCCCGTAATTTCGCCGTTTTCGATTAGCGGACAATAGGTAAAATTATAATAGCCAATATGTTCTATACCGTTCTGGATAAGCTTTACGGTTTGTTCATTCCCCTGAATGCGCTCACCCGTTTTGTAAACTTTGAGGAGCAGTTCATAAGGTTTCTGACCTTCCAGCTCTGGAATTACAGAAAGCAATGGCTTTCCCTGTACATCAGGCTTTTGTCCTAAAATTCGCAACATCGGCGGATTTACAGACTCGATGATAAAATCATCTCCTTTGAACAATACGATGGCAATCGGCGCCTGTTGAATCAACAAATGACTCCTCGTTTCGCTTAAGACAGAGCGGTCAAGTAATGCGATGTTTAATTCTTTAGCTTGCTCATACAATGCAATCTTCCTCCGCAATTCCATTTTATCCATCACTTGCTTAGCAAGAATCTTCAATGCTGAGCGCTGTTGTTCACTAAGTTTTCTTGTCACGGAATCGATAACACAAAGTGATCCTATCGCAAAACCATCCTCATTGACCAGTGGCACACCTGCGTAGAAAGCAATGTGTGGTTGACCGGTAACAAGCGGATTATTCATAAACCGAATGTCTTTTTTGGCATCCTGAACTTCCATGATCTCGAAGGGATCCTGAATTGCGTGCGCGCAGAAGGAGTGATCGCGATGCGTTTCTGTAGCGTTTAGTCCCTTTCTAGATTTAAACCATTGCCTGTCTTGATCAACTAAACTAACCAATGCGATTGGCGTTCCACAAATAATGGAGGATAGTTCAGTCAAATCGTCGAACTCACGTTCAGATAAGGTATCGAGAATGTTGTACGATTGTAAAGCCTTAAGGCGATCACTTTCGTTTGGAAGTTGTGGGATAGACATTTACTTAGCGAATCATATTCGCTCAAATATAACACTTATAAGTGTCGGGCTACATTTTATTCTCTCGTTTAAACTTTTATTCCTGAAAGCTTTAATCATTTAGGCGGCCAGCCGAGGCAAGCCAGCGCAGTGGAAAAACCCCTATCTGCCTATAGGCACCTTGTCCCTGAAAGAGAAAGGGCGTAACAAACAAGTTCGCTCAGCTGGCAAGTTAGAAAGGTTCGGTGATGAACCGGAAAGGAGCTTGCTTCGTGCTTCGCAATAACGAGCGCTTTATATAGCGATCGCTATCACCACCATGCTATCCGGCCTAGGAAATGATGGAAGGAGAAAACGTTTAAAGCTTTAACCACAATCTTTCAACCTAGTACAAACCAAGGCAGCGCCTCCTCTCCCGATTCTTCATCGGGTGCTTGTGCTGCCGAAACAAAGCTTTAACGCTTTTATCCGACATCAGTTCCAAGCCTTG